>ENA-UOIY01000005-UOIY01000005.1-human-gut-metagenome-genome-assembly--contig:-P114-NODE-5-length-369272-cov-74.144934_pt1 | contig 369272 bp, 322 predicted proteins | sample MGYA00242335_ERZ723882 | MGnify/ENA metagenome assembly ERZ723882 | reverse complement strand
CAACGGACTCAACCCGCGCTTTCAGCGTTACGTTCGACCTGCCGGAAGGCTGGACTGTCAGAAGTGACGAAGGTGTTTATGATGATTCGTCTTCTTCCATTGATCCGGGATATGACGAATACGGCTGCGCCCTACCCGGACGCAAGCTGTTGTTTGATGAAAACGGCAATCTTGCCGGTGCAGTCGGATTTCATTCATACGGTGCCGAGGGGTATGCGGAGTATGGATACCGTGAGCCTTTCGCTCACTTTGCTATGGGACACGTCACCTACTTCGACTGGGATAATTATCATTTTGTGGACGGTGATTCTTCAAACTGCGAGAGTGTGTATTCCGTTTCGTATCACGGAATTTCATCCGCTGCATGGATAGACGGCTGGGGTTTTCACCCTTTCTATTGCCCGAGCGCAGTTTCGTGCTGTGCAACGGGCAATCCCGTGTCCGTTGCCGTTGAGCTTTCCAATACTTACGAGGACTCTGCAAGCCTTTCCAAGCGCGTTGCAGAGAGCATAAGGTTTGAATAACACTGCTTTCGGTCACTTTTATCGATTGTTAAGGAAACACCCCTGTCCGGGTAATGTAATACCGGGCGGGGGTGTTTTTGCTTATGCTGATTTATAATCAGTGTTGTTTTTTTGATGGTTAAATCAGAACTCAACGTTCACAATATGACCCGGACATCCGCTGCGGGGAACGTTTGCACCGTTGGCTTCATCGGTGTCGATATGCATTGCAAGGGTGAAGGAGGGGCTGACGCGAACGACAACATCGCCGAAAATGGTCTTGCGTCCGTCGGTGTTAACAGCAACGCTGACAACATCCTTATCTTTGAGACCCGCTTCCGCCGCATTCTCGGGAGTCATGTGAATATGGCGTTTTGCAATGATAAGGCCTTCCGAAAGCTGAATGCTTCCTTCGGGACCTTCGATTTCAACAGGCGCAGTGCCTGCAAGATCGCCGCTCTCGCGAATGAAGCCCTCTGCACGCAGAGCAACGCTGTCGGTTTTTGAAACTTCAACCTGGGATGCTTTGCGAACGGGTCCAAGGATTGAAACACGCTCAATTTTGCGATCGCCGTTTTTGATGGTGACCTTTTCCTTGCTCAAAAACTGACCGGGCTGGGACAGGGGACGGTCAAAGGTAAGCTCATGACCCTTTCCGAAAAGAGCCTCAACATGTTCCTGAGTCAGATGCACATGACGTGCGGATACTTCAACGATAAAATCCATAGTATTCCTCCTGAATGCCGAAAGGCATGATTATCCGCCTGTTATTTTGCATCAAAATTGGGAAAAAGTAAATACCGAAACGCAAATATAAAATATTTTAAGCAAGCATCTCGGTTTTTTTGCTTCAGGCAAAAGCTGTTTCCCGCCGCACCTCCCGATTCAGCACAAGAAGAGCAAGCATGTTCGGCGCTGCCATGAGATAGTTGAGCGTTTCACCCGCCGTCCATACAAAGTCCACCTTCATCAATGCACCCGCAAATGTCAAAACCGTGTACAAAATGCAGAAGGGTAACTGCGCTCTTTTGCCGAAAAGATATTTGGCACATTGCATTCCGTAGACCGCCCAGCCGAGCAGGGATGTGTACGCAAACAATAGCATTGAAACCGCAAGAAAAATGCCTGTTGTCCTCTCCGGAAGAACGGTTGAAAATGCCCGCAATGCGATGCTCGTTCCCGAAATTTCTCCGCCCGCCTGCAAAGGTATTCCGCTTGCAAGCACAACGAGCGCAGTCATTGTGCACATCACGATCGTGTCTGCAAAAACTTCAAAAATTCCGTACATTCCCTGCTTTACGGGATCGTTCGTGTTTGCGCAGGCATGAGCCATCGGAGCGGAGCCGACCCCCGCTTCGTTTGAATACACTCCGCGCGCCATGCCGATCCGCAGCGCACGCGCCGCACCGAAGCCCGCCGCGCCGCCGACTGCCTGCTTTATGCCCAATGCGCCGCTGAAAATATCGCAAAACGCAGGAAGTATGCGGCTGCCGAACCTGCTCAGAACTATTATGCAAATTGCAATATAACCTATCGCCATGAAAGGTACGATGATTTCCGAGGCCTTCCCTATGCGCTGAATTCCGCCGAGTATTACAATGCCCACCAACGCAGCAGTTGCCGCACCCGCAATAATGCAGACGGTTTTTTGTTCCGCTTTCGGCAAAAACAGAAGCACGGCATCATTCACGCTCATTGCGATCGTGTTTGACTGCACAAGCGGCGTTCCGACGGAAGAAGCAAGCAGTCCGAAAAGCGCAAAGCCCGCTGCAAGGGGTTTTGAAACCGATTGCAGAAAGCGGCTTCCCGTGTTGCTTTTTCTGAAGCCTTTTTCTATATAAAGCATTGCACCGCCGCACCACTGTCCTCCGCGCTTTTCGCGATAGCGCAGCGCAAGCACTATCTCACAGAATTTGACGCCCATTCCGACCAGTGCCGCAAGCCACATATAGAATACCGCGCCTGCTCCGCCTATCGCAATCGCGCTTGCAACGCCCGCGATATTTGCCGTTCCGATAGACCCGCCGAGTGCGGAAGAAAGTGCCTGAAACGGCGTCACTCCCGAAGCATCGCTTTTCTGTTTGCGGCGCACATTTTCCGCTGCACGCCTTTGCCCGAGGCCGAGCGCCGTTTTAATTGCACATCCAAGGTGCGTAAACTGAAAGAAATTTATGCGCACGCTCAAAAACAAACCCGCGCACAGCATCAATATTGCAAAAAAAGAAGAAAATCCGTCCATGCTGCATTTTATGCGGCATGAGTGCTGTTTATCATGCAGAATTTTAAAAACAAAAAGCCGTATCGTCTGCGGCTTTTCATTCATTATTCAACAATCGGTTATGGATTTGCGCTGTCGAATTCTTTTTTGTTCTCTTTCACGGCGGAATACGAATCCGCGTTGCTGCAAACGAACTCCATTGAGCACCAAACTTTGCTGATAATGCCGTTTTCCGAACCGAACGATACTTGTACCTGCCGCCTGCTTCGGTTGATTTTTATTATTTTTCCGTTCATATCCTTCAGCGGACCTGCAACAAATTCTATCATGCTGCCGACTTTTACTGCGGAAGACATCTCGATTATGCCGTTGTTTTTCTTTATCCAATCCATAAATTCAAGATCTGTACCGCGAAGAGCGTATTCTCCGTCGCCGTAGCTCAAAAGCTTCAGAACAGCGGAATCCTTCAAAATCCGGTTCCACGCCGGCTCCGTGTCCGCATCAAAAAAAACATAGCCCGGCATCAGCCGCCGAGCCGTTTTTTTGGGCTGCGCCGCACCGCCCGTCCAATGCATAACCGTCGGTGCAATTGCGGGAAAGCCCTCGTTTTTCAACATTTTTATAACCGAGTTCTCCTTGCCGGAACAGCAGAAGAGGCAATAAGTGTTTATCATTGCTGCGTTTTATCCGTTTCGTGTTCAGCTTGTTGGCGGGCTGCATCGGCTTATCGGGCAAAACCTGTATTGCCGTGTGCATCACCCGCTTTATTATAGTCAAAACTCAACCAAAAAGCAACACCGGGCGGAACAAACCGCGCTCACAGCGTGGCAAGCCATGCAATTATTCCGACAATTACTGATGATGTGATTCCGTAAACAAGCACCGGGCCGGCAAGGCTGAACAGCTCCGCTCCGACACCCATCACAAGCCCTTCACGCTTATGTTCCATTGCAGGCGCAACGATCGAGTTTGCAAACCCTGTTATCGGAACGACCGACCCTGCGCCCGCAATTGCACCGAGTTTATCGTAAACCCCGATTCCCGTGAGCAATGCACCTGCGAAAATCAAAACGATCGAAGTGAACGCCGCGCGCTCCTGTTCCGCAAGGTTCAATACCGCCGTTCCGAAATCCCCTATAAGCTGCCCGATGCAGCAAATCGCACCGCCTGTCAGAAACGCAAGAATGCATTGGCTGAAGGTTTTGCTTTTCGGAGCTCTTGCGTTCACTGTTTCGCGGTATTTTCGGTGTTCAAGTTTTTCTTCCGGAGTGAGCCTTCGCCCGTGTTTTACCTCATTTGCCATCAGTTTGTTCCTCCTGCATTGCTGCCGCATTGATTATGAACGCGGGCAGTATAGGTTTTGTAGCGGATTTCCCTGTCATTGGTTCCCTGTTTCATGTTTTCATCCACTCCGAATGCAGGCGGAAATATTGTGTTGGTCATGATGTTTTTTTCGTCAAACGGAATCATTATGCACCTCCGCACAGACAAAACTTGCACCGCTGAACATGGACTCCGCTTTTTCTTCATACGAGTATGATTGTCCCGCAAAATACGCACCGAAAGCGAGTGCAAGCAGAATCAAAACAGCCGAAACAATGCGCCCCATACGCCCTCTTCCCGCTTTTGTCACTTCGATTGTTTTTTTATCATTCACCGCAGCACCGCTGCCGGCTGAAATACCAAATGTTTTTTTCAAAACACAAACCACCTTTCGCGGGCAACTTTTTTTCATCGCCCTTTGTTTGATTGTATTTTGCGAAAGATGTGAAAAAAATATTCATTATGAAACGCAATGCACCGCCGTATCCGACAGGCAGTGTTCTATTCCTCCGAAACAATGCGGCGCATTCTCAGCAGGGCACGTTTTTCGTATTTTGAAATTGTGCTTTGGCTTAAATCAAGCTTCAATGCGGTTTCTGCCTGCCCGAAATCGCATAAGTAGCGTAGATAAATGATTTTTTGTTCAATCGGCGGAAGTTTGCCCATCAATTTCAGGGCAAGCATATTTGCATTTGACCTCTCCTCAAAGTTTTCCGTTTGCAAGGTATTATTAAAATCATAAAGTTTTGTTTTTTCTTCATCAAGCGAAACGCATACGGAAGGTAACTCGATGCTGTCCGCATGCGAACCTGAGTAATCCGCATTTGAAACTCTATCGCCGCTGTCAATATGCAGCCTTTCGACTGCGCTGCGCGGAAGGCGAATCAAAGTGTTTTCGCGAATAAACCGACGTATTTCACCCTCGATAAAGCGGAACGCATAGCTTGCAAAAGATACGCCTCGGGTTTTGTCAAAGCTTTTTGCAGCAATTATTAACCCAATCGAACCGGCCTGAACCAGTTCCTCCGGTTCCGCTCCGCGTCCGGAGAAACGCCTTGCAACTGCACTGACAAGCGGCAGGTTTTTCAAAATAAAACCGGCAAATTCATTTTCATCGGCATCGCAGTGAAATACATACTGCGGAGAATTATCCGCCGTGCAATTCTCCCCGCCGTTTTTTTGTTCAAAGTTCATATCAATCCGATGTTCGCGCGTTTATGTTTTGCACATTGATACTCGGACGTATCGCTTTTATTATTCCGTGTGTCTGTTCGATTGTATTCCTGCCGGAAATGCATTCCGAATCATTTTCGCTTTTTTCATCGTGCAAGTCGCTTTTGCTGTCCGCAATGCCGTCGCAAACTGCCGAATAATCCGGTTCCGAAAAGAATTTTTTAAGCGTGATACGAGTTCCGATATCGCGTCTTGACACAACGTCAACATCATCCATAAACGCTTCCATAACTGCGAAACCCATTCCCGATCTTTCCCCGTCCGCATCGGTCGTGAAAAACGGCTGCCGTGCCTGCTCAATATTCTCAATACCGCAGCCGAAATCCGTAATTGAAATAACCAGCAGTCTTCCGTCCAGCCTGCATTCCATGCGAACCGTGCCTTTCTTTTTTTTGTATCCGTGAACTATCGCATTCGTGACCGCTTCGCTGACGGCGGTTCGCACATCCGCAAGCTCCTCAAGTGTCGGGTCAAGCGGCATAATGAACGCCGCTGCAACGGAACGCGCAAGTGCCTCGTTTTCCGACAGGCTCAAAAATTCGAATTTTACAGTGTTCTTCATGATTCAAGCTCTCCTTTGCCGATATTCCGCAATTGAAAAAATACCCGCCATACGCAATATGCGTTCGACTCTCCTGTTTGCATTGATGATTCTCAGCCGCCCGCCCCTTTTGGACACGACCTTATATCTGCCGAGCACGATCCCGATTCCGGAACTGTCCATAAACGATACCGATTCAAGATCAAACGTCAGCAATTTATATCCGCCTCTTTCGAGTTCGGCATCAATTGCCTCGCGGATTTGTTTTGAATTGTGGTGATCAATCTCACCTGCAAGTGCAGCAATGAGTTCATCACCGCATTTTTCAATTGTCACATTCATTTTCGCTCATCCTCCATTGTCAATGAACTTTACTCAATTCAAGCCGTTTGTTCGGAAATGGGCCGTGGAACGAACCCTTTTGCGCCCAAAAGCCCGGTCGGTGTGTTCCGGACGGCTTTTCAATCCGTATTCGCCGAATGCCGTCACTTTTCTAATGCCCAATCGTCGATTGCCTTATGTTTATCACTGTTATTCGCAAGCCGCAGTCTTTCCTGCATCGAATCCGGGCGCATTCTGACTTGTTTTGTCTTGTTGCAAAAATCGATAAAATGGGTTATGATAAATGCAGAAATCCGACGGCTGAAAGCGGCATTGCATTAATTCCGCTTTTCGAAAGTCTTGTTTTTGAAGGGAAATCGGTATGGAGCGCATAGTTTTCAACTCCTGCGGCAAAAGTACGCAATATGAAATGCTCATCGGAACATCGCTTGACGAATTCGGCAATGAAATTTGCCGTTTCTTGCCCTGCGGCAGAGTGTTTATTCTGACGGACAGCAATGTTGCGCCGCTTTTTCTTGAGGATGTATCCGCCGCTCTCCGCGCATTCGGGATTGACGTTCTCAGCCTTGTTGTTTCGGCAGGCGAGGAGAATAAGCGGATTGAAACAGTGCAAAGCATTCTTGCTTTTCTTTTGAATGGCAATGCCTCCCGTTCGGACGTGCTGCTCTGTTTCGGAGGAGGAGTTATCGGCGATATGGGCGGGTTTGCTGCCTCCGTGTACATGCGCGGGATCAATTTTATCGCAATGCCGACAACCCTTATCGGCATGACCGACAGCTCCGTCGGCGGAAAAACCGGAGTGGATTTCTGCGGCGTCAAAAATGCAGTCGGCAGTTTTCACGCACCCGTGCTTGTTGTTTGCTGCACGGACTTTTTAAAAAAACTGCCTTTGCGCGAGCTGCACTCCGGCATCGGTGAAATAATCAAATACGCCGTTATCGGAGGCGACAGCATACTGAATCTGCTGCAAGGCGGCATTATTAACAACGCTGCGCTTATATCCGCCTGCTGCGAAATCAAACGTAAATTTGTTGAAGAAGATGAATTTGACAACGGCACACGCCGCATTTTGAACCTTGGACATACATTCGGCCATGTTTTTGAAGCGGCAAGCGGCTTTTCGCTCAGTCACGGTGAAGCTGTCGGACTCGGGCTCGCCGCTGCTGCGGATTTCGGTGAAAAACTCGGTTTCACAAAACGCGGCATCGCTCAAAAAATCATTTCACTGCTTCGTGAGCAGGGCTTGAAAACAAACTATGCGCCCTACTGTACCGAAACTGCCGCCGAACTGCTGCTGCATGACAAAAAGGGCGATCGCAGCGGCATCGATATGGTGTTCATCAAAGAATTCGGGCATGTGTTCACGCATCGCGTTTCAACTGAATCCGCAATCGCTTTTCTTAACAGTTTCTGTGTGTTTTGAGGCATTGTATATGAGCTGCGTTATTGTTTCGGCAAAAAAACTCATCGGCCGCATTGAGCCTCCCCCATACAAAAGCGAAGTGATACGACTTTTGATTCTTGCAGGGCTGTGCGGCATACGGCCGGCGGAGTTCGTTCATCTTCCGAATAATTGCGGTGAGGATATCAAAAATGCCGTCATTGCCGTGAATGAAGCTTTTTTTAATACCGATGCCGAAAGCGGAAAAGTATCCCCTCTTTCGGTTCATGTCGGAGAATCCGCAACGCTGCTGAGGCTGCTGCTTCCTTCACTCCTCCGACGGCACTCACAGGTTCGTTTTTTTGCCGGCTCAACCCTCCTTGAGCGAAATTTTGATGAGTTTAAAAGCTGTCTCGGCTGCCGCATCGAACGGCACAGCGAGTTCATTGAATTTACCCGTCGTGCCGAACATCTGCCGCTGTATTCATGCAGCGCAGCGGAGAGTTCACAGTTTGCAAGCGGCATGTTGATCCTGCTTGCGTCGGAAACTCTTTCCGGCAGTCAAAACGAGTTTTTCGAACTCGAAATAACGAACCCGTCCTCTCGGCCGTATATTGAACTTACGCTGGATGTTATCCGCCGATTTGGGTGCCGTATTGAACCGAATGACAAGAGCAGGTACCATCTTGCTCACGGAACACTGCGCCCGCCTTTGGGGTTTCCGTCCGCAGCTGCCTATTCATACGACTGCTCCTATGCCGCAAATTTCGTTGCCGCAAACGCTCTCGGGTCGGAAGTTTGCCTTCCTCCTCCGTTGAACGGCGAAAAAAAACAGGCGGATTTTGCGATTCGCAAATTCGTTTTCAAAGACAATATCGATATTTCCAACTCTCCGGATCTGTTTCCGATTCTTTGCATATTGTCATGCGGCAAAACAGGAAACACGGTTATTACAGGTACTGCCCGCCTTCGCGGAAAAGAAAGCGACCGCGTGAACGCAATGCTTGAATGCATTCGTTCTCTCAGCGGAAGTGCCGAATGCGGCGAAAACAACATCATAATTCACGGAACGGGAACGCTCCGCGGCGGAACGGTTGATTCTTTTCATGATCATCGCATCGTGATGGCAGCGGCAATTGCATCACTCATTTGCTCAAATCCCGTTGTGATTCGCGGCTTTGAAGCGGTGAACAAAAGCGCACCGCAGTTTTTTAATGATTTTCAGGCTCTCGGAGGAACAGTGGTTGAATACGTTCGGTAATATTTTTCGTGTTGAAATCTTCGGTGAATCTCACGGTCCCGCTCTCGGCTGCACGCTGGACGGACTTCCCGCGGGTTTTCAGCCCGATCTTGAAGATATCGCCTTTGAGCTTTCACGGCGGCGTCCGCGGCAAAGCATCGAAAGCACCGCACGGCGTGAAGCGGACTCTTTTGAAATTCTTTCGGGTTTTTTCCGCGGCCGATTTACGGGAATGCCGCTGACCGCCGTTTTCCGCAATTCTGATGCAAAATCCACGGATTACTGCGGTACCGCTGCACGTCCGTCCCATGCGGATTATGCAGCAAATCGGAAATACGGCGGGTATAACGACCCGCGCGGCGGCGGTGCATTTTCAGGGCGGCTGACTGCCCCGCTCGTTTTTGCCGGAGCGATTGCAAAGCAGCTTCTCCGTGAACACGGAATCCGAGTTTTCTCGCATGTTCTTCGTATCGGAAACATATCCGATTTGCGGTTTGAACCGTGCATGTGTGAGCAGCCGATGCTTGACCCGTTTTTTCCGCTTGTTGCCCCGAACAGGCGCAGTGCGTTTGAGGAGCTGTTTGAAAAGGCTGCCGCTGACAAAACAAGCCTTGGCGGAATCGTTGAATGTGCCGCATTGCTCGAACCCGAATCGGCATTTTTCGGCGAACCGTTCTTTGACGGTGTTGAAAGCATGATTTCGCATATTGTGTTTTCAATTCCCGGAATTCACGGAATCGAATTCGGTGCGGGGTTCGGTTTTGCGGACCTTGACGGTGCCTCGGCAAACGACCGCATTCTTTCGGGCGGAAAAACAAAAACGAACAATTCCGGCGGAATTAACGGCGGCATTGCAAACGGTATGCCGATCGTGTTCCGTGCCTGTTTCCGCCCCGTTCCGACTGTTATGCGAGAGCAATTGAGCATTGATTTTGTCACGGGCGAGGAAACTGTTCTTACTCCCCGCGGACGTCACGACGTATGCATACTCCCGCGCGGATGTGCCGCCGTCGAGGCTGCCGCCGCAATCGCTCTGCTCGATCTTGTTTTCAGGCAGTAACGAATTCTCTGCACGCCGTAATATCCCTATATGTAAATTATTCGATTTAAGGAGCTTTATTATGAACGAATTGGACGGTTTCCGCGCCGAGATAGACCGAATTGATACCGAACTTGCGCACCTTTTGGAGCTGCGGTTCGATTTGTGTGAAGAAATCGGGCGATATAAGCGCATGAACGGTTTGCCGATCGAAAACTGCGAACGGGAAAAAGAGCTCGTTGCCGCACGCACGGAGGGAATGCTTTCGCACCGGAGCGACGCCGTTGCAGTGTTCCGCATGATAATCCGCAGAGCAAAACGCATTCAAAAAGAAAAGCTTAATCTATATCTTGTCGGAATGCCCGGAAGCGGAAAATCACGCACGGCGCGACGCCTTGCAAGGGCAATTGAAAAACCCGTTGCCGACACCGATAAACTTATCATCGATAAACAGGGCATGTCTATTGATGAAATCTTTGATACACACGGCGAGGCCTTCTTCCGCGAGATTGAAAGCGAAACTCTGCTCGGCATTGCGGAACGCGGCGGACATGTTGTTGCAACCGGAGGCGGAATACTGACTGTTGAGCGAAACATCCCAATAATCAAAGGCAGCGGAATCGTTGTTTTTTTGAACAGGGATATAAGCATACTGCTGAACGCAAAAACCGCCAACCGTCCCTTGATCCGCGGCGGACGCGAAGCCGTGCTCAAACTTTATGCCGAACGTATCGAAACCTACCGCAAATGTGCAGATCTTATTGTTAATCCGGACAGCGCCGGCTGCATCGGAAGAATTCTCGATTATTATAAAAGAATAACCGAATGATTGGCTGCACTGCCGACTGAATTCCGCAATAAAGCAGCGTCCCGAAAATTGCTTGCAAATGCGGGACGCTGTTGATGTATTAATTGCTGCCGCAGCACCTTTCACAGCTGCGCTTTGCAGGCAGATTCACCGTGAATTCAATCAATCCATCCTCTGTATTAACGGCAGAAACGCTTCCCCCGTGAACACGAACTATCTTTTTCACAAGTGCAAGCCCGAGGCCGTTGCCTTCACGCTTGTGTGATGTATCTCCCTGATAGAATTTTTCAAAAATGCGCTTCAGCGTTTCACCCGACATCGGCTCTCCCCGATTGGCGATTTTAAAGCTGAGCATGTCATCTTTTTCTTTCAGGCTTATGTATATTATTTCTCCTTCCGGACTGAACTTTATTGCATTGTCAATAAGGTTTGACCAAACATTGCCGAGCAGTCCTTCAACCGCACAAAACTCAATGCTGTCCATATCCATTTCAAAGCCGATATTTTTTTCACTCCATTTGTTTTCCAAAAGCAGAATGGATTGGCGAACCTGTTCATCAACGCGATAGCTGCTCAGAGTGAACGGCATTGTCTGGTTTTCGATTTTTGTTATCATCAGGATATTTGAAACCAGCGTTGAAAGGCGGCGCGTACTGACAACAATGCGTTCCGTATATTCACTTCGTGCCTCAGCGGACAAACTTTCATCCTGAAGAAGCATCGCATAGCCTTCAATGGAGCTTAACGGAGTTTTAAATTCATGCGAAACGTTTGAAACAAAATCGTTGCGCAGCGTTTCGACTGCATTCAACTCGTCAACCATATGGTTAAAATCGCTGTATACGCGCCTGATGATTTCAAAATTGCTCTTGGTTTCCAGCTTCACGTCATAGTCCCCGTTCGCAACACGCTGCATTGCTGTGCTTAACGCATTAACCGGGCGCACAATGTTTCCGGAAAGTATCACCGTTATTGCAGTGCCGAGCAGCAGGCTCAAAACTGAAATGCCTGCAAGCACCGTGAATATTCCGACCCGCTGCGCCGTCCATATTCCGAGCCGGTAAAGCACGAACGTTAAAGACATTGCGATAATCAGAGTGCATGTGAGTATAATAAACACCACAAGCGTGAAATATGTTCGTATTTTTTTCTCATTTTTCAACTGCTGTGCAATATCAATAACATCTGTTTTTTTTCGTTTTGAATTCTGTTTCCCGCCGCATGTCTCCGCTTTCTTTTCCGCCGCGCAGCCCGATATGCAGTTTTTCTTTATTTCATCATGCTCCATGCCGTTTCACCGCCTTGTAGCCCAATCCGCGTATGGTAATGATTTCAAAATCGTCATTATCCCTGAACCTGTCGCGCAGCCTGTTGATGTGTACGTCAACCGTGCGCGGTTCGGTCTCGCTGTCCAACCCCCATATATCATCCATTAACTGCTGACGGGTGAATATTCTTCCCGGATATGCGGTCAATTTGTACAAAAGCATGAATTCTTTTTGCGGCAGAACCATGCTTTTGCCGTTTGCTGTCACCGTCATTGAGTCGTATTCAAGCACGGTGTTTCCTATTGTCTGCCTTCTGTCGCTGATCATTTGTGCACGCCGCAGCAAAGCGCCCACGCGCAGCACCATTTCGTTAACGTTCACGGGTTTAACCATGTAATCATCCGTTCCCGAAGCAAAGCCCATCTGCATATCAACAAAAGAATCTTTTGCCGTGATCATCAGAATCGGTATCGTAATCCCGCTTTCGCGCAGACTTGAAGCCAGTTCATAACCGTTCATATTCGGCATCATAATATCCGAAATGATTAAATCAACATATTCCTTGTCCAGCACGTCAAGTGCATCCTTGCCGTCGGAAACACATATTGCCGAATAACCGTGAAGAGTCAGAACACGATAGAACAATTGCCTGAGCTCAATATCATCCTCTGCAATAAGAATTTTAAACATAATTGTCAGCTGCCTCGCTTTCGTTTGAAATAAGCCTGAGAACTCACTTTTGGCGCAGAAACTGCGTGATTCGCGGTTTTTTCTGCAAATACAGACTCAAATCAATATTATTTCTGTTACGTTTACAATTACCTTTGTTTTGACGCGGCTTCCCGTCCGCTGCTTCCTGTGCCGTGTGCACTTTCAAGGGGCGTTTTCCCATCGTCAGTATTATTTTAGCACAAAAACATCAAGCGAATATTAATTATCGCCCGATTTTTGAAAAAAAAGAGTGTTTTTTCGGCAGAGACGTCTGCTGTTTTCTTTTTCGACACAATTTGAATATCAACCGCTGTTCACACTCGGTTCACAGAAAGTTTGCGAAGAAGGATTAACATAACATCAGGAAAAGGAGGCAACCGCAATGAAAAGATCTTCCCAAACAGAAAAAAAGGTTTTCAGCTCTGCAAACGACTTTGAAAAGAGACCGGCCGCCAAGAAAAATTGTGCGGATTACGGTTTTTGCGCCGCGCAGATTTTTATTGCATTGACCACAGCCGTATCACTTTTGTTCGGAAAGAAACTCGGCTGGAACCTTCGCGAAAACATGCTTATCTGCATCATGACATCCGTTCTTTTGTTCAGTCCGTGGCTTGCCGAGCATGTTCTCAGGGTTTCATTCCCGCCGATTCTGAAACTGCTGTTTATGCTGTTGATAATGGGCGGACCGATTTTCGGCAAGATATATAAATTTTACTATATAATTCCGTTTTGGGACAAATCGCTGCATGTCTCATCCGGCTTTCTTTTTGCAGTTATTGGCGCAGTGCTGCCGGACGTTTTGGACAGCGGCAACAAAAGCCATTCGCAGGCACTGAAGCTTGTGTCCGCTCTCAGCTTCACACTTGCAATTGCCGCCGTGTGGGAATTTTACGAATACGCCATGGACACGTTTTTCGGAATGGATATGCAGCAGGATACAATTGTGTCCGGCATAAATTCATATCTGTTGGGCAGCGAGAAAGGCGTTGCGGGTTCAATTTCGGATATTCAATCTGTTATTGTCAACGGCGAAGAGCTGAGCATCAACGGCTACCTCGACATCGGGCTTATTGACACAATGCAGGACATGCTTGTTTGCACTCTCGGAGGAATTTGTTATTGCGTATGTTTCATACTTTGCGAGCACGGTGTCAAGCTCCTTGGCAAATTCAACAGTCTGCTTCCGTATCGCAGTTCCGCAATGCCGTGTTTCGACCGCAGCGGCATCTGCTCCGACGAAACCGGACGAACGGATGAAGAGTCAAAAACATCTGCGGCGTGAGTAATCGGCCACCCAAAACGTATAAAGCTTCGGAATCTCAGTCAAAAAACATTTACACGCAGCGGTTCCGAAGCTTTAATTTTCAATTGCCGGCTCATTTATTAATGATTCATTGTTATTTTAATATTATCCTTATTAATTAAGTTTTTTTGAAATTAGCGTTTCATTCTCTTTCGGCTATTGAAATTTCGGTAATAATGCGGTATAATTAATCCAAATTTGAACATTGCAAGGGTTTGTTTTGCCTCAGCCTCGATGCAAAGCTCCCTTTTCTGTTTATTTTAACTGCAAAACCTTGTTTATTTAATGGCTTTGCCGCGATTTATTGCCGCTTTGCACTTTGCTGCAAGGCATTGAGCGATTCAGCCGGAGGTTCGATTTGATTATTTATCAAAAATCGAAATATTTTTCTGCCGAACAGGCACAAGATAATCTTACAGGGCTTTCCCCCCTGCTTGTTCGTGCGCTCCGTGCAAGAGGTGCCGTCACTCCGGAACAAATTGAAAGATTTCTTCACCCTTCCGCTGAAGATTTTCATGATCCGTTTCTTCTTCCCGATATGGACAAGGCCGTTCAAAGAATACATGCTGCACTTGAGAACGGCGAAAGGATCTGCATTTTCGGAGATTACGATGTTGACGGTATTTGTTCAACCGCCATGCTCGTTGATTATTTTCATTCAGTCGGTGCAGATGTAGGCTATCATATTCCGTCGCGTCGGGAAGAAGGCTATGGCATGAGCCGCGGTGCAATCGACAAGCTGCATTCGTGCGGGGTTAACCTCATAATCACTGTTGACAACGGTATTTCCGCCGCCGATGAAATCAGCTATTGCAGCGAACTCGGCATTGATGTTATTGTGACGGATCATCACATTCCGCCCGAAACCGTTCCGAAATGCACCGCCGTTGTCTGCCACACGGTCAGCAATTCACAGTATCCGAATTCAATCCTCTGCGGTGCGGGCATTGCCTTTAAATTGCTCCACGCTCTCGCCGGACTTGAAGCTGCAATGCAATATGTTTCCCTTGCGGGGCTTGCCTCGGTTGCGGACGTTGTTCCGTTGCTTGACGAAAACCGTGTTTTTGTTAAGTTGGGGCTTGATGCGATAAACAGCGGCAATTGCTGCAACGGGCTTTACCGTCTTTTGAACGGTGTTCCCACTGCACGTCGGCCGTATAATGCATGCACTCTCGGCTTTGCTGTTGCCCCGCGGCTTAACGCCTCCGGGCGAATGAGCGATGCTTCACTCGGAGTTGAGCTTTTTCTTTGCCGCGACCCCAATCGTGCCGACGAGATAATCGCCCGCCTTAACAAGCTCAACGAGCTGCGTCAGCAGGACGAAGCAAACATTCTTAACGATGCAATTCGCCGTCTTGAACCCTGCGACCTTTCGGACACAAGAGCAATCGTCCTCCGTTCCGAAACATGGAATGCCGGTGTTATCGGCATTGCCGCTTCACGCATTGCAGAAATGTATCACCGCCCGACGATACTGTTTTCGGAATCCGACGGAATACTCAAGGGCTCTGCGCGATCAATAGACGGAGTCAACATTCATGAGGTGCTTTGTTGCTGCCGTGATTTTTTTGTTCGTTTCGGCGGCCATGCAAAAGCGGCCGGAATAACAATGGAATCCGCATTTTTTGAGGATTTTCGCTTAAAACTCAACGCTTGTCTTAAAACAGGCTATGATGACTCCGTGTTCATCCCGTGCAAACGATACGAATTCGATATTCCGCTTGAGCAGGTCACCCGAGAATTGATTGCCGAACTGACCCGCCTCGCTCCGTTCGGAGAGAGCAACCCTTCCCCCGTCTTCCGCTCCCGCCATGTGGCCGTGAGCAGGCTGCGCCGCTTCGGCAGCGATGCTCAACACACAAAAATGGACGTAAGCCCGAGCATTTCGAGCTCTGCGGCTCCGTTGGATGCAGTTTGGTTTGCCTCGGCCGCAAGTTATTATCGGCTGCTGAATGCCGACACGGTTGATATACTTTATACGCCCGGCATCAATAATTGGAACGGTTTTGACAGCATTCAGCTTCGCGTTGTTTCCGCAAAAGCGGAGCAGCCGCGTGACATCGATGCCTATATTGAAAAAGGTATGCGCTATTTCTGCAACGGCTTGCTTGAAAACCTGTCTTATCGGCTGTCCGAACCGGAGCAGCTCCCGGAAATATGCGAAACAACCCTCGCCGAGCTTTGTTCCCGCTCTATATCCGGTTTGCTTGTGCTTGTTTTTTCTGTTGAATCCGCCAAAAAGATTCTTGACGAAATTCGCAGCAGTCAAATCGGCAATGTTGACATTTGTTACTCTTGCGTTGCGGATTCACCCGTTTGCTGCAACACCGTTTTGCTTGCACCGCAGCTTGCAAATCTGCCTGCATTCGGGTTCAGCAAGGTCGTTTTCTACGACAATCCCCCTTGCAGCGGTGTTTACACGGCGGTTTCACGCCGAATGAGTTCCGCTTCAATGCTTCGGATGCCGTGCACGAACAGCGACTTCGGCAGGGTCGCACTGCATTTTGCCTGCGATCGCGATTTCATGGTTTGCAGCTACAAGCTTGTGCAGTCAATTCTTGCTGCTTCACCCTGTTCTCAGGGGGAGCTTTGCGGCAAGATGTCCAACAAGCTGAACGTTCCTGTTTACTGTGCGCTGTTCGCCGTTCGGGTATTTATCGAGCTTGGCTTTATCGAATTCACTCCGGGCGGTGCACTGCGGAACAGCAGCGAAATTCGGCCTGCGCCGCTGTGCGCCAGCACTTTGTATTCCGCTGTCGAACGTTTGCGCACGCGCAATTTCCCGGACTCGGAGCAGGATGATTCGGATGAATAAGTTTTCAGTTTTATGCCGATATAGGCTGACTCGGTTTATTCGGCAAAAATTTCAGTATTTTTCAATAACAGCAAACAAACATTCCCGCTGTATAAGCCGTGCGGGGATGAAACGAAAGGAACAGATTTAACCATGATTATCAACGAAACCGAACTGATTGCAACGATTCGCAGTATTCCCGATTTTCCGAAAGAGGGCATACTCTTCCGCGATATCACCACACTGCTTAAGAATGCCGATGCATACGAAACGCTTGTTGAATCCATTGCCGAGAAGCTTCGCCCGCTTGATGTTGACATCGTTATCGGTCCGGAAGCACGCGGTTTTGTTATCGGCTCCGCCGTTGCATATGCGGTTCATGCAGGTTTTGTTCTTGCCAGAAAACCCGGAAAGCTCCCCTGCGAAGTAAACTCCGTGTCATACGGACTTGAATACGGCTCCGACCGCCTCGAAATTCACAAAGACGCAATTCTTCCGGGGCAGCGCGTTGCAATCGTTGACGACCTGCTTGCAACCGGCGGAACAGCAAAAGCTGTTATCGACCTTGTGGAAAAAATGGGGGCAAAAGTTGTTGCTGCTGATTTTGCAATCGAACTTACCGATCTCGGCGGTGCCGACCTGCTCCGTGATTATAATGTTTACTCGGTTATCAAATACTGATATCAAAGATAACTCTCGCGAATGAATGTTCCCGGCAATGCCCGTTTCGGAACCTTTTGCGAACCTTCTTCCGAGAACTCCGACTCGGCACTTTGCCGATTTGACAGAGCCAACCGTTCGGCGCGGGCCGCGTGCCTGCGCCGAATGCATTTTTTGCTTTTTGAACGGTACCGAACGTTCATTCCTGCAAAATTTATCAAAGGTAAAATTTAGCCAAAGGTGGGTGTGCTATGGACAGATTGACCGCTGCCTTCGAAAAAAAGTTTCCGAAGGAAAAAACCGAATTATTAGTAAAGGCAATTAATTTTGCAAAATCGGTTCATGCTGACCAAAAACGCGAATCGCAGGAACCTTATTATATTCATCCCGAAGCCGTTGCGCTCATTCTGCTCGATATGGACATGGATGCAGACACGGTCATTGCGGGTCTGCTTCATGATACGGTTGAGGATGGGCACGATATCACCGTTGAAAACATTGCACAGATGTTCGGCAAGGACATTGCCCGAATGGTGGACGGCGTTACCAAGCTGACCAACAGCAATCTTTCCCACATGCTGTCAAAAGAAGACAGACAGGCCGAAAATCTGCGCAAAATGTTCCTTGCAATTGCAAACGATGTTCGCGTTGTTGTTATCAAGCTTGCGGACAGACTGCACAACATGCGCACACTCGGTTATTGTTCAAAGGAAAAGCGTGTTCGCAAAGCACGGGAAACCATGGATGTTTACGCTCCCCTTGCGGACAGGTTCGGAATGGGTGCCATAAAAGTCGAACTTGAGGATTTATCGTTCAGCTATCTGATGCCCGAAGAATGCCGCCGCCTTCAGTCCCTTATCGAACCGAAGCAGGAAGAACGCATGGGACTGCTCAAAAAAGCCATGCACAAGCTTGAAATTGCACTTAAGGATGCCGGAATCAAAGCGGAAGTCAGCGGACGCAGAAAGCATATTTACAGCATCTATCGCAAGCTGAACATAAAAAAAGTCGGACTGAACGAGATTTATGATCTTGTTGCACTTCGCATAATTGTTGATACCGTGCAGGACTGTTACGGTGCGCTCGGCATTGTTCACTCGCTTTGGCGTCCCTTCCCCGGCAGGTTCAAAGATTACATTTCAATGCCGAAAACCAACATGTACCGTTCTTTGCACACGACGCTTTTCAGTGATCTCGGAATGCCGTTTGAGGTGCAGATTCGCACTTGGGAAATGCACCGCACTGCCGAATACGGTATTGCCGCACACTGGATGTATAAAGAGGGCAGAACACGGCAGGATGAGCTGGACACAAAGCTTGCGTGGCTGCGTCAACTTGTTGACTATGATTCCGATGCAAACTCAACAAAGGAATACGTTGACAACGTTCGACACGATTTTTTCTCCGACTATGTTTTTGTTCTGACTCCGAACGGCGAGATTATCGACCTGCCTCTGGGCTCAACGCCCGTTGATTTTGCTTACCGTATTCATTCGAACGTCGGCAACCACACACAGCACGCAAAAGTCAACGGTGCGCTTGTGAAGCTTGACTGCAAGCTTAAAACCCACGATGTTGTTGAAATCATTACGAACCCGCAGGCAACGCCGAGCCGCGACTGGCTTAACTTTGTAAAAACATCCCAAGCCAAAGCAAAAATCAAACAATGGTTCAAAAAGGCGAATCGTGAAGAAAATATTGTCCGCGGCAAAGAAATGCTTGCCGACGCCGCAAGACGACAGGGGCAGAAGCTTGCCGACCTTACGAAGGCCGAATTGTGCAAACCTCTGTTGAAACGCTTCTCCATGAACGAAATGGATGATATTTATGCGGCCATAGGCTACGGCGGAATCACAACCGGGCAGGCATTGCATAAACTGATGGAAGCCCGGCGAAAAGTTCAGCGAGAGGAGGAGCTTGCGCGCAAACTTGAAGAGCAGGAACACGCTCCCGCAAAAAGTTTTGACGCAAACGGAAGAGCCGTCATTGTCAAAGGCGAGGCCAACATGGTTGTTCGCTTTGCGCAATGCTGTTCTCCCCTGCCCGGCGATGAAATTTTCGGATATATCACGCGCGGCAGAGGTGTTTCGATTCACAGCAGAAACTGCCCGAATGCCGCAGCACTGCTTGCCGATGCGGACAGGATAATCGATGTTTCATGGGCGGACGGCGAAAGTGCAAAATTCCCCGTAACAATTCATATCGTCGCTTCGGAACGCGTCGGGCTGCTGATGGATATTTCACAGATGCTGATGAACATGAAAATCAACATCAATCTTGTCAACGCAAAGCCTGTTGAGGACGGCACAAAGATCGAAGCAACCATGGGGTTTCAGGTCCAAAACGCCGAGCATCTCGACAGCATTATAAAAAATCTTATGAAAATTAACGGTGTAAAATCCGTTTCAAGGGTGAGATCCGTATGAGAGCCGTTGTTCAAAGAGTCCGCCGCGCAAGCGTTTCCGTCGCCGGCGAATGTGTCGGCAAAATCGAAAGAGGGTTGCTTTTGCTTATCGGCATAGAACCTTCCGATGCGCAGAGCGACATTGACTATATCGTTAAAAAATGTACTCAACTCCGCATTTTTGAAGATGCAGACGGCAAGATGAACCTTTCCGCCGTTGAACTCGGGTATGAAATTCTGCTGATTTCACAGTTCACGCTTTTCGGCGATGCCCGTAAAGGCAACCGCCCGAGTTTTATTGCTGCCGCTCGTCCCGAAACGGCGATCCCCGTCTACGAAAAGCTCATCGACGCTTTTCGCACTCAGCTGCACACCGAAACGGGTATTTTCGGCGCGGATATGCAGGTTGAGCTTGTCAACGACGGTCCGGTCACGATCCTGCTGGACAGCAAAAAAACGTTTTAATTTCGCTATATTCAGTCTATGTTTAAAAAGGAGAAAAGCCGCATGAAAATTCTTTGTGTCCCAACCGGTCCGCTTTCCGTAAATACCTATATCGTTTTTAACGAATCCGCCGAAACGCCTTCAAATTCCGAAAGGATTCCCTGTGTTGTTATCGATCCGGCGAATTCGCACAAGGTGGTTGAAGTTCTAAATCAAAACAACCTGCACTGCACCCATATTCTGCTGACGCACGGTCATTTTGATCACACGATGGGCGTTGCGGAATTGAAATCGCATGAAAACGCGCTTGTTGCAATTCACGAAGCGGATGCGGGCGCACTTGCAGGCGGAAAAGCAAGCCTTGCCTACCTCGGCGGTGCGCTTGTGAAGCCCTGCAAAGTGGACATCATCCTCCACGGCGGCGAATGCTTCACCGCTGCCGGTATTGAATTCAGCGTTCTGCACACCCCGGGGCATACCAAGGGCGGCGTATGCTATGTTATCGGAAAAGAACGTGTGATTTTTTCCGGCGACACGCTTTTCCGTCTCAGCGTGGGAAGAACCGATCTTGACGGCGGTGACAATGATGCACTTTACAACTCCCTGCTCCTGCTGACAGGCAGGCTGAAAGGCGATTACCGCGTATTCCCCGGCCACATGGGTGAAACAACTTTGGATTTCGAACGGAAACACAATCCGTATCTGCGCGGCGGCGGAAACCAAGACTATTGACGGAAAATACAGAAAATGCCGCAGCTGCATTAAAGAGGCAAACAATATGTTTTTATTCACAAATAGACAGGATTTTTTTAACGATATATGCGAAGAAATACGGCTTTTTCTGCCCGGTGAGGAGATAGCTCCCGTTTTGTCCCCCGCTGAAATTCACACAGCGGATGCGGGCGAAAAGACGCTGAGTGTTGTGCTTTCAAGCGACGGAACGGATTTTTTTGCCGAAGCCGCCTTTGTTTCGAACGGTCGGGAGCATTCATACTCGTGCCGAACGCCCTTTCGCAATGATGATTCAATTATTGAAAAGCGTTTTGCAAAACGCTGCATTAAAATCGCTGTCTTCCGCGCAATGCGAAAGGCATATCCCGATGCGCACCTCCCGTGGGGCTCTCTGACGGGTATACGCCCGACGCGCCTGCTGCGCGAGCTTCAGCACAGCTGCGGTCCTGCCGAAGCCAAAAGCATGATGTTGAACGATTTTGACGTCACGCCGCAGAAATTTGCACTTGCGGAGCGGATAGTTTCCGTTCAGGAACCGGTTTTTGCTTCCGTGCGGAAAAACGATGTTGATGTTTATATCGGCATTCCGTTCTGCCGCACACGCTGCCTGTACTGCTCTTTTGCTTCACGGCTCCGCACGGCAAAGACGGACATGCAGCCCTATCTTGCCGCACTGAAGACGGATATTGCAAACGGTGCGCAAATGGTTCGCGAACTCGGGCTGAATATTCGTGCGCTGTATCTCGGCGGCGGAACGCCCACCGTGCTGACCGCAGACGAGCTGCGCGATCTTTTGGATTTTGCAGAGGAGGCCTATAATATTGCACCCGGCACGGAGTTCACGGTTGAAGCCGGACGGCCGGATACGATAACAGCTGAAAAGCTTCGCATCATCAAGCAGCGCGGCGCAACGCGCATATCCGTAAATCCGCAAACGATGTGTGATAAAACATTGCATCTTGTCGGCCGCGATCACACATCCGAGGATATCAAGGCGTGTTTCAACCTTGCGCGGGATATCGGTTTTGATTCAATCAACATGGATCTTATCGCCGGTTTGCCGGGCGAAACGGCAGCTGACATGCAGCATTCCGTAAACGCACTCGTTGAGCTTTCTCCGGAGTGTCTGACGGTTCACACGCTTGCAATAAAGCGTTCTTCCCGTCTGCGTGAAAATCTTTCCGAATACGCTCTTCCCGATGTTTCGGAAGTTGAAAAAATGACCGAAATCGGTGCGCTCGGTGCCGAAGAAACGGGTATGCTTCCTTATTATATGTACCGTCAAAAATACATGGCGGGCAACATGGAAAACGTCGGCTATGCAAAACCCGGCAGCATCTGCATCTACAACATCGATATGATGGAGGATTCGCTGAGTATCATTGCTCACGGTGCGGGCGCAATGAACAAACGCGTTTTCCCGAGCGGCGGAAGGATCGAACGCGTCCCGAACCCCAAGGATATTGAAACATATATTTCAAAACTGCAAAAAACCCATGCCGACAGGCTTGCACTCTTTTGCAATGAATAAATGCAGCGGACAGCGTTCCGCATCACCCGAAACCGTCAGATGCGGAACGTATTGAATTATTAATATTTCATTTCAATTATATAAGAACTTTTGTGATTTTAAATTCTTTTGTCACAGTCTATCAGGTCAACATCGGCAGGCTTGCCGTCACCGATTCCGAAGCGGCGGCTGCAAGCGCAAGCAATGCAAGGCTTGAAGAAATCATTTATCTCGACGCATACACCGCCGAAGCGCGCATCAAGTGGAACGGCAATAACGCCTCCTCCTACGAGATTTACAGGCTCAATGCGGACGGCACAAGAACACTTATAATGGAAACGCCCAACACCGCGTATTATATTCCGAACCTTGTCCGCAACGATGACCAGGCAGATGTTACCGTTGAAGTCGTTCCCGTAAACGCAAACGGTGTTCGCGGCGAAAGCTCCCGCTTTACAATCGATTGGCTCTATGAAAACGGCGATACCGAAAAGCTGAGCGATGTTACCGTTCCCGTAAACATCTGCCCCTTGGCCGAAGTCACCGGCTATTCCGCTCAGAATGACGGCGAACCCGCATGGAAGGCCATTGACGGAACGAGCGAAAACGGTTCCAAATGGTGCGCCACTAATGCGCGGAGCGGCTGGATGACGATAAAACTCGACCAACCGCGAACCATCAAACGAATTCGAATTGAACACGCCGAATACGGCGGCGAGGCCCAGGACATGAACACAATTGCTTTTTCCGTTCAGTACAAAAGCGGAAACAATTGGGTAACAGTATACAGCACAAACAGCAACAGTTCGGATGTCACCGATGAACTGATCACACCCGTCACCGCACAGGAATGGAGACTCTATATCTCCAACAGCGGCTCTTCCGCATGGGGCGCTATCCGTATTTACGAATGGCAGATGTTTGAAACGACCGAACGCAACCGCACGGACATCGTGCTCATGAAGTTCGCTTCCGCAAAGAACAACAAGGGCGCAAGCGATACGTTCAGTCTCACCAATGCTCCGACGGGCAGCACGGTTCGTCTCTATCTGCGTGACGCAAACGGGAACTACACGCAGATTGCTTCCAAAGAAGCTCAGAGCAGCACAGTCAGCTTCACCGGCCTTGATTACGGCAGCGATGCAGGACGCGTGTTCTACACGGTTCAGGAAGGCAAGCAGGAAGAGAGTATCAAGCTCAGCACCGCCTTTGATGCAGAACCCGGCGCGGTAAAATACAGCATTAACGTTGTTCAGCCCGCAAACGGCAGTGTTGCCGCTTCCGCGACCTCCGCAACTGCGGGTACGACCGTAAAACTTACCGCGACCCCTGCGGAAGGCTACACCCTCGATTACTTTACGCTTGACGGCGAGAGGATTAACGGCGATACTTTCATCATGCCCGCACGGAATGTTGAAGTTTCCGCCGTATTCACCGCAAATGCGTACAGCATTACCGTTGTTCAGCCCGCAAACGGCACGGTTTCGGCTTCCGCAACCTCCGCAACTGCGGGTACAACAATAGAGCTTACCGCGACCCCTGCGGAAGGCTACACCCTCGATTACTTTACGCTTGACGGCGAGAGGATTAACGGCGATACTTTCATCATGCCCGCACGGAATGTTGAGGTTTCCGCCGTGTTCACCGCGAATGCGTACAGCATCACCGTTGTTCAGCCCGCAGGCGGCACGGTTACGGCTTCCAAGCTGTCCGCCTTTTTCGGGGAAGCAGTTGAGCTGACAGCCGTTCCCGATGAAGGGTACGAGCTCAGTCATTACGTTGTCAACGGTGCGGCGAACAACGGCGGCACCTTCACGATGCCTGCACGTGACGTTATTGTTACCGCAGTGTTCACAAAGGTCGCCGAACCCTCGGTCAACCTTGCGCTTAACGCCACCATCTATTATTCCAATAAGAAGTATCCGGATTATGCGAAGAACGGACCGCAGCACGCATTTGACGGAAAGATGAGTGATCTCGAAGCCGACAAGTGGCACGCTTCCGGCATCAACGGTTGGGTTGCATTCGACATTCATACCCCCGTTGCAAATCCGATACTCAAGATATATCATGCCGGTTCTGCAGGTGAAAATTCCAACCTGAACACTTCGTCATGGGATGTTTATATCCTTAACGAAAGGTATCTCACGGAAGAAGCGTACTTCAATATGGACAGATCCACGCAAAACCGAGTCTGCCAAATCGCATGGTTCTGGAAGAGGATTCATGTCACAACCGGCAATACCGCTGACATATCTGTCGACCATATTGATATGCCCGAAGCAAGGCGTCTGTTCAAAATCAACATGCGCAAAACGAATCAGACCGGGTATCCCTATTATCTCAATGTTTACGAAATTGAGATGTATGCCGGCAACTGATAAACCCTCCGAATTTGCCCGCTGCCCCTGCTTTTTACCGTAGGCAGCGGAACAAAAAGCGAAGCCTGAAGCCCGTTCCTGTTCAAAATGCAGGAGCGGGCTTCGGTGCTATTGACAGCGGCTCACGGATAAGTTATAATAGTAGCATCGATTTTTTACGGAGGGACGGACATTGAGTACCGATGACGACAACGGTAATCATGAGTGTCAGGGCGCGGTAACATACTGCTGCGTTTCAGCCGAGCATTGCTCCGGCGGGCATTTTCTGCCCGGTTTTTTCGTTATGTATTCCGCATATGCTCAAATGCGTATCCGAAAGTTTTGCGTTCGGAGCGTTTTTTTGTTGCCCGCGTTCCCATCCCTGCAAATTCAACAAGGAGCAGTTTTGACCCAATGAACCACATTTCAATGATCGTTGCCATGATGATATGCATCATTCTTTCCGCATATTTTTCCGCAACGGAAACAGCTTTTTCGTCTCTTAACCGCACAAGGCTGCGTACAATTGCGGAAAAAGGCAACCGCCGCGCCGTGCTTTCGCTGCATCTTTGCGATAAATATGACAAGCTTTTGTCCACCATTCTTATCGGAAACAATATTGTTAACATTCTTGTGGCGTCACTCGGCACTGTGCTTTTCGTTGAATTGTACGGAAACAAGGGCGCAACAATTTCAACCGTTGTTGTTACAATCGTTGTTTTGATTTTCGGCGAAATCTGCCCCAAGAGCCTTGCAAAAGAGAATCCTGAAAAATTCAGCATGTTTTCGGCTCCCCTAATCAACCTTCTGATGATTGTTTTTACCCCGCTCACTCTGCTTTTCACCGGCCTTAAAAAGCTGCTTGCAAAACTGCTCAAAACCGACAGCAACAGAAAGGTCACGCAGGAAGAGCTGCTGATGTTTGTTGACGAAGTTGAACAGGGCGGAAGCATCAACGAGAACGAGGGCTCCCTGCTCCGCAGCGCAATCGAGTTTAACGACGTGCAGGTTGAAGACATTTTGACTCACCGCGTTGATATTGAAGCGGTTGATGTTGATGAATCAAAAGACGAAATTGCAAAGATTTTTACCGAATCCGGACATTCGCGTCTGCCCGTTTACGAAGAAACGATAGATGACATCATCGGCATAATTCATCATAAGGATTTTTACACGGACGGCGGCATTACGGAGCATTCGGTCCGCGAAATCATGACAAAACCGATATTCATCCCGCCGACTCTGAAGATAAGCAACCTCCTGAAGCTGCTGCAAAAGGAAAAAACTTATATGGCCGTTGTTACGGATGAATACGGCGGCACACTCGGCATCGTCACCATGGAAGATATCCTTGAGGAGCTTGTCGGCGAGATTTGGGACGAACACGATGAAATCGTTGAAAACGTGCGAAAACTCGGCGAAAACAATTATGACATCAACTGCGCAATGGATCTCGATGAATTTTTCGATATGTTTGATATCACGGATGAAACCGATTCATCGACTCTTAACGGCTGGGTTATGGAACACCTGGGAAGGATTCCCGATGTCGGCGATAAATTCAACGCGCACGGCCTTGAAATCACGATAAAGGCGGCGGACGGAAGGCGCGTTAATGAAATCAATGTTGTTCACACACCCGTTAAGCCCGAAAAGGGTACGAAATAAAACGGGCCGGCGGTCAAATCAACATGAATTTAAATCGGAGGTAAAACCACAATGAAATATAAAAGAGTACTGTTAAAAGTCAGCGGCGAAGCACTTTCGGGCAAAACGCCGATTGATTTTGAAAAGGCCACGGAAACCGCACTGCAAATTAAAGCGCTTCATGATGCAGGCTGTCTGCTCGGTGTTGTTGTCGGCGGCGGCAACATTTGGCGCGGACGCTCCGGCGGAACAATGGACCGAAGCCGCGCCGATAACATAGGCATGCTTGCAACCGCCATGAACGCACTCGCCCTTGAGCAGGCACTCATCGACCTTAACGTTCCCGTTCGCGTGCTTTCCGCTGTTTCAATGGATATGTTTATGGACAGTTATTCCGCACGCGAAGCGAACAAGTCCGTTGACGCCGGCACGGTTGTTATCTTTGCCTGCGGTTCGGGAGCGCCTTTCTTTTCCACGGATACGGCATCGGCGCTCCGCGCTGCTCAGATTCACGCTGACGCACTGCTGCTTGCAAAAAATGTTGACGGAATATACACCGCCGACCCGAATGTCTGTGCGGAGGCAAAGCGTTATGCCCGCATCAGTTACGATGAAGTCATTACAAAAAACCTCAAAGCAACCGACTTAACGGCAATGAGTTTTTGCCGCGAATACAGCATTCCGATGGTGCTTTTCAAAATGCACTCCGCAGAAGCGCTTGTTGCCGCCGTTAACGGCGAAAATGCCGGCACGATAGTTGATGCGCAGCCGGGATTTGAACTTGTTTAAATTAAACGCTGCTTCGGCGGCAGTCGAACTCATAAGCAGCATCAATCGGAGTTGCCCTTGCGCAGTCAATTTGCGAATTTTGCCGCAAAAATACAAAAAAACACCCCCGACTGCGGTTGACAACGCCGCGGCCTTAATATAAAATAATACAGTTAATTCATTCTTCAAGAGGAGGATTTACCATGGATATTATCGAAACCGCACAGGATAAAATGAACAAGACCATTGCTGTGCTCAACAGGGATCTCGGCTCCCTTCGTGCAGGCAGGGCAAACCCCAAGCTGCTTGACCGCATCATGGTGGACTATTACGGCACGCCCACTCCCATTAACCAAATGGGCACCGTCAGCTCACCCGAACCGCGTCTTCTTGTTATCTCGCTGTGGGATGCTTCAATGATCTCAGCCGCGGAAAAAGCAATTCAAAAATCCGATCTCGGCATCAATCCGTCGAACGACGGCAAGCTCATTCGCCTTGTTTTCCCCGAACTTACCGAGGAACGCCGCAAAGAGCTTGTTAAAATCGTCCGCAAAAAAGCCGAGGAATCCAAAGTTGCGATCCGTGCAATCCGCCGCGAAGCAAACGAAACCATCAAAAAAGACTGCAAGGACGGCACTATCACCGAGGATGACCAGAAGAGGCTTGAAGAAAAGGCTCAAAAGGCCACCGACAATGCCATTAAAGAAATTGACCGCATTGCAAGCGAAAAAGAGAAGGAGCTTCTTGCCGTTTGATGAACATACTCGGTTATCCGCTTGATCGGGCCGCTGCAATTCTTGAGCGTGCGGGCTACCGCGTTGAAACGGTCGAGGCACGTTCACGCAAGGGCGTTGAAGGCGACTCCAAACGTGTTGTGCGCTGCCTTCCCCTGCCCGGTCGCAGCATTCCGACAGTTCAGCTTGTGTTTTGTGAATTCAAAACAAACGTCGATTCCCTCCGTGCGGAGGATGCGGCGGACGCTGAATCAACCCATTGAGAATACGCGGCTGCTGCAGGTTCTCGGCTTGCAGCAGTCTTGTTATCGTATTTTTTGATGCTGCCCGGGTATGGTGTCCGTTCCGGCCTCTTTTATGTTTTATGAAGATTTATCCCAAATTCACAAATGAAGAACTTGCCGCACTTTCACTCGGCGGCGAACTGCCGCACCATGTCGGCATAATAATGGACGGCAACGGCCGTTGGGCAAAGAAACGCCTGCTTCCGCGCAGTGCGGGGCACCGTGCGGGAATGGAATCCCTGCACCAAATCGTCCGCACAACGCATTCCCTCGGAATCGAGGCTCTCACGGTCTATGCATTTTCAACCGAAAACTGGGCTCGCCCCGCAGCCGAAATCGATGCATTGTTCAAGCTCCTCTCCGAATATTTTTATAAAGAAATCGATGAGCTGAACCTGAACGGCGTCCGGATACGCACCCTCGGCGAACTTTCGGCATTTAACCCCGGACTCCGTTCCCTCATGGAGGATGCCGTTGAAAGAACAAAGCATAACACCGGCCTCTGTTTCAATATCGCCGTTAACTACGGCAGCCGTGACGAAATCGTTCATGCTGTCCGCCGCATTGCAGCGGACAGCATTGCACCCGATGCCGTTACCGAGCAAACAATAGCAGACAGGCTTTATACGTCAGGACTGCCCGAACTTGATCTCATCATCCGCACCGCCGGTGAGGAGCGTTTGTCCAACTTTTTGCTTTGGCAGGCCGCATATGCCGAGTTTGTTTTTTCAAAAACGCTGTGGCCCGATTTCACTCCCGAGGTTTACTTTGGTTGCCTGCGCGAGTTTTTGAATCGAACCCGACGCTTTGGCCGTGTGCTTTGACTTTGCGGAAGTTTTGTTCAGGCTTGCGCCGTTTTGCGGCTCATTTCAGCGCAGCCGCAGAATAATTTTGATTTAAGGATTTTGTTTTATGAAAGATTTGCCTGTTCGCACTTTAATCGCCGTTCTGTTAATCGGTCTGCTCTGCCTCGTTGCTTGGTTCGGGGGCTGGGTTCAGGCGGCTGTTCTCGGACTTTTCACAGTTGCAGCTGTCTATGAAATGTTCACGATCTTTGTCAAAAGAGGAATTCGCCCCGCCGTGCTTCCGCAAATTCTGCTCGGCGGCTCAATGTTCGCCGTAATGTATAAATTCGGCGCAAGATTCATTCTTCCGATGGCGGCTGCCGCATTTGTTGCAATCATGGTTGAAAGAATCCTTAACGCGCGGCGCACAAATGAAGATCTTATCGCTTCGCTTGCGCTGCTCGTCTACCCCGTGTCTCTGCTTGCCTGCTTCGGACTTGTCGGGTTCGGCCGAAACGATATTTCGCGTGCAGCATTCCTTTGCATTTTTGCCGGTCCCTGCATGGCTGACAACACCGCATACATGGTCGGTTCGCTGTTTGGCAAGCACAAACTCTGTCCCTACATCAGCCCTAATAAAACTGTTGAGGGCGCAGTAAGCGGCGTTGTCGGCGGTGCTCTCGGCGGCGTTATTGTCTATTTTGCTCAAAAACTCTGGGGACTTGACGTTTCTCTCGTTACTCTTATTGCAGTATGCTTCATCGCGGGCATCGTTGGACAGTTCGGAGATCTGCTTGCATCCACATTCAAACGCTGGGCAGGTGTTAAAGATTACAGCAATCTTTTCCCCGGTCACGGCGGCGTGATGGACAGATTGGACAGCGCAATGGTCGCTGCGCCAATCGTTGCGGTCGCATTTGCATTTTTCATTTAATATGCATCAAGCGGATGCCGAACAGTCGGTCTGCTGATTGCCGCAGCCCGCTGCAAAGGCGGCTTGTCCGCTCCGTTGTTGTTTACGGATTTTTCCATTGGGCTCAGCTGCGGATTTGGCAGCTCGCAGAAAAACTTCTCGTTGTACGGAGGATTAACAAATGAAAAAAATCGCCGTTTTCGGTTCAACCGGTTCAATCGGAACACAAACTCTCTCCGTGGCGGGCTTTCACCCGGATGAATTCGAAGTTTATGCAATAGCTGCAAACAAAAACGCAGAGCAGGTGGTTCGCAGCGCAAATGAGTTTCACCCGAAGTTCATCGGCATGTATGACGAAGCCGCCGCACGCGAAGTTTCCGAACGCTGCCCCGGCATCACTGTTGTTTCGGGCGGCGAAGTAAACTCGCTTGCGGCTCTTTCCGAAGTTGACATTGTTGTGAACGGTGTCAGCGGCTTTGCAGGACTGTTCCCGCTGCTTTCCGCACTCCGTGCAGGAAAAACCGTTGCGCTTGCAAACAAAGAAAGCATTGTTTGCGGACACGTTGTTGTGAACCGCGCTCTCGCCGAATTCGGCGGAAAAATACTTCCGGTTGACAGCGAACAGAGTGCAATTTTTCAATGCCTTGCCGCAGGCCGCAGTGAGGATGTTCGTTCGCTTATTCTGACAGCATCCGGGGGTATGTTCCGCAACGCTTCGGCCGATGAGCTTGCCCGTGTAACGCCGCAAATGGCGCTCCGTCACCCCACATGGAGCATGGGCGGAAAAATCACGATTGATTCATCCACGCTGTTCAACAAGGGACTTGAGCTTATGGAGGCCGGGTGGCTGTTTGATATTGAACCGAATCGAATCGAGATCCTTATTCACCCGCAGTCCGTTGTGCATTCGATGGTCGAATTTTGCGACGGTGCAGTGTTTGCGCAGATGAGCCCTCCCGATATGCGCCTTGCGATCCAGTATGCGCTCACCTATCCGCACCGCATCACTTCTCAGCTTCCGCGCCTTGACCTTGCAGCTCTGCATTCGCTCACGTTCGAAAAACCCGACTGCACACGATTCCCCGCAATTTCTCTTGCGTACGACGCTTTCCGCGACGGCAGCAGTCTGCCCATCGCCTACAATTCCGCCAACGAAACGGCCGTTGAGCTGTTCGTTCGCGGCTGCATCGGTTTTACCGACATTGCAAAATGTGTTGAATACTCAATGGAAAGAATTCCCCGTGAAAAAATCGGCTCCGTTGACGACATACTTTATCTTGATAAAGAAGCCCGCAGGTTGGCCTGTGAATGCTTCGGAAAGGAAACATTATGACAATTGTTTACATACTTCTTGCGATACTTATTCTTGAGCTGCTGATTTTCCTGCATGAGCTCGGTCATTTTACGGCGGGCAAACTGCTCGGTTTCCGCATACTCGGCTTTTCGCTCGGATTCGGTCCGGCTCTTTTAAAATTCAAAAAGGGCGAAACCGAATACTCTCTTCGTGCATTTCCCGTGGGTGGTTTGTGTCAGTTTGACGGTGAAGATGAAGAAGCCTTGGAGAACGACCCGCGCCGATTCAACGCTCAGCCCGTTTGGAAGCGTTTTATTGTTATTCTTGCCGGTCCGTTCATGAATATACTCACCGCCTTTCTTATCGCGTTCGTGTTCTATCTCTGCAAACCGATGCCGGTTTACGCTGTTGACCCTGTTACGCATTACGAGGTTCCGATCGTTGCTTCAGTTAAAGAAAACAGTCCCGCAGAAAAGGCCGGATTGAAAAACGGTGACGTCATCATTGCAATCAACGGTCAATATCCGACCGAAACGGCTGACACGGATATTTACTCCTCTGTTTCCGCACTTATCGGTGCCGCAGGCAATGATTTTGTTATGACTGTTGAACGCAGCGGAGCGCAGCTGGATCTTGCCGTCGGCGACGCCTTCAACTCAACTGAAAACAGAACCGTTATCGGCATAACGATAAGCGGGCTTGTTGAGGACTACCGGCATTTGAACGTTCTTCAGGCGGCAGCAGGTTCCGGGGAATACCTCATTCTAATCGTGAAAGCAACAGCCCAGGGCATTGCGGGCATGTTCAAACACGGCATACACAGCGGAGATCTTTCCGGCGTTGTCGGAACGGTCGGAATCATGGTTGATGTTGCGCGGGAATCAATGATTAATCTTGTCAATATCGCTGTGATCCTTTCGCTCAGTCTCGGGTTGTTCAACCTTATTCCGTTCCCCGCACTCGACGGCGGAAGGCTGCTGTTCCTTTTGATAGAAGCAATTATTCACCGTCCGCTGAACCGCAAGGTCGAAGCAATCGTAAACGGTGTTGGACTCGCCCTGCTGTTCACACTTATGATAGTTGTTACAATCAGCGACGTTGTGGGACTTTTCAGATAGTGCGGATTGCAGTGCATTGTTCGTAAAGATTCAAAGAGGTCTGATATGAAACTTCTTATTCTTGTCGGCAGCGGTGCTGTCGGAAAGATGACCGTCGGGCAATCAATCATGAGAAAAACGGCGCTGCGCCTTTTCCACAACCATATGATGATTGAACCCGTCATTGAGATTTTCGGCGAGTATAACCACTCCGTTGTTGCAAAACTTCGAAGAACGATTTTTGAAGAGTTTTTGAAAACCGAACGGGAAGGGTTGATTTTTACCTATATGTGGGCTTTCGATTGCCCTGAGGACGGCGATTACATTCGTTCCGTTGCGGAGCTTTTTCGCTCACAAGGCGCAGAAATCTATTGTGCAGAGCTTGTTGCACCTCAATCCGTCAGGCTTGAACGAAACCGAACGGAAAACCGCTTGCGGCATAAGGCCTCCAAACGCGATTTGAATTTTTCTGAGGAAAGGCTGCGGCATGAAGACAGCAAGTACCGCTTGGTAAGCAATCCCGGAGAGATCCCGTTTGAGAACTATATTCGAATCGACACATCCGAACTCAGCGCGGATGAAACCGCGGAAAGGATAATCGACGCATTTTCAATTCCGCAAACCTGTCAAACCGGCAAGGAATGATTCACCGCTCGACGCATTAAATTATATATGGCGAAACAAATATCGGCAGCCCCTTAGACAGGGAACTGCCGATGTTTTCAGTTGCTTATGTATATGCAAATCACACCGAGGCTTCGGCAGCAGTCGCTGCGGAACGCACTGACCCGATTTCGGTAAACAGTTTTTTGAATGCCGTAACCCTGCTTTCTTTTTTAAAAATCACTGCATTCATCCCGTCCGCAACTGCGGTCACGGCATTTTTTGCGGTCAAAATCGGTATTTCCGGAAGTTCGCGGCTGAAACACTCCGCAAGGCCGAATTGCAATGCGCCGCCTCCGATTAACGTTATTCCCGTATCAAGAAGGTCGGCGGCGGCCTCCGGCTGCAAAGCCTTCACGGCATCCTTAACAAAGCGAATGAGCGCCGTTTGCCCTTTTTGTGCAGCCGCCCGCAGCTCCGCACCGTTTGCGCGTACCGTTTGCGGCAAACCGTCGTCGGCCGAACGCCCCTCAATATCAAAGCTCAGTTTATTCAGGTTCTGTTTAATTATTTCCGCCATGCGCTCACCTATCAGCAGCCTGTGTTCATCGCGGAACCAATTTTGAATCGCCCTGTCCACAGCCGCGCTGCCCTCATTCGAAAATCCCTGCCAAAGCATTCCGCCGTTTGCGAATGCAGCGCAAGTCATTGTTTCCGCTCCGATGTTCACAATCATATGTGCCCTGTCCGAAAACAAATCCGCATCAGCCCCTATTGCACCCATCAAAAGCGGATCATGCACCTGAAGCGCACGAAATCCCGCAAGACGTGCCGCCTGTTTGAGAGCGTTTTGCTTCACCGTGGGCAGCATATGCGGTATCGCTGCATGCAGCTCAATCGATGCCGTTGTACGCTTGCCGGTTTTTTCACATGCAAGCCGACCGAGCAGCAGCGCAAGCATACGCGTGTTTGCCGCCGCACCATCGCGAACAGGCCGAATTACACCGCTGCGATGCAGCAGTGCTGCATTGCCCGCTGCGGCGACCGTGAGTTTTGCCCCCGCTTCAAGAGCGATTGCCGTTTCCTCCGCCGCAACTTGCCCCCGAGCAACACATTTAATGCATTTTGAACCTATATCCGCTGCAAAAACAGTTTTGAACATCTTTGAACGACCTCCGAAACAATTCCTTCTCGGCACGGGGAATGCATTCAGTCTTTGCACTCCCTGTCCCTATAAGAAATTATTCCCTTTTTTGCAAAGAATAACCCGTTCCGATTCAAAAATTTTCGGTTTTTTTGGCTTTTTACGGCAAAGCAAAGTGTTCCGCACCGCCGAGTTGCCGCACACGGCAGAAACCTTTCTCACTTACTCTATTCGATACGTTCGTAAAAACCGTGTGGTAATATCCCTATTTTTTTAAGCATTTTGTACAGTACAGGAATCGGCATACCGATAACCGTGAAATAATTGCCCCGAATTTCGCGGACAAACATGCCGAACGGCCCCTGTATGCCGTAAGAACCCGCCTTGTCCAGCGGGTCGCCCGAATGCACATAATCCGTTATCTCGTCGGGAGACAGAGTTTCAAACGTGACCTCCGTAATGCTGCATTCAGTTTGAATTTCCTCTTTTCCCTGAATGCTGCATTCAGTTTGAATTTCCGCTTTTTCCCGAATGCTGCATTCGGTTTGAATTTCCTCTTTTTTCCGAATGCTGCACTGAGCGGCGGCGCTTTCATCAGGGATATCCGCAATCACGGACACTCCGGTGAAAACTCTGTGGGTTTTTCCGGACAGCATTGAAAGAATGCGCACTGCATCCTCCGCATCTTTGGGCTTGCCGATAATCACGGGCTTTGTCTCCCCATCCTTTTGAAAAGCAACGACCGTGTCGGATCCGATAACCGCAAAATCTCGCCGCCCCGCCGCAGAAAGACGGTCAAACACCTCTTTCGCCTTGCGAAGCGAAAGAGCACGAACAAAACTCTCCGGGTCATTTTCATCAATCGTTTCATCAGCATTGCTGACAATAATCTCATAGTCATATCCGCACATTGTCAGCAGCTCGCGCCTGCGCTGTGAGCCGCTTGCAAGAACAAGTTTCATAGTCATTTTCCTTACGTTGTATAAATTTCGGAATACTGTATACGCGGTTCGCACGTATTTGTCGCATTTTACATTTTATTGTCAAATCAGACTTTTTCAATACGTCTCGTTCTGCGTTTGCCTTCGGGCAGGGCTATAATACCAGTATTGCCGATGTATTTCAAGGGCTGCTTCCCCGTTTTAAAAAAATTCAAAATTTTTTTCATTGAAGTGGTGAAAGGTGTTGATTTGTGGGGCGATTGATGATATAATCAACACACATCCCACGATACGGGTAATGCATTACATAGTAAACGCCGAATCCGGCTTATTCTGCAATAAAGACCATGAATTCCGCGCTTTTTGCAGAAATGCGGATTTTCGGTGTACTCAATCGAAATTAAGGCGGTGTCGACATGCTGTTGGGGCAATCCAGAAACAATTTGGACTCCAAGGGGCGAATTTTCGTCCCCGTTAAGTGGCGTCCCGACACCTCCGATCACGTTGTTGTTCTTATCGGATTGAATCCTGCCGATGTCAAAAAGGAAGAAAGATTCCTTCAGATTCTTCGGTACGAAAAGTTTGTTGAATTTGCAAAGGATCTAACCTCCTCGCGTCCCTCCGATTTATCCCTCATGCGTGCCAAACGAAAGATCTTTTCAAGCGCGGAAGAGTGTACCCTTGACAAGCAGGGACGCATACTGATTCCGCAATGGCTTGCAAAGTATGCAAACCTTAAGGATGAGGTTCTGCTTTGCGGCGTTGAAGATCGCATTCTCGTTTGGAATCCCGATGATTTCGAGGCAGCGGAAGCCGACTACACGCTTAATGAGCTTTGCTCCGATGTTCAGAATTATTCCGATAAAACTCCCGGTAATTCTTCTGCGGCATCGCTCATATCATCCGCATTCGGAGGTTAATAAAAGATGCTCAATGATATAAACACAAGCTCTTATCACACCCCAATAATGCTTCCGCAGGTTCTGTCCCTGCTGCGTCCGGAACGCGGCGGAACATATGTTGACGGAACGCTCGGCGGCGGCGGTCACAGCCTCGGAATTTTGCGTTCACTCCCTGCCGGCGGCAGATTGTTCGGCATTGACCGCGACGGCGAAGCTATCGCCGCAGCCTCCGCAAGGCTTTCGGTTTTTCCGAATTTCACGGCTGTTCGCGGCAATTTTTTTCAACTTACCGAACTGCTCAATGCCCGCGGAGTCAACGGTGCGGACGGAATCCTGCTTGATCTCGGCGTCAGCTCGCATCAGCTCGACGATGCGGAGCGCGGATTTTCATACGGAAGCGAGGCGCGGCTCGATATGCGAATGGACAAATCCGCTCCGCTCAGCGCACATGATGTTGTAAACGGCTATGATACAGCTGCGTTGACACGAATCATACGCGACTACGGCGAGGAACGCTTTGCCTCACGCATTTCAAATGCAATCGGTGCGGCGCGTGCGGACAAGCCCATTGAAACAACAACCGAACTTGCCGAAATTATCAAAAATGCAATACCGGCGGCGGCAAGGCGCGACGGGCCGCATCCGGCAAGGCGAACGTTTCAGGCAATTCGAATTGAGGTCAACGGTGAGCTTGCGGGACTTGAACAAGCGGTGCGCGATGCAATCCGCTTTCTGAATCCGGGAGGAGTAATTACTGTCATAACTTTTCACTCTCTTGAAGACCGAATCGTTAAGAACGTTTTCAAGAACCTTGCAAACCCCTGCACCTGCCCGCCTAATGCGCCCGTTTGCGTATGCGGACTTAAGCCCGAGGTTGCAATACTTACCAAAAAGCCGCTTGTTGCGGATGATACCGAATTGGATTTGAACTCAAGATCGCGCAGCGCAAAACTCCGCGCAGCGCAGAAACTCATAAACACGACGGGGGACGAATAAAATGGCAAAGGATTCAAGATTTAACGGCAGAACTGTTGAAGAAATGCGTGTCTATGCGCCAAACAACGGCTCATTGGCATACAAAAGCGATTATCTTTACGACACAAGGCTTGCAGCGGCTCAACCCAAGCGCAGACAGGAAACTGCCGCGCCCGCAGAAACCCAGCCAAAGATTCGCCCGCAGAAAACGCGCATTCCGCTTTCCGTCACGCTGCGTGAACGCAAAGTCGGAATTAAGCTGACTGCTTTCCTTTTTGTTGCGTTGATCGCAATGTCCGCGCTTTTGGTAGTTCTCCGTTTTGAGCGCATTGCCGGAGTTCAGCGCGACATCAACGAAATCAATGCCGGCATAGCCGCCGCCCAGCGCGGGTTCGGAGAACTTGACATGGATCTCAGCTCCTCCATCGACCTTGAAGCGGCACGACTCGCTGCCGAAACCGCAGGCCTGCACCCGAGAAAATAGCGGCAAACGGCGGACGAAAACGCCTGCCGATAAAACGGAGTCCGCCGCGCGCACGCAAGCGGTGATCGGCAGAAAACGAAATATATCCTTTGTTCATTTTCTGAGCCGACCGGCGTTTGTCATATATATTCGGAGGTAATTCTGCAATGAGCATCACAGCCGTTCCCCCCGGCAAAAAACATCGCAAAAAGAATAAAAAAGCACAAAAAGCCCTGAAACCGCAATGGTCAACATACAAGCGGATTGCATGGCTTTTGCCTGTTTTTGCTTTATTTTTTCTCATCCTCCTTATTCGCATTTTCTGGCTTCAGGTTATTGACGCAAAAGAGCTTCAGCAAAAGGCATTAAGCCAGTGGACGCGCCCGACAACCATTACGGCCGAACGCGGCATGATAATCGACTGCAACGGGCAGACACTTGCCAAAGACGGCCCCGTTTACAAAATTGTGATATGGCCGAATTCCATTTCCGAAAGCGACAGAGTTCGTGTTGCCACGGAACTCAGTCGTGTTCTCGACCTTAACTATGAAAAAGTTCTTGAACGAGTTTCAAGCAAAAAACTTCGTGAATTTATTCTCAAACGACAGGTGAGTAAAGAAGCCTGCGACGAAATCCGCAGTTTGCAGCTTGGCGGCGGTGTCGGAATTTCACCGGACACAAAGCGCTATTATCCGTTCGGCACTCTGCTTTCACAAACCATTGGGTTCACAAGCACGGACGGAACCGGGCAAAGCGGGCTTGAGCTGACATACAACAAGTATCTCACCGGCAAGGACGGCGAACGTATTGCCGAAACGGACAGCAGGGGAAACCAAATTGCCGACAGTATGATTCAGGAGTTTCCGCCCACGGACGGTTCAACACTGAAGCTTACCGTTGATGCAAACATTCAAAGTTACCTTGAAAACGCGCTTGCCGAAGCTGTCCGGGTCAACAATGCAAAAAATGCACAGGGAATCATCATGGATGTCAACACCGGTGCCATCGTTGCAATTTCAACAAAACCCGACTATGACCCGAACTCCCCTCCGAGGGACGACATGCAGATGCTTGCCGAGCTTTCCCGCAATCGCATTGTAACCGATGCATACGAACCCGGTTCAACTTTCAAAATCCTTACCCTTGCGGCAGCACTCGATTCCGGAAGTACTCATCTTGAGGACAGTTTCTACTGCAACGGCGGTTATATTGTAAACGGCGAACGCATCAAATGCTGGAAACATGCCGGCCACGGCTCCCAGAACCTGACCCGCGCCACGGAAAATTCCTGCAACTGCTGTTTCATGAAACTCGCCTTGACAATGGGTACCGAAAAGTTTTATGATTATCTTTATGCGTTCGGCCTTGGGCAAAGCACGGGCAGCGGACTTGTCGGTGAAAGCGAAGGCATCGTAACTCACCAGAAATACGTCACCCAAAACGATCTTGCACGCATCGGCTTCGGGCAAAGCATTGCCGTGACGCCTATTCAGCTTGCAAGCGCAGTCTGTGCCGCAATCAACGGAGGCGAACTGCACACACCCTATATCGTTGACGAAATCATATCGGCCTCCGGTGAAACGGTATTCAAGGCCGATACGTCCCCCGTTCGCAGGGTCATCAGCGCGGAAAGCTCCGCATACGTTCGTCAGATACTGCAAAGTGTTGTTGATAACGGAACGGGCAAAAACGCAAAGCTTGCAAACTACACCGTCGGCGGAAAAACGGGAACGGCGCAGAAATACGACGAATACGGCCGCGTATCCTCGGGAAATTATATCTGTTCATTCATCGGATTCGCTCCCGCGGACGAACCCCGTTATCTCTGCCTCATCCTTGTTGATGAGCCTCGTGTAAGTTCAATCTTCGGCAGCACGGTTGCCGCACCTTTCGTTCGCCGTGTGCTTGAAAATGTGTTGACGCTGAAGGAAGTTCCCGGATTGACCCCGGAAACAAGCTATCAGACGGTTCAGCTGCCCGACCTTGTCGGAATGTCCGCGGCTGACGCTTCCGCACTGCTTGCGCAGTACGGACTTGAGAGCATTTTCGAATGCAATGCGGTTGTTACAATGCAGGTTCCGGCAGCGGGTCAAAGCGTTGTTATCGGCTCGTCCGTTCTGCTGTACACCGGACTTGAGGGTGTGAACACTGCCGAACCGACCGCTGAACCGTATTATGTTACCATGCCGAGTCTAATCGGGAAAACCGCGCTCCAGGCGCATGATGAGCTCAAACAGCTCGGGCTTACAATGATTGCCGACCCCGCCGATCCGTTCGGATATGTCATCGGACAAAGCATCTATGCGGGCACTCAGGTTGAATTCGGCTCATCCGTAACGGTTTATTTCGGCTATTCGACTACAGGCGGTTAATTTCCGCAACAGGCAGACTTTTTGCTGCAAAATCAATACTTGCTTTATAACAGGAGAAAAGCAATGCTTATAAGTGAACTGACAAAAAATACCGACTGCCGCATAATCGGCAGCGACTGCGACATCAGCAGAATCGAATACGACTCAAGAAAACTCACCGGCGGTGAGCTGTTTTGCTGCATCCGCGGCACTTTCAAAGACGGGCACGAATTTGCCGAAAGCGCAGTTGCCCGCGGCGCAGCCGCACTCCTTGTTGAACGGGAGCTTCCTCTTTCCGTGCCGCAAATTATTGTGAAAAACTCACGTCATGCAATGGCCGAACTTGCAATTGAGTTTTACGGTCATCCGCTTGACGGAATCCCTGTCATCGGCATCACCGGCACGAACGGAAAAACGACAACAACATACATGATAAAAGCGATCGCCGAAAAGGCGGGCTATAAAGTCGGACTGATCGGCACGATTCGAAACCTTATCGGCGACAGAATCATCCCCACCGACCGCACCACACCGGAGAGCGTTGAGCTTCAGCGTGTGTTCAGGCTTATGCGCGACGAGGGTGTTCAGCTTATCGTGATGGAAGTCAGTTCGCATGCATTGGATCAGGACAGGGTTCACGGAATCGAGTATCTCATAGGCGGATTCACGAACCTTACGCAGGATCATCTTGATTATCACAAAACTTTTGAAAATTATCTTGCGGCAAAAAAAATTATGTTCACACGCAGCAAATTTGCCGTTATGAATGCTGATGACAGCCACAGTGCGGAGCTGCTTCGCGGAATCAATATTCCAAGCATCACATACGGCATTCGCTGCGAAAAAGCCGATGTTCGCGCTGCCGACATTGAAATCTGTGCGCGCAACATCGAATTTGAAATGCTGACGCCGAACGGAAACAAGCAAATCAATGTCTCTATCCCCGGGCTTTTCAATGTTTTTAACGCAATGCTTGCGGCATCGGTCTGCATGAAACTCGGAATTGATTTGGACACCATCGCGGAAGGGCTGAAAAGCGTGAAGGGCGTTTCCGGCAGGATGGAATCCCTTCCTGCGGAAGGCTTTGATTTTTCCGTTATACTGGATTTTGCACACACACCGGACGGACTGTCCAACCTGCTCTCTGCCGTTCAGGGTTTTGCCAAAGGACGCGTCATTGCCGTGTTCGGCTGCGGAGGCGACAGGGATAATGCCAAACGTCCGATAATGGGTGCAACGGCGGCAAAACTTGCAGACTTCTGCGTTGTAACATCCGACAATCCGCGCACGGAAGATCCGACGCGCATCATCAACATGGTGCTTGAAGGTGTGCGCAGCGAAAAAACGGAGTACGTTGTTATTGAAAACCGCCGCGAGGCAATACGTTACGCACTGAATATTGCAAAGAAGGACGATGTGGTTGTTCTTGCAGGCAAGGGCCACGAGAACTATCAGGAAATCAACGGCATCAAGCATCCGTTCGATGAAAAGATAATCGTTGCCGAAATTCTTGAAGATATGCGCTGCGGGCGCAAATAATTCCGTATTCGGCACAGTTTTGCGCATCGGGCCGTTTCGGTTCCGTGCAAAGAAAAAATATAAGAGGTTCGTATTATGCAAAAGATGATTTTCGCTTTCATAACCGCCGCAGCAGCGGTCATGCTCATTTCTCCCCTGTTCATTCCAATGCTCCGACGACTCAAGTACGGGCAGGTTGAACGTGCCGAGGGGCCGCATGCACATTCCGCAAAGGAAGGCACTCCGACAATGGGCGGCATTATGTTCATAATCGCGATCATTATTGCAGTTGCGGCATTCAGCATATACGGCATTGCATTCGATTTTTCGGTTCCTGCCGTGCTTATCATGCTTGCGTTCGGGCTTGTCGGCTTTCTTGACGACTTTATAAAAGTCAAGCGCAAGCGCAATCTCGGTCTCCGCGCATACCAAAAAATTATCGCACAGCTTCTTCTGTCCTTTGCAGCGGCGTACTATGCCTATAAAAGCAGTTTTATCGGCTCAACATTGTATGACCCGATTTTCGGCAGCATCGAACTCGGCGGATGGTACATTCCCTTTACGATGTTCATGATAATTGCCGTTGTCAACAGTGCAAACCTGACCGATGGCTTGGACGGTCTGCTTTCCGGCGTATCGCTGATTTACAGCATTGCAATGGGTGTGCTTTTTCTCTATTTTGCAAAAGTTTTCGACGGCAGCTTCATTAACGAACCCCGTTTCGTTGCAAACCGCGACGGAATGCTTTGCATGAGCGTTTTTGCGTTTGCGGTCGCCGGCGGCTGCCTCGGCTTTTTGAAGAGCAACAGCTATCCCGCAAAAGTCTTTATGGGAGATACAGGCTCAATGGCACTGGGCGGCGCAATGTCCGCAATGGTCATTTACAGCCGTTCCCCGTTCCTCTTCCTGCTGATGGGCGTATGCATTGTTGCCTCCGCCGTAAGCGTTGTGCTGCAGGTCGGCTCGTTCAAACTGCGCCACGGCAAGCGCATATTCAAAATGGCACCTCTTCATCACCATTTTGAGCTTTTGGGCTATCCCGAAACAAAAGTCGTTTCGGGATACATGATAGTGACCGCACTTGCCTGCGTTGCCGCACTCGCACTGTTCCTTTGATAGAGCAAACAAATCCGAGTTTGTTATATCATGCAGCATAACGCTGCATTGCAGAATTCCCACCATTGGTTCCTGCGGTTCGGGCGAACCGTTTTGAACACATAGCCGCCGTTCGGCGCCGAAAGTCGTGATTTTTGTTGGCACTTGGCACGACTGATAATGATACCGGGTTTTTAAGAAGGAGCATCGGCACACTTCTCAAAACCCCGCTGCTCCGAACGGCCGCATCTAAAAAGACTGCACTGCCGCAGATACGAATTTGTTCCGCAGGCAGCTTAATTCACCGAATAAAACCTATAAATAACGAAAGGACGCGATTCGATATGAAAAAAACCGCACTGATCGTCGGAATGGCAAAAAGCGGCATTTCGAGCGCAAAACTGCTTTACAGAAACGGGTATAACGTTATCATTAACGATATGAAACCTGTCATTCCCGGGCTTGAGGAAGCCCTTTCCGGCATTGAATACACCGACAAACTCGGCGAAGCTCCCGAAACACTTTTGGACGGAGTGGACCTGATGATTATTTCCCCCGTTATTCCGATTTTCGCTCCATTTGTCCGCAAGGCACAGAGCCGCGGCATTGAAGTTATCGGCGAAATTGAACTCGGTTATCGTTATTGCAGCAGAGGAACGCATTTTGTGTGCATCGGCGGCACGAACGGAAAAACCACAACCACTGCGCTTACCGGCGAAATATTCAAAGCAAACGGCGAAGGCCAAACGTTTGTTCTCGGCAACATCGGCATTCCAATTACCGAACATGCATCCGAAACGCGCCCGGGCGACACCGTTGTTGCGGAAACCGCCGCGCTCCAGCTCGAAAGCATCCGTGACTTTCATGCCGATGCAGCCGGGCTTTTGAACATCACCGAGGATCATATCAATCGGTTCGGCTCGATGGAAGCGTACATTGCGGCCAAAATGCGCATTTTTGAAAACCAGACCGAACAGGATTTTGCCGTTCTGAATGCGGATGATCCAATTGTTTCGGCCGCGGAAACAAAAGCAAAAAAGCTTTACTTTTCAAGGCTGCATGAGGTTCGGGACGGCGCCTTTGTCCGCAGCGGCATCATCATCTTCCGCATGAACGGAGTTGAAACGCAGCTTATTCCCGCAAACGAACTCGGCATCATCGGTGCACATAACCTTGAAAACGCGCTCTGTGCGGTTTGCCTTGCTATGTCCATGGGAGTAAAGCCTGATGTCGTCTGCAATGTTTTGAAATCATTCAAAGGTGTTGAGCATAGAATTGAATACACACGCTGCCTGAACGGAATCACTTTTTACAACGATTCAAAAGGCACAAACCCCGAATCCACCGTTAAAGCCGTTGAAGCAATGACAAAGCCGACAGTGCTTATGCTCGGCGTCGGTAATTATGATAAGCAAAGTGATTATCGCCCCGTCTTCCGCGCCTTCAACGGAAGAGTTAAGGCTGTTGTTGTAAACGGTTCGAACACCGAAGCTATCATGCGTGCGGCCAAAGAGGAAGGGTTTAAAAACATCTACCCCTGTTCGGATGATTTCCGCGCACTGATACTGAAAGCAGCATCCCTTGCCGAACCCGGCGATGCAGTGCTGCTCTCCCCCGCCTGCGCAAGCTGGGGCATGTTCGACAATTTTGAACAGCGCGGTGACATATTTAAGGAAATAGTAAACTCACTCTGAGGCGGTTTTGATTCACGCCCATCGGGCTTGAGTTTCCGCCGAAAAATGCCGCATTCTGCCCGAAACGGTCCCTCCCGTTTCGGAATAATCGATAAGAGAGGTTGAGATGGAAAGCAACGCAACACATATTCGTTCCACCGAAAGGCGCGGCGGCAGTTCTCCCGCCGCTGCACCCGTGCCGACAATGCGCCCGCGCAGACACGGCATGGACTACTTGCTTTTTCTTACAGTTGCGGCAATCTGCGCATTCGGCGTTGTTATGCTGTTTTCCGCAAGCTATTATTATGCCCAGTCCTTTCAGGGCGATGGGTATTACTACGTAAAAAAGCAGCTTATCTTCCTTGCAATCGGCATTCCCGTTATGTTCGGGCTTTCGTTCGTGGATTACAAATTCTACCGACGCTTTGCATGGATGGCATATCTGCTTATAATCCTGCTCCTTATTGCCGTTCTTCTTTTCGGCAAAAACCTGCAGGGCGGACAGCGTTGGCTTAAAATCGGTCCGCTGCAATTTCAGCCTTCCGAACTTGCAAAGTTCATAATCGTTATTTGCATGGCAAAATACATGACGGATCATCATGAGGATATGCCGTCGTTCGTTCGTGGGCTTTTGCCGATGGCTGCACTGCTTGTCGTTCCCGCCGTGTTGATTTATTTTCAGCCGAACGTTTCCATGCTCATAATCCTTTGCATTGTGTTTGCGATCATGCTTTTTATCGGAGGAGCGGATCTGAAATATCTCAGCATTGCGGCACTTATCGGCGGAGCTGCTCTCGTTGTTCTTTTGTTTGCTGCGTCATATCGCGAAAGCCGTATAACGGCATGGCTTGATCCTTGGGGCAACAAAAGCGATGCCGGCTATCAGATCGTTCAATCGCTTTATGCATTCGGCAACGGCGGGTGGTTCGGTCAGGGGCTTGATGCAAGCCGTCAAAAGCTCCTGTTTTTGCCTTATCGTGAAAGTGACTTCATTCTTTCCATCATTGCCGAGGAACTCGGCTTTGTGACTGTTGCACTGTTAATTGCGGCCTACTGCTTTATTATCTACCGCGGCATTCGAATTGCGCTCTCCGTTCGCGACAGGTTCGCTTCACTTGTTGCGGCGGGGTTCTCTTCCATACTTGCCGTGCAGGTTGCGGTCAACGTTGCCGTTGTTACAAATTCAATACCCGCAACAGGGCAAACGCTCCCCTTCATCAGCTCCGGCGGTACCTCGCTTGTTATATTCCTTGCCGGCATCGGCGTACTGCTCAATATTTCACGCTATACGGAACCCCGAAAATCACGCGGAGGATCATATGGAAAACACAAAAACCAGAAACAGCGGCAGCAATAACGAACCTGAGTACGGCAGCAGGCATTCCCGCAATCGCTCCGCGGACGCTTCAGGCAATTCCGTACACGGTGCCCGCGGTGCGGCCGGAACACGTGCACGCAAGGTTCCGCACGGTGTTGAATCCGACGGGCTGGATACCCGCGCAGCGGCACCCGCACGCGGCATCAGCCACGAGGAAAAGCGGCGGAGACAAAACAGGCGTGACATTTTCAGTTCGCTCGGAATTCTTCTTCTTATCGCATTGCTTGGGTTTTGCGGCTATACAGCCTACCGCTTTACCTGCGTTGACTCGTTCATTGTTTCCGGAAGCGGGCAATACAGTGCCGAACAGATAATCGGCCTTGCAGGTTTGCAGACGGGCAGGCATATTCTTTCCTACAACACGGATGAAATATCAAAAAACGTATCAAGCATTCCGAATTTGATCTGCACCGGCGTGCGCAGGGTTTTTCCGAATAAAATCAGTATCAATGTTGCCGATCACAATGCTGCGGCGGCCATACCCGCAGCAAACGGAACATATACGCTTATCGATGCCGAAGGGCTTGTGCTTGCAATCGGCGCAGAAAGCAGCGGTGAGCTTATCCTGCTCCGCGGCATGGCGAATATCGGCTTTGTGCATAATACCGTGATAACCGAAAAGAACCATTGTCTCCGCACCGTCACGGCAATGAAGCTGCTTGCGGCAGTAAAAGAATGTGATTTTGCAGAAAGCGTTATTGCAATTGATGTGTCAAATGCAGCCTCGATAAAGCTTGAGCTTCAGCACGGCTACACTTTTGTTCTGGATGACTGGCGATATGCGGAAGGAAATATTAAAACCGCAGCAAAGGCTTACAAACGCCTTCTCCCCGTCTATCCGAGCGGGGGGACGGTCAACATATTTAAGGATTCAACCGTTGTTGACTTCACTCCGCGCAGTTCGGCCGCATCGGTTCCGCCTGAAACGGATGCACCGCAGCAGGTGACTGCTCCGCCGAATTCAACGGACGAGCCTTGATGAAACATCGCGTTAGATTTTATAAAACAAATTAGGTTATTCTATCTTTTTTACGCAAAGTCGCTGCCCGGGTGTTGCGCATAATATTGCATATATGCTATAATGAGCATACATATATGCACCGTCCGCACACATGCCGTTTTCGTTGTGAAAATGTGACCTACCCCGCCGAAAACTGTTTTTTGGGCAGCGGATTCTGCATTTGGAGAGCTTGAATGAAACAGAGTGTTATAATCGACATCGGCAGCAGCAAAGTTCTTGCCATGGTTGTCTGCCCTGCGGCTGACGGCGCAATCATTGTTCAAAATGCCGAAGAACGTACCTACTCCGGGTATCGATTCGGTGAGCTTCCGAACGCGGCCGCACTGAGCGATACACTTGAAAGCATTGCCTCTGCACTCCGCAGCTCTCAGGGAATCCGCCTTCGCAGTGCCTGTGTCGGAGTTCCCGCACCATTCACAAAGACCCTGCTCAACTCCTGCCGACAGCCTGTTGAATCCAGATCGCACCGCGTCACGGAACCGGACATCGATCTTCTGCTTGAGCAGGCGGCGGATTTCACTCCGCCGGAAGGCTTTACGCTGATGCACAGCTCGCTGTTCAACTTTGAACTTGACGGCATGGCGGCGGAACATTCGCCCGTCGGCAAGGCCGCAAAGGAAATTTCGGCGGATGCGGCGCATACCTTCGTTGACTCGGCTTTCGCCGCAGTCGTTTCGGATGCGCTTCGCTCAGCAGGCATTGCCGCCGATCCGTTTGTTTCATCGCAGTTGACAGGGGCATTGTTCACAATTCCCGAACCGGACCGCGAAAACGGTGCGATACTAATCGATTGCGGCGGTCAGCATTGTGATGTTTCACTCATATATGACAACGCTCTGCTTTGCTCCGAAAGCATCGGAATCGGCGGCGAACACTTCACGCGTGATATTGCATACGGGCTGCGCCTTCCGTTCAGCACGGCGGAAAGCATCAAACGCAGGTATGTATTCGGGCTTGATTACAGTAACTCAGTTGAACGCGTTATGATTCCCGGAGAGGGACTTGCAACGCTCAGCTGCGGCGCAATTCAATCCGTTATCGAAGCCCGCATCGTTCAGCTTGCGGATGAAATTCAAAGCATTATCAGCGGCATTGAACAAAACGCTCGGGCGCGCTTCCCCGTCTATCTCATCGGCGGCGGAATTGCGCTTATGCGCGGCGGCGCCGAAAGGCTTTCCCGACTTCTCGGAAGGCGCGTATATGTTTCCATGCCGCGGACAAGCCTTATGAACGCCGTTAACTACGCACCGGCATTTGCGCTTGCGCATTTCATGCTTTACGGCAGCGGTTCACTTGCTGTCGACAACAGACGACTGGTGGATAATATAGTCGGCAACATCAGAGATTTTTTCGCTTACCGACAAAATGCATAGCAATTATGCAAAGATTGCCACAGTATGCACCGATTGGTTTTTGAAAAGAGCAAACCGTTCGATGCATTCTCAAAGTTTAAATCAACCGAAGACAAAGGAGGTTTTATCAATAATGGCACTTGATCTTGAACTCGATAACGAACAGGGCAATATTGCCCAGCTTAAAGTCGTCGGCGTCGGCGGCGCAGGCGGGAACGCAGTGAACCGTATGGTTGAATTTGGTCTTCGCGGTGTTGAATTTGTATCCATCAACACCGACAGACAGGCTCTATTCACCTCCAAGGCAGACATCAAGGTTCAGATAGGTGAAAAGGCAACCCAAGGTCTCGGCGCAGGTGCGGAACCTGCCGTCGGCAGGGCTGCAGCAGAAGAGAGCATTGATGAGATCAACGACGCAATTCGCGGCGCAGATCTTGTTTTCATCACCGCAGGTATGGGCGGCGGCACCGGCACCGGGGCAGCACCCATAGTTGCAAAAGCCGCCAAAGAGCAGGGCATACTGACCGTTGGTGTTGTTACAAAGCCTTTCAGTTTTGAAGGCCGCTCACGCATGAGAAATGCACTTCAGGGCATACGCGATTTGCGCGATGTTGTTGACACGCTCATTATCATTCCCAACCAAAAACTGCTTTCCATTGTCGGCAACACACCCATTAACGATGCGCTCCGCGTTGCGGACGATGTGCTCCGTCAGGGCGTTCAGGGAATCAGCGACCTTATCACCTGCCACACAATGATCAACAGCGACTTTGCGGATGTTCGCACCGTCCTTTCCGCAAAGGGCATGGCCCACATGGGTATCGGCACCGCAAGCGGCGAAGATCGCTGCACGGAAGCTACCCAGCAGGCAATCAAAAGTCCGCTGCTTGAAACAACCATTGACGGTGCAAAGGGCGTTCTCATCAACGTTGTGGGCGGACCCACTCTCGGCATGATGGAGGTTGACAATGCAACCAACCTCATAACCTCGGCTGTGGATGAAGAAGCACGCATCATTTTCGCAATGGGCATTGATGACGCAATGGGAGACGATGTTCGTGTTACCGTTATTGCAACAGGCTTTGAGTGGCCCGCAGAACTGGATAACGACCCCTCAAGGACGCGTCAAAATGCTGTAAATTCCGGCGTTCGTCCCGACCCCGACTCCCGCGACGGCAGAGGCATTCGTGTTGATACACGTCCCGCCGCTCCCGACCGTGAACAATATGATATCCGTGACGACCGCTTAAATACTCCGAACGCACAACGTGAATACGGTACTGCACCCATGCGTGACGAACCCGGCAGGCGCGACTACGTTGATCGCAGCTACAGCGACAGGCAGGAGCCCCATCGAAACCCCGCTGACTACAGCAGCGGCATTCGCGGCGGTTCAGGCTCGAACAGTGCAGAGTACGGCAGACCCGATTATGAGAGTCGCCCGGGATACGGCAACGCTCCTGCATATGAAGACAACAGAGGTTACAGCAGCTACGGCGATGAACCTCGCCCGGCAAGGCCCGCTGAGTCTTCCCGCAAAAGCACTCCCCGCGATGACCGCGACAAAAACAGCGGACTCGATTGGCCCTATTTTCTCCGTTCCAAGAAAAAGAACAACTGATTTAACAATCTGACAAAAAACCGAAAGCATCCGAACATGCAGACAGCATTCGGATGCTTTCAATTCCGTTATGCGGTTTTATTTACATCATCATTATTTGCACAAAGCAGCCGACATCAAAATTCGTTGTTGACAATACGATGGGCTCGGTGCTATAATCATTTTAATCGGTGGTTCATCCGCCGAAATTTAAACAAAGGGGTATACCGGAGTGACCGTGATCGACTGAGTTTTTATGCAAAGCAAAACTTTTTTTGTTGCGCTTAAAAGTGTGCAAAAGAGTTTGCGCTGCGATTCGGTTGATAACATCCCGGTGGACTTCCGCATATTTAACAGGATAAATGCAATGCAGATTTTGTGTTTCCCTGTATGAGCTTTATAGTTCTGCTCAGAAGCGGATGTGAATGATGTTTCACGTTCCGTTTTTTATTTTCATAAAATGTGTTTTATGTGCACCTTAACGAAACCCTCCGAACCGCCCGCAGACTTCGGCTTTCAGCGCATTTATAACCCGCAGGCTTGAACAACAAGGAGGTTCATATGTCCATAATTTCAGTACGCAATTTAACTTTCTGCTATGAAGGCAGTTTCGACAACATTTTTGAAAACGTAAATTTCACGATCGATACCGATTGGAGACTTGGTTTCATCGGACGAAACGGGCGCGGAAAAACGACTTTTCTGCGGCTGTTAACGGGCGATTATGCATACGAAGGAAGCATCACAGCAAGCGTTCATTTTGACTATTTTCCGTTTGCCGTAACAAATGAATGTCTGACCGCTGCCGAAATCCTTCTGACTGTTTCCGGTATTGCGGAATACGACTTTTGGCGCGCCGAGCGGGAACTCGGACTTCTCGGTGTTGATGAAAGTGTGCTCCCCCGTCCGTTTGCAACGCTTTCCAACGGAGAAAAAACCAAACTGCTGCTTGCCGCACTCTTTCTAAAGGAAAACAATTTTCTGCTCATTGATGAACCGACGAATCATCTTGATCTTGACGGGAGACGACTCGTTGCGAAATATCTCAAGAGCAAACGAGGGTTCATTCTTGTGTCGCACGACAGGGCATTCCTTGATGAATGCATTGACCATGTGCTGTCAATTAATCGCAGCACGATAGAAGTCATTCACGGCAATTATTCATCATGGCAGCGTGAAAAAACTCGGCGTGACGATTATGAACGCGGTGAAAACTCCCGCTTGACCGCCGAAATTGCCAACCTGCGCAATGCAGCGGACAGAATTGCTTCATGGTCGGACAAAGTTGAAGCAACAAAAATCGGCGGCGGTCCGTGTGATCGCGGCGCAATCGGCGCAAAAGCCGCAAAGATGATGCGTCATGCAAAGGCACAGGAGAGCAGACTTGAACGCGAAATCGAAAAGCGGGAGGCACTTATGCACGATGTTGAATATGACGAGCGGCTGAAGCTGCATCCCGAGCCGTATTTCAGGCAGAATCTGCTTTTATCAAAAGACCTTTCCATTTTTTACGGTGACAGATGCGTTGCAAACGGAATTAGTTTTACGCTCAACCGCGGGGACAGAATTGCGCTTGTCGGGCGCAACGGCTGCGGCAAATCCAGTTTGCTGAAGCTTTTAATCGGCCAACCAATTGCACATACGGGCACACTTGAAATCGGCAGCAGACTGACCGTGTCGTATGTGCCGCAGGATATATCTTTTCTTTCCGGCAGCGCAGACGACTTCGCCGCAGAAAGCGAAATTGATATCACCCTGTTCAAAACGATTCTGAGAAAGCTTGATTTCAAGCGCACGCAGTTCACAAAAGATATGTCGGAATTTTCCATGGGACAAAAGAAAAAAGTCCTGCTCGCCCGCAGCCTTTGCGAAAGAGCCAACCTCTATATCTGGGATGAGCCGCTGAACTACATTGACGTTATATCAAGACTTCAGATAGAAACGCTGATACTTGAATACAAGCCGACCATGCTGTTTGTTGAACATGACGAAGCTTTCGTCAACGATATTGCAACGAAAGTGTGCAGAATCAGTTTGAATCAATAATGAGGGTTGCCGCTGCATTCCGGCTGCTCCGTGTATTGCAGCAGGGCGGCGAACGTGAAAACAGGAGCATCGTCATATGGCAATGCTCCTGTTCGTTATTTTGGTTTAGTTGTGTGCGTTGATTTCTGTTTATACCGCGGAATTATTTGCCGCAGCAGCAACAGCAGGGATGATCAACGGAGGACATATGCTTGATGAGGTCAACAAGCTTGTTGGAATAACCCCATTCATTGTCGTACCAAGCAACGAGCTTTACGAAATGATCGTTGAGCATGATGCCGGCGGTTGCATCGAAGATGGAAGTTCTCTTATCGTGATAGAAATCGGAAGAGACAACAGCGTCCTCGGTGTATCCGATGATGCCGGCGAATTCGGGGCTTTCGCTTGCTGCTTTCATAACTGCCTTGATTTCATCGTAAGTTGCGGGCTTTTCGAGCACGCAGGTGAGGTCAACAACAGAAACGTCAATGGTGGGAACGCGCATGCTCATGCCGGTCAGCTTGCCGTTAAGAGCGGGGATGACCTTGCCGACTGCCTTTGCTGCACCGGTGCTGCTGGGGATGATGTTGTGTGCTGCCGCACGGCCGCCGCGCCAATCCTTGCGGGAAGAACCGTCAACGGTAAGCTGGGTTGCGGTGATGGAATGAACGGTGGTCATAAGACCCTCTTTGATGCCGAAATTATCGTTGATAACCTTTGCAAGAGGTGCAAGGCAGTTGGTTGTGCAGCTTGCATTGGAAACAACGTTCATGTCGGATTTGTATTCCTTGTTGTTTACACCCATAACGAACATGGGAGTTGCATCCTTTGCGGGTGCGGAGATGACGACCTTCTTTGCGCCGCCTACGAAATGCTGGCTTGCGAGTTCGGTGGTGGTGAACTTACCGGTGGATTCAACAACGTATTCTGCGCCGCATTCACCCCAGGGGATCTCCTTGGGATCCATGCAGTTATAAACGCTGATAGCTTCGCCGTTGACAACGAGCTTTCCGTTTTCAACCTTGATTTCTCCGTCAAACCTGCCGTGAACGGTGTCATACCTGAGCAGATAAGCCATGTATTCAAGGTCGATGAAGGGATCGTTGATGCCCATTACAGTAACGTCGGGATCCGCTGCTGCTGCGCGGAAAACGAGCCTGCCGATGCGGCCGAAGCCGTTGATGCCGATTTTGGTTGCCATGAGTGAAAAGCCTCCTCAAAAGATTATAAATGTTTGAATCGGAAGCCGGCGGCGAAAAAGAAGCCGGCCTTGACCTTATTATACCCCATTACGGGGAAAAAACAACTATATAATTCGGGATATTTTTTCCGAAAAAATAGAAAAAATTAATGCGCCGACGAGCCGAACCGCCTGCCGGCGGAAGGTGTCAGAAGTTCAGCTCCTCCGCAACGATATAGAGCGGACGCTGCTTAAGCTCATCGTACATGCGGTTCATGTATGCGCCCTGAATGCAGAGGAAGAGGAACGTGAGTCCCTGAAGCAGAACAACGCCGTCAACTGCCCACAGCCATGCGGGGAATTTAACTCCGCAGCAGGCAAGCACGATGAGCGCGATAAGACCGAGACCCGCAATGATGCTTGTGAACACGCCGAAACCGCCGCAAAGCGTCAGCGGACGATCACTGAAACCAATGATTCCGTCCATTGCAAGGCGAATCATTTTTTTGAGCGTGTACTTGGTTTTTCCCGCAAAGCGTTCGTTGCGGACAAATTCAATCGGGACGGCGTCAAAGCCCATCCAGCCGCTCATGCCGCGCAGGAAGCGGTTATGTTCACGCATTTTGAGGAACACATCCGCAACTTTGCGGTCGATAAGACGAAAATCACCGGTATCAAGCGGAATTGCGGTTGCACTCATTGACTTCAGCAGGCGGTAATATGCAGCAGCCGTGAGCTTTTTGAAGATAGTCTCTCCCTGCCTCTTGAGGCGTTTGCCGTATGCTATATCAGCACCGTTTTCCCATGCTTTGACCATTTGCTCGATAACTTCGGGCGGATCCTGCAAGTCAACGTCAATGATTATCAACGCATCACCTTTGGCAGCATCCATGCCGCAGGTTACGGCAAGCTGGTGCCCGAAATTCCTGCTGAAGGAACGCACCTTGACCTGTGGATTGTTCTTTGCGATATTGCGCAGAATCTTCATTGAGCCGTCACGGCTGCCATCGTTTACATAAATGATTTCGTAAGGATAACCGATTTTTTTCATAACCGCATCCATACGGGAAAATGAGGTTTCAAGCACCTCTTCTTCGTTATAAACGGGTACAATAAGCGAAAGTGTTTTTTCCATAATTATTAACCGTTGCCCTTTATTCTTTGTTGTTGCAGCGCAAACCGCATTGCAATGATTCCGCAGCGGCGGATGCGCCGACGTATTGCTGCCTCCGCAGACCGACCGTTCCGGCCGTGTCTTGGGAGATTATACAAATTATATCCTATTTCGCCGCAGATTTCAAGCAAAAAGGGAAAAATAAGTCCGTACGTTATATTCCGTCATCAATGCCCGGGCTGAACACCGACAGAAGCATCGAATTCAAGAGTAAAAGGTTTATCCGTCAGCGCTGTATCTGTCAATACTGTTGCAAAAAGCAGATTCTCCCCCGGCTCAAGCTTCAGCATGAATGAGCCGTCTGCCGACTGCATGCTGCCGGAAGCAATGAAGGCCTCGCTGCCGCCTTCCGTCGTGTCCGCGAAAATTATGTTCACAGCACAAAAAAGAGTTTCGGGGTAGCTGTTTATGACCATGCCGTCAACGAATGTGCCGTCGCCCTCCTCGAAAACGCGAAAGTTTACAAATCGGAGATATTGCTCGAAATGCTCCTTGTCGCGAATTTCTTTTCCAAGCGCATCATAACGCATTATGCCGCCCGTAGGCGCTGCATCGGCCGTCGGATATGTACCCGCTGTCGGCTCGGCGCTGTCGACCCGGAATCCGTGAGGCGGCAATGTCACATCGGGCATAATGCTTGAGTTTTTGTCATTGCAGCCCGCTGCCGAGAGCACTAAAGCCGCAAGCAGTCCCGCGGACAGGCGCAGTGCAAAACGCATACACCCGTCCGCAATATCGTTCTTTATTTTGAAGTGTTCAAACACAGTTTTACGCATTCGCGGGAAGCTTCCGATGTTCACGAATAAGCTTTTGACGCAAATCGTACAGCCCGTCCGAATAATCGACTTTGTAAACTTGCGGGTTCATCAAACGCTTGCTTTCCTCCCAGAGGGTGTCAAGCTCCTGCTTTGCATATGCCTGAATCTGTTGAATCGTCGGACAGTTGTAAACCTGTTTTCCGTCTATGAAGATGGGCACAAGCAGCTCACGCATTGTGTAATTCGTAAGTGTCATGCGTTTATAAGTTTGTTCGGGGTGGTAAATCGTGAGCGGTTTTGTCGTGTCGAACTTTTCATCGCGCAAAGCGATAAGATCGGCAATCGCCATATGATCTTTATCATACAGGCGATAAACGGTTTTAATGCCCGGGTTTGTGATCTTAACAGCATTTTCGGACAATTTGATTTTCGGATAAACGACGCCGTCAATAATTTCAGCAGACATTTTGTAAACACCGCCGAGTGCGGGCTTGTCGTCTGAAGTTATGAGCTTTGTTCCGACACCCCAAGTGTTTATGCATGCTCCCTGCATTTTCAGGCTGTTGATAAGCGTCTCGTCCAAGTCGCCCGAAACACAGATTTTTGCATTTTCAAACCCGGCTTCATCAAGCATTTTTCTTGCTTTTTTTGTAAGGTAAGCAAGATCGCCCGAGTCAAGACGAATGCCCGCCGGCTCATAACCTCTGCTGCGAAGCTCTTTAAAAACTGTTATTGCATTAGGAACGCCGCTGCGCAGCGTGTCATATGTGTCAACAAGCAGCAGACAATTTCCCGGGAAAATATCCGCATAGGCGCGGAAAGCATCAAGCTCCGTCGGGAAGCTCATTACCCAGCTGTGTGCATGTGTGCCGAGGATGGGAATGTTGAAAAGCTGACCCGTGAGAACATTGCTTGTGCCGCAGCAGCCGCCGACAACGGCAGCACGTGCGCCGTAGTTCCCTGCATCCGGACCCTGTGCGCGGCGCAGACCGAATTCCATTACGGCATCACCCTTTGCGGCATAGCAGACGCGGCTTGCCTTTGTTGCGATAAGCGTTTGATGATTAACAAGGTTCAGCAACGCTGTTTCAACGAGCTGTGCCTCCATTATCGGTGCAATGACGCGAACGAGCGGTTCATACGGATAAACGAGGGTCCCCTCTTCCATTGCATAGATTTCACCCGTGAAATGCAGTCCGCGGAGTACGCTTAAAAACGATTCATCAAAAAGATTAAGCGAACGCAGGTAAGCAACATCGTTCTCCGAGAAATGCAGATCATTGATATATTCAACGATAGATTCCGTGCCCGCCATTACTGCATAGGAAGAATTTGCTTTTGTATCGCGGAAAAAAAGGTCAAAGACCGCTTTGTTGCCCGCCATGCCCTTTTTAAAATAGCCGTACATCATGGTCAGCTGATAAAGGTCCGTCATCATGGTCAGGTTGCGGCTGCTCATTATGCTCATTTGTGGTTGAATCCTTTCGGGGGTATTTATATGGTTAAAACTGTCGGAGATACACTGAATAATTCACTTTTCGGGAATCAATAAATCAGTTCTCGTCAGTGCTGTGTTTTTGATATTTTTTAAAAACATCATCAAGCGTTTTTTCGTCATCGATACCGACAAGGGTTTTTTCCTCCCCTTCGCCTGTTTCACGCAAAATTACGTATTCGAGTTCATCGCTGTCATCATCAACCGGAAGCAAAACATAGTAGTTTTCGCCGTTGTGTTCGATAATGTCCATAATATCAAACTCTATCTCATTTTCATCCTCATCGATAAGGATAATGCTGTTATAAAGCTGTTCTTCCAAACTCTGCTCTCCTGTGTTTGTATTTTGCTCCGCGGCGACAAATTCCGCCTTATAATGCAGCAATATGCAGCGAGCAGCACAGAAAGCCGTTTAATCGGCACAATGCACTGCCGCTGCATATATCGTACGTTAAGTAAGCACTGTTCGGGCATCACACCCATAGCCGCGTGATTGCTGCCTGAATATGTTTTTGTTATGCCTTGCCGTTGCAGCCGAGAACGTCAACGATCTTATGGCGAACCATCTCTTTGATGGCAGCGCGGGCTGGCTTGAGATACTGGCGGGGATCGAAGTGAGAGGGGTACTCATCGAAGTATTTGCGGATGGTGCCGGTCATTGCAAGGCGGAGATCGCTGTCGATATTAATCTTGCAGACTGCCATGCTTGCCGCTTTGCGGAGCATATCCTCGGGGACACCGATTGCATCCGGCATGTTTCCGCCGTGTTCGTTTATCATCTTGACAAATTCGGGAATGACCGAGCTTGCACCGTGCAGAACGATCGGGAAACCGGGAAGACGCTGCTCAACCTCTTCAAGGATATCGAACCGAAGCATGGGCTTTGTGCCGGGTTTGAATTTGTATGCGCCGTGGCTGGTGCCGATTGCGATTGCAAGGCTGTCAACACCGGTACGCTCAACAAATTCCTGAACCTGCGCGGGGTTGGTGTAGCTTGCATCCTCTGCGGAAACATTGACATCGTCCTCGACGCCCTCAAGCCTTCCGAGTTCGCCCTCAACAACAACGCCGTGATCGTGTGCATATTCAACGACCTGACGGGTGAGCTTGATGTTGTCCTCGAAGGAATGATGTGAACCGTCGATCATAACGGAGGTGAAACCGCCGTCGATGCAGCTCTTGCAAAGCTCGAACGTGTCGCCGTGGTCAAGGTGTACGCAGATGGGCAGCTGAGTTTCAATTTCGGCTGCTTCAATAAGCTTCATGAGATATGTGTGGTTGGCATATTTCCTTGCGCCTGCGCTGACCTGAAGAATGAGCGGTGCGTTTTCTTCTTTTGCAGCTTCGGTAATTCCCTGGATGATCTCCATGTTGTTAACGTTGAATGCGCCGATGGCGTATCCGCCGTTATAGGCCTTTTTGAACATTTCGGTGCTGGTTACGAGTGGCATTCCGGAATCCTCCTAACGAATTTATTCATTGTAAGTTAAGCGCGAACAACTCCTGCGTATCAATCAGGACAATATCATCCGCTGAACCTATTATATACCAGTGCCTGTATTAAATCAACCGCTTTTTTCCGCAAATTTGATTTATATTTTTTATACTTTTTTCAGTCTGTTTCGGTTTTTTCAATACTAACGGTGCGTAAACGCAGCAAACAGCTGTTGCTCAACCTCAGGCAAGCACGTTCGCCTTCGGCAATGCGGCACGGATTGCTGCAATGCCTTCCTGTGAAATACCCGTTCGCTGCAAATCCAGTTTTTCCAGTCCCGTCAATGTGCAAAGCACCTCGACCGCCGAATCATCAATCGGATTGCCGGACAAATCGAGTTTTTTCAGATTCACATGTTCTTCAAGAGCCGAAACATCCGTTATTGCATTGTTGTGCAGCGAAACATCCGTCAGGTTGATGAGCTCCGCAAGAGAGGAAATATCCTCAATCGAATTCATTCCCGCATACAGAACGGACAGTTTTTTCATGCCCGCCAAAGCGGAAATATCCGAAATGCTGTTATTGTATATCCACAGCCGTTCCATATTCTCAAGGCTGCGCAGCTCGGAAATATCGCTCAGCACATTATCGTGCAGGTTCAGCCTGCGCAATTCGTGAAGCTCCGAAAGCGGTGAAACATCCGAAATGCTGTTATCATGCAGATACAGTTCACGCAGCTCAACAAGTTTTGAGAGCGGGCGCAGGTCGCTTATGCTGTTGCTCCGCAAACCAAGCTTTTGAAGCTTTGTAAGCTCCGAAAGCGGCTGAAGGTCATGAATCTCGTTTTCATGCGCAAGTAGTTTAGTCATATTCTTGAGCGGCGTCAGCGGATAAAGGTTGGAGATATTGTTCTTGTCAATATCCAACTCCAGCAGCTCCGTCAGTTCACTCAGGTGGGATATGTCAGAAATATTGTTCGTATCGAGGTTCAGTTTTCGCAATGCGGTAAGCTTTTCAATCGGAGATAAATCGTAAATCATGTTTTCGGAAAGATCCAGCACACGAAGATAACCGAATTTTGTTAAATCGTCAATATACATCAGTCCGCACCGCCGCAGATGCAGCTCCGCAATGCTGCTTCTGTCCGATACGCATATCGAGCCATATTTATATTTAAAGGCACGCGCGAAGTTTTCGTTATTAAATTGTAATTCTGTCTCAAACGGATTCGGTTCGTCTGCGGGCAGCGGCAAAGGCGTCTGCACAGGAGGAATATAATCGCCTGACAAAACCTGTGTGGGGTTCGGCACAGGGGAATCGGTTTGCTCGGCAGATCGCTCGGGTTTTACGGGAACAAGGCTCTCGCCGCCGCTGCATCCGAGAATTGCGGCCGCTACGATACATATAAGCAGCGCAAAAGCAGCCGGTTTACGAAGTGCAGTCAAAACAGCAGGACCGGGGGTGCGAACCCCATTGTTCCGTGAACAATGCTGCAATGCCGATTTTGCTTTTTTATCGTCAGTTTCGTTGTTTGATTTAGATTTATACGTATTTTTTCTGTTAATCATATTCGTCCCGAACTCATATTGTTTGTTCCCGCCGCATTCGACGCACTTTTGCAATGCCCGTTTTCGCATCAACCAATAGCCGCCGTCCTGTCAAGGATCCTCGTGCCAAAGGGGAGCAGCCTTGTCGGTCGCTCCCCATGCCAAATCATCGTGCGGAATACGGCATTATCCACCGGACTTTTGCTGTGCAAAAGCTGTCAAGGGTGCAAATGCCGTTCGACACTCGGAGATACTCCGGATAATTCGTGTTTTTGTGTGTAACCACTTGCAGTTGCGGCTCGGTTCACAAAAACAGTCTTTAGGCAGAGTTTCCGTCGGACGGAGTTTTCTCAGATGACACCGATTGCCATACGCATTATGGTCAATGCATCCGAAACGGAAACACCGGGGTTGCCGTCAACATCCGCAAGCTGAATCTGCTGCTCGGTAAGCTGCATCGTGCCCATTGCATACCGCATTGCAGCCAATGCATCCGAAATGGTCACGTTGCCGTCCATATCAACATCGCCGGGAGCGTACTGTGCGCCGATATAACCGGGAATGCTGATATTATCAACCCAGCCGCAGTCGCTTCCGCCGTTGACGCTGCTGTCCTTAGAATACACCCATTCGAAGGTGTAGGAACCGGTTGTCTGAGCGGTGTATGTAACCGTTGTCCAGTCACGGTCGCCGGAGATATTCGTGTTGTCCGTATTGTTGACTCTGAATTTGAGTTTGTCGTAATTGCTTTCGCTGCTGACGCGCCAATCAAAGCTCATTGTTTCGCCTGCGTTCATGTTGACGGTAACGCTGAACCCTGCGGAAGAACCGCCGACGCCTGTATTTGTGCTTACAACGCTTGCGCCGCCGACGCTGTTCACAACATCAACCGCCCAAGGATGGCTGCTGTTGTTTGTGAAATTCAGCGTGCCGTTCTGCACGTTTGCCGCCTCGTCAAAGCTCGGAAGCCCTGCAATCGTCACTTGCGCGGAGGCAGTGTAGTAACGATCGTTGAGCAAATCGTGTGCTCTTGCCGTTATGGTTGCCGTGCCCTGAGCGACGCCGGTGACGGTTGCATAACGCTTATTGCCGCGAACTGCTGCAACAGCGGGGTTTGAAGAAGTCCACTCTACCTCGAAATTGTTTGCATTCTCGGGTGTGCGGAGTGCAGACAGGCGAATTTCGCCGCCGACATAAGCCTGTGCGGAAACGGGGTCAATGCTGAGCGCCGTGAGCGCAACGGGTTCGGGGGGGATTGCATTCAGAGTTACGCCGAAATACTTAAGGCCGTTGTCCGCACCCTGCGGCGGGAAGTAAATGCCGTCAACGGGTTTTACGGTTATTGCACCGCCGCCGCTGATGGAGCAGCTGTTTCCCGTGAAAACAACCGGTGAAAGCAGGTTGTAGAGGTTCTGAACATCGTGATAATCCGCGGGGTTGTATCCCTCCTGCATCCTGAAACCGTAAATGCCGTCGTATGCATCCGGCGCATTTGCGGTCATTGCAACGCGGAAATTGCCGACAAATTCGGAAGCCGTCTGGCCCGTGACCTCTTTGAACGCAGCCGCAAAGGATTTTCCTGCGGCAAGCTTTTGCAGAAGCGCACGGAAAGTCTGGTTGCCGTATTGCGTGTAGATATACTGAGCAAAGAACGATACCTGAGCATAAAGCGCAAGCCTGTCATCCATTTCGATCCAGTTGCTCCAATCGTACATTGAGAAGCCGTTGTGCAGGCTCCATGCGGAAACATACTCGTGTTCTGCGGGCGGAGTGAGCCAATCGTTATTGGTTTTGAAGCTGTAGTTCATCCAGCTCTGCACCCTGCGGGAAATGCTGCTGCCGGGATAGCAGATCTCCTCGGAAGCCGCGCTCATGCATTCGTTTATCCACGTGTCGGAACCGCCGGCGGAGTAGTTGATAAGGTGCTGATATTCGTGCACCATTGTGCCGTAGGTATCTGCAACGTCGATGATGACTTCACCCTCGGTATTAACATAGTAAACACCGGGATATGTATCGATATTAAGGCAGGGCATTCCGTTCGAAGCAAGGTCCGATGCAGTGAAGAAGCCTGCAACATAGCCGTTGCCGGGAGTCCAGCCGTCGTCAATGTTGTAATACAGAATGTTCAGCCTGCCGTCGCCCTGGCTTCCGTTTGCGTGATCGCCGAATGAAGACTGCATCAATGCAAACTTCGAATCGAACTCATCCGCACAAATTTGGGCAAAGCTCTCGTCGATTTCATCAAGGGGATAGACGTTTGCCGCCGTTGATGTGGGAGTCCAGATATAGCAATGCTCGCCCTTTGCAAGCACTTCAAACTCAACATTTGAGTTGGGCAGTGGGCAATAGCTTGAATAGAGGCTGAAAACATGTGTGTCGCCGACATTGAAGGAAAGGGATTCCGTGCCGATGCTTCCGATGTTGCTGCGGGAATCAACACCGGCTTTTTTGTCCGCTTCGGCAAGCTCGGAATCGATATCGACAACATAACCCTTGTCGGAAACGGGAAGGCTGCCGCGGTTTGCACCGGTTGCGCCGACACCGACTTCGGTTTCGATAAGGCCGCTCATGTTACCCGTGGACATATCGCCGTAAGAGCTTGTGCTCGGGTTGTAAATAACGACATAGTCGCCGCTGTAGCCATCGCTGCCGTCGGTGTCGATTTCAACATCGCCGGTGTTGATGAGGTTTGGGGTTACCTGTGTTTTTGCAGCAGCGGAAGACGGCAGGACTGCCGCAAGCGTCGTTACCGCAAGGCACAGGCTCAGCATGATACTGATGATTTTCTTCATAACGTTTCCTCCTGAAGTTTTTGCAGAGGTTTATCGGCAAACAATCCGCTCGATGCGGGTTTGTCCGAACCACTGCACATATATAATAACACATCCGCCGCATTCATCAAAGATAAATCGGGGCGAATGTGTCAATATATTATTTTTTCGTATTCTTTAATCTAAATTCTGCCTTTTCGCTCATGCGTCTGCCTGATTCTCGATTCAATGCCCATATCTGTCGGAACATAGTAAACATGTCCTTCAACTGAAGGCGGCATGTATTTTTGCTCCACTTCATGATTCGGGTAATCATGAGGATATTTATACCCTGCGCCGTGCCCAAGCTGTTTCGCGCCCTTGTATGACGTATCCCTGAGATGAATCGGAACAGGTTCGTCAATCGTCTTCTCCGCTTCGGCAAATGCACCGTCAACAGCAAGAACTATGGAATTGGATTTCGGACTTTCGCAAACAAAAACGATCGCCTGTGCAATGCTGAGCCTTGCCTCCGGCATTCCGATGAGTTCAAGTGACTGCGCCGCCGCAACAGCCTGCTGCATTGCGGTCGGGTTCGCCATGCCGACATCTTCGGAAGCATGCGCAATGATCCTGCGGCAGATAATCCGCGGGTCAAGTCCCGCATAGATAAGCCTTGCAAACCACGCAAGTGCGGCATTGCTGTCCCCGCCTCGGAGGGATTTGCAAAATGCGGAGAGCATATCATACAACTGCTGCTCATCACATTTAATGACTTTTTGCTGAATTGATTCAGCCGCAATTTCAGCCGTGATATGTATCACTCCGTTTGCAGACGGTTCGGTTGTTCGCACCGCAAGCTCAAGCGCATTCAGTGCGCAGCGCACATCTCCGTTTGCAATGCGGGCAATATGCATCATTGCCGCTTCATCAACCGATGTTTTGTACATACCGAGCCCTTTTTCCGCGTTATTAAGAGCAGCCGTCATCGCTTGCATAACATCTTTTTCCGATAAAGGATAAAATTGGAACAGTCTGCATCGGCTGACTATTGCGCCCGTCATGGAAATCATCGGGTTTTCGGTGGTTGAGCCGATGAATTTAATCGTGCCGCTTTCAAGCGCGGGCAGAACGGAGTCGGACTGTGCCTTGCTCCATCTGTGGCATTCATCCAAGAGCAGGAAAGTTTCCTTTCCGTAAAGGCGCAGATTATTTTCGGCCTCGGCAATGACCTCGCGAACCTCTTTAACTCCGGACGTCACGGCATTAAGCTTTACAAAGTTCGAACGCGTTGTGTTTGCGATTATTGAAGCAAGCGTTGTTTTTCCGCAGCCGGGCGGACCCCAAAATATGCTGCTTTGAAGTGCATCGATTTTTATGGCGCGCCGAAGAAGGCAGCCCTCGCCCACAATATGCCTTTGTCCTATGAATTCATCCAACGTTTGCGGGCGCATTCTGTCCGCAAGCGGAGCGGATTTTGAAACATTGTTTGAAAAAAGGTCCTGCATAGCTCCGTTTGAATCCGTTTTCGAAATTGATTTATTCGCTTGATTTTACTGTAATGCCACGCAATCCGCCGCCGGTTACCGGCGACGGACTGCATTCGAAAGAAAGTGCAATGAAGCACACGATTTATTTATCGGTATCCTCAAAGCTCATTTCCATAAGGCGTGCGGGCAAATGTTCGAACATGTATGCCATGGGTTCACGTTCGTGAATGGTGCGCACGGCTTCCGCAAACAGCGGCGCGGCGGAAACAACTTTGATTTTCTTTGAATTTTTAAGCACATCGGTGTTGTCAACGGTATCGGTTGTGACAAGCATCTTGATGGGGCTTTCTTCAATGCGCTTAACAGCGTCCTCCTTGACGATCGCATGGGAAAGGAACGCATAAATTTCTTTCGCGCCCTTGTCCATAAGGCCGTATGCAACCTTGCAGAGGGTGTTGCCGCTGATTGTGAAATCATCAACGACCATGCAGGTTTTGCCTTTTACATCGCCGATAATCTCAAGTGCATTGGGGTTTTCGTCGTGGCCGATGCGAACCTTGTCGCCGATTGCAACATTGCAGCCGAGAATGTTTGCGTATGCCCTTGCACGCTTTGCCGAACCCGCATCGGGAGAAACGACAACGAGATTTTCATTAACAATGCCGAGGTGCCGCGCATATTCGCAGAGCAATGCACTTGCGTAAAGGTGATCGACGGGTTTCGAGAAGAAACCCTGAACCTGAGCCGCATGAAGGTCCATTGTAACGACCCTGTCGGCACCGCACATCTCGATGCAGTCCGCACAGACCCTTGCGCGGATGGAAACACGGGGTTCATCCTTTTTGTCGGCTTTTGCATAGCCGAAATAAGGAATAATTGCGGTTATTGAGTTTGCACTTGCACGCTTGAACGCATCTATCCAAAAAATAAGCTCGGTGAACGCATTGTTCGGATCCTTGCCGATGGATTGAACAATGTAAACATCCTTGTTGCGGATGGATTCATCGGCGCGGACGTAGATTCCGCCCTCGGAAAAAATATGGGTTGTGGATTTGCCGAGTTCAACGCCGAGATAATCACACATTTTCTGTGCAAACGGCCTGCTTGCGGAGCCGGCAAAAACAGTTATGATACCGTTGGTTGAGTTCATAATTCTAAGAAGCTCCCCCTCATCAAAATATTTTGCTATCGTAATTATAGCAGACAAGCCCCGTGCATTCAATGAGAGCAGCGAACAAAATGAAAGTATATTCGGGTAATATCGACTCGCTTTTTATTTTTTCGTGCCGCACAAAAGAATGCCCCGGACGGTTATAAGCCGTCCGGGGCAGGGTTCATGTGTTCGGCTGAACGATTCAGTTTTGACTTTTTCCACCGCTTCCGCCGAACATCTCCTCATCGATTGTGAAGCCGGGTTCGCCCTCGGCAACACTTCTGACAGCAGCATAATATGCGTCCGAAACGATAAGATACTGTGTGTGTTCACTGTTCAAGAAGTATATTTTAAATTCGATTCCGCTTCCGCCCTCATAGTCGGGGGCACCGGTGATTGCATTAAGCTTCTTAGCCACGTTCTGATACCATTCCTCCGAAGAACGGTATTCGGGCAGATTTGCAAACACCTCATGCACCTGTTCAAGTGTGAGCATAGGCACATCCTCCGGAAGATCCCCAATGATTTGCAGTATCTGCTTTGTGTAGTTCCTCTCAGACCCAATGCCTTGAAAACTCAGCTCAATGTTTTTAAGCTTCTGCTTCTGCTCATCGTCGGCACGAGCCATACAGTATTCATACAGCGAGCCATATGCCTTTGACCAGACCTTCGAGCTTTTCCAAACATCCAAATCACTGTAATCCGGAGCTTCCGTCGGAAGCTGAGCCTGTTCTGTCGGAGCGGCCGTACTCGGATTTTTGCCCGAAGTGCCGGTGCAGCCCAAGACAAACACAACAGCACATACAAGCGCGATTATGAGGGTAAGAGTTTTCCTGTTCATGCCGTTGTCCTCCTTTTCGTTAAGAATGCTTATTCAACAAAGTCTATATAGCCGGCGTAAGGGATAATACTCGGGTTAAAAACCCCGATCGAACCGCAAACGATGATTATCCCCTCGGTAAATTCCGGATTGCAGGAATAGACGGTAATGTAATCTCCGCATCCGCCATCGTAATCGGGAGCTCCGGCGATCTCGTTATAACGCCTTATCAACTCCATTTCAAGTTCCCTCGAGCCGAGACCGTAGCCCTCCGCCCGAACCTCAAAGTAAATGCTTCTTGCCTGTTCAACCGTCAGTCTCGGAGTGTCCGACGGGAGCGCTCCCATTATCGTCTCAATCTGCCTGATATAACCCTCTCTAAGCAGCTCTGACGTAGCCCCTTTATAACCCATTTCAAAGCTTTCGAGCTGCCGCCTCTGCTCATCGGAAGCATGCGCACAGCAGTACTTGTAAAGTGACGTTTCGTCACCGTAGCTCCTGTTCCTGATGGTGTTAATCACTTCATCGTTTACGGCATCAACCTTTTCGGAATCGTCCTGTTCCTGCTCGTTCACAGCATCAACCCTTTCGGAAGCGTCCTGTTCCTGCTCGGAAACTTTGCTTCTGTCCGAAGTGACTGCATGAGCAACAATGCAGCCGAGAGCGAGCGCAACCGCACATGCAAGTGCGATGATGATGGTAAGAGTTTTCTTTTTCATAATAAATTCCTCCTTGAATCCGGTAGAAATGATTCTTTTTGTTCTCGCAACGGCAGAATTGCCGTTGCGAGAACAGGTTTCAGTCAGCCGTTTTAACGCAATGCTATGCAATCGGTTCAGTTATGTATTCCACGACTGTGTGCGTTGCAGCATCAAACACCGCTGCGAAGCCTATCGTTACTTGCAGATACCGTGTGTGTTCACTGTTCAAATAGTATACTGTGAATCCGATTCCGCTTCCGCCTTCATAGTCCGGGGCGCCGGTAACTGCGCAAAGTCTTCTGTCAAGTTCACTGCGCCATTCCCACCAATCTTCAATTCCCATGTCGTTAACTTCGGCGCAGATTGCGCGTGCCTGTTCAACAGTGAGAATCGGAGTATCCGAGGGCAGCCTCCCCATAATTTGCAAGATCTTTTTCTTGTAATCATAATTGAATCCACCGAATTCACATTCGATGTTTTCAATCATCCGCTTTTGCTCGTCATTTGCTTCTGCATAGAGCTTGCCGTAAACAGCCGAAGTGTCACTCTCAACAGCTTCCGAATTTTCGAATTCGGAAGTATCCTGCGAATCCCATGCCCAAGGAATCTGATAACAGGAATTCGGATCGTTCTCGTCAGTCCAGTAGTAGTAATACTCGGACGCATCCCGGTTCTGTTCAAAAGGATCAACATCGTTCAAAGCAACATCGGCTGCATTCCTTCCGCTGAGCGTCAGTGCCTGCACTGCAAAGCAGCCCAAAGCAAGCACAACTGCACATGCAAGTGCGATGATGATGGTAAGAGTTTTCTTTTTCATAATTAAACCTCCATAGCAATGGTATGGTGATAGCTTGCCCGATTGCTGTCGATTGAACCGTTCCCGGTCGAAATGAGTTTTGCAAGCCAAAACATTTATCGGGCGGAGATCGGAAACGGGGAAGTCTTTGTTGTCAGCACAGCCGGAATGCACAAAGACCCGAGGAACTGCGGTTTGGAGCTTTTGAAAATCGGATCGATCGCCCTCGTTTCGGCTCTCTTCCGCTCTTCGAGTCAAGCATACCATATATTACCGGCTAATGCAAGTGTTTTTTTTATTTTTTTCTAAAAATTTTAACATTAATAATTTTCTCCCGAAATTCAAGCTGTTTACGCGGCATGTTACGGATTTGCAGCCGTTGCGAAAAAAACATCAATTAATATTTTTAATTGACGGATTTTTTGCGCAGCATTGGTATATGTCTGATATTTTATCGCAAAAGTTCCCGTCAATACTTACTCTGTATCGCCCGTTGACGGCAAAAGGTTCAATGCGTCATCAACCGATTCAACGTTTGTGTATGCCTGCGGAACATCGCCCACAATAACTGTTTCGCAAAGCGCGGCGGTATGGGACACGGCGATATGTTTTTCAAAAGAGGCAAGTATTATCCGAATGTTTGCAGTCAGTTTTAGATATGCCGAATATCTTGTTTGGTTGATTCCGGCAGGAGAAAATGCAGCGGAAAGTCCGGAATCGATTCTTCCCGCAGGAGAAATCCCGACGCTTATACGAGGGCCTTTTTCGGTAAACAATGAAATTCCGCTTGCCGTCCCGAGTGATACGCCGACAGAAGCATTTGAAAGCTCCCGAAGCCGAATTTGGGCGCAATCGGTTATTTGCGCCGCAAGCAGATTAATTTTCACGGCGTCAATAAAAAGAATGTCCGCACCGCTCTCGTTTCGCTGCACTTTTGCAAGTTCGGAAGGATCATGTTTCTCCGAATAGGCTCCCATGACTTCCAATACCGCAGAGTTCAGCAGTTCCGCCGCAAGCCGGGCTGCCTTTTCCTCTGCAAGAGCGCGCAGGGGCACGGAAAACGCCGAGTCAAACAGGATTGCGAACGCAATAAACAGCGCAGCCGCAGCACAGATTATACCCCGCAGGCCAAAATGCAGATTCGGTTTTTGTATCCTGCGGATATTGGCTGATTTTGTGCCGTGTGCTCTTCGGAAGCGGCGTTTCCCGTTTCTTTTCCTTACAACAGCATTGCTTTCGCCCCCCGTGCAGTCCGACATTGCATTCCCTCCTTTTTATCGTTTTCTTTTTAAAATATTCCGCACACGGCATGAGTGTTACCCGCAATGCGGGAGCAAACGCGGATAATTGCGGATATTTGCGGCAAAACTGCAAATATTTGATGTTCGGTTTGCCAAGCGGTGCACACTGTGGTATAATTTGAATGGGAAAATATGCGAAAGGTATTTTGAGATGGATAATTTCAAAAATGAACATAACAGCGCAGCGGACGGCGACACTCTCGTTTTTGAGAGTCCCGCTGCGGCGACAAATGCGAACGGAGAACCCGCCGACGGCGGGAATTCGGGTTTTTTCAAAAAAGCCTTCGCTTCCGTGCGCAGTTTTTTTGCCAAACTGTTTTCAGACAAAAAAGGAGCAAACGAATCAATGCATTCAAAACCGAATAACAAAAATCATTCCCGTGCAGAACGCACTTCGCCGAACAAAGCGGATGCGCCGCAGGGAGTTTTTGCGCCGCGCAAACGACCGCGTTCAACCTTGCTCGCCATCGTGTTCACAGTCATAAAACTTGTTGTTGTTGCGGGAATACTTTGCGGTTTCATCGGACTCGGCCTTGTGCTCGGCATTGCAAAAGCATATATCGACACCACGCCGACGCTTGATATTTCCGCGCTCACGGAAAGCGACCGCACAAGCTACATCTATGACGGCAACGGAAATATGATAACGACCTTTGCCAGCATGGAATACCGCGATTGGGCAAATATCGACGAAATTCCCGACAATCTTAAAAATGCGCTTATTGCGGTTGAAGATGTTCGCTTTTATAAACACAGCGGCCTTGATTTCAAGCGGCTTTTTTCGGCTGTTATCAACACGCTGCGCAACACCAACACCCACGGCGGCTCAACAATCACCCAGCAGCTTATCAAAAACAAAGTACTTTCCAACGTTCAGAGTTATAAGCGCAAAATTCAGGAAGCATACCTTGCATATGAGCTTGAAAGCACCGTTTCAAAGGACAAAATACTTGAAGCCTATATGAACGATGTTTACCTCGGCGACTCCAACTACGGCTTTAAAACAGCCGCAAAAGACTATTTCGGCAAGGAACTCGATGAATTGACCATTCGCGAATGCGCAATGCTTGCGGGCATGGTTCAAAAGCCGAACGTTACCAATCCCCGTGCGAACACCTATAAACGGTTTTACAGCAGCGGACGCAACAAAATGGATATAACCAACGACAGGACGAACGTTGTTCTTAAAGCAATGTATGATGAGGGCTTCATAACGCGCGCCGAATATGACGCCGCACTTGTTGAGCATGTCAACATCCTTGAAGTAAGCGCTCAAAAGCAGCTCTATGACATGGCATATTTTGTTGAATACGGTGTTTATGATGTTGTGACGCATATGCTTGAAGCGCGTGACCTTGCGGACACGCCTGCAAACCGTGCCGAAATCGAAAGGGAACTGCGCACCGGCGGATACCACATTTATTTGACAGTTAAGCCGGACATTCAGAACACCGTTCAGCAAACCATTACCGAATGGCAGAATTATCCCCGTCTGCGCAATTCGGCTGCATCTGAAATTACAGACCCAAATTCTGGCATCACAAGTGCGCAGCCGCAGGCGGCATCGGTCATTATCGATCAGCACACGGGCTATATCGTTGCCATGGTCGGCGGACGCGAAGAGCCGATTCAGAAACGGCAGCTCAACCGCGCTTACCAGAGCAGTATGCCTGTCGGTTCATCCATCAAGCCGCTTGCGGTTTACGGTCCCGCGCTCGACATGGGCGCAACGCCGGCAACATGCGTGCTGAATTCCGAGCTTGCAATCGACGGTTACGGCGGTGAAAGAGGATACCCGAAAATCGGTTCGCGTCGTTGGGAAGGACTGACTTCCGTTCGCCGAGGCATCACATCCTCGCTCAACATTGTTGCCGCAAGGATTCTGTTCGACATTGTGACCCCCGAACTCAGTGCAAAGTACCTTGAGCGGCTCGGCGTTGATCCCTCGCGAATCAACGTTGACGGCCCGGGTCTTGCGCTCGGCACCAGCGGAATCACTCCGCTTGAAATGGCGGCCGCATATGCCTGCATTGCCAACGGCGGCATGTATATGGAACCCATCTCCTTCACGACCGTTGTTGCTGAGGACGGCAGCATCGTTATCGATGCGCGCGACTATCAGAAGACGCGGCGCGTTTTTGAAGAATCCAGCGCATTTATGCTCACCGACATGATGAAGGACGTTGTTTCTTCCGGCACGGGCACAAGTGCAATCATACCCGGTATCACCGTTGCGGGCAAAACCGGCACAAATGATGATTACACAAGCGTCTATTTCGCCGGATTCACCGGTTACTATACCGCTTCCCTCTGGATCGGCCATGACAAGTATTCCGAAAAGCTTGCCTCCGGCTCGACCGGCGGCAACAGTGCCGCTCCGCTTTGGCAGGCTTTCATGAGCAAGGTGCATGACGGTTTCTCGGACCGTCCGCTCCTCGATGTTTCCCCGTCCGACATCGGATTGACCCAAGCCACGATCTGCCCGGTTTCGGGCAAGCTTGCCACCGAAGAATGTCTGCACGACACGAACAACCCTCCGCTTACCGACTGGTGCGCGGTTGAAAAAATGCCCACTGAATACTGTGATATGCACTGCACCGTTGTGTACTGCAAGGATTCCGAAATGCCGGCAGGGCAGCATTGCCCCGCCGAATCACGCTATGCAAAATGCATTGTGCTGATTCCTTCAACATCGCTTTATGCAAGACTGAGCAACGATAAACTCTATCAATACATGCCTAACGCGGTGCGCACGGATCTTACCGCAGACGAATTCATAAGCAACGCGGAACATCTTGAATGCTGCACGGTACACACCGGCGGCGGGACGGATATTCCGCTCGATGAGCTTATTGCGCGTTCAAACGAGCTTATTGCGACTGTGCGCCGTTATCTTGACACCGTTCAGACACTGACAGAAACGGCGCGCCACATTCTCGAAGGCGGAATCACGCAGCTGCAAAATGCAATTGCACAATCCGATGCTGCGCTCATCAGTCAGTATATGAGCGAACTGAAGCGGAATTACGATGTGCTGAGCGCACTTTATCCGCCTCCGAATCAGCCCGCCGAACCCACGGATGAACCGACATTCCCCAACGGATAAATCGGAGTCGTGTGCTGCTTTGAAACTCTCTTCGAACGGCATTCTTAACAAAAGCGGAATTGACAGCATATTTATTTAGTAATCGCCGGACATGCCGAACGTGCATTTGCAGGCATTGTGTCTTAAGGCACTGCATCCGGCGATTGCTCAATAAACAACAGGTTGGTAATTTATATGATTTATTTTGATAACAGTGCAACAACGCCGGTTTGCCCCGAGGCTGCAAACACGGCTCTTCGATACATGACCGAGCAGTTTTATAACCCGGCAGCTGCATACTCCCCCGCCGTTTCTGTCGAGCGGGATGTCAACGCTGCAAGAGCAAGGCTTGCATCCTACCTTAATGCGGAGCAATCCGAGCTTATTTTTACAAGCGGCGGAACGGAAAGCAACAATATCGCCCTCTCCGGGACGCTTGCAATGCGCCGCGACAAATGCCGCATCATAACATCCGCAGTTGAGCATCCCTCCGTTTTTGAGCCTTTTGCCGCGCTTAAAGCGCAGGGATACGATGTTGTTGTTGTCGGCGTTGACAAAACCGGGTGTGTGCGCATGGATGAACTCTCCGCCGCCCTTACCGAATCAACGGGCTATGTGAGCATCATGCACGTCAACAACGAGGTCGGCGCCGTGAATGATATCAACGGCATATATCACCTCGTGCGCGAAAAAAGCCCATCAGCGGTTTTCCATTGCGACGGTGTGCAGGCATACATCAAAATGCCCGCCGTGCAATGCGACATGTATTCCTTCAGCGGACATAAGCTTAACGCTCCTAAAGGCATAGGCGGGCTTTATGTGCGCCGCGGAACGCGCTTCAAAGGCGGACAAACGGGCGGAGGGCAGGAAAACAATCTTCGCTCCGGAACCACGAACGTGCCCTCAATCATGGCTCTTGACGTGTCCGCAAAACTTTGGACGGACAACCGCACCGAAAGGCTCGAAAACATGACCCGTGTCAAACACCGCCTTTACAACAACTTGTCCCGAATCAAGGATATAAAGCTCAACGGACCCGAAATAAACGACAGTGTGCCGTATATTTTGAACATCAGCTTTCTCGGTGTGCGCGGTGAGGTTCTGCTGCATTCATTAATGGACAAAGGCCTGCTTGTTTCAACCGGCTCCGCCTGTGCGGCAAGGAACCGCGGCAAAAACCGCATTTTAACCGCAATGGGAATCACCGGCGACAGGCAGGACGGCGCAATCCGTTTCAGCTTCGGCGCCGGCAACACCGAGGCAGAAGCCGATGCGGCCGCTCAGATGATCGAGGACAGCCTCTCCCTGCTTCGACGGTTCCGCAGGAGATAAAGCGCACTCGAAAGTTTAACCCAAAAACGTTCCACTCGGAAGATAAACACGAAAGGTATTATAAAATGGAAAGAGTTATTCTTGTTCGCTACACCGAAATTCATCTTAAGGGGCTGAATCGTCCCTATTTTGAGCAGAAGCTCGTTGACAACATGCGTTCCGCCCTTCGCGGCATTCCCTCAAGAATCGACCGCGAACACGGCAGAATATATGTTATGGATATTCCGGATGTACAGTTTGACGAAGCAATCTCAAGGCTCACCCGCGTGTTCGGCATTCACTCCGTCAGTCCCGCGCTTGCCGTTGATAAGGATTGGCAGAGTGTATGCAGCACGGCATATATGCTTATGGACAAAGAGATTGAAAAAAATTCGAATTTCAGCTTCAAGGTTTTTGCCCGCCGTTCGGACAAGCACTATTTTATGAATTCGGACGGAATCAACCGCGAACTCGGGCATCTGATTCTCGAACGCTACCCATCCGTGCGTGTTGACATTCACAAACCCGAGGTTTCTCTTTCCGTTGAAATACGTGACAGAGCATACCTGTATTGCGAGGAGATTCCCTGCGCAAACGGAATGCCTGTCGGCACCGCAGGACGCGCAACGCTGCTCATTTCCGGCGGCATTGACAGCCCGGTTGCAGGTTACATGATGGCAAAACGCGGGCTTATACTGAGTGCGGTTCATTTTTACAGCTATCCCTACACAAGCGAGCGCGCCCGCGACAAAGTTGTTGACCTGACCCGCCTGCTTTCACGCTATGCAGGTCCGATCCGGCTGCACCTTATTCCTTTCACGGATATCCAAATGACCATCTACGAGCAATGTCCGAGTAAAGAGACCACCGTCATCATGCGCCGGCTTATGATGAAGATTGCGCAGCGCATTGCCGAAAAGGAAGGCGCACGTGCACTCATCACGGGCGAAGCTCTCGGACAGGTTGCAAGTCAAACGCTTGAAAGCCTTTGCGTCACCAACGACGCCGTGACCATGCCTGTTTTCCGTCCGCTCATCGGTTTCGACAAGGATGATATTATGGATCTGTCAAGGAAAATCGGAACATACGAAACAAGCATCCTTCCCTATGAGGATTGCTGCACCGTGTTTGTTCCCAAGCATCCCGTGACAAAACCTGTGCTTGAGGATTTGCGCGCAAGCGAAGCAAAGGTTGATTTCTCCGAAATGATTGAGCATGCGATTTCGGACAGCGAGCTTATGATTATTAAGTAAACTGCACATAAAAGGGCAGGCTTATTCGGTCGTTGAGCCGCATCAAGCATATGTTCGGCGAGGCATTCGATATGAATCTCAACACAAAAACACAATACACTCTCCGCCGCATTCCGCGCATTGCGGCGGGATTCTTTGCAATGCTGACAGCGGCCGCTGCGGTTTTGCCTTGTTTCGCCTGTTCAACATACGCTCAATCGCAGCAAATCCGTTTCAACACGCAAGCGGCACAACCGCAGATGCACAACGTAAGGGAGCGGTCGGGTCCATATTTCACGCTTTCCGCCGCCTCCGGTGCATCATCCGCTGTCGGTGTGAACGTTTTCTCCGCTGCATCGGTTCAGCCGACGGCCGACGTTCCCGAAAATCAGCCTTCGGAAAGCCAAACGCCATATGTCGGGTTTGAGGAGCATGTGAGAACATCCGGCTGCTATGTCGTATGTCCTGTTTTCGTTTGCAGAAACTCCGTCCTTGTGAACGCTGCCGTGAAAACAGCCTTCGTGGAATATGCGCGTGAGCAGCCTGCTGACAGGTACATAACTTACGATGTTATGTACAATGATAACGACCTGCTTTCAATCAAAATGTGCGTTTATGTTCCCTTCGAACAACTCAATGCGGATTATGATGTTCCGACCGTTAACGGATATGCGGTTTTTGAAACAAGACCGATAAACATAGATATCTTATCAGGACGGATTCTTTCCGTTGACGATTGTTTCGGTGTTGCGTTCAGCGATGATTTTGCGACAGATTTCGGTAAAAAAGCATACGAAACCGCAGTTTCGAATTTTGGTGATACTGTCATTTGTCTGCCTGAACCGATTTATTCGGATCGCATGTTCATGTTCTATGACTGCGGAATTTTGCTCTGCTATCGAAAATATGAACTTATCGCCGATCCGACAATCGAACCGACGATTTATATCCCGTCAGAATGGTTCATCGAGCAGGGCGCAAGGTCCGATTCGCTCATCGGAAGGCTTTTGTTCGATGAAACAGACAGGCAGCCCTCGCCGAGTGACGGCTATGAATTTGCTGATTAATGTCTGAAATACTCCGAATGACTTATTTTCGTGAGATTTAAATTTGCCGATTTTTCTGCATGGTTCCGTCCGATGATTATTCAAACTCGGCATCATGCTTTCTGAAAAACTCATATTGACAGCGAACACTCGGAATATCCTGCCATGCGCAAACTCCCACCGGACAAGAATCAAAATCATAAATCTTTGCGTTTCGGGCGGAAAGCATAATCGCGGAATGAGTCGCAATTATAAACTGGCATCCGAAATACCTTGCGCTGTCCTCAATAAGCTGAAGCAGTTCAATCTGTTTTTCCGGAGAAAGGCTGTTTTCGGGTTCATCCAGCAGATACAGCGCATTTTCCTCAATTTTGTTTTGGAAATACATGAATGCGCTTTCCCCGTTTGACCGTTCGCGCAAGCCTGCCGGCAAGCTCCTGCGAGTAAATTCCGAAGCGGTCTTGCTGCGCGCCGTGTTGAGCCGCTTAAGAGCCTCATAATCCTCAAGTGAACGAACACTTGATTTTTTGTGTTTTAGTGAAAGATATTCATCAAACAGTTCATCGCGCCGCCTGTCAACCCCGCTGTTAAGGCTGCGGAGATCAAGCATAAAATCAAATACATCGTCACTCGTGATAATCCTGCTGTGCGGAGTAATTTCAAGTTCGCATATAAAACTGCAATCCTCAAGGTAACGCTCGAAAAAGCAGCTGCGATTATACAACGATGCCCTTGTCAGTTTCAGTTTCTCTGCAATGATATTGAGTGCGGTTGTCTTTCCTGTGCCGTTGCCGCCGCAAAGCAGCGTTATATCTTCAAAATCAAGCTGCGTCAGCCCTTTTTCTGAAAGAACGCCGAACGGATAGATTGAATCATAGCATGTCATTTTCAACCCGAATCGGAAATCTGTCTCGGTTTCGACATCCGGAAATTCAAATCTTGATATATACAGCATCGGTCGGTCTCCGTGTTTTAATAAGCATATATTAGCATATAATTGTTCAAAATGCCGCGCCGAAACGCCGGTGCGGCATCCATGTATGATTCTGAATCTTCCGAATGGTTTCTGCGTGCAGCTTTATTCGAGCGGTTCACCTATATACACGATATCACAGTTTTCTCTTCCCCCGTTGCTGGGCTTTGAAGTCAGTTCTCCGTCAAAAGCCATCATTGCTGTCTCGCCGCCGTCAAGATTATATGCTTCCTTGCAGCCGAGATCAAACATCAGCTTTGAAAGTTCCTTCATTGAAAGCCCCATGGAGTACCCTTCCTGTCTTCCGTCAACAACCACAAGGCAATAGTGACCCGGCTCGTAATAGCCGATCGCACAGCGGGGATTCCAGTTTGCAACACTCGTGTTAAATTCCTCCATAGGTTGGCCGCCGTTCAGCAGCTTCGGACCGAATGAGAAAGTATGATACGGCTTTTTGCGATAAACAGCGGTAAGGTTCACCGAACCCGCAAGTATGGTTTCCATCGTGCCGTCCTGATAAATAACGCATACGTCCTGCGTTTTATTTATTGTTTCGCGATAGACATACCCATTGCGAATCTCAAGCCCGCTCTGTTTGAAAACAAAAAAATCGCCGGAAGTTGCAACTATTGCATTATGTTTTGCGGCAAGGTTTTCAACACGCTCCCTCCTGTCGGACTCTTCCGACACCGCACTGCGAAGGCTTGAAATGTCCTTAATGTAAATATCCGCCATGTAGTAGTGCACGGGATAGCCGCCGACGGTAATATCCCGGCTCAAAATCTCAACGGATACATTGCCGCTGCGATAGGAATTCTCGGTTTTTTGAATGCTTCCGTCAGCGGTAAACTTATCTTCATATTTGCCGTGCAGAAGGTTTTCACGTTTTTCCGGCAGAGGGAACGCATGGTTCGCATCAAATTTTTGCGGTTTAACATGATGAAACCATGCGAAAGACAGCAGTATAATCGCAAAAACAAGAATATCCGCCGTAACAACAAGTAAAATCTTTGTTTTATTTTTCATACAGTCGTAATTATATCCACAAATGGTAACGCCGTTTTGCACCGTCAATGGTTGTCGGGCGTTCGATTTTTCTTCATTTTGTCGGGATTTACCCACAACGCAACGATGTTAAGTATCGATGATATGAGTGCAAGGACTGCAAGCACCGCAATATACCACTTTGAAAGTTCACTGTCCATAAATGCCATTGCCGTGTTGAACCTGTCGATAACGAAGCAAATCAGCACGAGCAATGCGAGCATTGCCGTCAGGTGAGAGAGCAGCACGCGGAACACGCGGCGTTTGTTATTGAAATTGAAGAGTGATTTTCTCATTATTATTTCCCCGTTAAATTTTAAATTTCAAGTAGTTTTCAGCTTCCGTTTCGAATCCGAACGTTCAGGACAGCGGTTCCGCAACATAAACAATGTCGCAATTCTGTCTGCCGCCGCCGCAGGGCTGTGAGTACAACTCAGTACCGTATGCCATCATAGCGGTCATGCCTCCGTCAAGGTTGTATGCCTCCGTGCAGCCAAGCTGTTTCATGAGCTTTGAAAGCTCTGTCATTTCAAGCCCGAGGGAATAGCCTCTCTGCCTTCCGTCCACAACAACAAGGCAGTAATGCCCCGGTTCATAATAACCTATCGCGCAGCGCGGATTCCATGTTGCAACACTCGTGTTGAATTCCGTCATCGGTTCGCCGTTGTTCAAAAGCTTTGGGCCGAACGAAAACGCATGATACGGGTTTTTAGCATAAATCGAATCTAAATCCACCGAACCGGCAAAATAAGTTGCCATTGTGCCGTCGGAATAGACAACGCAAACATCCTGACTTCTGTTCAGCTCCTCGCGGTAAACCTGTCCGTTTCGAATCGCAAGTCCGCTCCGCTTGAAAACAAAGAAGTCGCCCGAAGCTGCAACGATTGCATTGTTCTTGCCTGCAAGCTCCGTCACCCATTCATCCCTGTCCGGCGAATCGGAAATTGCGCAGCGAAGGCTTGTAATATCCTTTATGTAAATGTCGGCAACATAGTAGCATACGGGCTGCCCCTGAACGGTCATAGTGTGTTTGCTCATCTCAACACATACATTTCCGCTGCGATAGCCGTTCTCATCTCGGATTACCTCACCGGAAGTGAACTTTTCGGAATACTTTCCGCGAAGCAGATCGTTCGGTTCAGGGGTGGGTTGGGCGGACGCCGACGGATCCGGTGTTTCACCGGCAGCAGGTGTGTCTTTCGGAATCCAATAATCCGGCGACGGACTCGGAGAAGGCGAAACCCTCGGATTGAAAGTCTTTGTCGGTGAAAGCTTCTGCGGCTTTGCATGATGAAACCATGCAAACGACAACAGTATTGCCGCAAAAAATACTATATCCAAAACAACAACAAGAATAATTTTTGCCTTATTTGCTTTCATATATTATCTCCTTAAAATTACACGGCATGAACCGCCCGACACCGCAATGTTTTATGCTGTGGTATTTTTCTCGCAAAAAACAAATTTTCGTTGAATTACAAAGCTCAGCGGGTAAATCACAAGCTGTGCGATTATTTGGGCAAGCCAGAGCGCGATGCCGATTTTTCCCATAAGCTGAAGCAGACCGTAGTTCAACACAAAAAGCGCCGCAACAAGGATGTAATAGCGCAGTACACTGCCCTTGGACTTTGTTTGAAAAACAAGCCGCTGATTAAGGAAGTAATTCAGCAAGGAGCTTATCGTGCGTGCTCCGACAAGCGCGAAGAACTTTGGCGGAAGATTAAATGACAGAAGCCTGACCGCCGCACCGCCCGTAATGCCGCCGAGTATCGCATTGAACACAAGCAGAAGGATATAATCCGCAGCCCAGCTGACAAAGCTTGAAAAAACGAACGTAAAAATCGTTTTGTATATCCGCCACGAGTCCTTTACAGTGTTGAAATGAGAAGTCTCATTCTTATTAAGATACACGGTCTCTATGGTGTGCTCGATTATCGGCACATGCGTTTTGGTGCATGTCAGGAGCTGATTAATCTCGTATTCATAGCGTTCGCCGCCGATTTTGAGCATGTCGTCAAGCTTTTCGGTTGAAAACGCACGAAGCCCCGTCTGCGTGTCGTAAACGCGAACACCGGTTGAAATCGCAAACACGCCGCGTGTCACGCCGTTGCCGAATCTGCTGCGGAGCGGCACCTTGCCGGAAAAACGTCTGCTGCCGAGAACAAGCGCATTCGGGTTCTTTGCCCAGGTTTCACTGACTGCCACGATATCTTTTATAAGGTGCTGCCCGTCCGCATCAACGGTTATTATACCGTCATCGGAAAACCCCGCATCCTTTATGTATTCAAACGCAGTCTTCATTGCGCGGCCTTTGCCGCGGTTGACTTTATGGTGCAGCAGAGTAACAGCGGAATCCGCTTCAAGCTTTGAAAAAACATCTTTGCTTTCCGCATTTTTGCTGCCGTCGTCAACAATAATAATTTTATAGTCCGTTTGCTGCTTCAGTTCGTCCACAAGACGCAAAAGCTTTTCATCCGGCTCATATGCAGGTATGACAACGATCATTTGCAAACAGTATCCTTTCGCATATCCACATTTCGCGTTATTATACCACAATGGAATGCCGGTTTAAATACCCCTTTTGTAATATTCTCTTAACCCTATCGGCTGCACATGCCGTTGTGAAATACTATTTTATCTTTTAAACACACGTTTTTGCAAATATATATGTGTGTTGCAGGTGCTTTGCATAAAAAAAGTTCACAATTGTTTTACATTTGTGTCATCTGATTTTTGCTCTCCGCAAACGCAGTCATGCTTCCCTGCCAACACTTTTCCTTCAAATATACCTTTTTTCGGCGCAAACATTGTTGCACAAACCCGAAAAAAATGCTACAATCACATCGTATGAGGATACTCCCTCGGCTGAGCGGCAGCGCAAAAGGCGTTTCTGCTGTTTCACCGCTTTTTCTTCCTCAAAAAAACTTTTTCGGAGGCTTCTTCCATGAAAATCTCGCAGAAGGCTTTGGCATGCAACCTTTCCCCCATGCGTAAATTCCATCCGTTTGCCGTTGCAGCAACCAATAACGGCAAAAAGATTTATCATTTGAATATCGGTCAGCCCGATATCGCAACCCCGCCCGCATATTTCGAAGCGGTTCGCAATTTTGAGCTTCCCGTTCTTGAATACGCTCCTTCCCCCGGTTTGCCCGTGCTTATCAAAGCCGTTCAGGACTATTATGATAAACTCGGCATTCACTATGAAGAGAGCGATATCCTTATCACCACCGGCGGCAGCGAAGCGCTGCAGATGCTGATGCTCAGCATTCTTGACGACGGCAGCGAGGTTATCATCCCCGAACCCTTCTACCCCAACTACAACACCTTCATCAAGAGTGCAGGCGGCACCATTCGCCCCCTGACCACCTCCCCCGAAGGCGGTTATCGCTATGCTTTCCGCGAAAAGCTCGAGGCTCTTATCAACGAAAACACCCGCGCAATCATGTTCACCAACCCCGGCAACCCCACCGGCGTTGTTCTGACTCATGAAGAGCTGCGCACCATTGCGGATGTCGCAAAAGAACACAACCTGTTTGTTATCGGCGACGAAGTTTACCGTGAATTCGTTTACGGCGGCGAGCAGCTTGCAACCATCGGACAGTTCGAAGATATCAACGAAAATGCCGTTATCATCGACTCCGTATCCAAGCGTTTCTCTGCCTGCGGCGCACGTATCGGAACCATTATCACCCGCAACAAGGAGCTTCAGCAGAACCTCATGAAGTTCTGTCAGGCAAGGCTTTCCGTTGCAACCCTTGATCAGATCGCTTCCGCCGCGCTTTACAGCGTTGATTCCGACTATTTCGATGCTGTTCGCAAGGAATACAAACTCCGCCGCGACACCTGCTACAATAAGCTGCTCGAAATCCCCGGCGTCGTTGTTAAGGAACCGCAGGGCGCGTTCTACATGATGGCTGCACTGCCCGTTGACAATGCGGACACATTCCAGAAATGGCTGCTCACCGACTTTGATGACAACGGCGACACGGTTATGTTTGCTCCCGGCGAGGGCTTCTACGCAACCCCCGGCAAGGGTCTGAACGAGATTCGCATTGCTTACGTCCTCAAGCAGAAGGATCTTGAGCGCGCCATGGACCTGTTGGCTCTCGGCATTAAGAAATACAACGAGACGCACTGCAAATAACCATTCCGCAATATAGAAACAACGAAATCAGCTTTATTTTGAACAAAACCGACTGCGCCGCATACATTGCGGTACAGTCGGTTATTTTTTTGATTCACAGTCTGTCAATCATAACTGTTTCGATCAGATGTTTTCATCCTTCAGTGCATCAACCGGGTTTTCGCGCTTCAGCCTGCTTGTTGAGTACAGCATGGAAACAAACACAACCATGAAAACGCTCACTACAGCAATCGCAACCGCCGTCCACGGCATTGTGAAGCTCATCTGTGCAGCCTCCGCTGCGGACAGGTAGCAAAGGTAGGTCATGCCGACCGAAAGCGGGAAACCGAACAACAGCGAACGCGTTCCGTAGAGCAGGCATTCATAGTTCATCATTCGGTTTATTCCCCTGTTCGTCATTCCGAGCGAACGGAGCATTGCGTAATCACGGCGGCGCAGTGCAACATTGGTTGACACGGTGTTGAACACATTCGCAACCGAAATCAGTGAAATCAACGCGATAAAGCCATAGGAGAATACCTTCACAAGGATTATCATGTTGCTGACGGTTCGTTCCTCCTCCGCACGGTTGTACAGCCTTTGAGGCGCAAATTCGATTCCACGGGTTTCAAATACGGATTTAACATCATTCTCCGCCTTGTCCGGGTCATCGGCGCAGATGTAGACATTCATGAACCCCTCATTGAATGCCTTTTGATCCTTGAACGCGGAGAACGGCAGAATGAGCTTCATTGCGCGTCCGCTGTCAATCCCTGCGGGTGCGGTTTTGACGGTTGCTGCAATATGTATTTCTTCATATTCAACCGGGCGCACGGGCTGGTCTATGGGCCTTCCGAAAAAATCAATTCCTGAGGATTCGAAATCTTCCCCATCGGAGGAGTTTTCCCCGTCGGAGCTGCTTCCGCCGTCAGCATCTTCCTCTTGAGCGGGCCAATAGTAGTATTGCAGAACGCCCTCTCCTGTTTCATTGCCGGACCAAAACATGCCGTCCAAAATGTATCCGTCGAGCTGCGGTGCGGGTTTTGCCCGCATCAGGGTCGTTACCCCATCCGAAACAAAGCTGTAATTATATGTTCTTCTGTTGTTTTCGCCGTTATCCTGCGAATAAACAACATCGTAACCGCTGTTGAGCATGACGGGCAGTTTTTCTTCGGCTGCAAAATAAGCATCGGCATCGATGCCGTTTTCGGTCAGCATCCGTCCGAATGCCGCATCATCAATGTAATACGCAAAACAGTTTTGTTCAACTTTGAGCAGCCCTTCATGTGCGCTGCGCTGCGCTTCTGTGTATGCTTTATACTCCGCCGTTGTGTCTCCCTCCGGCAGGTACACAAAGCTGTTGTCGAGCGTGTTCAGGCAGAAAGTTATCTCATCAAAGTATTCTCGGGCGCCTGCGGCAAACTCCGTATAATTCTGCGCCGACAAATCACGATAACATATATCGTAGCTTTTTTCCGTGAATATGTCCTCTGCCGACTTTGTGAGATACATGCAGAAACCGCTTGCAGAGATGAAAAGCACAAGGCTCATTGCAAGAGAAGCTATCGTTGCGCGATACTTTTTGCGGCTGCGTGCATAGTATTTTTTTGCAAGCATGCCTTCTGCACCGAAAAGCCGAATGAAAAGCTTTGAACAGCGCACATTCTTCTTGCCCGCATTCACATCCCGCGCCTGTCTGATTGCTTCAATGGGTGAAATTTTCATTGCACGCCGCGACGGTATCCATGCGGAAACGAAAACTGTCAGCACCGCGACCGTCACAGCAACGGCAACGGCCTGCCATGAAACGGAAAAGCTCATGCCGAACGGTGCATCGAGTACGGATTTGAACAAATCTCCGCAAAGCCACAGTGTAATTCCCATACCTCCGATGCCCACAAGAAGGCCGATAGGTATGCCGCATACACACAGCGCAAATGCTTCGAAAAGAACGGACCGCCTTATCTGGCTCCGTGTTGCGCCGATCGAAGCAAGCAAGCCGAACTGCTTTGTTCTTTCGCTTACAGAAATTGAAAATGCACTGTAAATCAGCGAAACCGAGCCGATAAAAATCAGCACGCAGAAAACAGCGGCAAGGCTCACAAGCATATTCGAATAATTGTTAAACACCGAATAGCCGTCAATTGTGAGCAAACTCGTTTGATAGGATGCCTCAGTGAAAGCTCCCGAAAGCTTTTCCGCAAACGCATCAAGATTCTTTCTCGGATTTTTCATCAGAATATAGGCATCATAAGTTTCACCTTCCCGCAGGGGTTCGGAAAGAAGGCTCAGCGCGGTGTAACCCGGAGCAATCATTTCTTCAAACCCGGGGCGTTCATAGAAACCGACAACGACATATTCCCAAATCCTGTCCGCAGTCAGCTTTTCCTTATCGTACGAATACGGATTGTTCTGCCCAAGCTCCGATCCGTCTTCCGCGACACGTCTGCCGAGAGTCAGTTTCAATCTGTCGCCGATTTTATGTGATACGCCGCCGTTCGCCTGAAGATGTGCGGGAAGAATTATCTCGTTTTCATTTTCGGGCAGTCTGCCGCCCGTAAGATGAACAGGCATATTTTTCATGAAGCTTTCATCCGCTTCAAGAACATACAAGTAGGGCTTGTCAGCGTTGTTTGAACCGGCTTCGGCATAACCTATGGGCTTTGCAACAGCGGCCTTTGAAACGCGCTCGTCAGCTTTGATTTTCTCTATTGTTTCGCTTGAACAGCCGCTGAACGAAACATGGTAGTCGCCTTTGTCATATGCAAAGTACTCGCGCATATAGCCGTACATGCTTGAGCAGAAAGTTGTGACGGCGGTGAACATTGCGGCGGAAAGAATTATGCCGATTATCGTTACGATCGTGCGAACCCTGTTCTTCTTCATCGCCTGCAAAGTGACTTTGTTCATGATGTTCATTTTGAAATCACCTCGTCACGAACGATTTTTCCGTCCTCGATTGCAATAATGCGCCGAGCTTGCAGGGCAATGCTTTCGTCATGAGTGATCATGATGAGAGTTTGATTGTATTCACGGTTCATTCGCTTCAAAAGCTCAACTATTTCATGGCTGTTTTTTGAATCCAGATTGCCCGTCGGTTCATCCGCAAGCACGATCGAAGGCGAATTCATCAATGCCCTGCCGATAGACACGCGCTGCTGCTGTCCGCCGGAAAGCTGATTCGGAAGATGTTTCTCGCGTCCGACAAGATCAAGCTCGCGAATCAGTTCACGCAGCCTGTCGCGGTTCACGTTTCGTCCGTCCAAAAGCACAGGCAGGGACATGTTCTCTTCAACGTTCAAAACCGGAATCAGGTTGTAGAACTGATAGATAAGCCCGACTTCGCGGCGGCGAAAAACTGCAATCTGTTCATCGCTTCGCGAATAAACATCCTGTCCGTTCACAAGCACTTTGCCCCCCGTGGGGCGGTCAACGCCGCCCAATGTGTGCAAAAGAGTTGATTTGCCGCTGCCCGAAGGCCCGATAATCGCAACAAAATCACCCTTTTCAACCGAAAAGCTTACGCCGTTGAGCGCACGAACTTCATTCTCGCCTTTTCCGTAAACCTTTGTCAGGTTTTCAACCTTCAAAATCTCCATTTTCTCTCCTTTTGAGCATCATCCGTTCGAAATGCGGCAGGCAAACCTTTTATACGCGCAATCCGAATGTATTGTCTTCGACTCTTTTGTTTATGGTTGAAATTATACCCGCGCAATATGACTCGTGTGTGACTTGAAAATAACAGATATGTCACAAACACCGAATACGCAGCTTCGGAAACGGTTCAAACATTATCCAATCGAAGTGTTGTTAAACTGCGCTTTTATACAGGCGTATGGTGAACACTGCACCGCCCTGACGATGATTTTCCGCTTTAATTGTTCCGTTTTGTTTTGAAATGATGGTTCTTGACAACGCAAGCCCAATGCCGACGCTTTGCAGCTGCGGAATCTGCGCTCCGCATTGAACCGTCTCGTTTTCGGTATGGGTATTATTCCTTAAACTCCCCGTTTCCGTACAGTTCATGCCGGCTGAACCGGTATAAAATCTTTCAAAAATATGCGGCAAATCCTGCTCCGCGATTCCGGGTCCCGTGTCGCGAATTCGAAATTCCGAATAAATCGGGTTTTCGGATGCAGTGACATATATGCTTCCGTTTTCGCAGTGTTCGACACAGTTTTTAAGTATATTGCCCAAAGCTTCCGTCATCCAATCCGGATCGCAGTATGCAAACCCGGAAGCATCAATTTCGAAATGTACATTTTTCAGCTCCGCCATGATTTCCAGCGGCTCAACCGCTCCGTCAACAATTGCCGCAAGTTCGGCATGTTTCCTGCTGAAAGTGACAGAATCCGCATCGAGCCTTGCAAGCTTCAACAATGCGGAAACAAGCCACTCGATCCTTGTCAGCTGCCTGCGAAGTTCAAGAAGAAGCTCCATGCGTTTTTCTGCATTCATGCCGCTCCTGCCCAAAGATTCCGCAATCAGATTAAGCGCCGTCAGCGGAGTTTTTATCTGATGAGAAATATCCGCAATTGAATCCGCAAGCTTTGTTTTGTCCGAACGCAGTGCATCGGCCTGCTCGCGAAGACGAACAATCAGCTTTGTGAGCTCGTTTTCAAGTATGCTGATTTCGCCTTCACGATACTTTGAAAGGCACATGCCCTCCGCACCGTGGAGAATGCCGTCTATTTCGTCCGCAAGCTTTCTGAAATGCCTGTGACGCAGCGCAGCGTTCACAAGCTGAGCCGAAATCACAATTACAAAAGCGGCGGCCGCAATAAGCCCCGCTTTCTGATTTAAATAAAAACATATTCCGCTTGCGGCGATACCGACCGCGGCCGTTGTCAGCGTCAGCGCACAAACATCCGGATTTCTGAGTACTCTCATTTTCCATGCCCCCTTTGCGTTATTCTTCGGCGGCAAACCGCATATATTCAGTCTATTTTGTATCCAACGCCGCGCACCGTTTTAATAATGCAGGGAGTCTGCGGATCGGCTTCCAGTTTTTCGCGCAGCCGTTTAATATAAACGGTCAAGGTGTTGTCATTCACAAAGTCGCCCGCAACATCCCAAATGTGTTCAAGCAGCTGTGCGCGCGTTAAAACATGCCCGCGGTTGTTTATGAGCGTCAGCAAAAGCCTGTATTCCAATGCCGAAAGGCAAAGGTCCGTATCCCCGCGGAAACAGGCTCCTCTCTCAAGGTCAACACGCACATCGCCGAGACTGACCGCGGCCTGCGGTTTTCCCGCCCGTCGAAGAGCGTTTTTGATGCGCGAAACAAGCTCCCGCGGCCGAAAAGGCTTTGCAATATAGTCATCCGCACCGAGCTCAAGTCCCGTAACAACGCTGTGTTCATCACCCGAAGCCGTCAGAAAAATAATGGGTATGTCCTTTTTGCTTTTCATGGCGGAGCAAACAACAAAGCCGCTGCCGTCCGCAAGCGAAACATCCAGCAGCACAATATCAAACTCCTCCCGCTCAAAAAGCCGCAGCGCTTCGGCCTGCCCGTTTGCGCTTTTGCACAAAAAGCCCTCATCCGTCAAAAACGAGCTCAACGCACGAACGATTGCGGCATCATCCTCAACAACAAGCACTCTGTTTGATTTATTCATAACGTTCCTCCGTCCCTGATGTTCGCATTTGCTTTCGCAGCATTTCGGTGCAAAATACAAAACGCCCTGCTCCCCGTTTTACATGTATCGGCAGCACAATGGCTTATCCGTTTTCAAATAACAGGTTGAAAACACGGCCATCTTGCCGATACACAATTAAATCGCTGTTTCCCGCAGGAGCAGGGTGCAATGTTTTTCAAATTTTTTACTTTATCCGAGTTTTATTTTTCGGGACGAATAATTTCGGTTGTTGCATCCATCCACAGCCGTTCGACATTGTAATACTCGCGCTCTTCCGGATGGAAAATATGCACAAGAATTCCGGCAAAGTCAAGCACGATCCAACGGCCTTCGGAATAGCCTTCCCTGCGGCGCATCGGAAGCCCCATTTCGGCGGCACAATCTTCAATTTCATCACTCAGCGCCTTTACATGAATCGGCGATGTGCCGCTCATGAACACGAACCAATCGGTAATGATTGTTTTGTCTCCCACATGGACCGCAACAATATCGTTTGCTCTTTTTGCATCGGCGGCATCCACAATGCGCTTTACGCAATTTTTAAGCTCTTCGCGAAACCTGAGTTCCGGTTCCGAAAGGATGTTTTTGTTTTCGTTATTAGTTTCCATTCTTCCTCCGATTATATCTATATTGATATTATTTTTATTAATCGTACGTCTTTTTATTCGACATTGCCCGTATCGAATTCAGCCGGGATAAAATCGGCTTAAAACTCACCGCCGTTGCCGATTTGTCGTGTTTTCTCAATCGCCGCCGTGCATGCGGGCTTTCACCCGTTTTTCGAGTGCTGCAATGGTAATTTCCGTTTGCGGATGAATGCGCATTCCTTTATTTTCAGTGTATTCGATAGTGTTCCGAAGAACCGCTATCGTCGCCCTGTCGAGGTCTCTGAAAGCAAGCTCGCGCAAATCCCGTATCCTTCTGTAATCACGTGACGGCTCAAGCTTGTCCGCAAGAAAAATCACCTCATCAAACGGGGTCATTTCCGCACATCCGACGGTGTGCCGTTCTATTGCGTTCAATATTTCCGTATCCTGCACTCCGTACAGATCCCTTGCAAGCAGTGCACCTATGCGCGAATGAATCAAAAACGGATTTTCACGTTCTTCATTTGTCAGCGCATAACCCATTTTTTCGGCATATCGAACGGTCTCTTCACGCCCAAGCTTTGCGCAGTCGTGCAAAAGAGCCGCAAGCCGCGCTTTTTCTGTTGAAAGCCCGTGATACTGAGCAAGTCCAACAGCTTCACGCACGGTCAGCATTGTGTGACGCATTCTGTATTCATCCAAAACGTTCGAAACACGTTCCGCAAGCTGCTCTATGCTTTTGGGCTGATACAAGCGCTTTTCGTAAAGCAGCATTTCGGCGGAAAGCGGCACAAGCCTTTCAACGGTTTGTGCGTTTTGAACACGCCTTCTGATTTCCGTTGAGGATATGTCCGGCCCTTCCGCAGAAATAATCTCGACTCTGCCGCCGAATTCAGCCCTTATCCCGTCTGCAAGAGCTTCGATATCGCGTTCCTGACCGCGTCTGTTGACGGCAACAAGGGTTGCAAGCTCCAGTATTTCTTTTGGGTTTTTCCATTTGGGGAAATCTTCAAGCATATCCGCTCCGACAATGAAATACAGCCCGGCTTTCTTGTTTATCCGCTTCATTTCGCGCAGCGTGTCAACAGTGTAGCTGACTCCGCCGCGGCGAATTTCGATATCGGAAGCGCGCATTCCGCGTTCGCGCTTCAAAGCGGCGCAGACCATATCGAATCTTAATGCAGCCGGAGTGCGCTCTGCGGAATGCTTATGCGGCGGATCTGCCGCAACAACAAAATCCACCCTGTCAAGCCCAAGCTCCTGTTTCACGGAACGGGCAACAAATATGTGCCCCATGTGAACGGGGTCAAATGTTCCGCCGTAAATTCCAATCTTCATATGCATATTATACAACATCCTGAACCGTTTGTGAATGAAAAACATATCTATGTGCCATACTGATTTTATGAATGACACATTGTTGAAAAGTTATAATCGGAGCTTCAACGGCGGCAAATCCCGCTTTGCGCGCATATGCGACAGCGTGTTTTCGGCACTGCTGCTGACCGCCGCACTTTATTTGCTTGTTTCGCGAAAGCTGCATCACGGCACCGCGTCTTTGTTTGCCGCAATGCTCATTTCCGCGTCAATACTGCTCACTGCAAGCCTTTTGCGCAGCCTGCGGTTTAATGCCCACATCAAAAAACTCCGCAAAGAAACATCCGAGTCGATTTTGCGGCGCAGGATACTCGTTTCGCCCGAAGTGGACGAAGTAATCCGCAGCCTGCACCGTTCATCCTCGGAATACCCGAATCAAGCGTATTCCGAACAGAGTGCAACTCGCTCGTTTTATCTGCTCCGAACTGAAAAAGCAATCACTTTTGATGATATTCTTCCGATTATTCGCGAGGCTCTTGAAAAAGGCATTTCGCACATCGTGATATATTCAGTTTCGAAACCCGCACCGGAAGCGGAATCCGCCGTGCGCACCGTCGGCACCACCGCAGTTGAGTTTAGGCTGCTTGAAACGATTCCGCAAATTCGCGAACGTTTCCTGCCCGACGATGCCGAAATCGATTCCGAAATCAAAGCTGCATTTCCTCCCGCCGAGCGTGTATCCGTCAGGGTCCGCGCTGAGCGCGCCGCATCGAAACTCCGCACGGAAAAACACGCTTCAAAGTACTTCTTTGCGGGCATGGGGTTATATGCTCTTTCGTTTTTTTCGGCATACAGATTCTATATGCGGTTTGCAGCCTCGGCAATGATGTTCGCCGCAATACTGCTGTTTATCCGCAAAAGAACCGCATCCTCCAAACCCGAAGACAGCCGGCGCTGACCGCAGGCATTTCATCCAAAGCCTGTTTTATTCCGCCGGCGGAGCATTCGGATCGGGGGTGTCGTCCAGCTTCAAAAGCTCGCGCGCTATCTGAAATTTCAGGGATGAGTATGCGCCCGAATCGGGAACATCTAGCATTACGATCACAACACGCTCATCCTCCTGCGCAACGTTAAGGCGAAAACCGGCAAACCATGAATACATGCGGGTTTTGTCTTTGCCGATTTCGGCCGAACCCGTTTTTGCCGCAACGTCAACATTCGTGACACGCAGCGAACGGCCCGTTCCGTTTTTGTTCGGATCCACAACGCCTTGGAGCATCGGGACTATTTTGTTTATTGCATTTGTCGAAATTGCGTCCTCCATCCATACGGAGTATTCGCTTTTCCGAATGCATTTGTATTCCACGCCGTCCGTTACGTATAATCCGTCCGTGATTCGCGGGGTCGGCATATCGCCGTTGTTTGCAAATGCGGAGAACATTGCCGCAAGCTGAAGCGGCGTCACGAGCACCTGGCCCTGTCCGTAGCCGGAGTCCGCAAGCATTTTGTTGTCCATCACGCTGCCGCGGCTGTAAAGCTGGGAGCTGGCAGCCCCCAATTCATAGGGCAGCGACTTGTCCATGCCGAGTTTTTCATTAAAATATGCAATGAATTTCTCCTGACCGATTTTCAGTGCAACATCCGCAAAGTAAATATTGTCGGAATGCAGCATACAGTTTGTCATGTTCATTGGTTCCGTGCGGTGATAGACGCGCGTGCGTTTTATGCGCGGCCAAGGCCATTCCCCGTAACCGGTCGGCTTCCAGTAATCATTATCGATATAGCCTGTGAAAACATAATTCTCATTCACCGTACCCGTATCAAGCGCAGCAGCAGCAGTGAACGCCTTGAAAGTTGATCCCGGCGGGTAAAGTTCCCTTGTTGCGCGGTTTCTGAGCGGCTCATTCTCCTGATCTTCAAGGGCTTTGTATTCATCGCCGCCCATACCCTTTATAAATCTGTTTAAATCATAGGAAGGATTGGAAGCAATTGCATTCACTTCTCCCGTTTTCGGGTTCATAACAACGACCGCACCCGCCGTGTCCGTACCGAAAAGCACAAGATCCAGCAGTTCCTCTGTGCGCTGCTGCAATTTGAAATCGATCGTCAGCATCACATCGCTGCCGTCAACTTTATCTTTGCGATAGATGACCTTTTTAACGGCTCCGTCCGTTCCGCGGATGAAGAAATAATAGCCGTCCTTGCCGCGGAGCTCCCTTTCGTAAAGCTTTTCTATGCCGCTTTTACCGACTTTGCTGTCAGTAGTATATAATCCATCATTCGGATCGCGTCCCTCGTTATATGTCTGTATCTCCTCCCATGTTGCGAACGAAATATAGCCCAACGTATGCGCAAGCAGGCTCCCGTAAGGGTAATACCGCTTTGAACCGTAGTGCTCGGTGTCAACATGAACTCCGTTTACGGCATTCAGCCGTTCCTGCTGTTCAACGGTAACTTCATCGGGCATCGCCTGATAAACGGTGATGAACTCGTTTGCATTCTTTCCGAATTTTGTTCGCAGCTCTGCGGCGTCCAAATCAAGCACAGCGGCAATTTCGACAGCAGCGGCATCGAATTCCGCCGAGAAGCGTGTATTCAGATACTCCGCATCGGAATAAAGCCTGTCCGCTTCTTTTTCCGCATCCTGCTCGCTCATGCCCGCATTTTCCTGCATTATTTCATCCGTAAGCACATTTTTCGGCGCAATTTCGCTTAAAAGCGCGTAAACAGTCACAAGGCGGACGTTGGTTGCAACAACAGCTCCGTGAGAAACGATATCGCCGCGCTCTGCCGCAAGCGTTGCCCTGTCGAACGTGTCGCCCCAGGCCATATCCGGAAAAATGTGGCTCGGCTGCCATACAACCCGCCAAAGATTATTCTCTTTCAGAAGAGTCATCTCATATTCGTTTGTCAGGTCGCCCGCGGATTGTGTTTTATATGTCATCGTATATTTAATGACTTTTTTTGAATTTCCGGAAATGTTCTCTTCAGCAATATTGTATTCAATATCGTTCACGCCGAGCAGCGAAAACAGGCTCTCGTAACGCTTTTCGAACTGCGCGAGAGTTATTGTGTTTTTATATGCTTCAATGCTGTCGTCAACGGCATTCTCCGGCGCAACATGAGCACTGATGAAGGAAAAAGCTTCCGTAAACTGCCCGTTGCGTATTGAATTCATGAACAATGTGAACGCCTGTTCGTCCCCGGACGCCGTCTCCCGGCTGCATCCCGCAGCGAAAAAAACCGTGCAGCATAAAGAAAGCAGCATCAGAGAGGAAAGGATAAAGCAAAAAAATCTTTTTGTTTTTGTTCCGAAAGTCAGTTTCATTCCTGTTTATACCTCGATATTTATACCTCGATACTCATACCCCGATTTAATTCTTTTGTTTTCAAATCTTTCGAGCTATAATCATGCATTATAATTATACTACCGAAGTGAGAATATGTAAAGCCGCATTGCCCGTGTTTTATGTCGTCGGCAGCAATATCGTGTTTCGATTCGCTGTTTTCTGTTTTTTTTAAAGAAAGCGCGTTTAACATCAGCTGCCGCTGCACATGGTTATTCGCGCGGCGGCAGTCTTTTTTTAACCGTCAGGGCGGTTTTCCGTCGGCAATCAGCTTTTTGGGATAAAAAAAACTCTCAATATGCGCATTATTTTTCGGATTCTGTTGACATATATGCAAATCTGCATTAAAATTTCAATCATGACAGATTCAAAAGAAATGATAAAAAAACTGGGTTTGACCCCGAACAAGGCTCTGGGGCAGAATTTTCTTATCGATACCGAAGCGATAAGCCGCATTGCAGCGCTTGCAGACTGCCAAGGCGAAAACGTGCTTGAAATCGGTCCCGGGCTCGGTGCATTGACATCCGCTCTTTCGGAAAAAGCGAAAAATCTGCTTGCGGTCGAAATAGACCGTACACTTATCGGAATTCTTGCGGATGAATTCGCGGATAAACGCAGCGTGCAGCTCCTTTGCAGCGATTTTCTGAAGCTTCCGCCTGCAAAAATCTCCGATGCATTCGGCGGAGAGGCTTTTACTGTTGCTGCAAATCTTCCGTACTATATAACATCACCTATTTGTATGCGGCTGATTGAATCCGGACTCCCTGTAAAGCGCATGGTGCTTATGATGCAGGTTGAAGCAGCAGAGCGGTTCTTTGCGGCACCGCGTGATGTGAACTACGGGCCGCTCTCGATTGTTTCCCGGTATCTTTTCGACATTTCAACCGAACTGAAACTCTCACCCGCGGCATATTACCCCGAGCCGTCGGTTCATTCCTGTGTGCTGAAATTCGAACGAAACGGCAGCGAGCTTCCGCCGAATTTTATAAAGGTGCTTCGTGCCGCATTTGCGATGCGTCGAAAAACGCTCCGAAACAATATGCTGCAATTGATTCCGAAAAACAATGTTGACGAAGTGATTGCCGATGCCGGACTTTTGCCGACCGTCCGAGCCGAAGAGCTTGCAGCGGCCGATTTTGTGCGGCTTGCCGATTCATACAACCGTTACGGCAATAAAGTATCGGAAGCAGATCCGACCTGCGCCGAATAAGCAGCACGGTCAATAAGTGCCTGACAAAAAACGATGAGAAGGACTGCCGCAAATCTCTCGGCAGTCCTCATTTTTACGGATTAATAAACCTTTGAAATCGTGAACTTTTTGAGAGTTTTCAAAAGACCCGCCGCTGCGGTTCCGCACCGAACATATGGCACAAAAAAACCGCTCAAACAATTTGAGCGGTTTATGGAGCTGGTGATCAGATTCGAACTGACTACCTCGTCATTACCAATGACGTGCTCTACCTACTGAGCTACACCAGCGTTGCTTCCCTGCGGAACGTGTTGTATTATAACTCACTCCGCGGACAATTGCAACCCCTTTTTTTAAAAATTATTATATATTTTAATTTTCCTGTCGATTTGATATTCCGGCTCCCTGTTCATCGTATTCGTCCCGAACATCTTCCGCCTCCGTTTCAATTGCCAATCGATGCGTCAGCGAAATTATATCATTCCCGAATGTTGAAGTTCGGCACAAATTTGGCTATAATGATAGATGTTGAATAATGTGCTTTTTTCCGATACGCTGCTCTTCAATCAAGCGCAATCGGCAAAAAAACACATTGAGGATTAAATTTTCACGGAGGCTGCTCCTTGGACAACAATAATCGTTCCACAGTGTCCCAAACCCGTTCCCGCAATCGGAAGGGTGTTTTGGGCATAGATTTCCGTTCACCTTTCGGCGTTCTCGTCTGTGCGCTGGCGGTGTTCGTTTTTGCGCTCGTTTCCCTTGTTATCGTTCATTTTTCACTTAAAGCGGATCATGAACGCGCCGTACGCACCTACAGAGAAAACAACTGGCTCAAAACCACCGCTCAGGCGGACGGAACCACTCTCGTTACCGGGAAAAGCAGCGGCACGTCATACCAATATATTGAGGACAACCGTATTATTCCCGGCGTCACAATTTCCGGTGTTCCCGTCGGCGGAATGGATTACGAAAACGCACGCAATGCAATGCTTGACGCGCTGAGTGCGGAGTTTTCGAAAATCAACATTTCCGTAACGGTAGACAATGTTACCATTGTTCTCACCGCATCGGATTTTCGCATTACGACAAACATCAACGAGCTGCTCAGCTCCGCGTTCAAACTCGGCAGAAGCGATGCCGACCCTTATCAGAATTATCTGAAGCGCGTTGAAATTGCCGAAAATGGTTTTGAAGTCGGCAGCTACACCATTCGAATGGACGAGGAGAGCGTTGCCGCAATCGTATCCGAAGCAGCTGCTCAGCTGGATCACCCCCCTATTGAGCCCTATGTGACGCTTTTGAACCGTGTCGGCGGCGGCAAACCGGGTTACGGCACGGGCGGCGATATTTCAACCGTTTGCAAAACTCAAACGGTCAAAGCTCCCGACGGAACAGTTGTCGGAGAGATCCTTTTTCATACCGGCAGCAACGGCTTCTGTCTTAACCGCGAAGATATGCTGAAGCAGATTTCCGAAGCGTTCAATTCCGGGAATTATAACGCGTCTCTTTCGCTCCTTCTCGAGGAAGTTGAACCCGAAGGCGATGTGAACACGCTCATTGACTCAATGCGTGAACTCTCCCGTTTCTCAACCGAATTTGCAACAAGCAACGAGTCCCGTTCCCGCAACGTTCAAAAAGCGGCCGGGCTGCTTAACTGTGTTATTCTCGAACCGGGCGAAGAGCTCAGCTACAACGAGCTTCTTGGGCCGCGCACCGAAGAACTCGGCTGGCTTCCCGCGCACGGGATTTCCGGCGGCAAAGAATATATCGACACTCCCGGCGGCGGAATCTGTCAGGTAAGCTCAACACTGTACAACTCATTGCTGCTTATCGGCCCCGATATTCGCATCGTCAGCCGCTCCCATCACTCAATCCCCGGAAGCTATGTTGCAATGGGACTTGACGCAACCGTTTCGTATTACGGACCCGACCTTGTGTGGAGCAATGCAGCGGAATCTCCCATGTTCCTTTTTGCCTATGCGGACATGCGGACAAAAACAGTTTACACCTTTGTTTACGGCACGCAGCCCGATGACGGCACGCATTATAAAATCTGGTCGGATACCATAGAAAAGCTCGACCCTCCCGAACCCAAACGCATTGCCGAACCGCTTTGGCCGACAGGATATTCGAAAATGGTCATTTCGCCCCGTTACGGCTACGTCGTTGAAGTTTACAGGCAGCTTATCGGTGCGGACGGTCAGCCGGCAGGCGATGTTGAAAAGCTCTACACTGACAAATACGTTCCTGTGCAGGGTGAGCTGCATTACGGCACCGGCAGCTCGACTCTTCCCGTGCCGAACCGCTGAAAATAATTGCCAACCGCTATTGACAAAAACCTGAATTGCTATTAAAATGTATTGAAGTTTCGATTCGACCAACGAACTAACCGGAAGGAGACTAATGATGAACAAGAAAGTATTTGTAAAACTTATTGCACTGCTTATGGCGGCTGCAATGCTGCTCGGTGTCTGCGCCTGCTCCGCAACCGACAACAACCCCACCATCGGCAAAATCGGCAAGGTGAAAATTACACTTTCACAGTACCAGCAGATTTATCAGCAGTACAGCTATTACGCAAATAGCATGGACGATTTCAACGGTTTTATTAAAAACCAGCTCATCACCTACGGCGTGACTCTTAACAAGTGCTATGAACTCGGCCTTGACAAAGAAATCAGCCAGGACGAGCTTCAGAAGAACGTTGATGCTAAGCTTGATCAGGCAATTGCAAGCTACAAAGTCGATGCAAGCATCACCGACGAGGCTGCCATCCGCGAAAACAAGCTTGAACAGTTCAAGGCGGCGCTTAAAAAGCAGGGCACTTCCTACAAAGCATACATGAAGTCCCTCAAGCAGTCCGAGCTTGAATCCATGATGATGGAAATGCTTCAGGAAAAAATCTATTCCGAAGTTCAATTCGACGCATCCGCTTTTGAAAAATACATCAGCGAGAACACTCTCTCCCAGAGGGATAACTACGGCAAGGACGTTTCCGCGTTCATGACCGCTTACAACTCCTATATCAGCGGTTCCGGCATGATCCCCCTCTACACCCCCAACGATATGTTCACCGTCAAGCACCTTCTCGTTCAGTATGACAACTCCGACAAGGTCAGCGATACCGTTGAAGGCGTTTTCACCGATGAACAGAACAAAAAGCTTGATGAAATCCGCAAAGCACTTGAGAGCGGCATCTCCCTCGATGAGTTTGTTGACAAGTATGTCACCAACGGCGATTACCAGAGCGACACCGTATTCGTGTCCGCAACTCCCGACCCCTCGGCAACTCCCAACCCCGATGCAACTCCCGAGCCCACTGCCGATCCCGATTCCCCCGGCGGCTACAAAGAGCACGGCTACATCATGAACGAAAACCTTCTCAGCAAATACTTTGACGGTTTCGGTGCAGCAGCCTGCCTGCTTTTCTACGGCGATGATTGGAAGATTCCCGCTGAGTCCGCATCCCCCGCACCCGATGCTCCCAAGACCACGGATGCTCCCGCAACGGAGGTTCCCGCAACCGATGCTCCCGCAACCACCGACGTTCCTTCAACGGATGCTCCCGCAACCACCGACGTTCCTTCAACGGACGCTCCCGCAACCACCGATGTTGCTTCCACCGATGCTCCCGCAACGGATGCACCCGCAACCGACGCTCCCACCACCGATAAACCCGCCGACGACGAGACCGACCCCGTCAAGAAGTACGGCATCAAGATATACACCACCACCGACGGACAGAAGATCGCAGAAGTCACCACAAAGACTTCCGGCGGCGGCGTACACTTCATCTTCATCAACGAAAGGCTTGATGCAGGCGATACCGTTATCAAAGCTGAGAACGATGATGCAGCTTACAGGAACGCCAAGAAGTTCTACATCGAAAAAACGGAACAGGATCACTACTCCGAATGTTTCACTGAGTGGAAGAACAACACAAAGATTCGCATGAACGACAAGTATATCGACACTTATGCAAAGCAGTTCCTCGGCATTGCCTGATAGGTATTTCGAAAAGAGCTGAATAAGCTAAGCGATATCCGAACAAAAACCCCCGAGAAATCCGTCAACGGAATTCTCGGGGGTTTGATGTATCTATCTTAAATCACGCAATCACGTTTATAAGACTCTCCGGCAGAAGGCAGCAGCCGTAGTCCGATTCAAATGCAATCAAAGAGCATTCCTCGAAACAGAGCAATTTTTCATCTTTCAAAAAGCTTACTGCCAGTCGTATATTCATTCCTCCGCAGGCATCCGCTGCACCGTTGCTCCGTGCACTTTCGATTATGCGTTCCGTTTCCTCTGCATCCGTTTTTTCAACCGAAACCACGGTGCATTCCACATGCTCTGGATAAAAGTCGGCCGCCCCGTCACCGCAAAGCTTAACGACAATTCTGTGCAGCAGCAGCGAACGAATCGATTCGCCGAGTTTTGATACGCCCGACGTCGGAACAAGCTTACCGCAACCTTCCCGCAGTGCAGACAGGTGAGCAGGGTGCAGCATTTTTTCTAAATTGACCGTTTCGCCCGTATTCAAAAAATTCTGCAATGCTTCCGCAACGCGAGCTGAATCTTCTTCACCGCGCTCTCCGCTCACGAAAGCCGGGATGTTCGGCTGTTCGCAACTTTCATCAGAATGCGAGGAATTTGCCGCATATAACACGGACAGCAGCTCATCAACCGGAAGCAGCTCCGATGACGGGAACGGCATTATCGCCGCCGCAGTTCCCGCAAGCATAATAAAAACCATGCACAAAAGCATGAATGCCGGAATCGGAAGCATTACTCTCCTGCTCCGATGTATTCTGCCGCATTTCATGCCCCGTTCTTTTTCATTCATTGTCATGAGAATTCCTCCATGCATCCCTTCTGTCGGGTTTATTCTTCCCGCTGAGCATATCGGTATTCTTCCCAATGCATATATTCATCGGGTATTCAAAAAAAGCCCTGCACGCAAGCGTGCAAAGCTTTTTTGAGCAGTTATTCAAAATCAAATATCAGTCTACGATTCCATCGTTGAAGCTTTCCGTATCACCGTAGGACGTGTAATTCGTTCTGCCGCGATGTTTGGGCTTTGAGTACGTTTTTGGCACTTTTTTCACGCAGTGAATCAATGAAAACTCGCGCTTTGCAATATCCGTTATTCCGCGATTCAGGCAGCTTACGCCGTTCAAATAACGAAGCAGGCGAATTCCGAAGATTCTGAAAACGAGTGCAGCCGCAAGCGCAATGTACGGGTGCGCAGTAAGCTTGACAGAGGCGGAGATTTGCAGCTCATTCTGTGCACCGAACGCTGCAACGGCAGCGCCGAGTTTTGCATTGCCGATAAGCACCGCAATTATCAACACCAGCAATCCGACAATGTACATCGTGCTGCCGACACGCGCAAAATAGTAGCGCAGTTTTCCCCTTGAAAACAAACCGATAATCCCGAACAGCAGGAAATGAATTCCGCAGAGCATAAAATAGCTCTCAGCTGCAAGCAAAATGCCCTCCGCTGCCGTGATCAAATCCGCGTATTGATTCATATCCGTGCCGAAAGTTCCGGCAAGTCTTGACACCATGCCGCAATAATATGAGAACTGCGGTTTAAGCTGAAGAATTGTCAGCCTGTCGTCAACAACATTTGCCGAAACATATTTCACATTCAGATGAAACCACGGCATCGCAAGGCTCAAAATCAACAGCAATGCAAACACAGCGCAAAGCGGTTTGCTGAAATTGAATTTGCAGCGTTTTTTTCCGGAAACCTGAGCCGCTTCACCGCTGAAGCTGTCATCAACAACGGTTCCCGTGCTGTGTGAATCCCTCACGAGTTTTCTTCCGCAAAGCGGGCAATACTCGCCGGACTCAACCTCAATTTTACAATCAGGACAATACATTTTTTCCTCCAATCCTTATTTACCCGAGATTTTTTTCAGGCTTCAGTATGTGATTTTTATGTCATCCGCACTGAAAACAATGTTTATTGTGCCAAGCTCGTCCGTACGGTAAATCTCAGCATTAACCTGCTTCAGTTTTTGAATTGTATCGTAGTCGGGATGTCCGTAGCTGTTGCCTTTTCCGACGGAAATTATTGCGTATTCCGGGCTGACAGCCTCCAAAAAACCGAGAGAGGAGCTTGTCGTTGAACCGTGATGCGGCACTTTCAAAACATCGGCATCGAACAAATATTTCTCATTGTTCAGCATTGCAGCCTGTTCGGAGCGCACGGTTGCATCTCCGGTGAAAATCATCGAGTGATTTGCGTATTCCGCGCGTATGATAAGGCTCCATTCATTCCAATCCGTCTTTGAATACTCATCAAATTCTGGTACGGGCGAAAGAACAGTCACCTTGCAGTCGCTGTCCCAATCAATAACATCTCCCGCCCATACATAACTGCATGGAATGTCTTTTTCTTCAAGCACGGCGTTGATTCGTTTTTGAATCCTCGTTTCAAGTCCCGCTTCGGACATTACATATTTTCCGACATCAAAGGCATCGAGCAGATACGGCATTGAACCGACATGATCCGAATGGGTGTGCGAGCCGATAACAACATCAAGCTGCCGAACACCCTTTTCGCGGATAAACTGCTCAATCTGCTTTGAGTTTGAGGATTCGCCGGAATCAATCAGCATCGTTTTGCCGTTCGGCGAAATAATGAAGAATGAATCGCCCTGACCGACGTCAAGTGCGAATATCTGCATTTCGCCGTCAAAATTTCCTATGGAATTACCCATTCCGGCATATAAACCGTATGCGGCAGCAAGCACGGCAATGATAATGCCGATTATGCGCACACCGATTGGCAATGACCCTTTTTTATTTCTTTGCTTTTCCATGCTATCAATTATACAGTAATTTGAGCAGAAATTGCAATATATTTATTGATTTTGACAAAGAATTAACGGTTATGCCTGTCTGCCGCCGTGAGCTTGACGTCCTGTGTGTTGGCTTTAAATGCGAATTTGTATCTGCGGATGTATTTTGCCCAAAAAGTTTCAGTAAAAACACGGGATTTAATCCCCTTCCGCATCCAGATACGGCTTTATGCCGTCGAGCACCGGCAAAGTGATCGTGAATGCCGCGCCTGTCTGCATATTCACGGCTCTGATGCTGCCGTGGTGCGCTCTGACAATATCATTTGCCATTGACAAGCCGATTCCGTAGCCTGCTTTTGCGGCGGCTCCGCGATGAAATCGTTCAAACATGAGCGGAAGTTCGTCCTCCGGAATGCCCGCACCGTGATCCTCAATGCGAACTTCAATGTTCTGTATGCAGTCTTTGATTATGACGTTAACGGCAGTTCCGCGGGCGGTATGCTCAACGGCGTTTTTAATTATGTTGCTTATCGCCTGCGGCAGCCAAAAAGCATCCGCGGAAATGCAAATTGAATTCTTTGGTTTAAAAAGCAGTTCAACGCTGCGGGCTTCGGCAAGAGGGCTCAGTTCATCGCAGCATTCCTTTATTGCTTCAGAAAGATCGATTTTTTCCGGAACCATCGTTATTTTGCCGGATGCAAGCTGGCTTGATTTCAATACCCTGTCCACCTCGTCCGTGAGGCGGTTCATGCAAAGCTGACTCTTCTTCAAAGCTTCAACCTCATCCGGAAGCTTCAATTTCATTTGCAGAATATCCAGTCGAATCTGCAATGCGGTCGCAGCGTTTTTGATTTGATGCGCAATGTTTTCAACAAAATGCGTCATTTCTTCTTCACGATGCGCGGAAGCGGCACGCATGAGCGAAAACTGTGCCGTAAGCTCGGAAAATGCGTTTTGAAGATTCGCAACAGCGCCTTCGTTCAAAGTTTCTTCAATATCGTCCTCCGGATACAGCAAAAAATGCTCAACCGACTTTGAAAGCCTGTCGAGCTCACGTCTTTGCCTGCAAATATGAAACAATTCACCGCCGAGCGCCGCTGCAAGCAGGACGACAAGCCAAATCAGCCATTGCATTGCGTTTTCTCCGTTCGTTATCTTCCGTAAAAACTCTTATTGCTCCGTAACGGGCAATGTCCAGCGGTAACCTATGCCGCGCACGGTTTCAATGTAGGGCTTGCCGTTAACCTTTCCGAGTTTGTCGCGCAGCCGACTGATATTCACGCTTAAGGTGTTTGCATCCACAAATGCCGAATCCTTATCCCAAACCAGATACAGAAGCTCCTCACGGGACACGGTCTGTTTCGAATGCGTTATCAATGCCGCAGCAAGCTTTGTTTCGGTTGCGGTCAGCTCAAGCACGTTCCCTTTTCGCCTGATGCGGCAGCTTGCGCTGTCGTAGCTGAGTTCTCCCGTTCTCAGGACTCCGCTGCTCTTTTTTGATGTGCGGCGCAGCAGAGCTTCAATGCGGACAAGAAGTTCATGCATCCTGAACGGCTTTGCAACATAATCGTCCCCGCCGGCACGGAAGCCGCGCACAAGCTCGATTTCACTGCTGCATGCAGTTAAAAAAAGTATCGGCACATTTGAAAACTCTCTTATCCTGCGGCAAAGCTCATAACCGTCATCCTGCCCTAAACGTACGTCCAGAATAACAAGATCCGCACCGCCGTCACGCATTGTCTGCATTGCGGCAGAGGCGCAGTCCGCGCATGAAACGGTATAGCCGTCGCTTTCAAGAATTTCCCGCAGCCCATCGGCAACGTTTTTATCGTCTTCAGTGACAAGTATATGTTTGTTCACGGCACTGCACCTCCTGCCTGTTTTCAGTCATTTAACCAACATCTCAACATCCTCATTCCCGTTCGGGATTTATTGTTTATTATAGCTGATTTGAGACAATCTTTCCATCCTCAATTTTAATTATTCTGTCCGCTTTTTTTGCGATCTCGAGATCATGGGTAACGATTATCAGAGTCTGTCCGAAACGCGCCGCACAGCTGCTCAGCAGGTTAAGCGTGTCCTCCCCCGCTTTTTTGTCCAAATTGCCCGTCGGCTCATCCGCAAAAATGATATGCGGCTTTGCAAGAATCGAGCGCGCTATTGCAACACGCTGCTGCTCACCGCCGGAAAGCTCATAAGGGTACTTTTTCAGCTTTTCTTCGATTCCGAGCATCTTTGTAACCTCTGCAAGAAATGTTTCGTCCGGCTTCCTGCCGTCCAGCCTCAGCGGCATACAAATGTTGTTCAGCACGGAGTACTCATCCAGCAGATTGAACTGCTGAAACACAAAGCCCATGCTGCGTCTGCGAAAGATTGCCATTTTTTCGTCAGAGAACGAGAACATATCCACGCCGCCGATAAGCACTTTTCCGGATGTCGGCCTGTCCAGTCCGCTCAGAACATGAAGCAGGGTGGATTTTCCCGATCCGCTTCTTCCGATTATCGCATAGAAAAGTCCCTTTTCAATCGAAAGATCGACTCCGTTCAATGCGTTCACCGCTCCGGATGATGTTTTGTATTCTTTGTACAGTTTTTCTGCCTGCAAAATAATTGACATAATTTTTCTCCTTATATTTCACAATAAATTTTCGTCCAAGATTCATCTTTCGTTCAAAACGGCCGTTCAGCGTGCGCGAAGCATTGCCGCAAGATCGTTTCTCGTCAGTCGATGCTTTGCTGCACGGGAGAGCAGGATGAGTATCGCTGCGCAGCTAACCGTAATGAGCACAACCGTCAGCGCGTTCGCTCCCCCCTGTGCAAGTCCCGAAAGACCGGATTTCACAAAATCAAGCACATTCATGTCTGCATTCACTTCCTGCCGATGTTTATAACGCGAAATTGCGGAAGCAAACATATATGCCGCATACACGAGCCAGCCGCACAATACTGCTGCTGCACCGCGCAGCGCAGCACGGCAATTCAGCTGCCACCGAAGCTGACGTTTGGACATTCCGAGCGCACGCAGAATGCCGAATTCGCGCTCTTCCCCCTCCGCTTCAAGCGTCAGAATGTTCCCGATAAGCAGTAGCATGACAAGTGCGATGCAGCCGCATCCCGAGTAAATCAATATGAGCTTTTGCAGATCCTCCTGTATATACGCTGCATACTGTTCACGGTTGTTGTTCATTGAAATGCTTTGTTTGGCAGTTATTTCAGCAAGCACACTGTCCGTTGAAACATAGCCGGCATTAAGGTCGGTATATACATTCGCAGTGTTATAGCCGTATTCGGCTTCAACAGCGTTTTTGTCACCGGTAATAAAGCTCCCGCAAAGGCTGCCCGGCTCGCATTCCGTCAGGATGTTTTTCAGGAATTCGTCCGAACAGAATACTGTGTACGGCTGATAAGCACCTGTGAGAATCAGATTGGTTTTTTCGTGATCGAATTCTGCCACGGCAGCGATGCTTACGTTTTTTGTGAGCAGCTTGCTGTAAGCGCCTAACCTGCATACATCTTCCTCCCGAATGAGTTTTGAACCGTAGCAGCCGACTGAAATTTCATCACCGGCCGATAAATCGGCTGCGCCGAAGTGTTCACGATTAAAAAACACTCCGCCGTCCGTTCCGACAGGAAAGGACATTATGACGCCTTCTCCGTTTGAAAACGCCCGCCATGCCGCCGCATCAACAGCGGAAGGGTCAATCAATGTGCCGAGGCTTTCCTCCGATAAGGCATACAGGCACACGGCTGCACCGTCCTCAAACCGCGGGTCATATTCACGCAAAGCGGTGAAAAGGCTGCTGTTTTTGTCGCCGTCGAACATCAGCTCCACCGTCATCGAATTTAATGCAGCTGCCTTTGTGACGCCGGGTATGCTCTGATAGGTTTTCAGCATATCCGCAGTAATAAGCTGTGCATTTCGACCATCCCTGATAAATGCAACCTCCGAAGATTCCGCATTCAGAACATATGCAGGTTGATTTTGCCATTTATGCATATCGGCTCTCGGATAAAGTGATTCCAGAATGCCGAATATAACCGCACCGCAGAATACAGCGGCAAGCAGCACGACCGCAATGCGGCGGAAAACTTCAAACGCATGCGCACGTCGGCGGGCTGTATGTATCCTGCCCGTCAGCGGCTCTGAAAGTGCGATGCGGAAAACAGTCATTCGCGCCGCAAATATCCCTGCAATCCAGCACAGTGCCGTGACTGCAAGCTGCGACAGCGGAACGTCCACCTGCACCGGTGCGGATTTTGCACACACAAACAGCTTCAAAATCAGCTTTGTTATAATGGTTCCGAGCAGTGTTCCCGCTCCAAGCGCAGGCAGGCACAGAATCAGCGTTTCAAACGTCAGCAACAGTCTCAGCTGCCGTTTTGTTATGCCTATACTTCGAAAAAGAGCGATTCCTCTGACCTGCTTGCGGAGCTGAACAGCGTATATGCAGACCACTGCAATAACGGTCACGGCAAGAATCAGGCAGATATAAAACGAATGATAATTCGCTTCACCTTTATCCGAAAATGCGGCGGTGTTTATGCAAACAGCTTTGTCCGCATTTGTCCCGCGACGTGTTTTTTGCATGTATGCATTGATACTCTCCGCCGCCGGTCCGCGTTCCGCTTCATCAACTTCAAAAAAGAATTGACGGTTTGCTGCCGCAACCGAAACATGCGCCGCCCCCGCTGTGGACTGCTCATTCATCTGCGCAGCTGTTTCAATTGCCTTGGTCCGCAAATTTTCTCCCGCCGTATTTGTGACAAGCGCACCGCAAATCGGTTTTGAAAGCTTGTTCTCGCTCAATTGCCAAAGGCTCGAGTATTCGCGCAAAACACCGCACAGCGTGAAGGTGCATTCAACCGGGATTTTTATCCCTTCAACGGATTCTTCGGATTCGGCATCAAAAAGAACTGTGAAGGAAATCTCCTGTCCGATTGTATAATTCTTTCCGAGTTTCGAAAGAGCGGAAGCTTCCAACGCTATTTCACTGTCATGCTGCGGGAACTCTCCGTCCTGCAATTCGATTCGTCCGATTTTGAGCAAATTCCCGTCCGCCGAACCTACGGATGTGACCGCTGCGCCGCTTTTTGATACTGCCTGACCGTAGACCATCGCCGCTCCGATCTCTCCGATGCCGTTCACCGTGCTCAAAAACTCCGCATCGCCCTCAATTCCGTACGGTATTGCGCCGTACCATGCGCCGTAGGTGTTCAGCCTGTATTCCGCATTCGTTTTTATAATGCTGCCCGTTATGCAAAGCGTAGCAAGCACAGCGGCAAATGAAATTGTCAGAATGATAACCGTAAGCAGGCTGCTGCGCTTTTTCCCCTTTAGCCCGTGCAGCGCAAGTTTGAAAAGCTCTTTTTTCATTTTGCTCATTCCTCTCCGTTTTTTCGATTTTGCTTGAGTTTCCGACCGTGCAGCATCCTATGTTCGCTGCCCTTCAGCAAACAAAAGTATAGCATGCCATGCTTACAACAGGCTTTCAGCCGTGCTTACAGTTTTGTAAGTTTCGTGCCGCATATCCGAATTTAATCGGTATTCACTTATTATATCACAACTTCGCTGCAAAAAATTGCCGCACCGAACCGCCGTCCGACACGTTGCAAATGCGCGATAAAGCGGCTTCTCATAAGGCGAAATAAGTATATTCCTGTTTTTTCAATATATTTGCATTATTCAGGTTGACTAAACGATGAACATTGAGTATAATGTATCAGTAATTCGAGTCGGCCGCGGTCGGGTTGAATCATTCATTTCCCGCAAGAGAGAGGGGGGAAACTGATAATGGAAATCCGTGTTGGTGAAAATGAATCCTTGGAAAGCGCAATTAAACGTTGGAAGCGTAAATGTGCTCGTTCAGGTATCCTTGCTGACGCAAGAAAGCGTGAGCATTACGAAAAGCCCAGCGTAAAACGCAAAAAGAAGGCTGAAGCTGCAAGGAAACGCAAGTATTAATTGCATCCTGCTTTACCGTTTTTTCAAAATGAATCAGCTTTGCTGTCGTTCATTTTAAAAAGCGAATATGTTTAATCGAAGTGCAGAAGAGCGATTTCGCCCGTCTGCACTTCTTTCGTTTTTGTCTGTTTTTTCGGCCGACTGCCGCTCTTTCATGTTAACATGGGTTCACTAACACGGATTCAGCCGTCAGTTTTTAATCATCCTGCCGATTTCGGTGGACTCTATATACCTTTCTTTAATCGCCTTCAATTCCGTCATATGCGGCTGCGTCATATGGATTTTTTGCAGTTCCGCATTTTCCCATGTTTCGGCAAGCAGCAGTGTGTCGGGGTTTTGAACAGAGGCAAAGTATTCGTACCGCCGACAGCCCTTTTCATCAAGTATCAGCTGAAGAATTCCGCTCGATTTGACATCGTTCAGAAACGCTTCCCGCATTCCGGGTTTTGCGGTGTAGATAACAAACAGATTAAGTTCATCGTTTTCGTTCATATTCAGGTTAGTCCCCTTCAATTATTGTTTGTTCACGGTACAACAAAACCGCAGCAGCCGTGCCGATTCCGAAACGGGAATCACAAAGCTGCTGCGGCAATTTCAGGTTCTGTCGCAATTCGAAGCTCTCCCTCGACTGCGAAGAAAAAAATCATTATTCGTCAGCCCTGTGCTGAGCAAAGAGCCTGCATGTTCGGCAATTTCGTGTTACGCAGTTACGCAAAGAACCTGCCGATTCGGCAATTCTGTGTTACGCAGTTACGCAAAGAACTTGCCGATTCGGCAATTCTGTGTTATGCAAAGAACTTGCCGATGATATCAACGATTTCAGCACCGATGCGCTTCTGAGCTTCGGTGGTGGAAGCACCGATATGGGGAGTGCAGCTGACATGGGGATGGCTGTAAAGAGCCTCGTTCTTGCTGGGTTCTTCTGCCCAAACATCAAGACCTGCTGCATAAACCTTACCGCTGTTGAGTGCATCAAGCAGAGCTGCTTCGTCAACATTGGTGCCGCGGCTGGTATTAATGATAACAACGCCGTCCTTCATCTTTGCGATATTTGCAGCATTGATGATTGCGCCGCCGTCAACTGCGGGAGCATGAACGCTGATGAAATCGGATTTTGCAAGCAGCTCGTCCATTTCAACATAGTTGATGCCGGTCTGCTCTTCGATGCCGGGAATATGGAAAATATCGAATGCGATAACATTCATGCCCATGCCCTTAGCCATCCTGCCGAGAGCCTGTCCGATTCTGCCGAAACCGACGATGCCGAGGGTTTTGCCGTGAATCTCAATGCCCTTGTATGCCTTCTTTTCCCATTTGCCTTCGCGCATGGTGTGACCCGCAACGCTGATGAAGCGAGCGCAGGAGAGCATATGAGCCATTGCAAGCTCTGCAACAGCATCACTGGAAGCGCGGGGAGTGTTCATGACCTTGATGCCCTTTTCTTCGGCATATTTGTGGTCGATATTGTCGATGCCGACGCCGCCGCGGATGATGAGCTTCAGTTTGCCGGTTTCGCATGCCGCATCAATGATGGGAACGCGAACTTTGGTTGCGGAACGAACAACGAGAACATCAAAGTTCTTTACCTGTTCTGCAAGCTCTGCCGGCTCATAGAACTGTTCAACGACTTCATGACCCTGTGCGCGCAGTGCGGCAACAGCATTCTTTTCCATACCGTCTGATGCAAGAATACGCATAGTATAATCTCCTTAATAATGTATAATTTATCAATTGGGTGAAAACTGTCGCGGGCAGGGTGCGAAACGCTGCCCGCAGCAGTCGGCTGCATTTTTAGTGACAGCAAACGGACTCAGGCTCAGCCTTTGTAATTCTCCTGCTCGTATTTGCGGAGGAAATCAACAAGAGCAACAACGCCTTCCTTGGGCATTGCGTTATAAATGGAGGCGCGCAGACCGCCGACGCTCTTGTGGCCCTTGAGGTTGTCAAAGCCCGCTGCTTTGGTTGCTGCAACAACTTCCGCATCCGTTTCCTTGGAAGCAGTTACAAAGGGAACGTTCATGAGGGAACGGAATTCCTTTTCAACCGTGCCGCGGAACATCTTGGACTCATCGAGGAAGTCGTAAAGAATCTTTGCCTTTTCTTCGTTCATCTTTGCCATGACTTCAAGGCCGCCGATCCTCTTGAGGTACTTGAATACCTGACCGCAGACATAAATGCTCCAGCAGTTGGGTGTGTTGTACATTGAGCCGTTGTTCGCATGGGTGGCATAGCTCATGTAGGTGGGAACGAACTGGGGCAGATCCTCACGGATGAGGTCTTCACGCATGATTACGATTACCATGCCTGCCGGGCCGATGTTCTTCTGTACGCCGCCGTAGATAACGCCGTAATCGGAAACATTGCAGGGCTTTGAAAGGAACATTGAGCTCTGGTCGGAAACAAGAATCTTGCCCTTGGTGTTGGGAAGAGTCTGGTATGTGGTTCCGTGAATCGTCTCGTTTTCGCAGATGTAAACATAATCCGCATCCTCACTGATGGGAAGATCGGAACAATCGGGGATGTAGCTGTAATTGCGATCCTCGCTGGTTGCAACAAGGTTGATCTTGCCGTATTTCTTTGCTTCGTTATATGCCTTTTTGGACCAGTTGCCGGTTACGATATAGTCAGCAACGCCGTTTTTCATAAGGTTCATGGGCAACATTGCAAACTGAAGCGTTGCACCGCCCTGAATGAACATGACCTTGTAGTTATCGGGAATGTTCATAAGGTCGCGCAGATCCTGTTCGGCTTCATCGATGATCTGCTGGAAAACCTTGGACCTGTGGCTCATCTCCATGACGCACATGCCGCTGCCTTCATAGTTGAGAAGGTTGTCGCGCACGCTCTCAAGAACCTCAACGGGGAGGATGGATGGGCCTGCGGAGAAGTTATAAACACGATCGTATTTCATAGCAAAAACTCCTTTAGAAAAAATAGTTCGCTTGTTTTTGGGAAGCCGGGCCGCGGTTGATTCAATGCTGTTCAACCTTTTCCCGAGAAAATCCCGTTAGATTGATTATAACGCTAATTCATGCCTTATTCAACCGCGAAACCGAGTTTTTTGCCTATATATTTTTTCTAATATTTTCTAATATTTCTGCCGCCTTCGTCCTGTTGTTTCGGCAGAATTCAGCCGTTCAGAATATATGTTCCGAGGTTCAGGTAACCTGCAAAAAGCAGCCATGCGATATACGGCAGCATCAAAATACCCGAAACTTTATCAAGTTTGAAAAACCTGCATGCCATTACAATCACGGTGATGAGCAGCATCACAAGCAGAACGAACGCCGCAAGGCGAAGATTAAGCGTGAAAAAAAGCGGCGTCCAGAGCATATTCAAAATGAGCTGAACGAGGTAAACGCGGAGCGCACACGCCGCCTGCCCGCCTATATCCGAATTGTCTCCGCACCGAACTGTTCCTCCGCTGCGGTCCTGCTTGCTGATAATATATATTCTTGCTGCCGATATCCCCATCAAAACGAACAAAATTGTCCACACAACCGGGAAAAGCCACGGCGGCGGCGCAAGCGGCGGCTGTCTGAGCGCGCCGTACTCCTTCATGGCGGACATTGCAAAGACGGAAGATATCCCTCCCGCCGCAAGCGCAACCGCAATAGAAACGATGTACACCCATGTTTTGCTGATTTTTTTCGATTTCATAAAAGATTCCTTTCAACCTTGTTTATTTGTACTCGCAGCTGCATTCCGAAAACTCCGGGCGGCTCGGATTTGCCGCCGCTTTTGCTCATTCAGGTGCAGCTTCCATCAGCATTATTTGAAATTTTGCTAATATATATGCCCGATTGCCGCAAAAGTGCTTGCATATTGCTTAAAAAGGTGATAAAATACCGATGTTTGATTTTCGTCCCGTGTATTCGTATGCGGTTTTGCAGGGTATGTTCCGCATTCTGCGGTTTTTCCTTCAATCGCATTCAACCTCATACACGGCAGATTCGGCAAGGAGGTGTAACGAAATGGGTAAGTTTTGTGAAGTATGCGGTAAGGGCGCAATGAGCGGTAATCTCGTCAGCCATTCCAACAGGAAGACCAGGCGTATCTGGGCTCCCAACGTACAACGTGTTAACGTCATCGTCAATGGTACTCCTAAGAAGATGAATGTATGCACCCGTTGCCTGCGTTCCGGCAAGGTTCAGCGTAACGTCTGATTGCTGCTTTCAACGGTATCGCTATGAGAACAGAATTTTCTATGGATAAGATTGTAGCTCTGTGTAAAAACCGGGGCTACATTTTCTCAGGATCGGAAATTTACGGCGGGTTGGCGAATTGCTGGGACTACGGTCCGCTCGGCGTTCTTTTCCTTAACAACATCAAAGGCGCATGGTGGCGCAAATTCGTTCAGGAAAGCCCCTATAATGTCGGCGTTGACTGCGCGATTCTGATGAACCCCGAAGTATGGGTTGCAAGCGGGCACGTTGTCAATTTTAATGATCCGCTCATGGATTGCAGAGCCTGCAAAGCAAGGTTCCGCGCCGATAAGCTTATCGAAGATTATGCCGAAGCAAACGGTCTTGCCGATGTTCACCCCGACGGCTGGACAAACGAACAGATGGAAGCATACATCAACGAAAAGGGCATTGTCTGCCCCGAATGCGGAAAGCATGATTTCACCGGCATCCGCAAATTCAACATGATGTTCAAAACCTTCCAGGGTGTCAACGAAAACACGGCAAACGAGATTTATCTTCGTCCCGAAACCGCGCAGGGCATTTTTGTCAACTTTCAAAATGTTCAGCGCACGATGCGCAAAAAAATCCCGTTCGGAATTGCACAGATCGGCAAATCTTTCCGCAACGAAATCACTCCGGGCAACTTCATTTTCCGCACAAGGGAATTTGAGCAGATGGAGCTTGAATTCTTCTGCGAACCCGGCACGGAACTTGAATGGTACGACTACTGGCGCAGCTATTGCTACAACTTCCTCCGCAGCCTCGGCATGAGTGAGGAACGGCTGCGCAGGCGTGAACATTCACCCGAAGAGCTTTGCCACTATTCCAACGGCACAACCGATATCGAATATCGTTTCCCGTTCGGTTGGGGTGAACTCTGGGGCGTTGCAAGCCGCACCGATTATGACCTTAAAGCTCATGCGGAACACAGCGGCAAGAGCATGGAATACATGGATCCGTTCACGAATGCCCGATACATTCCCTATTGTATCGAACCCTCCGTCGGCGCAGGCCGCATGGCTCTCGCATTCCTCTGCGATTGCTACGATGAGGAGACTCTCGAAAACGGCGATGTTCGCAACGTTCTGCATCTGCATCCCGCGCTCGCTCCCTACAAGGCCGCCGTTCTTCCGCTTCAGAAGAAGCTCGGCGACAAAGCCAAAGAGCTTTATGCAATGCTGTCCAAGCATTTCATGGTCGATTACGATGAGACCGGTGCAATCGGCAAACGTTATCGCCGCCAGGACGAAATCGGTACCCCGCTCTGCATAACAGTTGATTTCGAAACTGTTGAAGGCGATCCCGCCAACGATATGCAGAAGGACACCGTCACCGTTCGCGACAGGGACACAATGCAGCAGATTCGTTTGCCCATTGACCAACTTGTTCCCTATATCGAGAAAAAAATCGAGTTCTGAGTTTGAGCGGCTTACAGCCGCCGCCCATGCATAATCAACCCGCACGGTATATCCCCCGTGCGGGTTTTATGTTTCCTGATGCATACGGCTGTCTGCATCAAACCGGAAACAACTCGTTGTCAGCACTCGGCACGGAGTCAAGAGCCGATTCACGGAGTCCGCACCCGAAAAAACCGCAGAGCGGAAAGCCCTGCGGTTTTTGGGAGATAAGTGTTGAAAATACTTTAGGAGTTTTCATCCGGCAGAAACTGCTCGGGCAGAGCCTGCCGTGTCATCGAATCAGCCCCTGAGAAGCTTTACGGTTTCGGCAAGCTTTTCAAGATCGGCAGCATTGCAGCGACCGAGCTTCTGCATTGCAACGACGAAATCGGAGAGACTTGCGCCCTCGTTGCCGTTGAGCAGATGACCGCGGGTCTGTGCAACATATTCTGCGCGGGTAAGAAGGGGCAGATATTCGAAGCTGCGAACCTTCTTGCCGACGATTTTGATGAAGCCCTTCATGTTGAGGCGGTTAACGAAAGTCTGAACAGTCTGATAAGTCCAGTCATGGCCCTCGATTGCCTGCCAAATGTCGGTGATGATAACGGGTTTGCCTGCTGCCCAGATAATCTCCATTACTTCGAGTTCTGCAGCGGATACGTCTTTGATAATCATAGTCTTTACCTCACATATATTGTATTCACTGGTTATATTCTACTCTGTCCGGCTAAAAATTGCAATACCGCATTCAAGAATTTTTAACAAAAGTTGCCCTGTTGGCACCAAAAAAAGCCACAAAACAGCATTTGTACTAATTTTGACCTATTTAGTACATACAATTGCCATATTTTCTTGTCAGCCTGATTAGTTTGCAACCAAAGTTAACAGTATGTTAAAAAGGCATGGAATAAATTTTTTCGCCGTACGCGTAGTGCGCAAAGCGGGCTTACTGCGCTGAGCGGAACGCATTATACAAACTTCCGCATCCTTGCAAGAGCTGCTTTTTCAAGGCGGCTCACCTGCGCCTGACTTATGCCGACCGATTTTGCAACCTCCGTTTGTGTCTTCCCGTTAAAGAAGCGAAGTTGTAAAATTTTTCTTTCCCGTTCCGAGAGTTTGCTCATGCCTGTTGAAATTGCAATGCCGTCCAGCCAGCGATTATCGTCCGCCGTGTCATCCTTGACCTGGTCCACAATATAGACCGCATCACCGTCATCCCGAAAAATAGGTTCATTGAGCGAAATCGGATCGGAAATTGCATCCAAGGCGAAAACAACGTCGCTCTCGGGAACGCCCAATTCTGCAGCTATTTCGTTTAAACTTGGTTCAACACCCTTTTCATCAACCAGCCTGCTTCTGACCTGCATCGCGTGATAGGCCGTGTCGCGCAGAGAGCGGCTGACTCTTATGCTGCTGTTGTCGCGAAGGAATCGCCTGATTTCACCGATAATCATCGGCACGGCATATGTGGAGAAGCGGACATTATGGCTCAAATCGAAATTATCGATCGCTTTAATCAGCCCGATGCAGCCGACCTGGAACAAATCATCCGGCTGTTCGCCGCGGTTTGAGAACCTTTGAATAACGCTCAGCACAAGCCGCAGATTCGCCTGAATAAATTCATCACGCGCCGATTCATCACCTGATTTTATCCGTTCGAGCAGCTCAGTGCTCTTTTTATAGCTGATACGCGGAAGTTTCCCGGTGTCCACGCCGCAGATTTCCACTTTGTTGATTGCCATTGCCGACCTCCGATTCAAGTTTGTTTTTCGATTAACACGTCAAACAACAAATCTTTGATAAGCAATTGTTATTCAACGTTTTTCTTATATTCAAATAATGGACATTTTCGGAATAATTTATTCAGGTTTTTTTGCCCTTTTACGGCGAAAATCGGAAAAGCAATTGAAATAGTTTCTGATTCGACAAAACTCATCCGGAAAGCGTATTTTTTGTTTTGTGCAAAAGCATTCTTTGAAGTTCGTGCGCATCCGACCGCACATCGGGTTCAATGCCGATAAACCGCCGCAAAAAACCCGGAGGAAACGCAGGAGGCACCGGCGGTGTGCTGTATATAAAAATTTTCTTGTTTACATTTTCATGAAATCCTGCTAAAATGCCTTGCACAACGGTTCAGGAGATTTTTGAATATGCTCAGGATTAAAAAATCTGAATTTGTAACGAGCGTCGGTAAAAACGGGGGCTATCCCTCCGAGGGCGGTGCCGAAATTGCAATCGTCGGCAAATCAAATGTCGGCAAATCGTCAATTATAAACTCGCTCTGCAACATGAATAAACTTGCAAAAACATCACAAAAACCCGGAAAGACGCGGCTTATAAACTATTTTCGCATCAACGGGGATTTCTACATTGTAGATCTTCCCGGATACGGCTTTGCACAGGCGTCAAAGCAGGAGCAGGCACAATGGGGCGAACTTATCGAAAGCTACCTTGCCTCCGGAAGGGTGAAGCATATTTTCATGCTTGTGGATATTCGCCACGAGCCGACTCGCGATGATAAACAAATGTTTAAGTACATACTCTATTATGCGATTCCGTACACGCTCATTGCAACCAAGGCCGATAAACTGGCAAAAACGCGACGCAAACAGGCTGCGGTTGCCCGTGCCCGCGAACTCGGCGCACCACCGTATGCAATTGCATATTCAAGTGAAACCGGTGACGGCAGGTCGGAGCTGCTGGAAAGGCTCGAAGCGGTTGCTTACGGTGACATAATCGGCAATGATTCCGAAACGGAAGCTGATTCAAATCCTTCCGCCCCCGCAGCGGAAACAATTTCGGCGTCCGAAAAAACTCCGGTTTAAGTTTGTTTCGGCAAAAAGGGCGCAGAATCATGTTTTTTGTCTGCTGCCCGATTATTCCGAGCGTTTGCGAAACGAAACCCGGCATATCAAGCGGCAGCTTAAACGGCGGCGCTGATTTGTTTTCGGAAAACTTTTGGGGACAAATTTTCAATTTTTATGCAATTGCCTATTGACATGACGGGGCAATGTCAGCATAATATGGTAGGCGTTGATTGATGCGGGCAAAAAGCGCAGAGCGTATCCGTCTCAATCACCGCTTATCAAAGCAATGCGGGTCGATTGCCGCACCCGTGTTCATAAAATCAAATCGGCAATAAATAAATTATTTTTTCGAGGGTTAAACCATGGGCTACAAGAAATGTCCGAGATGTGAGTTGAATTATATTCGTGATGACCAACAGCTTTGCGATGTTTGTTCAAGAAAGCGCAAAGCCTCCGATGATGACAACGAGGTTTTGATGTGCATTGAATGCGGCGAGAATCCCGCCATGAAGGGCAAGGAGCTTTGTGCCGCATGTTATAAAGAGAGTCTGCGTCAGGAAAGGCTCGGCAAGCAGCATAAGACCATTGCCGCACTCGACGAAATGGATAATTCAGACATGGAGGACGTCGGCGTGCCCCTTGACGAAGCGGAAATTCCCGAAACGGAAATTCCGGAGCTTGACGGCAGCTTCGATGATGACGATGAAGGCTATATTGACGAAGACCGCGAAAACGGCGACGATTGACAGCATTGCATTGCATCCCCGCATAGCCCCGCTGCTTTATCGGCAGCAGACTGACTGAACGGTAATATTCTGATGAAACTATTCGCAATCGGAGATCTGCATCTTAACGGCAAAGCCGATAAACCAATGGATGTTTTCGGTTCCAATTGGGATAGGCACAGAGAAAAGATATTTGATGCATGGCAGAGTCTCGTCTCCCCAAGCGACTGTGTGCTTGTTCCGGGCGATATCTGCTGGGCAATGTATCTTGAAGATGCCGTTGACGATCTGAACTCAATTGCGGAGCTTAACGGCACAAAGATTCTTATCCGCGGCAACCACGACTACTGGTGGGCATCGCCGACGAGGATACGCGCCGTTTTGCCCGCCGGTATGTATATTGTTCAGAATGATTCGGTTGATATGGGTGCGTTTTCGGTATGCGGTTCACGCGGTTGGATGCTTCCTTCGGCTGCCAACTTCGGAAAAGCCGACGAAAAGATTTTCAACCGCGAATTGATACGGCTTGAAATGTCGCTTAAGGCGGCTCGGCGTGCGCCTGTCATAACGATGCTGCATTATCCACCTGTTGCCGAAAACGGCATGCGGACGGCTTTTACGGAGCTTATTTCGCAGTATCCCGTGCAGCAGGTTGTGTATGGGCATCTTCATGCGCAGTCATGCAGACTCGGCTTTAACGGAACGCTGGACGGCATACGCTACTCACTTTGTTCGGCCGACTTTTTAAATTTCGCACCGAAACAGATCGCAGAATTCTGACAAATACTTGAATGTTTGGAACAAAACAGACTGCCGCAAACACATATGTGTTTTTGTTGCAGTCTGTTTAAAGTTATTTTAAAAGATTATCAACGATTGAATTCCGCTGCCGGTGTCCGCAACGCCCGTACGCGCAGTTCCTCATTTCGGCAGCATGAAATGAACCGTTTTGTTTTTCAGCGAAATGCGGAGAACCTCTGCTCCGCGCTCTGCAAGCTCTTTTTTTGTATTTCAGAAAAGAATGATCGATTTGAAAACCAAGCACATCCTCGATTTCATCGAAGGTTAGGCTGAATTGCCCCGGTTCATGCTGCATAACGTAATTCCACAGCGGTTCGTATTTACTCATTGCCGCACCTCCCTATGTATATATCAGATCGGCTTTGAATCGCCCGAAGTTTGCCGAGCATTATTGAATTATACCACAAAACAAGCCTTTTTACAGGTTTTGACAGATGCTGTATTTCATGTTTTTTTGACATGATTTTAATAGTTTTCAGCAATATATTGTCACAAATTGTTGACATACATCGCCAAAAGTGTTATCTTATTTAAGATGGATCTTTAAGAGCGGTACGGAGATGCCGGCAAGATTTACGGACTTATGAATAAATTGGAGCTGTGTCCCGGGCATTATGCCCGAATCGGCTGTTGCTTTTTGTTTTTCTGTATGCTTTGCTGTGCGGCAAAGCTTTTATTTTGCCCTTCTGCACTCTTCCGTTTCGAATTTACCCTTCCGTCCGAAATACTTTCAGGGAGAAAACGACGATGAAACTTATCTATGACGTCAACGACAAACCCAAGTTCCGTGCGAATCTTGTTTTCGCATTCCAGCAGCTGCTTGCTATCATAGCGGCAACACTGCTTGTTCCGACCCTTGTAAACAGCGCATTCGGTGAAGCAATCCTTGACCAGGGTGCAGCATTGTTCGGCGCAGGCGCAGGCACCCTTGTCTACATTCTTTTCACAAAGAAAAAGAGCCCTGTTTTCCTGGGCAGCTCCTTTGCATTCATCAGCCCGTTGATCGGCGCATGTTCATTCGGCTATTTCGGCATTCTTATCGGCGCATTCATTGCAGGTATTGTTTACGTCATCATTGCTCTTATCGTTCATTTTGCCGGCACAAACTGGGTTGACAAGCTCCTTCCCCCCGTTGTCATCGGCCCGGTAGTTGCGCTTATCGGTCTCAACCTTTGCGGTTCCGCAATCAACAATGTCAACAACACCGCCGCCTCTCCCGACGGTTATAACCTTGTGTGCATTCTTATCGGCATCATCACATTCTTTGCAACGGTGCTTGCATCCGTTAAGGGCACAAAAACGATGAAGCTGATTCCCTTTATCATCGGCATTGCCGCAGGGTATGTCGCTGCATCCGTATTCACCGTTATCGGCAGCAAATGCGGCATTGATTACCTTAAAATCGTTGATTATTCCCCCTTGGCAAACAATTTTGAAACCGTAACTTTCGGCAGCTTCATTTCCCTGCCCAAGTTCACCTTCCTCGGCGCGCTCAACGAAGGTGCGGGCAAAATCGATGTTGCCGCCGTTGTCAAGCTCTTTGCACTGTTTGCGCCCGTTGCGTTCGTTGTTTTTGCCGAGCATATTGCAGATCACAAGAACCTCGGTTCAATCATTGACCGCGATCTTATTAAGGACCCCGGTCTGCCCCGCACCCTTCTCGGCGACGGCGTCGGCTCCATTGTCGGTGCGATTTTCGGCGGCTGCCCCAATACAACCTACGGCGAAAGCGTCGGCTGCGTTGCTATCACGGGCAATGCTTCCGTTTCCACCATCGGTCTTACTGCAATCATGGCGATTCTGCTTTCGTTCTTTACGCCGTTTGTTGCGTTCGTCAACACGATTCCCAGCTGCGTTGTCGGCGGTATCTGCATTGCACTCTACGGCTTCATTGCTGTCAGCGGCCTTAAGATGCTTCATGAAGTTGATCTCGGCGAATCCGAGAACCTGTTCGTTGTAAGTGCGATTCTCGTCACGGGCATCGGCGGGCTCTCCCTCAACTTCGGAGGCGTGGTTGAAATTCCGAACATTGCAACCGCACTCATTATCGGTGTTTTGACCAAGCTCATTGTCGGCAAAGTTAAGTCAAACAAATCCGCCGGTAAAAACTGAGCGGTTATATAAACATCGAAACCTCGCATAAATTGCGATAAAAGGAAAAGCACGGGAACTTCCGTGCTTTTCCGTTGTTTTCGTTTTAATCCGAAGCACAAACCGGCTTTCAGGGTTTTATATGCTTTATGAGTTCTTATCTTTTTCGCTGTCGCGAAGCCTCGTCAGTTTTTCAACATATACATCGCAAAGTTCTTTTGCGTACTCGCTGTCCCTGCTGCCGGCAACGATGCGGAAGGAAGCATCCGCAGTTCCGGCGGGACGAACACACACCCAGCCCGTGTCACGCTTTAGGCGCAAACCGTCAACAAGTTCTCCGTTTTTTTCGCCCTCTGCAAGCATCCGAAGCATTCTGCCGATATCTTTCCATGCGGTGCGTATGCTCTTTTCCGAAGTATAGACTTTTGGCAGAGCTTCCGCATAATCTTTCAACTCTCCCGAAACAAACATCTCACAAAGCCTCACGACCGCCGCTTCCGGCTCATACAGTGCGGGGTAATATGCGTTTCTTGCAAAGGACAGCCGTCGCTGCTCGGCCAAGCTTTCCTTTGAGTATATAAGCTGAACACCCTGCTTCTTTATCTCATCACGATAGGGCTCCGGCAATGAAACGGGCACGACCAACAGTTCGGCACCCCCTTCCTTTTCCGGCAGTCCGAATGCTCCGCCGCCGCAGTTTACGGCAAGCGACCTCGCGATAACCGTCTGCACCTCGCTGTTGCCCAATATGATATCCCTGCTTATTGACAAGCTGATTTTGCCGTCATTATCAATTTGAACCGCAATCGTGTTTTCGTCAAACACGGGGGAAAGTCCGTTTTCCGCGCAGCTTCTTTCAACATTCCAGCCAAGCCGCAGCAAAACCCTGCTTATCACCCTGCCGGACTGTTCGGGCGCACCGATACGCAGCGTGCGCTTGTTATTCAGCATCAGTTCACGCCGAATGCCGCAGAGAAGACGCTGCTCATAAGCTTCTTCAAGCCCGTTCAGATTTCCGATTATGCCGAGTTCGGCATCAAGAGTGGGCTTCTGTTCGCCGAAAAGGAAACCGGCGCGCACAGAGCGCATTGCATCGGGCGAAAGTTCAATGCCGTTTTCATCAAACAACACAAGTTCGGCGTTTCTTCCGTTGTTATTGACATAGATTCCCCCCGCGCAGCCTGTTTTGCGCACGGTATACGAGAATGCGGATATGCTTGCGGCATTCACGGCCTCGGCATCAACGCCCTGCGACGCAATGCCCGCAAGCGCCGCATACTTCAGCACGACCGAAATCGGCTCACCCGATGCACAGACAGCCGCCTTTGCAGGCAGAGCAAATCTTGAAGCAAAAGCCGCTCCGACACGCAGCGCCGCCTCCGGAGTCATCTGTTCATCCGCATACCCGTGAACAATGCAGCCGTCAAATTCAACACGGCGCGCGGTGCTGCCCCAAACGATATTGTCCTTGCAGCTGCTTCCGTTTTCAATCTGTTTATGCGGCCAAATGCAAACATTCGGAAGAACAGTCACGCCCGCACCGACATGAGTTCCCGCTCCGATCGCGCTCCCCTCAAAAAGCGAAACACGTTCATCGATTTTTGCATCCTCGCACACAACCGCTCCGCGCAGCTCGGAATCAAATCTTATGTGTGAACGCTCAAACAAAACCGACCGTTTTACGCTTGCACCCTCTTCAATTGACGATGCGCTCCCGACAACCGAATACGGTTCAATGCAAACTCCGTCCGCAATTCTTGCGCCGCTGCCGATATAACAGGGCGGAATCAGCTTTGCACGCCCGGAAATGTTTGCATTCGGTTCAATCAGCACGCCGCCGCAATCCTTTGCTATGGTTGAAAACGCACATTTTCCGTTCAGCATATCCTGCTGTGCTTGTCTATATTGGGCAATATCGCCGATGTCGCACCAGTACGCGTCAGTTACATGACCGCGGATTTTCATTCCGCGACGCAGCATTTCAGGAAACAAATCCTTTGAAAAATCAAAATCCGTATCCTTCGGGATAAGTTCCAGTGCATCGCCGTTCAGGATATATATTCCTGTGTTCGCATAATCGCTGAACACTTCGCTCCGCTCCGGCTTCTCCAAAAAACCTTTTATCGTGCCGTTTTCGTCCAGCAATGCAACGCCGTATTCCGTGGGTTCCGCAACACGTTTCAGAACTATCGTTGCAGCAGCATCGCTTTGCTCATGCGCGCGAATCACGGCTGAAAGGTCAATATCCGTAATTCCGTCACCGCTCAGAACAAGGACGCTCTCCCCCGCCCCTTTTTGAGCAATTTGACCGACGGAAGATTCTCCGTCGGAGGTCTTCCCATGAGAAATCCCTCCCAAAGCCGCACGGACGCTCCCTGCGGTGCCGAGTTTTCTGCCAGGCTCCGAATAGCTTGCGGAAATTCCCCATGCTCCGCCGCTTCCGATATGTTTTTTAATCATATCACCAAGGTAATGCAGCGTAAATACCGCCTCGTTGATATTGTGCTTTGCAAGAAGATCCATTGTGTAATCAAGAATGGGTCTGTTGAGCAAAGGAATGAGGGGTTTCGGTTTCGTGCAGGTCAACGGCCGCAGACGCCTGCCGTCCCCGCCTGCCATTATAACAGCTTTCATAAAAATAATACCGCCTTTCGATTGAAATTGCGGTATTATTGTATGAATCTTTAATAAATTGAATCAGCGGTAATTATTTCCTGTCCTTGCGGCGCAGCGACTTCGCTCGATTTGCAAATCTGCATGAAACAGGCGCAGCCGAACCCGCTTAAGTATTAAAAATACTTAATGCCGTAGAAATAGCAGTTACCTTCAATCGTTGCGTAATATTTTGTGTAATCCGTCCATTCCGTGCCGAGATATGCGGCGCGATAAAACAGAACTTTTTTCGGCAGAGTGCTGCCGTGCTGCAAAAACACGTATTTTGCGGCAGCCATCGCCTTTGAATTCGGCGTTATTGAATTCAGATACGCACGCGAATAACCAAACTGACCGGATTGGAAGATGACCCCGGGAACACTGTTCGGGAATTTTCCCGATTTGTTCTTTACACGGTTATAAACTATGCTTGCAAGTGCCCTGTATCCGATGTAGGAACTGCCCGGGCCTTCTGCGTGAATAAGTGCGGCAACAAGGCGAATATCGCTGTCCGAAAACTCACTCGGATTCGGGTCATACATCGGCGGCTGAGTCACAACAGGTTTCGGTGTTGCATATGTGCCGACGGTAACGAACTGACGGAAAATATAACCCGTCTGCCCGTCAAGATCCACTTGGAACCACTCGCTCGTTTTTCCTGTTATGTAGAACTCCGTTCCAAGCGTGCAGATTCTGAGAATTGCAGCGGATGTTGACGGCTCCTGCCGCATATTCACAAATGTTTCGTTCGTGTAACCCGGAACATAGTTAACTTCCTGCATAGGTTCCGGGGTCGGTGTGGGTTCCGGAGTCGGTGCAGGCGTCGGCGTCGGCGCTGCCGTCGGTGCAGGCGTTGCGGTTGGTTCCGGCGTGTCTGTCGGAATCGGCGTGCTGCTCGGCGAATCCGTGCTGCCGAAATCCGTTCCATGCGGCATTTCATCCGCTCCGCTTATGTTTACAACATAATCGTCGTTACCCTTGCTCTCGGCGCCGGATGCCTTTCCCGTGCACCCCGCCGCAATTGCGGCAAGCGCAATGAACAAAGCCAAGACAATCAGCAGGTGTTTGTTTTTTTTCAAAAACTTCACAACTTGCTTCCTCCTTCGGGTAGAATTTATACCTTTTGGGATAGTGTTCCTTTCAGATGATATACCTATTCATATCATCGGCATTATTTCGGGAAATACGTTCTGAAACGTATTTTTCATCGATCACAACATCGATCATCGGGTGATCTCCCGTTGCATTAAAGGAAATATCCTCAAGAAGATTCTCAATTATTGTGTGCAAACGCCGCGCACCGATATTCTCACCGGTTTCGTTTGCGTGGAAAGCCGCTTCTGCAACGGCGCGGAGAGCCTCCTGTTTGAACTCGATTCGGATATTATCCGTTTCAAGCAATGCGGCATACTGTTTTGTTATTGCGTTCTGCGGAGCGGTCAGTATCCGCTCGTAATCATCCGTTGTGAGCGCATTGAGCTTCACAACGATTGGAAAACGCCCCTGAAGCTCCGGAATCAGGTCGTTTATCTTCGAAACATGGAACGCACCCGCTGCGATAAACAGCATATAGTTCGTGCGCACGGGGCCGTATTTGGTTGAAACGACAGAGCCCTCGACTATCGGCAGGATGTCCCTTTGTACGCCCTCTCGGGAAACATCGGGGCCGCTGCCTGCGCCCTTTGTGGCAATCTTGTCTATTTCATCGATGAAAACAATGCCGTCCTGCTCCGCTTTGTCTATTGCATCGCGCACGACCGCATCCATGTCAACAAGTTTTTCCGATTCTTCATTTGAAAGAATGCGCCTTGCATCGCGAACCGTTACTTTGCGTGCTTTTGTCTTTTTGGGAAGAACCCCGCCGAACATTTCATTCAGATTCAGATCTATTCCCATTGCAAGCATGGTATCGTTACCTGTTGCGGTTTCCGCAACCTCGATTTCGATCATTTCATCCTCAAGCCGACCGGCCTGCAAATCGCTGATTATTTTGTTTCGTTTGGAGATATGCTCCGCCGTCTGTTCCTCTGTCGGCTCATTCTTTTTAACCGCAACTCCTGTCTCGCCGCCGGGAGTCAGCGAACCGAACAGCTTTGCAAGCCCGTCGGAAAAGCTGTCCACAGGGTTCGGAGTCTGCTTTGCGGGCTTTCCGCAAAGGATATCCACAATGCGTTTCTCGGCAGCAGCATCGGCTGCAAGCCTGACTTCCTCTGTGCGTTTTGCTTTCACAAGGCGAATGGAAGCCTCCACAAGGTCGCGAATCATGGAATCGACATCGCGCCCGACATAGCCGACTTCGGTGAACTTTGTTGCTTCAACCTTCACAAACGGGGCATCCACAAGCTTCGCAAGCCTGCGGGCAATTTCTGTTTTTCCGACGCCCGTCGGGCCGACCATAATGATATTTTTCGGGATGATTTCCTCGCGCATTTCCTCGGGAAGGCGGCTGCGGCGATACCTGTTGCGCAACGCGATCGCAACGGTGCGCTTTGCTTCGTCCTGTCCGATAATGTACTTATCAAGCTGTTCAACTGTTTGTTTCGGAGTCAATACGTTCATCTTTACACCTCTTCCGTGACAATGTTGGAATTTGTGTACACGCAGATGCCGGAGGCAATTCTGAGAGCCTTTTCCGCAATTTCAACCGCGGGAAGCTCGGTATTTTCCTTCAGTGCGCGCGCCGCTGCAAGCGCATACATGCCGCCGCTGCCGATTGCGGCAATGCCGTCATCGGGTTCAATAACCTCGCCCGTGCCGGACACAATAAGCAGGTCGGAAGCATTTGCACAGATAAGCAGCGCTTCAAGCTTGCGCATGACCTTATCGCTGCGCCAATCCTGAGCAAGCGCAACAGCCGCACGGCGCAAACTTCCGCCGTACATGGTCAGTTTGGCTTCAAATCTTTCGCAAAGCGTGAATGCATCCGCAACGCCGCCCGCAAAACCGACAACAACGCTGTCGTTATATATGCGGCGAACCTTTCGCGCCGTGTGTTTCATTATTGTTGCTTCACCGAGAGTGACCTGTCCGTCACCCGCAAGAGCGCATTTGCCGTCTTTTTGCACGGCAACAATGGTTGTTCCTTTTATGTCCATTTTGTTTCCTCTTTAATTTTCCGATTCAAAACATATTATTGCAGCTTTTCATGTTCGATGCCGGCCTTTTGGCGCATCAACTCAAGCCTTTATCATTTTTCCTGTTGTTTCAGTTCGGCCGCAATGCTGTCAACCGTTTGCAGCGCACGCTGCGAAAGTGCCTCGAAACGGCGGCGTTTGTCGCGCGGCGCGTTCGGCAAGGTTTCCATAATGCCGAAATTCGCATTCATCGGCTGGAAGCTGCTTCCGTTATATTCGCTTATATAATGTGCAAGTGCTCCGATTGCCGTTTGTCTTGTAAAATCGATTTGCGGTCGATTGTTTACAAGCCGTGCCAGATTGATTCCCGCAGCAAGCCCGGATGAAGCACTTTCAACATAGCCCTCTACACCGGTGAGCTGCCCCGCAAAGAACAAATCCTCACGCTCACGCAGGGAGTAAAAAGGAGTCAGATGTTTCGGGGATTGAAGGAAGGAATTCCTGTGCATAACGCCGTAACGCACATATTCCGCATTCGCAAGCCCGGGAATCATTCCGAAAACGCGCTTCTGCTCGCCGAACCTGAGATTGGTTTGAAATCCCACGATGTTAAAAAGCGTGCCCTCGGAGTTATCCTGTCTGAGCTGCACAACGGCAAACGGTTTTTTGCCGTCGCTTGCGGTGCATTCTGCAAGACCGACGGGCTTCAGCGGTCCGTATGCAAGGGTCAGGTCGCCACGTTTTGCCATGACCTCAACCGGCATACACCCTTCAAAAACGTTGACGGTTTCAAACTCGTGCAGCGGAGCGGTTTCCGCCGAAACCAGCGCGCGCACAAAATCATAATACTCACGCATTGTCATAGGGCAATTCAGATAATCACTGCCGCGTCCGTAACGCGAGGCTCTGCTTATCCGATTCATATCAAGCGATTCGAGCGTTACGATCGGAGCCGCCGCATCAAAGAAATGCAGGCTGTCTCCAAGCAGGTTTTCAATGTTTCCCATCAAAGCACCGTCTGTAAGCGGCCCTGTGGCAATTACCGCAGGTTCAGCCGGGATTTCCGTTATTTCCCGGGAAATGAGCTCAATATTCGGATGTTTTTTTAGCTCTTCCGTGATTCGTTTTGAAAAATCAGTGCGATCCACCGCGAGCGCACCGCCCGCCGGAACGCGCGTTTCGTCCGCAATTCTCATTACAAGAGAATCCATTCGGCGAAGTTCTTCTTTTAAGAGGCCGACGGCATTATCCAGCTTATCTGAGCGAAGCGAGTTCGAGCAAACCAATTCGCATAAGTCATCAGTTTTGTGTGCAGGCGAATGCTTGCCCGGCTTCATTTCAAAAAGGTTGACGTGTATGCCGCTTTCGGCAATCACATACGCCGCCTCACAGCCGGCCAATCCTCCGCCGATAACAGAAACCGATTTCATTGCTTTCCTCCTCCTTGTTCGCGTTTGATGTTTTTATGCCTGTCGGCATCATGCTGCATTAAGAATAATTCATCTCCCCTTCCTGCTCTTGCGAAATCACCGGGAAATGAAATAACTCCCTTTTCAGTCCCGTGCCTCCGCTTTATCCGCAAGGTCGGGATAAGTGTTTTTAATCTCTCCGCTCGGAACAACAAAGCCGCATTCCTTTTCGGAACAGACAATATAGCGTCCGTTCGGGCCCATTTTCCACACGGTCATCCTTCCGCAGCGCGGGCACGGTTTGCCTGTCGGCAGATACCACGATACGTAATCACACTCCGGATAATTCTCGCAGCCGTAAAACGCTCTGCCTTTTTTGCCCTTGCGCTTGATTATTTCCCCGCCGCATTTGGGGCATTTCACGCCGACTTTTTCAACAATGGGCTTTGTGTTTTTGCACTCCGGATAATTCGGGCAGGCAAGGAACCTTCCGAACCTGCCTGTTTTATATACCATCATTGCGCCGCATTTATCGCATGGAATGTCCGAAACCTCATCGGGAATTTCAATACGCTCAACGGTCTTGAATGCCTCTTCAAGAGCTTCCTCAAACGGAGGATAGAAATCTTCAATCAGGTTTTGCCAGCGTTCTTTGCCTTCTTCCACGGAGTCCAATCGCGACTCCATATCCGCCGTGAACTTGACGTCAACAATATTGCGGAAATTATCCTCCATAACTTTGTTCACAACGAACCCGAGATCGGTGGGCACAAGCTGTTTCTTTTCTTTTTCTACGTACCCTCTGTCGATAATTGTCGAAATTGTCGGGGAATACGTGCTCGGCCTGCCGATTCCCAGCTCTTCAAGAGTTTTCACAAGGGATGCTTCGGTGTATCTTGAAGGCGGTTCGGTAAAGTTCTGCTTCGGGTTCAGAGAAACAAACTTAGGTTCACTGCCGACTTCCATAGCGGGAAGGGTCGTGTCCTTTTCGCCTATGCCGTCATCCTGCGACGGATTTGAAACAGAATAAACCGCCGTGAATCCGTCAAAGATTTTTTTTGAACTGTTGGTTCGATATGTGCATTTCGGCTGAGTCTGCGTTTCAAGCGTAACAGTTGAAGTTTCGTAAAGCGCATCACTCATCTGGCTTGCAAGGAAACGTTCGTAAATCAGTTTGTAAAGTTTATACTGCCCCGGTTCGAGATACTGTTTCACCGATGCGGGCGTGTTTTTTACATCAGTCGGACGAATTGCCTCATGCGCATCCTGGGAACCCGCTCTGCCCTTAAAAACATTGGGCTTTTCGGGTACGTAAGCTGCGCCGAACGCTGTCGCAATGTATTCTCTCGCACTCTGCTGCGCTTCGGCGGAAATTCGAACCGAATCCGTACGCATATACGTAATCAAACCAACGCTGCCCTTGGTGCCGATATCAACGCCCTCATAGAGCTGCTGAGCGCAAAGCATGGTTCGCTTCGGCGGCATTGAAGCGCGGTTCGATGCATCCTGAAGCATGCTGCTCGTTGTGTACGGTGCAGGCGCATGACGTGTTTTTTTTGCTGTTTTGATGTCCGCAACGCAATAAACCGCTCCGGTGGACAAATCCGCAACGCGCATTGCATCGGCTTCCGTCTGAAGCTCCGTCTTTTTGCCGTCAAAACCATAGAATTTGGCTTCGAATGTACGCTTGGCAAGATGAAGTTTTACTGTGACGGTCCAATACTCTTTCGGCACGAAATCAAGTATCTCGCGCTCTCTGTCGCAGATGAGTTTTGTCGTAACCGACTGCACACGGCCCGCCGAAAGTCCTCTTCGAACCTTTGCCCAAAGCAGCGGGCTGATTTTGTAGCCGAGCAAACGGTCAAGCACGCGCCGCGCCTGCTGCGCATCAACAAGGTTTCTGTCAATGCAGCGCGGATTTTTGACCGCCTTTTGAATGACTGTCTTTGTGATTTCGTTAAACACAACACGACAGGGCTCGTTTTCATCCAGCTTCAGCATTTTTGCAAGATGCCACGAAATCGCTTCTCCCTCGCGATCAGGGTCGGTTGCAAGCACGATATGCTTTGCGTGCTTTGCTTCTTTGCGTATTTTTTCGATAACTTCGCCTCTTCCGCGAAGGGTAATATATTTGGGTTCAAAGTCGTGTTCAACATCAACACCGAGCTGGCTTTTCGGCAAATCGCGAACATGCCCGTTCGATGCAATGACCCTGTATTTTGAGCCGAGATACTTTTCAATCGTCTTCGCTTTGGACGGCGATTCCACGATAACCAATGTCTCTGCCATAATCCTCCTTCGACCGTTTGGTCGTTTACAGTTAATTTACAGTAAAATCCGATTCTGCCGCACCGCGGCGGCAGTTCAGCAACAGCTTTTTTCACAAGAAGCGAATTGTTCAAACTCTGCCTGATCGGGTTTGCGATTCTGCCGGTGATACGACTTACGGATCAGCTCAATGTATAGATTCTGCCCGGCAATTGTTTTATTAAACCCGAAAATTCCAATTCTGTCAAGTGCAAGTTTAAAACTTCGACCGGGAGCTGCGTAAGCTCGCAGATTTCGTCAAAGTTTTTTTCGCCCAATTCAATCAAATCAAATAATATCTTTTGATTACCCGTCAATTTCAACTCACTGCTGCCCCTGCCGCGCAGCTTTGATTTTTTGCTGCACTCAGGATTGATTCCGAGATGAAACAGCAAATCCTCTGCACTGAATACAGGTTCCGCCATGCCTTTTCGTATCAGTTCGTTCGTTCCGAAGCTCATCCTGTCCGTGATTCTTCCGGGCACGGCATACACGGTTCTGCCCTGTTCCAACGCGCAATTTGCAGTTATCATCGTTCCGCTCTTTTCACCCGCTTCAACAACAAGCACGCCGCAGCTCATTCCGCTGATTATTCTGTTTCTCATTGGGAAAAAATACGTTGCAGCACGCGTGAAAGGCAGGAATTCGCTCATCACGCAGCCGTTCTCGATTATTGCTTCCATAATCTCCGCGGTGCCGTCGGTTTTTGCCGTGCAAACGCCTTGTCCGAGTATCGCCGCCGTTGGATATTTTTGTTCGGCGGCACTCAACGCCCCCTGTGCCGCAAGGCTGTCGCAGCCGTAGGCAAGCCCGGAAACTATGGTAACTCCGTTTTTTGCCAACTCACAGCCCATATGAGCGGACACTTTTTTTCCGTAATCCGAACACCTTCTTGCGCCGATTATTGCAAACGGCGTTTCGGCCTGCAATCGTGCGCATTTGCCTCTTGCATAAAGCACAAACGGCGGATCCGCAATATATTTCAATTCGGTCGGATAAGCTTCACTGTTCGGAGTCAATGCTGAAACACCGTTTTTTTCAAGGTCCGAAATGAAATCATCAATATAGGCATCCGATGCCGTGAGCCGCAGTTTTTCGGCCTGCTCCCGTTTTATCATGGTTAAAATATCGGAATCAAAGTTTTTTACCGCTTCAAACAACTCCGAAATCGAATCAAAATTTCGCAGCAGTTCGTTTGCCTGCTGCGCTCTGCCTTCAAAAGCAATGCTCAATCGGATATAATCCCTGTCCGCCTTTTGATACTCCATTTGCCCTCCGTTCGGCTGCCGCAGTGCCGATTACGTCACAGTTTGCTCCAATACTTGCTGTCCAAAGAGCGATATTGAAGAGCTTCCGCAACGCATGCTCCTGTAATTTTTTCCTCGCCCGCAAGGTCGGCAATGGTTTTGCTAACCTTAATCAATCTATCGTATGCCCTTGCAGACAGCCGCAGCCTGTCGAACGAAAGCCTTATAAGCTTTTCCGCATCGGGCTCCAGTGCGCAATACTTTTTGATATGTTTCGAACTCATCTGCGCGTTGAACATTATGCCGTCGTTTTTAAAGCGCTCACGCTGAATGCATCGCGCTTTCGAAACCCTTTCACGAATTGCCGCCGAACTTTCACCCGCCTGTTTGGACGCAAGATCCTCATACGCAACCTCTGTCATCTCAACATGAATATCTATCCTGTCCAGCATGGGGCCGCTGATTCGGTTTCGATAACGCTCAATCTGGGACGGATTGCATCTGCATGGGTTGATTCTTGAACCGAAATTTCCGCACGGGCAGGGGTTCATCGCCGCAACGAGCATAAAGTCCGCTGGATATTCCGCTTTTGCCGCTGCACGGGTGATGGACACAAAGCCGTCTTCAAGCGGCTGCCGCAATGCTTCCAACACTGACTTTTGAAACTCCGGGAATTCATCCAAAAACAGCACACCGTAATGTGCAAGGCTGATTTCACCCGGAAGCGCTTTTGTTCCGCCGCCGACAAGCGCGGGAATGGAGGCCGAATGATGCGGCGCACGAAACGGGCGCTCCCGCACAATTCCGCCGCGTCCGCGTAATATGCCCGCAACGGAATGAATCTTTGTTATTTCAAGTGCCTCTTCGTTTGACAAAGTCGGCAATATTGAAGGAATGCTCCTTGCAAGCATCGTTTTACCCGAACCCGGCGTTCCGATAAGCAAAATATTGTGGTTGCCCGCTGCTGCAACTTCGGCTGCACGTTTCGCCGCCTGCTGACCCTTTATTAACGAAAAATCACTGTCAAAACTCGGATGGTCGTCTATATTTGTTTGACTGCACGGCTGCGGATTGATGATCTTCATTCCGCGCAGGAAAAGCACAGCCTCTGTAAGACTCGTTACAGGAATCACGACTGCATCGTGTATGAAAGCAGCCTCCTCCGCGTTTTCCTTTGGGAGAATGATATGGTTGTATCCGCGTGAGCATGCATCGATTACCATCGGCAGCACGCCGTTAACACCGCGAACGCTGCCGTCCAAAGCAAGCTCACCGATTATAAGCCATTTTTCCGCCGCAGTGCGATCGATATCCCCGCTTGCCGCAAGTATGCCTATCGCTATCGGCAAATCATAAACCGTACCCTCCTTGCGAACATCCGCCGGCGCAAGATTTACAACAAGCCGTACATTTGGGAAAGGAAAGCCCGAGTTGCATATTGCAGAGCGGACGCGCTCCTTGGATTCCTTAACGGCATTATCCGGAAGGCCGACGGTTTCGTAACCCGCAAAGCCGAAGCTTATATCCGTTTCAACCGTCACGGGATAGCCGAGCAGCCCCGTCAACCCATAACTTGTGATTCTTGCCAGCATATTTCCCCCTTTGTCCGAATAAAGCCATACCGAGTGATTTTTCACTCGGTAAGCCGTTAAACGAGTATTAACATTTAATCTTCAGTGTTCAGATTGACTTTTTTCCCTTTTCCGTCGTTTTTCACGGAAGGAGCCTCAGCAGGCTTGAACACAAAAAGCTTGTTGCCGATGAAGTTTACGATTATGCAGATGCAGGTCGAAAGCAGCATGCATGCTCTTTCGCCGTTAATTATCTTTGTGAGCCACTGCGGAAGCCCAAGACTCATCCACCAATCATCAATATGCAAAACATCGGTAAACAGCCAGATAAGGCCGAGCGAAACAAGCAATACACCCAGATTAACTGCAATAAAGCTTATGATTTCGCGCGCATCCTGTCTGCGCTCTTCTTTAAATGTCCAACGGCTGTTCAGAATATAGCTGTTCAGAATGCCGGCACAATAGCCGACAACTTTTGAAACATAAACCGTCCAACCGCCCGTAAACGGTATTGCAAGCACGATGCTCAGCACCGTGCTGATGACCATGTCTATAAGCGTGTTGCCGATTCCCACCAAGCCGAATTTAATCAGCTGGAAAAAGCTTTTTTTTGCGGCTGTGCCGCCGTTTTTTTCGTTTGAACTCATTATTGAAACTTACTCCTTTACGCGGCAGCGAACAATATGCCCGCCCAAAAGCCGGCTGCGACAGGTTTTCTGTCGAATTGTCCGCCGCACGCATTTTCTTCTTCACCCCGTCCGCACCGAAAGCACGGGCAGCGGGTTTGTGTTCGGTATTTTTTACCAAGTACCGAAGAATGTCCATGTGGGCAGCCATTCAAGTGCACGTATATATTCCCTGCTGACCTGAATGCCGCTGATTACGGGATAGAAAACCGCAAACAGCACGATCGCGGCAGCAAGCCAAATGAACTTGATCTTCGGAACGAATTTTGCTCCGCCGGAAATCATGTCGCCGCGTTCGAGCGGTATGTAGTAGAACTTATCCTCATAGTGCTTGAGCACATATACAGAGGCAAGTATTATCATCGGCACGGTCGCAAAGTAATGATATACGAACACGCAGCGGGAAATCAGCATCCAAGGCAGCATGGACGATGCCATGCAGGCAAAGATGAAGAATATCTCCGCATTGAGTCTGAACCTGTTGCGCAGGAACATGATGAACAGCGTCAACGTGCCTGCAAAGCAGATCCACCATACTGCGGGGTTGCCGAAAGTTGAAATAGTTCCGAACTTTGTTGTGTCCGGATTCTGTCCTCCGGAATAGAACCACACCGGGCGGTTTCCGAGAGGCCATTCATACCATGCGGACTGATACGGATGCGTTGAATTGAGCCCGCTGTGATAGCTGAACATATATTTTTGATTGTCAATAACGCCGTCCACATAAGTCTTAACCTTTTCGGAGAAGGTCAAAACTTCGCCCTCGGGCTCCTCATTGTACTCGAGCTGTCCGGCGGCACGAAGGCGTGCAATCTTTGTTTGCTCCGCATTAGGCTTCCATTGCGCTGTATAATACGGTCTGTATGCCGCCGAGTAAATCGCAGCGGGAATGATGATGAAGAACAGGAGACAGAACAGGCAGGTTTTTATGAACCGTGCCGGGAACTTTCTCGCGTTCGCAACCGCAGGATCGGCCTCTTCCGCTTTTGTGAGCTTGGCATTTTTAATCTTGTTTGCCTTTACCCAAAGGGTTATCATCTTAACAAAGAACATAACCGCAAGCGCAGCACCTGTATATATGCAGATCCATTTGCTTGCGCAGCCCAAACCGAAGAACAAACCCGAAAGCCCGAGCGGTATCAGAGTGTCCTTAAGGCTGTCGCCGAGATCCATCTTTATGAACTTGTACATGTAATACGTCATGCACATATTGAAGAACACGCCGTATACGTCAATGGTCGAAATTCGAGTCTGCGAAAAATGCATGAAATCGAATGCAAACAACCCCGCCGCAAGCAGCGCAAGCTCGGGACGCTTGAACATGCGCTTGCCGAACGCATACATCAGGGGAATCATTGCAACGCCGAACAGCGCACCCATTATTCGCCAGCCGAAGGGATTCATGCCGAATATCGCAACGCCGACGGAAATGATTATTTTTCCGAGCGGAGGATGCGAAACCTCGTAGACACTAAGATTATGCAGATGTTCATATGCGGTTCGTGCATGGTAGAGCTCATCGAAATACATGCCGGTCATGTAACTTGGGTATTCCGGCACGCAGTCCTGTTCATCGACAAGAGCCGCTGCGGATGCATCGTTCACCGTTACATGAAGCAGGTTGCCTGCCGTGTCAAAGAACGCAAGCTCGTTTATCCATGCTTCGCCGCTCACAACTGTCAGCGTGATGTTTTTTGTTGTGCTGTGCAGGCTGCTGTTGCGAACCCACCTGTACATTGTTCCGAAACGCTGGTCGATTTCGACTGATTTGCCGTCGTCTCCGGTGAGCTTGAATACGGTCGTTCCTTTTGAGCCGCTGCCGCCCGTAATTCCGCCGTCATGCCAAACACTGCCGATGGTAACCGTATCATCAAATGTCAGCGTTACGGTTGTGCCCGGCGTTCCCTTCCATTCGCTGTCCGGTGCTTTTGTGGAGCCGAGATTCGTGACGGCAAGAATGCCGTAAACAAGAGTCAATGCAATAACGAATATCCAGTCTTTTTTGGTATAGTGAAGCTTTGTATCCGTTTTTTGGGGGACAACAGGCTTCGTGTCGAAAATGCTCGGAGCAAGCTGCGCAGGGGTTTTGATGGGATCGCCTTTGCGCGCCTTGTCCATTGATTTTTCAAGCTTGAGCAGGAAATAGATCGCAATGGGCAAAAGGATGTAAATGCAGAGCATGATAACGATCATCTTTGTTCTTGCGGCGTATTCCGCATCACTCATACCCGTTGTGTTATCCGAGGATTGTGATGATGAAGTCTTTGTTTCAAAGCTTTGAATTTCGCCGTTGTAGCTTGTGAGCTTTTCAATTTTAAAATCGTCAAAGTAGGCAATGCCCATGCTCGTGCTGCTGAAATTGCCGAGTCTGCATCCGATTTTGAGCTTGGACTGTCCGCTTCCGGTTTTGCCGACAAGCTCAACCATTGTCCAACCAGTTGTGCCGAGAACAGGCGTTGAATAACAGGTTCGGTCCTCAAGAGCAATATTTGCACCCGCTCCGCCGCTTACATTTTCGGTTTTGATGTAGCAGCTGAGTTTGTAAATCGTGTTTGCCTGAACGGAAACTGTCTGCGTGAAGTGTGCATCATCAAGCTCCGCATTCGTGAGCTTCACGACATTGCCGCGCGCAGCATCCTTCACGACAACCGCGTTTGACACGGAAGTGTCATTCAAATAGGATGTGTATTCCCACCCCTTCGGCATAAGGCCGCTTGAGTCGAGGCTTTCGAAGCTGCCGTTTGCAATGTTTGCGCTTCCTCCGCTTTTCGGGGAAGTAAGCAGCAGAACGATGCCGAAAATAACACATACTGCCGCAATAATTGCAAGGCTGACAGTGAGTGTCTTTTTGTTTATCTTTTTCATTTCGTTTCCTCTCATTTCTCTGCTTTTCGTGCAGGAACAGTTTTTTGTGCTTTCGCCGAAGCATCATCATCCGCGAAAACATCGGCTTTTACTCTTCCGCGGAGCATAATATCCGTGCAAATGCCGCAGAATATTATAAACAATATGACGTTTGCAAGTGAGCACCAGAACACAAGGCGTTCATCCCAATAGAGGTGGTACTCATGCAGTTTGCTGTAATAAAATGCTGCAATGCAGTTCACAAGCGTTGTTGCGCTCCAGCACATGAACATGCTGATAAGTCGCCTGTCGCCGTAGCTGATGTAAGCAACAAGCAGCAGAAGCAGCACGGGGAACAGGTAGCGTTCGTGCATGTAGTGGCCGAGAGTGAAAAGCGAGGCGAATGTGAATGCGGTTGCAAGACTCAACGCGCCGGAATGCTTTTTCCTGCCGAAGAAATACAGAACACCGCCGAAACCGACTGAAAGAACCATCAGAACGGTGCCGAGCTGGCCGTAAGTCAACCCGAGAATTGCCTTCTCGGTTATCGGGGTCCAATTCTTTCCGAACAATGTGTAAATATTGTATGCATTTACGCTTGCGTATTTATAAGAAGTAGCGGTTCCCATATATTTTTGAAGGATAATGGAATACCACGGCATGGTGTCATCGGCAAACGGAATTACGGATACAATGAGAAGCGCGCAGGCGCAGGCGACCGCAGCAACGGTTTTCATGATTCGCGTTCCGACTCCGTCCGTACATTTTCTGCCTGTCGGACTGAAGAAATCCGGATCGAAAATATAGCAGAAGTATGCAATCGCAAGAAGCGGACCCGCCATCAAAGCCTGCGGTTTGAGCAGGATTGATAATCCGTAAACAAATCCCGCAAGAATCGGTTTGTTCGAATTGAGCAGAATAATGCTTATTACAAGCAGGATCGAAAGAATCTGATCGATCTGTCCCCATCCTCCGGAAACATAGATGAAAACGGGGCAGAATGCTGCAAGGCACATAAGAAGGTACGCGGCCTCAAAGCGAAGTTTTTTGCGCGCAAGCCTGTAAACAAGATACGCCGAGCCTATATCGGCAATAATCGACGGGAGTTTTATCATTGTGACATAGAATATGTCGTACGAGCCGTCCGCCGCATAAACGCCGTGGCCGAAAAGATCCGCTATGCGCGCCATCAACCCCAAAACATACATATATCCCGGCGGATAATCCGGAAAATTGGTTTGAGGATTATAGAAGTTTTGAAAGCCGTTTCTGAATATTTTGTTTCCCCACGATGTGAAACAGCCTATATCGGTTTTGTGTCCGACAATATAGTAGGAAAAAAGAATATGCAGCAGCAGCGAAGCAAGCAGCGTCCACACAACAAGAAAATTGTCTGATTTGTCGCGTACACCGTTCACAAGAACGGCTCTGCTTTTTTTGATGCTTACATAGACCATGTAGATCAGCAAAAAGGCAATCGTTGCCAAAATGGAAGCGATCAGTATTTGCTCGGTCGGAAATTTGGTCGGCGTCATATTGAATGCCATCCTCCTTATGAAAGCCTGCTGTAAGATGCCGAATGCGTCCGGCTGACCTCTGTCACACCGCTCACGTTCGCGCATCATACACCGATTTTATTTATTTTACCATATTATGTTCAAAATTTGAAGTGCCGAACGCAAAAAAAAGCAGCAAACAACAAAATTGAAAGCTGCGGGAAAAGTCGATAACGGATTTTTTATTTTGTTTAAATCGTAAATGCATTTTCTATATGTCTGATTTTGTGTTCCGAAAGTATCACTTCAATTATATCGAAGCGATAGTAAACCGCCTTTTGCCTGTAATTTGCCGCAAAATACTTTGCAGCGTAAGCCATGTTTGCTCTTTTTGCAGAACCGACACGCAGCATCGGCGGCAGCTCCTTTGAATCGAGAGCGGTCTTGACCTCGACAAAGGCAACGGTGCTTCCTTTTTTTGCGATTATATCAATCTCCTTGTGTGCAACACGGTAATTGCGCTGAAGGATTCGGTACCCGTGCAAACGAAGGTAAAGCCTTGCCAAACGCTCCCCTCTTGCACCGATGCGCTGCTGTTTGCTTCCGTTTTCAATATTCAGCCGTTCCAATTGCACCTCCGTTCGGGTGTATACAGCAACGCGGTCAGCATTCACCGCGTTCCGCAAGAATTTTTTTGATGAAGCTGCGCCTGTGAAGTTCGCACGGACCGAATTCACGAAGCGCATCCATATGCTGCTTTGTTCCGTAACCGACGTTTTTTTCGAAACCGTACTGCGGAAATTTCTCCGCTGCGGCGATCATGTATCTGTCTCTTTCCACTTTTGCAACTATGCTTGCCGCCGCAATGGAATAACACAATGCATCGCCGTGAATCAGGCTGTGCTGCACGGCGGGAATATCAAGTTCTTTAACGGCATCAACAAAAACGTCGCTGCACACGTAATCGCCCGGGCAATGCGCCAAAGCATTCCTGTAAGCTTCGGCAAACGCCTTTTTTGTTGCCTGAAGAATATTTATCTCATCAATTTCCTTTTGAAACACCCATCCTGTGCCGAAAGCTGTCGCTCCGCCCGTAATAAGCGGGTAAAGCTTTTCCATGCGCTTCTTTGTAAGCTTTTTGGAATCGTTTACGCCCTCTGTCACAAATCCCGGAGGAAGAATCACGCATGCGGCAACAACGGGGCCCGCGAGCGGTCCGCGCCCGACTTCATCCATTCCCGCAACGGCGATACCGCGTTCCCAGAACGGGCGTTCGTATTGAGTCATTTGTTCAAGCCGTTCGGCCTCGTTAATCTTTTTCATTGTTTATATCGGTTTGCTCCGCTTGCTGGGGTTCGAAATTATCCGTGGGGTTTTCAAGAGCAACGGCGGCAATTTTGCCCGCACGATACTCATCAAGAACTATTCTTGCGCCGCGTTCCGTATCAAAAACTCCGCCCGAAAGAATAAACCCGCGGCTGCGGCACACGCCTTCCAGCAGAAGCTCGGGAATATTCTGTTCCGGATCAAGCTTTTTGTATCTTGCCGTCAAAGCCTCCGGACATATGCGCATAAGGTCAAAAAGCAGCAGGGCCGAAATTTCCTCGATATCAAGCACATCATCCCGAATTGAACCAATATATGCAAGATGCTTTGCAAGTATCTCGTTATCCAACTTGCCCCAAAGCAAACCCGGAGTATCAAGAAGCTCGAGATAGTCCGAAACTTTGACCCATTGCTTTGACCGCGTAACACCCGGACGATCGCCGACCTGCGCTCTTGCCGCGCCCGCAATACGATTGATGAAAGTGGATTTTCCGACATTCGGAACGCCGACGACCATTGCGCGCAAAGTTTTTTTAATGCCTTTTTCGCGATACCGCCGAACGGTCTCCTCCCCCGTTTTTTCAATAAGCTCAATTGCACGTTTGCGTGTTGAGGGCTGAGTTGAGATAAACTCCGCAGCTGTGATTCCCTGCTTTGCAAAATAACTTATCCATGCGCGATTCTGAGTTTTTGATGAAAGGTCACTTTTATTAAGAACAACAACACGCAGCTTGTTTTTGAAAAGAGCTTCGAAATCGGGATTGCGGCAAGCCATCGGTGCGCGTGCATCGACAATTTCGATTATCATGTCAACAAGCTTTAAGTTGTCCTCCAGCATACGTCTGGCTTTTGCCATGTGCCCGGGATACCAATTTATCGTGTGCATGGGTTTTACCTCCGAAACAGGTTGATAATTCTTTTTTTGCGGCAGTCATCGGCGCGAAACGGAATTCGGCAGCTTTTTGCAGCGGCGGCAAAGCCCCGCAATGCCTGCGCAAAATCGATATAAAATCAGCCTCCTTCCCCGTTTGGGTCGGGAGGCCTTTTCAGAAAAAGGAAAATCTTGATTACTTGGTAACGATGCGTTCTTTGATCTTTGCAGCCTTACCGGTCCTCTCACGGAGGTAATAGAGCTTCGCCCTGCGGACAACGCCGTGGCGAACAACTTCAATCCTGCCGATGCGCGGGCTGTGATAGGGGAAAGTCCTCTCAACACCTACACCGTAGCTGATACGGCGAACGGTGAAAGTCTTGCGGATGCCGCCGCCCTGCATTTTGATGACGATGCCTTCAAAATTCTGGAGCCTTTCGCGGTTTCCTTCAACGACCTTAACGTATACGCGAACGGTGTCACCGATTTCGAGCTTGGGAAGATCGGAACGAAGCTGCTCTTTTTCGAGTTCTCTGATGATGTCTGACATAGTAATCTCCTTATTTACAGATGTTCTTAGCCGACCTGCGACCAGCGGACCATCCAATTAACCATAGAATTATAGCATTTTTCTGCACAGAATGCAAGAGCAATTTTTCAAAAAATGAGCAGAGACGCAATATATATTACTCATTTTCCAACGATTGCAGGTATTTTTTATCCGCCGCAGTCAGATTCGCCCTTTCAAGAAGGTCCGGACGCATCTGTTTTGTTTTTTTGAGAGCTTCCTGCCTCCGCCAACGCAGAATTTCGGCATGGTTGCCGTTCAGCAGCACGGGCGGAACCTCTCTGCCCCTGAAATTCGCGGGACGCGTGTACTGAGGGTATTCCAGCAGTCCCCAGTCGGAAAAGCTTTCCTCCTCGGTTGATTCGGAGCTCCCGAGCACACCGGGAATGAACCTTGAAACGCAGTCGATAACGACCATTGCGGGCAATTCGCCGCCCGTCAGAACATAGTCGCCGATTGAAATTTCATCATCGATAAGTTCCGATACGCGTTCGTCAATGCCTTCATAATGCCCCGCAAGGAAAAGAAGACGCTTCTCCGAAGCGAGTTCTTTTGCAAGTGCCGGTGTCAGCACTCTGCCGCGCGGACTCATCACAATGCAGCGCGGCTTTTCAGGAGCTTCGGCTGCGACGCTTTCGATGCAGTCAAAAATCGGCTGCGCAAGCATGACCATGCCCGCCCCGCCTCCGAACGGATAATCATCGGTATTACGGTGCTTGTTCTGCGAAAAATCACGTATATTATGCGTTTTGAATTTCAAAATGCCCTTTGATGCCGCCCTGCCGAGAATGCTTGATGACAGGATATTGCTGAACATTTCGGGAAAAATTGTAAGAATATCAATCCTCAAACAGTCCAACCTCCGCAAGAATTTCGGAATCAAAAACAATTCGCTTGTTTTCGATATCAACGCTTGAAAGCAATTTTTTCAGTGCAGGAACGGAAAGCCTTTTTGCGCCTTTAATAACATAAACGTCCGTTGACGGTGTTTCGTACACATCGACCACTCTGCCGAGCGCATCACCCGATGTCGAAAAAACCTCACAGCCTATGATGTCCTTCACAAAATATGCACCTGCGGGAAGCTTTACGGCGTGTTCTCTGTCCACGCAAAGGTATTTGTCGCGAAGTTTTTCGGCGGCTTCAACGGTGTCAATTCCCTTGAGTTTAATTATCACGGAATTCTCGGCGGCAACCCTTGCGCTTTCCGCAGTGACTGTTTGATAAACGCCCTCGGGCGCCTCGATAAAGGCATCCGAAAGGCGTGCAAATCGTTTTAAATCATCGGTCAAGGGGAGCAATTTCAGCTCACCCTTGATGCCGTGCGGGCGCAGAAACAGCCCGATACGAAAATAATCCATAGACAAAACTTGTGAGTTCCGGTACGGTTACAGAATATCAACTCTGTATTTCTTTTCGCTTTTTACCGAAGCGGCGCGAACAACGGTGCGGATTGCTTTTGCGATACGCCCCTGTTTGCCAATAACTTTGCCCATATCGTCCTTGGCAACGGAAAGCTCAATTGTGGTTTCCTCGCCTGCTTCGTCAGCCTTGACGGCAACCTTTACCTCGCTCGGTTCGTCAACAAGACTCTTTGCAATGAATTCAACAAGAGCCGCAATATCGGGAGCCTGAGTTTCGGTAATGATTTCTTCGCTCATCAGTCGATAACGCCGTGCTTTTTGAACAGACCGCGAACGGTTTCCGTGGGCTGCGCACCGTTCTTGATCCACTGCTTTGCCTTGTCGCCGTCAACAACGACCTGTTCGGGATCGGTGAGGGGGTTGTAATAGCCGATTTCCTCTACGAAAGCACCGTCACGGGGTGCGCGGGAATCCGCAACAACGATACGATAGAAAGGAGCCTTCTTTGCGCCCATTCTGCGAAGCCTGATTTTAAGCATGATAGTTCCTCCAAATTAAATAGAAAGTCTTTGTTGAATATCCAATCGGGCATAAGCCCGCTGTTGGTGATTTTGTTGTTTGATGCAGATTGGAAAACCTTTTGCTGCATCAGAAGCCGAAGAAGCCTTTGCGCCTGCCTGATTTTTTGCGGCCCATTCCCGCAAATCTCTTCATCAGCTGGCGTGACTGTTCAAATTGTTTGAGCAGTCGGTTAACTTCCTGAACGGTCGTTCCGCTGCCCGCCGCAATGCGTTTTTTGCGGCTTGCGTTCAAAAGTTCCGGATTGCGTCGTTCACGCGGAGTCATCGAACGAATGATCGCCTCGACTCTTGCGGTTGCCTTTTGGTCAATTTTTGCATCCTTGAGCTTGCTTGCATCGACCCCGGGCATCATGCCGAGAATCTCTTCCATTGAGCCGAGTTTTTTGACCTGTTGGAACTGCTCGAGGAAGTCCTCAAGGGTAAACTTGTCATTTTTAATCTTTTTGGTGAGCTCTTCCGCCTGTTTTTCGTCGAAAGCCTGTTCCGCCTTTTCAATCAAAGTGAGAACATCGCCCATGCCAAGAATTCTTGAAGCCATTCTGTCGGGATAGAACGGTTCGATATCGGTAAGCTTTTCGCCTATGCCGGAGAATTTGATTGGTTTGCCCGTAACACTGCGAACGCTCAGCGCCGCACCGCCTCTTGTGTCACCGTCAAGCTTTGTGAGTATAACGCCGGTTATGCCGAGTTTTTCGTTAAAGGAGCTTGCAACGTTGACAGCGTCCTGACCTGTCATTGCATCAACAACAAGCAGCGTTTCCGCTGGGTTAACGGCTTGTTTGACGGCAGCGATCTCGTCCATCATGTTCTCGTCGATATGCAGGCGGCCTGCCGTGTCGATTATAACAAGATCGTAGAAGTTGCGGGAAGCATATTCAATCGCTTCCTTTGCGGTTTTAACGGGATCCTGCGTCCCGCGTTCGAAAACGGGAACATTGACCTTTTCACCCACGACCTGAAGCTGGGTGATCGCGGCAGGGCGATATATGTCGCATGCAACAAGCAGCGGTTTTTTGCCCTGAGTCTTTGCAAGGTAGGCAGCAAGCTTGCCCGCCATTGTGGTTTTGCCCGCACCTTGAAGACCCGCAAGCAGGAAAACAGAGGGTTTGCGCGGCCCGAACTCAACCTTCACAACGCTGCCGCCGATGAGCTGAGTCAGCTCCTCATTGACAATTTTGATTATTTGCTGGGACGGAGTGAGGCTTTGGAGAACATCCGAACCCACTGCCCGCGCCGAAACAGTGTTTATAAAGGATTTCACAACCGAAAAGTTAACATCCGCCTCGAGCAGCGCAAGCTTTATCTCGCGCATTGCCTCTTTGACTTCTTTTTCGGTCAACTTGCCCTTTCCGCCCAGTTTTCTGAATATGTTCTGAAGTTTTGAAGAAAGTCCTTCAAATGCCATCTTTGCCCTCCGTGATTTCAGTCAGTTGTGATAACAGAGTGTTGATTCTTTCCCGAGCGGTTTCATTGATGGTGCACCTGCGAACCTCTGCCGAAAGCTCCGCAATTAAAACTTTCAGCCGCCTGTCCCTTGCGGCAAGACCGAGTTTTTCTTCCATTTCGAGAAGGATTTTTTCACCGCGCTGCAATGCATCGCGCACACCCTGCCGCGAAATGCCCTTCTGCTCTGCAATTTCCGCAAGGGAAAAATCCTCCTCGCAGTTGAGCTTCAGCATCTCGCACTGGTTATCGGTTAAAAACGCGCCGTAGTAATCAATGAGAAGGCTTAATTCGAGTTTGTTCTGCATATATGCCTCCTTAATGTTCTATGCGGCACTGTTGTAAAGGTGCAAAGCTTTACAAGCATGATTATAACGCCGCCAAGGTGGAAAGTCAATCCCCTTTACAGTGTCTTTCTAAATATACTTCGTTCAATAATTGTCCGCAGCAGCAAAACTCAACACTCAGCCAGGCTTTCAATGTATCTTTTCAGCACGGGGCGATTGGGCGGCGTCAGCTCGTTTTCGGGCGGCATTTCGGAAGCGGAAAAGAAACGCAGCTCCGACACTTCACTTGCCTGCGGTGTAAGATCTCCGGAATAACTGCGGCAAATGTAAACAATATCAATATTTGAAACCTCGTCGCCGTTCGGATAGGTGTAATGCAGGATTTTTCCCGAAAAAACACCGAAAAGTTCAAGCTCGTTCGCAAAAAGTCCCGTCTCTTCAAAAAGTTCGCGCATTGCCGCTTTTTCAACTTCCTCATCAAGCTCCACGGAACCGCCCGCATAGCCCCAAAGTCCGTTATCGCGCCGCTTCTGCAAGAGTATGCGGCCCTCGGAATCGACAACAATAACGCTCGCACCGACCTGAAGCAGCGGACGATGCCCGACAGTTTTTCTCAAATCAAGTATATATTCCGACATGATCAATCCAAGTACCCCTCTTCCCTCAGCATTTCAAGAACGCGCGCTTCGCGTTCAAGCATTGTTTGATTTTTTGGCCCGTGAGCTCTGTTTCTGTTAACATCAATTGCATGTTCTGCCTCAACAAATTCCAAAGTAAATCGTTCCCGCGCCTCATAGTCATCGAGTTTCTGCGCTCCCGGCTCCGGTTCCGCTTCGCAAAAATAGTAGAAATTATTCTGAACAAAAACCGAAATCCCCGGTTTGTCGCTCTTTTCGATTCTGCGAACGCAGCCGTATTCCTGAATCGAATCAGGGACAACGCACAAGCCGGATTCTTCGGCAGTTTCGCGAATCAGTGCCTGATGCCGAGTTTCACCGCTCTCGATGCCGCCCCCGGGGAACTTATAGTAATCGTACATCAGGCTGTGAACCATTGCAACCCTGCCGCCGCGAATGATAATGCTCCGAACGGACGGACGGTAAAAAACTTTTCCGCTCGAGTCGTAGTTCTTTTTATCCATTTCGAACAATGTTCTCATCATATCCTCCCGAATAAACCTGCGGCAAAAACCGAAGCCGCAATTTGTGCCGAATATGTTAGGCATTGGCAATGAAGCCGCAGGATTCATGTATATCAAATTGCAAAGAAAAAGCTCCATCGTAAATTCGATGGAGCTGATTTGGAGGCACCATCCGGAATCGAACCGGAGATGGCGATTTTGCAGACCGCTGCCTTACCGCTTGGCTATGGTGCCGTTTGGCCGCGTAAAAGGAGGAAACGCAGCCGCTAAAAAAATGGAGCGGGAAACGGGGCTCGAACCCGCCACCTCCGCCTTGGCAAGGCGGCGCTCTACCAAATGAGCTATTCCCGCAGCATGGTGCCTCAGAGTGGAGTCGAACCACCGACACAGGGATTTTCAGTCCCTTGCTCTACCAGCTGAGCTACCGAGGCAAAATGGCGATCCGAAGGGGGCTCGAACCCCTGACCTCCAGCGTGACAGGCTGGCATTCTAACCAACTGAACTACCGGACCGCGTGGTGGGAACAACAGGGCTCGAACCTGTGACCCTCTGCTTGTAAGGCAGATGCTCTCCCAGCTGAGCTATGCTCCCATCCATTGTGCCGCTCTTCAAGCGACTTCCATATTATACTCAATTGGGTCTCATTTGTCAACCCCTTTTTTAAATTATTTTTAACTATATATAACACTCTGTTTTTTCAGCATATACATGCAAATTCGAACGGTTTCATCCGATTATTACGCGTACGGTGTTGAAAAATTTTCCGTTCGGCATTATCATATATCCGTATTCGCTCCGTTCAAAGCATATTCGGAGTGGGTCCGATACCGCACCGGATGAAGGCTGCCTGCGAGCGAAGTTTTTTGCGTAAATGCCTTTTGGCTTTACCTTTTTCCGAACAAGGAGGCAAATCATATTGAAACATGCTGATTTAAGAATCTTAAGGCGCATTGCGGCGTTTTTGCTTGTGGTTTTGAGCATTGCGGGCATTGCAGCCTGCACCGTACCCGAAGAGGTTTTCCCGCCCGATACCCCGACAGCTTCAATATCGGATGTATTGCACACAACCGAACCCACGGAAATCGGAACAGCCGCCGAAATTGAGCTCTCCGCAAAGCCGACTGCACCTCCGCAGGAACCGACTTCATCGCCGGTGAAAGAAAGCGGCGAATACAGTTCCCGTGATGAAGTTGCTCTGTACATCCACCTTTTCGGACATCTCCCCGCAAATTTCATAACAAAGAAACAGGCGCGGGAACTCGGCTGGCAGGGCGGCGGGCTTCAGGATTTTGCGCCCGGCTGCTCCATCGGAGGGGACAGGTTCGGCAACTACGAGGGGCTTTTGCCGCAAGCGGAAGGAAGGTTTTATACCGAATGCGATATCGACACCTGCGGAGCACCCTCACGCGGGGCAAAACGCATAGTTTTTTCGAATGACGGATTAATTTTTTATACCGATGACCATTATCAAAGCTTTATTAAGCTTTACGACGCGGACAATCAAACCGCGGGTTTTTGAGAATTTTTAGGGATAATTGAGGATAATTGACCATGACCATATCGGATAACAATTTCACACACAACTCCGGTTCCGAACAAAGCGGGGGCATTAAGAATATCCGCATTGACTTTACGGCGATTGCGGGAATTACCGATGCGCATCTGCGTATTGCCGAGGCATTGCAGTTTCCGGATCATTACGGAAAAAACCTTGATGCACTCTTTGACTGCCTTGCGGAAATATGCAAACCCGTTGCAGTGACTCTCTTCGGAACGAGCGCACTGACTGCCGTCCTCGGCAGCTACGGGAGCATGATGCTGCGCGTGTTTTCGGACGCGGCAGCCGAAAACCCGAATCTTTCCGTTGAAATCGCCGATTAGTTTTATCGCATTCGATTTGCTAAAGTTTCAATGTTTTGGTTTTAAAACGGAAGCGGCAGACAGGATTTTTTCCCGTCTGCCTTTTGCTGAATATACGAAACTGAGTGTTGTTTAATTGCTTTTTATGCCATTCCGAGTGCTGCTTTGCCGCTTGTTTTCAAAGACCGGAACCAATCCTCAGCCTTTGTAAATTATTCGGCTGCCTGCTTCGGCACTGCCCTTAATTGTTTTGCATTCAATACTGCCGCGAGCCTCCGCATGTCCCGCGATATCGCCGCAGCTTATATTGCCTCCACAGTCAACGTTTCCGTCAACATTTCCGCAATTCATGCTCCCGCTTGTCTTCGCATGTCCGAGTATATCACCGCAGTTCACATCTTTGCCCGCATTGACATCGCCGCTGACTTTGCCGCATTCAACACTTCCGCCGGTTTCAACATCGCCGCCGACATCCGCACAGCCGACATTTCCGCCCGCATTGACATCGCCGCCGATACTGCCGCATTCAATGCTTCCGCCCGCTGAAATGTCTCCGCCGATATCACCGCAGTTGACATTGCCGCCCGCGCCGACATCTCCGCCGATTTCACCGCAGTTCACATTTCCGCCCGCATATACATCACCGTTAACACTGCCGTTGATGTCGGCATTGCCCCAAATTTCAACATTTATCGAGCAATCGGTACGTCCGCCTTTCCTGCCGAACATACCCGCAATTCCGTTCTCTTTTTCATATTTCAGTTCAACGGGAATGCAAACCGCAGGATCGTATTCCTGACTTGACACGATCTGTTTTCCGCGCATCAGCACAACGCGCAGGGTGTTGTCATCCGGCATTTCGTCAATCATGATATTGCTCCATTCGAAACGATTTCCGTAATTACGGGTCGAAGAACGCGAATGTTTTTTTGCGTTTTTTTCAAATGCGCAGCCCGCTTTTTCAGCTTTTTTCTTTGCCATTCTCTCGATTTTTCTGCCGAATTCCTCTATGGCATCCGTGCTGACGCTTACAATGCCGTTTCTGCCCTTTTTCACAAAGATGCAGCTGCCGTCATCATCATCATCGTCATTTTCATCGTCATCGTCATTTTCATCGTCATCATCTTCTTCATCGTCCTCGGCATTTTCATCGTCGTTTTCGTCCTCGTATTCGACTTCAACCGATTCCGGGTTGCAGGCAGCATCGCATTGCTGTTCGGCATCGGTATGAATTTCTTCACCCGCATCAATGTTTTTCTCGTTCTTAACATCGCGCAGCAGCTCATCCAGCGAAACGCCGAAAAGATCCGCAATTCGCGGCATCAATTCAATATCGGGATAGGAAGCCGCCGTTTCCCATTTGCTGACGGCCTGAACGGACACTCCGAATTCGGCAGCAAGCTGTTCCTGTGTCATTCCGCTTGCCTTACGCAGCTCGCGCAGTTTGATTGCAAAGTTTTCTTTCATGGTATTTTCCCTCTTTCTGATTTTCGTGAGTCGCCGCACCGCATATCTGTTACGTTTGGAAAACGTTTTTGTGTTGCGCCAACTCTTAATTTCGCGCTCATTTTAGCAACGCAAGCTTTTCATGACAATAAAGCGGTGGTTGAAAACCCCAAAAAATCTGCTCAACCGTTGGTTGAATCCCGTGCCGCCGCAAATTATTTATTCCTTTCGGTTTGTTTTGCGTGTTTCTTTAAAATTATTTCTTATTGAAATTTATTTTTAACAGATATATCTGCGTTTATCAGCAAATCAACCAAAGGTTGAATCGCATATCATTGCGAAACTCTCTTTGTTGTTTGCGCAAGAAGCTGTTTTATCGCCGCATTCCGCGCCCGCTGCGCTGCGAATTCACGGAAAAAGAACTTGCGATGCAGCGGAACATTCGTTCCGAAGCAAGGCGCAGACGCGTCTCAGCATCACAGTCTCCGTCCGCATTCGGCTGTTCATCCGTAACAATTGTTGAAAAAACTCCCGCATTCGCAAGCTCGTAAATATGTTCATAGCCCATTCCGAGCCTTCCCGCAACAATAAATACGGGCACGGCGCCGCCGGAATTTGCGGCACAGCGTTTCACAACCTCGCCGACGGCCTTCCCGTTGTCCGCACTTGATGCATCAAGCTGCCCTTCTCCGGTTATGACAAGATCGGTGTCCCCAAGCAATGCATCAAAGCCGACCGCATTGAGCACCGCCGCCGAGCCGTGAGTCAATTCCGCGCCCAAAAGAGCCGACAGCATTGCACCCATGCCTCCCGCCGCGCCCGCACCGCATTCGGCGGACACTTTTCTCCCTGCCGCAGCGTCATACAAGGCCGCAATGTTTTTCATCCCGTCTTCAAGAGTGTTTAATGCTTCGGCGTCCGCGCCTTTTTGCGGCCCGTAGGTGTACGTCGCACCGTTTTTGCCTGTAAGAGGATTATCAACATCACACATAACGGTTATCTTTGCCTCGAAAACATCTCTGCGCAAGCCCGACAAATCAATTTTACGCACCAAGGCAAGCTCTCGGCCGCAGCCCGAAAGCTCATTGCCGTCCGCATCCAGAAACTTAACGCCGAGAGCCGCTGCCGCGCCCATTCCGCCGTCGTTGGTTGCGGAACCGCCTATACCGATCAAAATATTCCTTATCCCCTCGTTCAATGCTGAAGCGATAAGTTCGCCCGTCCCCCTGCTCGTTGCAGCAAGCGGATCCAATGCATTTTCATCCATCAATGCAAGCCCCGATGCCTTTGCCATTTCAATAACCGCTGTGGCGCCCGCCGTTTTTTCACCGAATGAGGTCAGAACACCGTATTCGGCAGCAATTTTCCTGCCGTCCGGCGCAGTAACATTCACCGAACGCATATTCCCGTTAAAGGCACGAGTAAGCGTTTCGGCCGTGCCGTCCCCCCCGTCCGCAATCGGAAGCGTTCTCACACTGCATCCGGGAAGGTATTGCCGCGCTGCATTTTTGATAATCGTGCAAACTCTCTGTGCATCCATGCTGCCCTTGAACTTGTCCGGAGAAATAAGCATCCGAATACCTGCGCCGACAGGGTCAATACGCCTTCCGCCGTATTCTTCAAAAGGGTTCACGGCAGGTTTTTCCGTTTTTTTGCAGCCGCACTCCGCCAAGTCTTTTTCATTAAAGACAAGGGTTCCGTTTTCGTCAAATCTGCCGTAAAAAGCCAGCTTCTCCGCCCGTCTGAGCGCATTCGTCTGAACGACGGGCCTGTATTCCGCAAGCGCACCCGAAACGAGCGGATTGTCGTTCAGCTTTTCAAACAGACTGCGTGTTTGTTTTATGCCGCCGCCTGCAAATGCAACCGTGAATATGTTTTTATCGTCGCTTTCATCAACCGGAAAATGACCCGCAAACAATTGAAGTCCACGAACGTCCGCCCTTTCAATTGCCGAAAAAATAAGGTTGAACGCATGTTCGCGTTCATCTCCGTTTTCAACAGAATCGAATCTGAATCCGATACCGAAGCGTGAAATATTCATAGTTCTGTGACCTCAACTTTCTTTTGTATTGTGCGGAACAATGCAAAGCCCCGTCCCGCCGTCTTCAACATCTACCGTGCAGTCGTTGCAGCAGTATGCATCCTCAAGCAGCTTTTCGCTGATAAAATCCTCGCATTCGTTCGAAACGCAGCGTGCAACAGCCCATGCACCGTTTTTTTCAAGTTCGACTTCATCGATTTTGCTTGCAATGTAATTTGCGGCGGAAGCGCCGAAACGAACCGTTCTGCCCGTTTTTTGGAGTTTATCGGACAGATCATCCAGCATCAGTTTTGCAATCTCGGGAACAGCGGCTTGAGCCGCAGGCAAAAGCGCAGCAACGCAATCCGCATCGGAAGCGATTTCCGGCGGAAGTATCTGCCTTGCGTCCCGTTCATCGCGGCTGCCGTTCAGCGCATTTGCCTCATCCGAAAAGCCCGCCCTGCGCTGTTTAAAGCTGTCGCCTTCACCGCAGGTTACGAATACAATCGCATTGCGGAAGCTTACGTTTTTACCTTTTGCATCGGTCAAAACGCCGCACCGCATAATGCTTTGAACGAGCGAACGCACGGCAGCGTTTGCGTATTGAATGTCGTCAAACAGCACCACTGCAAAAGGCTTCCGCCGCACGGCTTCGGTCAGTCTTCCGCCGGAGACAGAACCCGCAGGTGAACCCGTCAACGTGCTGACCGCCGAATAGTCGGAATACTCGCGCATATCAAACCGCAAAAGTGCATTTTCGCCCGGATACAATGTCTCTGCAAGCACTGCTGCAAGCTTGGTTTTTCCCGAACCTGCCGCTCCGGTTACGGCAATTGCGGCACGCGGACGGTCGGGATCGTTCCGCCATGTGAAAGCGGAACGAAGGGCTTTGCACACGGAAGCAACCGCGGTCTCCTGCCCGATTATGTGCGCATTGATCAACGAATCCAGTTTTGAGAGCCGTGAACGGACGGTGCCGTCAAGACTGCTTACGGGAATCCCCGTCAATTCGTGAACAGTCTGCGCAACATCGCCGGCAGTGACGATCGGACGACAGCTCTTTTTTAAAGAAGCCGCAGTGAATGCCGAATTCTCCGCTCCCGCATGAAGTGCATCCGCTGTTCTCGGCCCGCCGAGCTGCTTTTCCTGTTTTCTTAATTCAGCCGCAAGTGTAAAATCCCGCTCATTCAATGCATCCTCAATACGCATTCGGAGGCTTGCCCTTTCCTGCCGCAGTTCCGCTGTATTCTGCGGAGCAAGCCGCCGGCGGGAAGCTGTTTCATCCATTATATCTATCGCCTTATCCGGAAGAAATCGCTCCGGAATGCAGCGAACGGACATATCAACACAGGCTTCCGCTGCCTCGTCCGTAATCGAAACGCCGTGATGCGCCTCGTATTTCGGACGCAAACCGCGAAGGATTGCGATCGCTTCCTCCCGCGTAGGTTCTTTTACGACTATCGGTGAAAAACGCCGTTCCAGCGCGGCATCTTTTTCGATATAGAGCCTGTATTCATCAAACGTTGTTGCGCCGATCAGCTTCAACCCGCCGCGAGCAAGCGCGGGTTTCAGGATATTGGCAGCATCGAGACTGCCCTCGCCCGCACCTGCGCCGATTATCGTATGTATTTCGTCAATAAAAAGAATTGTTTCGGGAGTTGTTTCGTCAAGAAGTGCTTTCAGTCTCTCCTCAAATTCGCCCCTGTATTTCGTTCCCGCAACGAGTGCACCCAAGTCAAGCCGCAGCACCCGCGACGAACGCAGCTCGACAGGAACATCACCCGAAACTATCCTTTGAGCAAATCCCTCAACGACAGCCGATTTTCCGACGCCGGGACTTCCCGTAAGCACAGGGTTATTCTTGCTCCGCCTAAGCAGCGTCTGAATCAACCTGTTCAGCTGCGCTTCACAGCCTGTCAACGGATCAAGCTCCCCCCGCGCCGCCCTTGCCGTAAGGTCATCGGTATAGCTTTCCAACATCGGCGAACTCTGTCCGCCCCGAGGCTTATTTTTCCCGCGGGATACGTTTTCATCATGCGGCTGTCTTTCGGCCGAATCACTTTTTAAAGAATCATTCGCATTGCCTTTTGTTTTTTCGGCTGCGCTTTCATCACGGAGCAGCTCCGACTTTCGGCTTTCGCGCCCGTTCGAACCGAGTTCCCGCGATTCATCGTTCAAAAGCTTTTTCAGCATCTGCCTGTCCAGCCCGATGGAATCGAGAATGCGTGATGCAAAACAGTCCGTCTCGCGCAAAACAGCAAGAAGGATATGTTTCGTGCAGATTGTGCGGCTTGCATATGCTTTTGCTTCATACAGCGCAAGCTCCAATACGCGTTTTGCAGGCGGTGCGAACCCCCTGCTGTCCGTGAAAATATGTCTTCCGCCGCCGACAAGGGTGTCCGCATACGGAAACACCATGCTTTCATCCGCACCGCATTTGCGAAGGCACTCCCCCGCCGTGCCCGGCGCACGGAGCAGACCTATCAAAATGTGCTCCGTGCCGATGAAGCCGTGATGCAGCTCCTCCGCCGCAGCCTGTGCCGCATCAAGAGCTGCGGATGCATTTTCGCTGTAACCTTCCCAATTCATTTTTTCACCGTTAATTCGTATGGCCGTTAATTCGTATGGATTCAAATCCGATTAATCTCTCAATCAAATCGAGCGATTGAGCGGACACTTCGAATACCGCCCCGCAAAACATGCTTTTCTGTTTTTTAAACAACGACCGTCTTGCCGTTTTCTCGTATTTTGTCATGCTTCCGTTTTCGTTTCATCGGACGACGCATATAGACGTTCAGAACAATGCCCACACCTATCATGTTTGTGAGCATATTCGACCCGCCGTAGCTTATAAACGGCAGCGGAATTCCCGTAACGGGCATTATTCCCATCGTCATGCCGATATTTTCGAAAATATGTGCCGCAAGCATTGCGCTGACACCCGTAACAAGGCAGGTGCCGAAATTATCCCGCGCTTTTATTGCAATATACATCCAGCGGAAAAGCAGTGCAAAGAAAACAATAATCAGTATCGTACTGCCGATGAATCCGACCGCCTCCGTTATGCCGCTGAATATGAAATCCGTGTGCCTTGCCGGAACATAGCGAAGCTGTGCCAGCGTCTGCTCACCGAAAAAGCCCTTGCCCGTGAGCCGTCCGGAACCTATTGCCATCTGCGACTGTCCGACATGGTACTTTGCATCGTCGCTTGCGGCGGACGGATTCAGAAAAACATCGATTCTGTCGCGCTGCTTCGGGGTCAAAACAAAAAAGTACATCAGCGGAAGCCCCACCCCGGCTCCGACAGCGGCAAAGATTATATAAATCCACTTTATCTGCGCAACGAAGAATGTCACAACCATGATAACAAGCAATACAATCGCCGTTCCGTAATCAGGTTGGAGAACTATCAGCATGAACGGAACGAATGTTATGCCGAGAGCAATCATAACGTCCTTGAATTTCAGCAATCGCCCGTCCCTGTCCATTGCGGCAGAGACGTATTTTGAAAGCATCACGATCAATGCGATCTTGCTCAGCTCGCCCGGCTGTATTGCCCTTTCAAGCGTGTCGAAAACAAACCAGCCCTGCGCACCGCCGCGCACCTTGCCGAAAATGAAAAGCAGCATCAGCAAGCCTATTATGCCGATGTATGCCCACATTGCAAAAGTTTTGAATATGCTGTAATCAAAAACAAGAAATATTATCATTGCAGCAAGTCCTACAAGGAAGTTTGTTATATGCTTCTGCAGGTATTCCATGTTGAGCTTGTCCATATAATCCGCAATGCCGTGTTCCGTGCCGTCAAAAGGCTTTGCCTGAACAGAGGCAAGTGCGATCGTGCCGAACACAACGAGCGCAAGCACGATTCCGACCGTTACCCAGTCTATTCTTTTCAGGTATTTCTTATCAAAAAGGCTCATTCAAAAGCCGCGCCGCGCCCGCAAGTGGCTTCGGCAATCCTTTCGTGTTTATGTGTTTACAAGATCTGCGGTGCGATACGAAAAGCCGTTTCCCCGCACCGCACTTTTTGTCCGCCGCATCAAACGATGAGTTTTTTCTTTGCCTTTTCGGCATTTTTCAATTCGTCGAGTTTGGCTTCGTATCCGGGTTTTCCGAGCAGGGCATAAGTTGCATTCTTTCCCTCCTCGACTCCGGGCTGATCGAATGCATCGATGCCCAGCAGCTCCCCTGCGAATGCCGTCTGCATTTCAAACAGCATTATAAGCTGCCCGAGAGTGAATTCGTTGACTTCGGGCATGATGATGTTTTTGTTCATATGTCCGCTGACGGTTACGGCGTGTTCGGTTGCACGGAATTCGGCGGAAATCAGCTCACCCAAGCTGTGTCCCGATAAAAACGCAATCCCCGGAATGTCGTCAAAAACATGCGGAACAGCAACATCACTGCGGTATTTTTCAACAGAGATGAAAGTTATTGTTTTGTCAAAAGGTCCGTCGGTGTAAAGCTGAACCTGCGAATGCTGATCCGTAACGCCGAGAGATTTTACCGGAGTCTGTCCGAATCGCAAAACCTTTCCGTCCTTCACGAGCTTTTTGCCCAGCGATTCCGCCCAAAGCTGCGCATACCAATCCGCCATGAATTTCAGCGAATCCGCATAGGGCATCAGCACGCCGATGTTTGCGCCGTGCTTTTCCGCCGCAATGATTTCAAGCAGGGCAAGCATCAATCCGGGGTTCCTTTTCACATCGGCGTTTGAGCAAAGCTCATCCATGTATCCCGCGCCCGCAAGCAGCGCGCGAACATCCGCTCCGCCGACGGCAGCCGCAACAAGCCCGACAGGACAGAGTTCGGAAAATCTTCCCCCTACGCCGTCCGGAATAATAAAAGTGCGCAGGTTGTATTTTTTTGCAATGCCTATCAGGTTGCCCTTTTGTTTGTCGGTTGTTGCAATCAAGTGATCGCGCAGCCCTTCTTCGCCGTAACGGTCAATAAGCATTCGCGTTATAATAAGCAGCTGCGCCATGGTTTCGCTTGTGCTGCCCGATTTTGTGATAACGTTGAACACGGTTCGGTCAGTATCAATCACATCGAGCAATGCAGCCATGCGCTCGGGATCAACATTGTCTTCCACAAAAAGGCGCGGAGATTTTCGTTTTTCGGAAGGAAGATCGTTATGATAGAGATGATTCAGCGCACGATGCACCGCAATCGGACCCAGTGCGCTTCCGCCGATGCCCAGAATCACGAAATTATCCGCTTTTGACCTGACGAATTCCGCTGCCTCTTCAACGGCGGGAAGGATTTCAAGCTGAGTTTCGGGCAGAAGCCGCCAGCGCATTTCACCGCGCTTTTTTTCAACACCCGCAAATGCACCCTCTGCACGCGGCATCATTTCCGATATTTCCTCCGCCGTGATGCCGTGTTTGCCGACAGCCTCGGCGAGCATATTGCCGCAATCGATGCGAACACGCATTTTTTCACAGTATTCTTTTGAAAACACGCTCATTTATTTTTCCTTTCCTTTCTGTCCCGCAGAGGGATTTGTTCGGCCGAATTCCGCCGCCGCAAAGTCGTGTTCAATTCACTGACAGCGGTATATTCAGCCAATCATATTATACCACATGTTCACGCCGTTTGCTCATGTTTTTTTCGGAACGAAAATGCGGAAATCCGTGCATATCCGAATGCTGCCTGCCGTCCGCTCCGTTTGAAACATATTATATCCGTCAAATCAAATAAAATAAAAATATTCTTTGATAACGTTCACAAGCACATCGGCTTCCGCAGGGGAATAGCGCGGCGAAACGGCAAGCGAAGCAAAATCATATTCGGCCGATGCCGAAAACTCGGTATAGTCATCAAAAACTTTGAAGTCCACTCTCGGTTCAATGCCGTTTTTTGCTTCAAAAAGTTTCGAAACAAAGCTTGAAAGCCGAATGAATTCATATTCTCCGCAGCCGCGCTGATTTTCCTGTTCACAACGGAATGCAAATTGCGGAATGTCCGGACGAGACTTCGGGTTTCGAACATTTTCAAGGCGTGAAATCCACCGAAATGCAAGTGCAAACAAAAGATAATTTGCTTCGTCGAGCTGCTTCATTTCATAGTAGCGTTTGATGTCCGCTCTTTCCGCAGGGCTGAGGGGCAGCACGGAATTCAGCACAAAGCCGGGTCCGGGTCTGCCTATGCCGAGGTCGCTGTGTGCATCGATATGCGTAACCTCAAACGGCACGGAAAGCTGCCCGGCCGCAATCAATTCCTGCCAGAATTGCAGCGCGCCGTCATGCGTTTCAAAAACCCTTCCCGGAATTTTTCTTTTCGTATCCAATCCGCAGTTTTTTTCCAAAAACTCCCTTACTTTCTCCGCCTGCCACGGTTCATGCCCGGCAGCATCGGGCCGCGCGCCGGCCGGTGCCGGTTCGCAGCAGTCCGCAAGGAAAAAATCAAGATCAATGTCAAGCACTCTCATTCGTTTATCTCCCGGTTTCGTTATTGCTCAAAGCTGTATGTTTTTGCGCATTCGGCCTCGGCACCGTGCTGAATTCAATGCGCAAACCCCGCCGTTAACGCATACAGGCAGGGTTTACGCATAATTATTTACTCAGTTGACTGCTGTGTCGTTCGCCTCAGCTTCCTTCATTTGCCTTTGTTTGCCCCTATTTTCCTTTCACAACGGCCTCGGCAAACGAGTTGTCAACGAGTTCGCCGAACTCAACTCTCGCCTTCAATTCACCGTTGGTGTCAATAATATCCTGCAAACGTGTGAATGCCTCCTCCGTCATGATCGGGTCAGCCATCCATGAATCCGTCTTTCGATAACTGTTTGCAACGATTTTCAGCGTTTCAACATCCGCATCGGGGAAAAATTCCAGCATCGCTTCCGCCGCTTCGGCATCGGTCGCATCTTTAAGCCAAAGCTGAGCCTTATAAACAGCGCGAATGAAGGATTCAACGAGTTTCGGTTCCTTTTTGATTGTATCCGGCATGGTCATGAAAGTTGTGTACGGCACCTCGCCCGATTCGAGTCCGACATTTGCAACGATGTGCCCGCTTCCGCTGCGTTCAAAAAGCGTTGCTGTCGGTTCAAAAAGCGTAACATAGTCGCCCGTGCCGCCTTCGAATGCTCCGCCCATCAGGTTGAACTGAATGTTGTTGATAACCTCAACATCCTCCCCGGGCTTCAATCCGTTTTTCAGCAGAACATAGATAAAAGTCATATACGGCATTCCGCCGGCACGCCCCGCAATGACGGATTTTCCGCGCAAATCCTCCCACGAGAAATCATCCGTTTTTTCCCTTGAAAGAAGGAACGAACCGTCGCGCTTTGTGAGCTGCCCGATAATCATCGGGTGGTTTGCGCTGCCCTCGTTCACAACATAAACACCCGTTTCCGGCCCCATCAATGCAAAATCCGCATCGCCCGATATAAGCGCGGTCATGCTTTTGTCGCTTCCCCCGCCGGTCACAATTTCAAGATCAATGCCCTCCTCCGCAAAATAACCGCGGCTGACCGCGATATAAAGCGGCGCATAGAACACGGAGCGAGTGACCTCGTTCAGCGTGATATGCCGCAGTTCGCCCGAACCGCCGCATGCCGCCGCAATCGGAACAAGCAGCAAAAGAACAAGAAAAAGAGCAAGAAATTTCTTCATTTCAATACCTCCAAAGAAAAGCCTTGCTCCATTGATATGCCGCAAACGGGTATGCGGTGCCTTTCGGCGATTATTTTTTCTTTCTGTTTCTTATAAAGGTATTTATCCCGTAATGGAAGAAGGAGATCAACGCTGCCGCTATGGCTGCAAAATATGCATAAAGATAAAACGGACATATGCCGAATTCAAGCTGCAGAAATGTGAGCGTTATTGCGCCGACAAACAGCCCCGTTGCAATCTTTCCGAACCAATCGGCATAAACAACAACATGTTTTGAATAAAGGATTCCGCCGACAATTATCATTATCGCATCCTTAGCAAGGATTATCAGCATTATATAAAGCGGAATGACCCCTTTGAACCAGAAACATGCGAGAACGGCAATCAGCATCAGCTTGTCCGCCAGTGGATCGAGAACTTTGCCGATGTTTGTGATCCAATTGTTGCGCCGCGCAAGCCAACCGTCCAGAATATCCGTTCCGAACGCGAAAATATAAACAAAAAAGCTCAAAAGATAATGTTCGTTTTTAAACAGCGCGATAAAAACCCCGATTAAAATCAACCGAAAAACCGAGAGCATGTTCGGAATCTGTTTTTTAAATTTCATATTCGTATCACCTTTCTGCCGCCCTGCCGCTGACTGAGCCGGCTGTTCTGTCGGCAGGCTGAATTAAAGAACCGCCGCTTCGGCTGTCGGCCTGATTGAACCCGAACCGAACGATACAGGTTCGGCATTCCAACCGTATGCAAACAGTATAGCACATGTTTCAAATCAACTCAATAGCAATATCCCGTCATTGCGGCGGCAAAAGACAGGCTGTTTTCTGCTTCGAATACGCTTTTTTATCCGGCGCGCGCTGATTCGACCTTTTTTTCGAAAAAAAATGCGTTTAACCGGTTGCAATAAACGCCGAAATGGGGTACAATGCATGGGGTACAATTAAATTAAGCCCAAAGGAGATATTACCATGAACGAAGAGAGAGATTTTGTAGTATTCACCGATGACGACGGCAACGATTTCGAGCTTGACGTTATCGACTATTTCGATTATAACGACAAAGAGTACGCTGTCCTCGTCGACACCAACGATGAATGTGGCTGCGAAGACGAGGAGTGCGACTGCGAAACCAACGTCTACATCATGCAGGTTGTTGTTAATGAAGCAGAGGACACCGAAGAATTCGTCTCCCCCGCCGAAGAGGATATGGACGCACTGATCCAGATCGTTCAGTCAAGGCTTGAAGAAGGCGACTGCTGCTGTGATGACGACTGCTGCTGTGACGAGTGCACCGATGACTGCACCTGCGATGACAGCTGCGCGGGCGACAACGCTTCCGCAAAATGCGGCACCTGCTGCAAAACCGAGGAATAAAATCCCCGCAGCGCAAATCAACAAACGCAAACAAAAGGCCTCCGTCGAACATCATAATATTCGGCGGAGGTTTTGATTTTGCTGTTAACACGAAAAGCAAACATCGACTTTCACACTTGAACGATCTATCACCGAATGAGGAGGAATTTTAATTGTGAATATTGAACTTGTTCGGCTCACGCCGCAATACCGCGAACAATTGATTGAAATGCTGACCGAATGGAAAGCGGATATTGAAAACAACCGCACAAATCCTTCCCCCTATGCAATATTCCGCAATGATTTTCACGATTTTGATTATTATCTTCAAAACCTTGAAACAAAGGAAGGGAATGCGGACGGATACGTTCCGGACACAACGCTGTTTTGCCTTGACAAAGACCGAAATATCTTTGTCGGCGCTGTCAATATTCGACATTATCTGAATGAAACGCTGCTGAAAACAGGCGGCCATATCGGCGACGGTATCCGCCCGAGTGAGCGCCGCAAAGGTTATGCAACGGCAATGATCTCACTTGCGCTGCAGGAATGCAGAAAGCTCGGCATAAGCAGGGTTTTGATGTGTTGCGACAGGAACAATATCGGCTCGGCAAAATCCATCATCCGCAACGGCGGCGTGCTTGAAAACGAAGTTGTCGAGGACGGGGTTCCCGTGCAAAGGTATTGGATTCGGGTTTGAGGTTTTGAAGCACTCGGTTGGTTGAGCTAAAAAAGCAGCTGTGCAGTTCAGCGTCAAATTCTGAAAATCAAGCTGTGTGATTTCAAATAGTAGTTTTGTATACTAAGCTTATACATAAAAGCGTACAGTTATCTCCGGAATCGAGCGTTTTTGCGGTTGCATTATTTGTAAGAATGATGTATAATACCAAATATCAAGCAAAAAGAGGTGATCCTGTTGGCGAAAAATAATAATGATACCGACACCTGTGTTCTGACTCTGCCGCTTAGGGTTGAAAAATGGCAGGAGGATTGCCTCTTGAAGCGCTTTGAAGCGGCGCGCAGGATTTATAATTCTTTACTTAATTTTGAGCTGAAAAAGCTTCGTCAGCTCGAGCGCACTGTTGAATATCGGCAAATTCAATCCGTAATCAGCAGCGCTTACCGCAGCAACACAAAGGATTCGCCCGAATGCAAGGATGCTTTTAAACGCAGAGAGAAGCTTATTAGTGCAAACGGCATTAGCGAAAATGGTTTCAAAAGCGATGTCAAATTCTTTTATAAACATTTTGACGGTCTTATCGGGTCAAGTGTTGCCGTTCACTGCATTGCGGTTCAGCTTTGGGCTGCATTCGATAAATACCTGAGCGGGAGCGGAAAGGAGATTCATTTCAAACGCCTTGGGGATATTTCTTCACTTAAAGGATACTCTGTAAAAGGCAAGAGCGGCGGACGCGAAATAATTTTCCGCGGACAATATGTTGAATGGACAAGGAAAAAGAAAAAGCTTTTGCTTCCGCTGAAAATTGACCCCGATAACGAATACGAGCGTGAAATGCTTTCAAGGCGGGTTAAATATGTCCGTATCATCAAAAAACCCGGAAAAAATCGTCTGCGATGGTATGCTCAGTTAACGCTTGAAGGAAAACCTGCGCTTAAGTATTCTGCGGGAACAGGAAAGCCGATCCACTCTGTCGGCAAGGGGAATGTCGGAATTGATATCGGTCCCCAGACCGTTGCATACGCTTCCGATAAAGAAGTTGCTCTGCTTGAACTTGCTGACCGAGTCACCAATATCGAGCATCAAAAAAAGAAGCTTCAGCGCAAGCTGGATCGCAGCCGCCGCGCAACGAATCCGGACAACTACAAACCGGACGGCACAATAAAACGCGGAGTGAAACTGACCCGCAACAAGTCCAAACGGTATCTGAAATTGCAGTCAAAGCTTGCTTATATTCAGCATCGGCAGGCAGAAATCAGAAAGCTTCAGCACACTTGCCTTGCAAACCATATGTTGACGCTCGGTGATCGGTTTTTTGTTGAAAAAATGAACTGGCCCGGTTTGGCGCACCGCGCAAAGGAAACTTCAATTTCAGAAAAAACCGGAAGATACAAGCGGAAAAAGCGTTTCGGCAAGTCTCTTGCAAACAAAGCGCCTGCTATGTTCATCAGTATACTCAAACGAAAATGTGAAACTCTTGGGCTGCCCGGAGTCGTTGAAGTCGATACATACAACCTTAAGGCAAGCCAATATAATCACCTTAGTGACACTTATGAAAAGAAGAGTCTTTCCGAACGGTGGAATTACATGCCGATTTCAGATGGCTCCGACAGCAGCAAAACAAAGCGGATTCAGCGCGATTTGTACTCTGCTTTCCTGCTCCAACACACGATACCGCAGCCTTGTTCTTTTGATAAAGAAGCACTGCGGATAGACTATCCGAATTTTGTCATTATGCACGATGCCGAGATTCATCGTTTGGAATCCCTTCCGAAAACGGTCACAAGCATGGGTGTTCGGCGAAGTCATAGCTAACACTAATTCCGGTGCGGTTCGCACCAAAAAATCGGTCGATTGCCCGTCCGAAGCTGTCGTTAATGGCAACATAGGTTGCTTTGGCAGCAAAAGAGAAAGGGAAAATAGTCAGCGCAAGCCCTGATTCGCCCACGCTTGAAAAGCTATCTACCTTCTCGCAGCAAATTCGCAGTGCGCTGCATTGCTTTTCCGCAGTCGCAACCCGCACGAATGCGCTGTGGCAAAGGTTTACACTCACGGTACAATTGCGCAAATGCCAAGTCGCAACCCGCACGAATGCGCTGTGGCAAAGACGCTTCCAGTTAAATGCTCCGACGGCCTCATCCGTCGCAACCCGCACGAATGCGCTGTGGCAAAGACGCCCTGTGCCGAAATGTCTTCGTCCGTCCATGGTCGCAACCCGCACGAATGCGCTGTGGCAAAGCACAATGTCTACCTCCTTCTGCGGATTGTCGAACGTCGCAACCCGCACGAATGCGCTGTGGCAAAGAAGTGTGGAGATTGGAGTATGCAGTGAAAATCATAGTCGCAACCCGCACGAATGCGCTGAGGCAAAGCCAATATCGGCACGGCAGTTTGACAGCAAGCCCGAGTCGCAACCCGCGCGAATGCGCTGAGGCAAAGTGCTCCATGCCCGCAAGTGCGCTGATGCCCTCATTGCGAGTTCCGTTGTTTACAACTTTAAATAATCCATGCCCGCAAGTGCGCTGATGCCCTGCTGTCGCAACCCGCGCGAATGCGCTGAGGCAAAGTCAGCTTGCGGAGCTTGCGGAGATCCCCGCCGTCGTCGCAACCCGCGCGAATGCGCTGTGGCAAAGATCAATCAACCCGCTTTGGGCTGATTGATGAAGACGTCGCAACCCGCGCGAATGCGCTGTGGCAAAGAAGATGCAATGCTTAAGCTGCAAAGCGGCTTGAGTCGCAACCCGCGCGAATGCGCTGAGGCAAAGTCGCGCCATTGTTGTGCCCGAACCGGAAGCTCCGAAAACATGAATTACGTTCTTCTTTTTTAGTTTCTCTGTCAGTGATGCTTGTTGTGACTTTCTATATGACAGCACAGCTTTTGAAACGTTTCAGCACTTGTACAGCAAAAACCGCCGCATCAAAACTGTCCGATGCGGCGGTGTATTCTTTTAATAAGTGAACCCGTTTCAACAGAGCCCGCAGGAATCATGGGGTTATTCCCACTCAATCGTTCCCGGGGGTTTATCCGTAATATCGAACATTACGCGGTTAACGTGGGGCGTTTCGGCAATAATTCTGTTGCTGATTGTGCGGAGCAGGTCATAGGGGAGCTCTGCAAACTCGACCGTCATTGCATCGGTCGAAGTTACCGCGCGAACGCCGATTGCGTAGTCATAGGTGCGCTGATCGCCCATAACACCGACTGAGCGTATTCCCGTAAATACCGTGAAATATTGCCAAATCGAACGGTCAAGACCTGCTTTCGCAATTTCATCGCGGAGGATAAAGTCGGACCTTCTCAGGATGTCGAGCTTTTCGTCGGTAATGTCGCCGAGGATGCGGATCGCAAGCCCGGGACCCGGGAAGGGCTGCCTCCATACAAGGGGAGCGGGCATGTTCAAACTTTCGCCGAGGAGGCGAACCTCATCCTTGAAGAGGATGCGGAGCGGTTCTATAAGGCCTTTGAATGCAATATCTTCGGGCAGGCCGCCGACATTATGATGGCTTTTAATCACGGATGCTCCGCCTGCGCCGCTTTCGATAACATCGGGATAAATCGTGCCCTGAAGCAGGTAGTCCGCGCCGATTTTCTTTGCTTCATCTTCAAAAACGCGAATGAATTCTTCGCCGATTATCTTGCGCTTGCGCTCGGGTTCCGTAACGCCTGCAAGTTTTGAAAGGAAGCGATCTTTTGCATTGACTTCGATAACATTCAGGCCGATTTCGTTGCGATAGAAGCCCATTACTTCCTCCGCCTCGTTCAAGCGAAGAAGGCCGTGATCAACGAATATGCAGGTCAGCCTGTCGCCGATCGCCTTATGCACAAGGGTTGCGGCAACGGAAGAATCAACGCCGCCCGAAAGGCCCGCAACCACTCTGCCGTTTCCGACCTTTGCGCGCACTTCTTCAATGAGCTGATTTGCAAGGTTTGCCATTGACCAGCCGCCCTTGCAGCCGCAGATCTCATACACGAAATTATGGAAAAACTGCTTGCAGTATTCGGTGTGGTTAACCTCGGGGTGGAACTGAACGCCGTACAGCCTGCGCTCTTCGTTTGCGAACGCGCAGATTTCACAATTATCGCTGCTTGCAATAATTTCAAAACCGGGAGGGCAAACAAGGCAGGAGTCGTTATGGCTCATCCATGTTATTGAATCGGGCATGTCCTTAAACAGTGGGCTGCGTTTGAAATGCATAGGTGTTTTGCCGTATTCACGCGTCGGAGCGGGGCCGACTTTGCCGCCGAGTTTTTGGCACATAAGCTGCATTCCGTAGCAGATGCCAAGCACGGGCACGCCGAGATTGAACAGCTCGTCGGAGCAGGTTCGTGAGCCTTCAAGATATGCACTGTCCGGCCCGCCGGACAGAATAATACCGCACAGACCGTCCCCTTTGATTTTTTCGATCGGGGAATCCGGCGGCAGGAGCTCGCTGTAAACCCCTGCTTCACGCACTCTGCGTGCAATGAGCTGGTTATACTGCGCTCCGAAATTGATGATTACAATTCTCTCCATATAGTATTCCTTATATAAACCATTTTGTTGTAAACAAGATGTTGTTTCCGCAAATTTACTGCTCACGGAAACGGATTCCGTCGGGCGTTGCCTCTTCGATTATTGCAAGCGAATATAAATTAATACCTCTTGCACGCAGCGCATCGCCGCCGCCCTGGAAGCCTTTTTCAACCGCAATACCGATGCCGACAAGTTCCGCACCGGCCTGTTCAATGATCGCAACAAGCCCGCGCATTGCTTCGCCGCGCGCCATAAAATCATCGATTATAAGGATTCTGTCTCCCGGATGCAGCCACTCTGCGGAAACAATGAGTGTAACTTTCTTTTTGTAAGTATAACTCATGATTTCGCTTTTAAAAAGTCCGCCTTCAATATTGTCGCTCTTTGCTTTTTTTGCAAATATCATCGGCACACCCATCTTTTCGGCGCAAACCGTTGCAAGCGGAATGCCGGACGCTTCGACAGTCATAACCGCCGTCAGTCCGTTTATGTCAAAATGAGCAATGAATTCATCCGCCAGCTTGCCCAAAAAAGCAGCGTCAACGCGGTGGTTCAAAAATCCGTCAACCTTTACAACATTGCCGGGAAGAACCTTTCCCTCGCGCGCAATGCGCTCCTCCAAAAGTTTCATGCCGAACGCCCTCCGTGTTTTCGGGTTGTGCGCAGCAAAAGTGCCGATTTTTCAAAAAAAGCTTGCAAATCAAAGCCTTTTTGGGCTTGCAGCAGATCCGCACCGCATTTCCCTAATAAATATTTGAATTTTACTATAAATCCACAGGTTTCGCAAGGGAAAACTTCAGTTATATTATACACGATTGCAGGTATACATCAACGATTTAAATCTCCCTCCGCAGCGTACCGCGGGGGGAGTGTTTTATGTTTTTTTTACATGTCTGCAACTGCATTGAGCATATTCGTATAGGCTTCAATTGCGCCTATCTGCAAGTTTTTCAGCAATCCGCTCAGTTCAACGCGATTTTGCGTTTCTGCCGAATTGAAGGCTGTTACAAGTGCGGTGAGCTGCATATAGTACTCATCCAGCGCATCCATGACACCTCTGCCGTCGTGCACGCCGTTCAATGCGGAACGCAGGCTTCGGATGTTTTCAAGCAATTCGCTCCCGATGGCCTTTCCGTATTCAATGCCGCGTTCGGCTGTGTCGTAATTTATCACTTCGTTGTTTAAATCATTAATTATTCCGAACGAAAACCCAACCGCTTCCGCAATTCCGTCCAAGCGCTCCGCTTCTGCCGTGACCTCAATTTCGACGGGTTCGCATGCAAAGGGCACGATTTCCGCCTTGTACCCCTGTTCAACAAGGCGTTTTCGAACGCTTTCGGCACCCGCTTCCGTTGTGTATGCCGAGGCAAAAACCGAAACGCTTCCGTCCCCGTTGTCGATAATGCAGCCTGCCGCTCCGAGTGCACGCACGGAGGCACTGAGCGCACTTGCTTCGGCATCGGATTCAAAACTGCCGAGCCGCAGTGCATACATGTCCAGCCCCGAAAAATGCATTTTTTGCGTTTGCGGGTTTGAAAAGCTCAGGCCCGGGGTTGCCGCCGCGGGTTCGGTGGTTGCGAGCGTATTCCCGCCGTGTTTTCTGCCGAAAACGTTTTCCGTAAGCCATGAGCCGACCGAAGTTGCAAATAAAACATAAATAATACCGCCCATCAGCAGCAGGAGTATCAGCAACCCGAAGCCTCCCCCGCTCTCTCCGCGTCCGCCGGCTGCGGAATATGCCTGATATCCCCCGCGCCTGCGCCTTGTGTTCTTTCGTCTGCGTCTGTATTCCATGTTTGCCTTCCTTTCGCGTTTTGCGCCCGTTTTTGGATTTCCCGTTAACGGTTTATGCAGAAGGGAGGCACGGTATGAATATAAGGTGTGCCGTGAACACCTGCTGCGTTCGGTTCACGGGCACGCAGACTTCGGTTTCGGTTTATTTTTCGTCCCCGTCCGGCCGCCAGAGATATTTTTCCATGTTCACATGCCCGTCAACAAACTCAACCCCGTCTGCGGAAAGCAGCTGAATCTGCATGTTTTCACCGCCGAAAGCAAATGCGGCAGAAGCTTTGCCCTGCCTGTTCACAACGCGATAGCATGGAATTTCGGAGGGGTCCGGATTTACATGCAGGGCATAGCCTACAACACGTGCCCAGCGCGGATTGCCCGCAAGAGCAGCGATCTGCCCGTAGGTTGCAACTTTGCCTCGCGGAATTTTGCGAACTACTTTATAAATTTTTTCAAACACCGTATCTTCCACAGTTTTTTCTCCGTTCTTTTTTGTTCAGCATCTGCCTTTGCCGCTGCATGTATTCAACATTTTTAAAATAAGCATTTTTCGATATGTTACCATGCAAATGCAAGCAAAGTTTCATTAATCGCGGAAACGCCTTTTTGAAGGGCATTCAGCTCATTTAAGCAGCCGTCAACTGCAATTTCAATGAATTCATCCGCCATTTCGCCCGTAAAAAAGAATGCGGGGGACTCCTTCGTTAAATCTTCGGAGTTTTGTTTATAATCCGAATACATTTCCGCAAGGAACTCCCGCGGTTTAAATTCCGCAATATGACTCAGCTCTTCTGCGTTCAAATTCTCCGGCAAAACAATATTGAAAGTCAAACCATGTCTTTTTGACAGGTATGTATTTGCTTTTCGATAATCATCGTGAAGCCTGTCTATGTTTCCGTCGGTGTGCGGATCCCAATTATATTTCCCGTAAATAAAGCCGCGAAAAAGCAGGTCCTGAACAAGATGCAGGTAATAGCCCAAATAAAGGTCATCTGTCATCACCTTCCGTCCGAATCTGCTGCGGAATGCTGTTAAATCGTAGGTCTTTTTTGTGCCGCTGCCGCGCGATGCACTATTCTTGCCGCCATGTTTTCCCTTCCTTCTGTTCAAAATTTTAATCCTTTGAAAGAATGATACCATAAAACGAGGCGACAGGTAAAGCTGCTTTTTTTCAAAACACGCCTGCATTGCCAAAAGCTTGCAGTATTCGTGCCGATTTGATATAATGTTGCTTAACAGGCGGGCAATGCTCGTGCATTTGCCCTAAAAAACCCAAAGCGGCTGAACAGTCGAGATGCAAAGGTATTCGGAGATACGGGTTCGGAATGAGAGAAACTTTTTACAGAACGGCAATGCTGCTTGGTGAGGATGCAGAAAACATCCTGCTCGAATCCAAGGCGGCGGTTTTCGGAGTCGGCGGAGTCGGCGGGCACTGCGTTGATGCATTGGTTCGCTGCGGCCTCGGCCGAATTGCAATTTTTGACTCAGCCAATGTCAAGCCGAGCAATCTGAACAGGCAGATTTGTGCAAAAAAATCCACCGTAGGCATGAAAAAAGTTGAAGCGATGAGTCTTCATATTGCGGATGTTTCGGACTGCATCACCGAAGCATTTGACTGTTTTGTGACGCGTGAAAATGCGGAAGAGCTGATTCCCGCAGACGCCGATATAATCATCGACGCCGTGGATAATGTCACGGCAAAGATCGCACTCATTGAGGCAGCGTCACGATGCGGCATTCCGATTCTTTCCAGCATGGGTGCGGGCAACAGACTTGAGCCGGACAAAATTCGCATTGCGGATATCTTTGAAACAAGCATCGACCCGCTTTCCCGCGTTATGCGCAGAGAATTGCGCAAGCGCGGTATAAAAAAACTCAAAGTTGTTTATTCCGTTGAAGAGCCGAAAACACCCGTCATTCCCGTTCCGGATCCGGATATGAAGCTGAACGCACCCGCAAGCGTACCCTTTGTTCCCGGAGCGTTCGGGCTTGCTCTTGCTTCGGAGGCCGTTCGCACAATTCTTGAACGAAAAAGGAGGATAAGTTTTAATGAATAACAACAAAATACGACTGCAAAGGTTTATTTCATCGTCGATCGCCGTGCTTCTTTTTGCCGCGATCGCACTCGGCGCGGCACTGCCTGCGGCAGCATCGACAGCCGCGAGCTTTACGGCGGACTTTGCCAAAACCCAAACCGGCAGAGCAGCCGATAATCTCCGTTCGAACGATGAACAAGCATTCTCGAGCGGCATTCCTATGACTGCCGACGGTGTTCCGAAACTGAAGCGCGATGTGCGAAGAAGTGTAAATTCTGATTTTTCGTTTATAAATGTCAAGCTGTCCGTCGGAGAAACGGCAAGTGTTCGCCTTGAGCTTTGCGGCGCATATTATGTTGCGGAAAATATGCGTGCTGTTGTCGGCAGCGAAAGCTCCCCCCGCACAGCTGCCGTCACCGTTGAAGACGGTAAAATTACGCTCAGCTCGGGCGGTTCGACCGTTTATCGGGGTTCCGAAATAACGCTTATGCGCGTTAATTACAACGAATCCGCCGGTTGGCTCCAGCTCTTTTGCAGCGGAAACGCAAACGAAAGAAAATACTTGGGCAACCTTGTTTTCCGCATCAATGATGACGGAACGCTCCGAGTCATCAACAATATTCCGACGGCGCATTATCTCTATGGCATCGTGCCTTACGAAATGAGCGAGTCCTGCCCTATCGAATCACTCAAATGCCAGGCGGTCGCCTCAAGAACCTATGCATTCGGCTTTACCATGCCCGGTGATGATTATGATATAACCGATTCGTTTAACTATCAGGGTTATCGCGGCTATAAACCCGGCTACGAAAAATGTATGCGTGCCTGCGTTGAAACAACGGGCGTCATTCTGTCCGTCGATAACGAAATCCCGCTTGCGTTTTACGGCGCAACAAACGGTGGAGAGACCGCTTTGCCGTCGCACCTTTTCGGATATGATTCGCTTGACCCGCTGTATGAAATCCGTCTTGATGACATTGACTTTTATGAAGCCAATCCTGCCTGCAGGCAGAATCTTGAAATTACATACGGAGAAATATCCGACAACGAAGCATTTAACGCCCTCCTTTGCAGGGAGGCGAAAAAAATTGTCGGTTCTTCCGTTCGGCTCATTTCAATTCTTGAAACGAATGTGAACACACCGAAATTCGAAAACTGCGAACGCAACATGGCGAATGTTGATGTGCGTATTCTTGTTGGCACCGGCAGCGGCGAGCAGGAAGTTTCCTTCGGGTTTTCAGCCGACAGGTTGAAAGCTGAAGGTGTTTTTACAAAAAATTATAAGATGTACTGGGGAGAACCGACGAGCACCGGTTACAACATCTATTTCTGCCGCTACGGGCATGGCCTCGGAATGTCGCAATACGGTGCTCAGGCGCGGGCGCGTGAGGGTCAGACTTATCAGCAGGTGCTTAAATTTTACTATGGGAAAATGAAGCTTACCGATGTTTGCGAGCTGAATCCCGAGCGTCCTTTTGCATACAGCCTTAATATCAAAGCATACGGCGAGTTCAACACGACCAATGTCAACCTTCGTTCCGGTCCCTCCGCATCATTCACAAGTTTGGGCAAGTTCAACACGGGCACGCATGTTGACGTTATCAATGCCGTTAACGGTTGGATTTGCTGCATTGCGGACGGCAAACTCGGCTATGTTCGCGGCGATTATATCGATGTTAAGCTTTTCCCGTCGCCCATTGCTGCGCAGCAAAGAGTCTGCGAGGCAAAAACAACCGAAGCGGCCGCCCTTCGTACCTCCCCTTCTCAATATGCAGCCGAAATCGTGTCACTCAGTGAAGGTGCACAGATTCGCGTTTGGTTTGAAATCGGGGACTGGTACTATGTTCGAATCGGACACCGTTCCGGCTTTGTTGAAAAGAGCAAAATAATTATCGGAGATTGGTTCATCATAGACCTTCATGCGATCGTTTCATCGCAAATAGGCGACGGAATCCGCCCGCGGCCGTGAGTTTGCGGCGAAACGGTGCGGGGTGACCCGACATTCACCGTATTGTTCCAATCAACTGTACAGTACGCAAGGTATGCATAAACAGCCCTTCCGAATGCATCGACATCGGAAAGGGCTGTTTGTTTTTGTGACATTTAAGCGACTTTTTTAAGAGCCGTGCTGCGCGGCGGTTTTAAGCAGAAGCATGAACCCCGTCAGCAATATGAGAAAGGAAAAATTAAACAGGGAAAACTCTTTTACATATGCTCCTGATTTTCCGGGATTATGCTTTACATATTCACGGAAAGTGATGAGGCTTGCAAGCGATGCGATGAGTGTGCCGACGCCGCCGATATTTACTCCGACAAGCAGATCCGCATAGTTTTCCGTGAACTGTGAAAGCAGAATTGCGGACGGAACATTGCTTATGAACTGGCACGAAAGAACACTGAACACAAGCGTGTTCCGCTCCAAAAGCCCCGACAGAAACTGCCGAACGATGCCTATTCTGCTCATATTTCCCGCAAAAATAAAGAAGAATACAAATGTCAGCAGCAGCGGCCAATCAACTGCGAGCAGTGCCTTTCGGTCCGCCGCAAGCAAAACAGCCGGTATTATAACCAAGCCTATCCAATACGGAATTCCTCTGAAAACTATCGCAATTGCCAACGCAAAAAGCGCAAGGTAAACCGCAAGACGCACCGGCGGAAGCCGAAACTTTTCATCGCTCAGCTCCAGCGGTTCCGGCTTTACAAATATCAGACAGCAAAACGTGATAAGAGCGACCGAAAAAACGAAAGGCGGTGCCATGATACGCATAAACTCAAGGTTCGGGATTTCAAACTTTGTGTAAAGATACAGGTTCTGCGGATTTCCGAACGGAGTCAGCATTCCGCCGAGGTTTGCGGCTATATTCTGCATTATGAAAGTGAATGCCATGTATTTTTCTTTGTGCGTTGTTGTGAGCACAAAAAATCCCAGCGGCAAAAACGTCAGCAGAGCCATGTCGTTTGCTATCAGCATGGAACCGATAAAAGTTATGTACACAAGGGCAAGCACGCTCATGCGGGCGTTTTTAAAAAGCCGAACTATTTTGCGTGCCAGCATGTAAAAAAAGTTAATGTTCTTCAGCGCACACACAACCGCAAGCACGCAGAACAGGCATGTCAGAGTTTTGAAATCGAAATACCCCGAATAAAGCTTATCCGGAGGCACAAAAAACATGGTTATGACCGCAGCCGAAAGCGCAATAACCATTACGGTATTTTTCTTTACAAACTGTTCAATCGCTGACAGAATGCATACCTTATTCATTCTCTTTGCGCTGCTGCTTTTTCTTTCGTTCATTTTTTCACCCTTTGCATTTTTTTGCTGAAAGAGCAACGGAATTCATTTTGCAAAACAAAAGGAAGCAATCGAATGAATGCTTCCTTTGTTTGGTAGCGGCAATCTGATTCGAACAGATGACACTCCGGGTATGAACCGAATGCTCTAGCCAGCTGAGCTATGCCGCCGTATTCGTGCGGAGGGGCTGATGCACGACCGCAATTGAAATGGTTGCGGGGGAGGGACTTGAACCCCCGACCTTCGGATTATGAGCCCGACGAGCTACCGACTGCTCCACCCCGCGATGGTCATTGCCTTTGGAACTCTCGCTCCACAATGCAAGAGCTATGATACCACGCACGGAAGCGGTTGTCAAGCATTATTTTTAAAAAAGTTATATATATTTTCTTTATTTGTTTGTGCTTGCATTTTATATTGTTAATTTGGGTTGACATTGCCAAAAATAAGTGTTAAAATCCTCATCAAATTAAATTTGGCTTTGATGGAGAAAAGAGCGGCGGTTGCCCAAGAGAGGTTCGCATTTGCTGGGAGCGAGCTGCAATTAAAAGCTCATAAAGTTCGCTCCGGAGCCGCAGCGGTGAAGTTTTGCCTTCCAAATCTGAGATTTGTGCTATGTCTGTCGGTACTTTTCGGGTTCATTCACGGACAAAATCGGGTTTGGATCGGGGCATATGTGTAGTCGCTGCCGCGTCAGACCCGATAAAGTCTTTTTGAGGCAACCTTGGACTGTTGCTGTTTGTGAACGCAATTTCGCGGATGCATTCGGCACGTTTCGGGCTGTGAAACAGGGTGGTACCACGAGAAAAGCGCACTCGTCCCTCAGGGACGGATGCGCTTGATTTATTTTGCGGAACAAATTTCTTTGATTTGAAAAATAAAGGAGAAAAACAAAATGCTTGACGAACTTGCAAAAATCCGTGAGGACGCGCTTAAGCGGCTTGAGAACATCAAAAGCGAAGAAGATCTGTCCGAACTGAACACCTCCGTTTTGGGCAGAAACGGCGCATTGACGGCTATTCTGCGCACAATGGGCAAACTCTCTGCCGAAAGGCGCGCGCAGCTCGGCAAAGCGGCCAATGAGGTTAAACAGTCCATTGCCGAAGCACTTGAAGCACGAAAAGCAATGCTTGACGCATTTGCAGAGCAAAAGCGCATTGAAGACGAAACCGTTGACGTTACCCTTCCGGGCGTTATCGAGCTGCCGTCCGGCAAGCTCAACCCGCTTACCAAGGTATATCGCGAAATCCGCGATGCGCTTGTTGGATTGGGCTTCACAACCTTTGAAGGGCCCGAAATCGAATATGACGATTTTAACTTCACAAAGCTGAACCTTCCGCCGGATCACCCCGCAAGGGATATGCAGGATACCTTCTACATCAACGACAGGGTTCTGCTGCGCACGCACACATCCCCCTGCGAAGCGCGCGCACTTATGACGCTTGAGCCCCCGTTCCGCCTTGTTATTCCGGGAAGGGTTTTCCGCGTTGACGAGCCCGATGCAAGCCACAGCCCTGTTTTCATGCAGATTGAAGGGCTTGTTGTTGACAAAAACCTGACATTTGCCGATTTGAAAGGCACTATCGACACTTTTGTTAAGGCCGTTTTCGGCGAGAACGTCCGCTCACGCCTCCGCCCGAGTTATTTCCCGTTCACGGAGCCTTCTGCCGAGGTTGATATTTCCTGCACGATCTGCGGCGGAAAAGGATGCAGCTCCTGCAAGGGCACGGGCTGGATGGAGATTATGGGCTGCGGCATCACAAACCCGCATGAACTTCAAAACTGCGGACTCGATCCCAACGAATGGTCCGCGCTTGCATTCGGCGTCGGAGTTGACCGCGTTGCGTGCCTGAAATACGGCATCAGCGACATTCGCCTGCTTTACGAAGGCGATGCGCGTTTCCTCAGGCAGCTGTAATTAAGGAGGGCAAAATAATGAAACTACCGCTTAAATGGCTGAAAGATTATGTTGACTATAACGTAACACACAAAGAGTTTGCTTCAAAAATGCTCCTGCGCGGATTCGAGGTTGCGGATATCATTCCCGAAATGAAGGTCAGCAATGTTGTTGTCTGCACAATAACGCATATTGAGCAGCACCCGAATGCGGAAAGGCTGCGCGTTTGCAATATCGATATCGGCGCGGAAAACGAACTTGTTATCGTTACCAATGCGGCTAATGTGTACGAAGGCTGTCAGGTTCCCGTTGCGCTGGACGGCGCGATCCTTGCGGACGGCACGGAAATAAAGCCCACAAAGATGCGCGGTGTGCTGAGCAGCGGAATGTTCTGCGGCGGTGCGGAACTCGGCATCAACGATGTTGAATACGAGGGCGCGGGTGCGGACAGCGTTCTGATTCTGAACGACGGCACAAAATACACAAACGGTATGCGCATTCAGGAAGCACTCGGGCTTGACGATGTCATTTTCGATATTGAACTCACGCCCAACCGCCCCGATTGCCAAAGCATTATCGGCCTCTGCCGCGAGGCTGCGAGTGCTCTCGGTCAGAAATTCCACGAACCTGTCATCAAACCCGTTGCCGGCAGCGGCAGTGCGGCGGATTATGCAAAGGTCACCGTGCTCAATCCCAACCTTTGCCCGCGCTATTGCGCAAGGGTTGTGACCGATTTGAAAATCGAGCCCTCACCGAAATGGATGCAGCTGCGTCTGAAGCTTTCGGGGATCCGTCCGATCAACAACATTGTTGATATTACAAATTACGTTCTGCTTGAATACGGTCATCCGATGCATGCATTCGACCTTGCCTGCATTGAAGATGCGCATATTGTTGTTCGCAATGCAGTTGAGGGCGAGGTTGTAACTACGCTTGACGGCAAAGAACGCGCCGTAACACCGGATATGCTGCTCATTGCCGACCCGCATAAGGGCGTCGGCATCGCAGGCGTCATGGGCGGACTGAATTCCGAAATCACCGAAAATACAAAGGTCACGCTGTTCGAAAGTGCGGTGTTCAACGCAGCAAACATTCGCCGCACAACGCAGAAGCTGCATCATTCAACCGACTCCTCCGCAAGGTTCACAAAGGGCGTTGAAGCCGTGAATGCGGAACTTGCGGTCAACCGTGCGATTGAGCTTGTTGACATTCTCGGAGCCGGCAGGGTCATCGGCAGCATGATCGACGTTTGCAATGCGGATATTTCTGAAAAAGTCGTGAATGCGGATGTTTGTCATATCAACCGTATTCTTAACACGAAACTCAGCGGAGAATCCATGGCGGAGCTGCTTTCGAGCATCAGCATTCCCGCTGAGGTTTGTGAAAACAAGCTGCGTATCAAGATTCCTCACTTCCGCACGGATATTGAAGACGGAATCGAAACCGACTGGGATATTGCGGAAGAAATCGGGCGGCTTTACGGCTACGATAACATTGAGCCTACGCTCATGCACGGCGATTCCTTCCAAGGCAGGCTTTCCCGCTCCGTCATAATTGAAGACAGGGTGAAGGATACAATGGCTGCAATGGGCTTCATGGAGCTTTATAATTACAATTTCACATCTCCGCAGGAATATGATCTGCTGCTTATTCCGGAGAACGACGAAAAGCGCAACACCGTTCGCCTGCAAAACCCCTTCGGCGAGGATCAAAGCCTTATGCGCACAACGCTCATCGGCGGCCTGCTCCGCACGATGCGCACAAACTGCAACAAAAAGAGCGGTCACGGCAGGTTCTTCGAAATCGGCAATGTTCACTTCAACAACCCCGATCTGCCCGAGGAACGCAAGATGCTCGGCATTATCGCATACGGCGGTGCAGGAAATGTCCGCAATGCCGAAAACTTTTTCACGCTTAAAGGTATAATTGAAAAGCTGTTCGAAATACTCGGCATTGAGAACGCAAGGTTTGAGCGCGGAGGCGGAGCGTATCTGCACCCCGGCCAGAAAGCCGTTGTTTCAATTGACGGCGAAGTCATCGGTGAAATGGGCTGCACTCACCCCCGCGTTGAAAAGAATTTCGGCCTGAGCTGCAACGCATACCTTGCCGAAATCGATTTCAACAAGCTTGCGGCGCACACAAACAATTCACGCAAATACAGACCTTTGCCCAAATTCCCGATCGTGCCGCGTGATATTGCGGTTGTTGTTGACAGGAACATTGAAGCACAGACTGTCATTGACATCATCAACACAGCCAAGACACAGGTTATTGTTGAAAACGCAAAGGTATTCGATGTCTACTATCCCAAAGAAGCGGGCGACAAGGGCATCCCCGAAGGCAAGAAGAGCATGGCATTCAGTTTCGAACTCCGTTCCGATGAACGCACGCTTACTGATGAAGACATCAACCGTGCAGTGAATACCATTTTGAAGGCTCTCAAATTCCGTCTTGATGCGGTTCTGAGGTCATAACTGTTTTCCTTTTCTGCCGATTTTAAGCCGATTCCGCTTATTTCGGACTGTTTTAGGGAAGCGTTCCGTATTTGCTTATTCGGACCGTTTCCCGCATCGGCCGCCGCTCCCGTTCCGCATCTTCGGTGCCGCGCGGGAGCGACCGCACCGACCGAGAAGGTTTTAATTAAATCAACGAAACACCGCCTAAAGGAGGTTCCCGCCAAAAATGCTTGCTCGTTTTTTTCTCGGCTCCTTTTCAAAAAGTTTCGCTATGTTTTGCAGGGATTTACACAAATCGCCTGATTAACGAGTATGTTTAACATTGTTTTGGTTCAGCCGGAAATACCGCAAAACACCGGCAATATATCCCGAACCTGTGCCGTTACCGGATGCAGGCTGCACCTTGTTCGTCCCCTCGGTTTTTCCGTTGATGACAGGTATTTGAAGCGCGCCGGTTTGGACTACTGGAACGAGCTTGAGATTTACTATTATGACAGCTTTGAAGAACTTGAAGCGGCTCATCCCGATGCACGGTTCCATCTGCTTTCCACCCATGCGGAAGCAAGCTTTGCCGAAGCGCAATTCCTGCCCGGCGATTTTCTTGTTTTCGGAAAGGAAACGGCGGGACTCGGACAGGAACTGCTCTCAAGGCGCAGCTCGGATGCAATTCGCATTCCCATGCGAAAAGGTCTGCGTTCACTCAACCTTTCAAACTCCGTGGCAATCGTCGTTTACGAAGGCTTGCGTCAAAACGGATATGCCGGGCTTGTGTGACACCGTTTCAATCACGTTCCGTTATAAATAACTTTTTGTTAAATTCGGGCGTATCTGCCCATATGATAAAAGAGGTTGCAGCAATGGCAAAAATCGAATCACACAACACGCTTGAAAAAATACTTGAAAACGGCATCATTGCAATATCCCGCGGCAATTACGGCGACACTCTGCTTCGCGCCGTTGATGCGGCTGCACGCGGCGGAATCAAAGCCGTTGAAATTACATTCGAACAAAATCTTGCACCCGAAATTGCTGGCGAAGCATTGGATAAACTTGTTCGCAGATTCGGCACTGTACTGGCTGTCGGCGCGGGCACGGTGCTGACACTTGAACAGCTCAGCATTGCAGCACAGGCGGGAGCGAAATATATTGTTTCGCCGAACAGTGACTGCTATATAATCAAGGAAACAAAGCGGCGCGGGCTGATTTCGATTCCGGGCGCAATGACGCCGACGGAAATCACGGCAGCTCATGCGGCAGGTGCTGATATTGTGAAGCTGTTCCCCGCCGGTGCACTCGGAGTGGAATACTTCAAAGCGATCAAAGCACCTCTCAGACATATTCCTGTTGCGGCTGTCGGCGGAGTTACACCCGAAAACCTTTTGCTCTTTAAAAAGGCGGGTGCGTGCGCATACGGCATCAGCACGGGGATTTTTAATGCAACTGCAATAAAAAGTGAAGATTACGAACGTGTGCGCCTTCTGGCGCGCGAATACGTTCGCCTTGCTGCGCAGCAGGATTAATCGCCGCGCTTTTGGCAGCATAAAGTAAACAATTCGACAGTGCTTACGGAGAAACAGTTTTGAGCGATAAAACATGCAGCAATATTCACGAGGGACACCGAAAGCGACTGCGTGAAAGCTATATCAAAAGCAACGGAAGCGATGCTCTCAGGGATCATCAGCTGCTTGAGCTTCTGCTGTTTTATGCCATTCCCCGGCGGGATGTAAATCCGCTTGCACATCGTCTGGTCAACCGCTTCGGTTCACTCCGCGGAGTGCTTGAAGCAAGCTTTTCCGAACTTGCGGAAGAAGGGGTTTCGCAAAGCACGGCCATTTTGATTAAATTGGTCGGCGATATCAATTTTCGCGCAAAAATTGCCGACGCAGCCGGGAAACAATTGAAAAATACCGATGATGCAATGGATTTTTGCAGTGCATTGATTGCGGAAGAACGCGAGGAGGTTTGCCTTGCGGTTTGTCTCAACGCAAAATCCGCCGTAACTTACAGTGAAATTGTGGGACGGGGAAACAGCTCCGAAACGCCGTTTTCGTTAAGGCGAATTGTTGAGATCGCACTCGCACAAAAATCGAATGCACTAATCATTGCGCACAATCATCCGTCCGGCGATCCGAAACCCTCCGCACTTGATATTGAAAATACGCGGCGCCTCAGGCTTCTGCTCAACGAAGTCGGAATCGACATGCAGGAACATATCATAGTTTGCAGCAGTGCATGTTATGCGATAGTTCGCGGATACTCAAGAAGCACGGAGCATTGCGGCAGCACTTCCGATACCGCACAAAAAACCTGCACGGAAGATAAGCCTGTGCGCATCACTGTATCAAACAGCGGTGCGTGACGCTGCAGCATTAAACAATGTCAGCATTAACCGTTTTTAACATCGCTCAATACCTTAAATTGAGTAAGGAAAGGACATGGGCAGCAATACAATGAATCAAAAAACAAAAAAGCATTCCGAAACAGCCGAACGCATTATGCTTTTTATCGGCGCAGCATCACTTCTTCTCGCATTCTGCATCTGCTTCGGATGCACCGGAAACAGCAGTGCGAAGACCTTGCAGCAGCTTTTTGATGAAATCAACAGCACAGGCAAAATGGCAGCTCTGACTGCCGTTCCGACCGAAGATTATCTTCCCGTTTTCGGAATCGAAGCGGACAAGGTTGAGGACTCCGTGTTTTATATCGCAGAAAACCCCTCGTCATCGGCGGATGAAGCCGCAATATTCAAAGCCGTTGATGAAACCTATGCCAAAACGCTTGAACGAATCTTCAAGGCACGAATTCAGGCACAGGCTCAGCTCGCTGAAAGCTACAGCATTGAGCAGTATGACAAGATTAAAAGCATTCAGATTAAACGTAACGGCTGCTATGTTTATTATGTTGTGAGCGAATCGGGAGCGGAACTGACCGAAATGCTTGACTCCGGTATTGCAGGCATCATTGCGCAGGGCTGATATCTTTTTTATCGGATTTCGGTGTTTCGGGATATTTGATTTTGCGGCAAAAAAGCAACCGGATTCGGATTTTCTCGGCCGAAACGCACTTGCAATTGACAAGCCCGCATCAATATGGTAGAATTCTTCAACAGAAGCGGCAGTTGCGGGTATGCATACCGCACTTTCAGAATGCCGCGAAATACAATATTATGAGGCTTAGTTTTATGAAATTAGGTAAAATTGTTGCTGTTCTGCTTGCCTGTATTTTTGCATTGGGGTTACTTGCATGCAAAAAAACGGATGATCCCGTTATCGACATCGGCGGCAGCGCATCCCCCAACCAAACCGATGCTCCCGCAACCCAACAGGGTTCGGTCGCAGACAGTGCAACCCCAAACAGCGGTTTATCCACAAGTGTACCCACTTCGGAAGTAACATCGGATATTAATCCCACGCCGACTGAAGCTCCGGATAACGAAAGTATCGTGTCCCTCGGCAGTGAAACCGCACCCGCACGCAACACAATGCCCACGGAAACTTACGGTTTAAGTAATACTGAGTGTGAAAGCTGGTTTTCCGATGCCGTGTTTATCGGGGATTCAATCACCATCGGTTGGAAAAACTATAACAATCGCATGCTCGAAAAAAATCCCGAATTTTTCGGAAATACGCGCTTCCTCTGTGAAGGCAGCTACGGTGTCGGACATGCACTTGAGCCGATTTCGGATTCCAGCCTGCATCCCGTTTACGGCGGAGAACAATGCTACATTTGGGATGCCGTTAAGAAAATGGGCGCAAAAAAGGTCTTCATTCTGTTCGGATTGAACGACATTTCCATTTGGGGTGTTCAGGGCACTGCGGACAACTATGCCGAAGTCATTTCGAATATTCGCCGCGAAAGCCCCGAAACGGAGATTTACGTTATCAGTGCAATGTATATGTTCAAAGGCAGCGAGCGCGAAAAGCTGAACAACAAGAATATCTATGCACTTAACAAACTGCTTGCCGAAATGTGCCGCGAAAACGGCTATGAATTTGTTAATATTGCAAGCAATCTTATTGACGAGGGCGGCTTCCTTCCCAAGGAGTACTGCTCCGACAACTACGTTCATCAAACCTACTCCGCATATGCGGTTTGGGCGGATGTCCTTCGCAGTCTTGCCGCAAGGCATATAACCGGTCAAGGAAGGCTTGTTTTCGAATAATCCGAGCGTTTGAACTGCCGTTTATGAATTATTCAGACCGACTTTGTGCAATATAATTTCGGTCGACACACAGAAAGATGCTCCTCGGGTTTTATTATCCGAAAAGATATCATGGAGGAAAAACAATGAAACGCACTGTATCCTTTGCACTCTCCGTCGTTCTTGCTCTTGCTATGCTCCTTTTCATCGGCTGCAAAGGCAATGAAACTCAGCCTAAGCAGGCGGATGTTGAAGCGGTTTACACAAAGCTTGTTGAATCCGGTCAGCTTCCGTCAATGACAAAAGTGCCCGAGAGGGATCTTGAAGAGGTTTACGGAATCGATAAAACAAAGCTTGCGCAGTGGACAATGTACCTGTCAGAAAACTATGCGGTCACAGTCGGCGAAGTTTCGATTTTTGAGGTTTCCGATGCGGCATATGCCGAGGAACTGCAAAGTATTCTTCAGAATCGACTTGACAGGCTCCGCAAGGTTGCAAAAGAATATGCACCCGCCGAGACCGCAAAACTCGCTCCTGTGGAAGTACATCGCGTCGGCAATTATGTTTACATGGTTGCGGGCAACGACTACAATGCTCTCATGAAAATCATGCAGGAGAACATCGGCTGATGGTTTTTTCAAGTCTGCTGTTCATCTTCATCTATCTTGTTGTAACTTTGGCACTGTATTATGCAGTGCCTAATCGCGTTTATCGAAACGTAATCCTCTGTGTTCTCAGCCTTATTTTCTACGGCTGGGGCGAACCGAGTTTTGTGCTTTTGATGATATTCTCCATAGCGTTCAACTGGCTTGCCGGTTTGCTTGTCGGAAAATATCGAAACAACAAAAAACGCTGCAAGGCTGTACTCGTTGCTTCCGTTGTGCTGAACCTTGCGCTGCTGGGCGTATTCAAATACACGGGCTTTGTTGTTGACACGCTGAAAGCCGTTTTTCCGTTCATGCGCAGCTATGCAACGCCGATAATACCTCTGCCCATAGGCATTTCGTTCTATACCTTCCAGGCAATGAGCTATGTTATCGATGTTTACCGCAACGACACCTCCGTTCAAAAGAACCCCGTGTATTTCGGTACATATGTCGCACTCTTCCCGCAGCTTATCGCGGGCCCGATCGTGCGCTATCGCGACATTGCGGATCAGCTTGAAAACAGGCACGAAAGCGTTGCTCAGTTTGCTTCCGGAATAAAGCTTTTCACTGTCGGACTTGCAAAAAAAGTTTTGCTTGCAAATCAGCTTATCGCACTTTGGAACGTTCTCCGCGAAAGCTCCGCAGCCAACGGTGTTCTCGGTTCATGGGTCGGAATCATTGCATATACACTGCATATCTATTTCGATTTCGGCGGCTATTCAGATATGGCAATAGGTCTCGGCCGAATGTTCGGGTTTGAGTTTCTCAAAAACTTTGATTACCCCTATATTTCCCGCAGCATCAGCGAATTCTGGCGCAGATGGCATATCTCCCTTTCCACATGGTTCAAGGAATACGTCTACATTCCCCTCGGCGGCAACCGCCACGGACTTGCGCGTACCCTGCTTAACACCGCAATCGTTTGGATGCTCACCGGACTTTGGCACGGTGCAAGCTGGAATTTCGTGCTTTGGGGAGTGTATTTCGGGATTATCATCATAATCGAGAAACTGTTCCTCGGGAAATATCTTGAAAAGGCCCCCGCATTCCTTTCCCACCTGTATGCGATATTCCTTTTCACCTTCGGATGGGTTCTGTTCGACTTCACGGACATGGGGCAGATGTGTGATTTCATCGTTTCGCTTTTCAACGGCGGCAGTGTCGGCTTGATTTCGCATGATGCACTGGTTTATGTGCTTGCTTATCTTCCCGTGCTGATCATTTCAATCATTGCCTCCACCCCGTTGGTCAGCAACCTTCATAAAAAAATCGAAAACAGAGCGTGGTGCGGCTATGCCGATGCGGCACTTGTGCTGATTGCGCTTGTTATCTGCACTGCATCGCTCGTTTCAAGCGGATATAATCCGTTCATCTATTTCCGATTCTGATAACGGTCGCTGTTAAGAGCGCAAATGCCCTTGCACCGCACCGGCAATTATGTTTATTATAAAACCCGCCGACGTCAAGCATCCGTCGGCGGGTTTTGTTTTTTGCAGCCGCAGCTGAGGTATCAAACAACGCTGAATACCGTTAATGTCCGTTTGTTATTTTGATGCATACATTTTGCCGACTATCCAATTTGACAGCCGACAGGGCAGAAACTTTCCGAGCAGGCAGCAGGCTTTGTATTGCAGCCCGACGGAGCGAAGCGGCTTCGGGTTGCGTTTGCGGGACACCGAATACATGCACCGTGCGATAACATCGGGGGACATGCCGTTCTGCTCATCGCGTTCCATTGTTGCAACGGATTTCGAAAGTGCAGCATAATCGGAGCTGCCCGCATTCGATTTTGTTCTTGCAGCAGTAAAACCTGTTTTTATATCGCCGGGCATGATTGCCGCAACGCGAACCCCGTACGGACGCACTTCGTTGGCCGTTGCAAGCACAAGCGAATTCAGTGCAGCTTTTGATGCCGAGTAATATGCCTGAAAAGGTATGGACAGCATTCCCGCAACCGAGCTTGTTACGATTATCATACCGCTTCCCTGCCTGCGCATTTCGGGCAAGGCCGCACGTATGCAGTTGGAAGTGCCGAAAAAGTTAACGTCAAATTGGCGTTTTGCATCCGCATAGGCTGTGAACTCAACCGCACCGGAAATTCCGAACCCGGCATTGCAGATAAGAACGTCAAGCCTTCCCTCACGGCTGACAACGGTTTTAATCGCATTGCGGACGGCAGCCTCATCCGTAACATCGGCGCAAATGCTCTCAATTCCTTCTTCCGGGCACGGACGGCGGCTCAACCCGTACACTCTGTCTCCCTTGGCGAAGAACAGTTTTGCGGCAGCAAGCCCGATTCCGCCCGAAGCACCGGTGATAAGTACGATTCTTTTCGGTTTATCAGTCATTTTTTACAATTCTCTCAATAATATCGAGAGCCTCGTCAAGTATAGTTTCGGTATGGTTTGCCATATAGCTCGTGCGGAGCAGACTCTCTCCCGGAGGCGTTGCGGGCGGCAGAACCGGGTTCACATAAACACCCGCATCAAACAATTCCTTTGCCTTGCGAAGTGTGCGCATTTCATCATAGGTATAGATGGGGATAATCGGCGTTATGCTGTCGCGTATGGCAATGCCGCGTTCCAGCAGCCCTTTGCGCATATAAGCCGCAAGTTCAACAAGCCTCTTGGGCATTTCGGGATGACTGCGGAGAATATGCAGTGCCTCAATCGCCGTTGCACAGTTTGCGGGCGGAATGCTTGCGCAGAAGATGAACGGACGCGAGGCATGACGAACATAGTTCACAACGCGCTTATCGCCCGCCATATAGCCGCCGAGAGAAGCGAGGGACTTGCTGAAGGTGCCCATTATTATATCAACCTTATCGGTCAGACCGAAATAATCTGCCGTGCCTCTGCCGCCGTTTCCGATAACGCCGAGACCGTGAGCATCGTCAACCATAACGCGCGCTTTGTATTTTTGCGCAAGCTCAACAATTTCGGGCAGCTTGCATATATCGCCGCCCATGCTGAACACGCCGTCTGTCACAATAAGCTTGCCCGATTCAAGCGGAACACTCTGAAGCGCAGTCTCAAGGTGTGCCATATCGCTGTGGTTGAAGCGAATCGTCTTTGCGTAGCTCAGTTTGCAGCCGTCATAAATGCTTGCATGATTTTCTTTATCGCAAAAAATGTAATCGCCTCGACCCGCAATCGCGCTGATGATGCCCAAATTGCTTTGGAAACCCGTTGAGAATGTCATAACATCTTCTTTGTTCAAAAAATCAGCAAGCTCCGACTCAAGCTGAACATGCAAATCAAGCGTGCCGTTCAAAAAACGCGAACCTGAACAGCCCGAGCCGTATTTTTCGAGTGCACGCACGCCCGCCGCAATAACGTCGGGATTGGAAGTCAGCCCAAGGTAGTTGTTTGAACCGAGCATTATGCGCCGTGAACCCTCCATGATGACTTCCGGAGCCTGTTTCGATTCGATTTGGTGGAAATAGGGATAAACGTTTTCGGCTGTTGCCTTCTCGACTATCTCAACCCTGCATTTGTCAAATAAATCCATATAAATCTCCAATAAATGCGGCAGTCCGCGCACCCGGATGAAAAATAAATATGGCTGCGCTTTCCGCCTTGGTATATACCTTTCAAGTTTAATACATTTTTTAAGAAAAGTCAAGGCATTTAAAGAAAAAACTTAGTTTGTTACAACCGGAAATAATTAAGCGAATCTTGCTTACGGTGCACGCTTGTGCTAAAATTGAAACATCCTGTCAACTCGGAGAAATCAATGCAAAACGAACCGGAATATGAACTGATAAAAAGCAGCCGAAAAACACTTGCTGCCGAAATCAAGCAGGGGCGGCTTATCATTCGCGCCCCGCATCAGGCAGCAGATGATGATATCAGGCGATTCATCCAAAAAAACAGGCAATGGATTGAGACCCATCTTGTAAAATCACGTTCCCGTGAAGCAGCTGCGGAAAGCATCCCGAAACTGACGCCCGAAGAGCTTCATAACCTTGCTCAACAAGCTCTGAAAGTAATTCCCGCGCGCGCTGCGTACTATGCTCCGCTCATCGGCGTTACATACGGGCGAATAACGATTCGAAACCAAACCTCCCGCTGGGGAAGCTGCAGCAGCAAAGGCAATCTGAATTTCAACTGCCTTTTAATGCTTGCCCCGCCGGAGGTTTTGGACAGCGTTGTTGTTCATGAACTTTGTCACCGCAGGGAAATGAACCACTCGCAAAAATTCTATGCCGAAGTCCTTCGTGTTTTTCCAACCTATCGCACGCAGGAAAAATGGCTCAAAGAACACGGCGGCGAACTGCTGAAGCGGCTCCGTGACTGACATGATTTTATTTTATAAAATACCAGTTTTTTATGTTCCGCAGCAAAGCCGGTTCGCGCATCGTTCCGATTTCCTGAAGCTTTGCGGAGTACACAACGCTGTTCAGGCGAAAATAAAGCACAATGAACGGAAGCTCATCGGCAAAAGCGGTTTGCAGCTCATATGCGGCATTGCGAAGGGATTCCTCATCCGCAGCAGCGTTCATTTTGTCAAGTGCGGCCGAAACCCCGGAATATAAGCCTGCATTGTAATGCCCGAAATTGTTCTTCCCGTTTACACCGAGATAAGGTTCAAGGTCATTGCTTTGCGCAAGGTTAAAGCCGCATAATGCAAGATCCCAATCGCCCGCCGCAAGCGCGGTCATGTATTCGCTGTCCGCGCTGCCGTATGAATGTGCAGCGGTCACAACCTTCACCGTTATGCCGACGGCCGCAAGCTGTTCGGCAATCATGCCCGCCGCCTCGCTTCGGACGGTGTTTTCGGTTGTGCCGCTTGTTAAAAGCGTAAGCTCAATCGGGCTTCCGTTCAGCGTTCTCCGCCCGTCCGCACCGACGCGGCTGCCGAGTTCATCGAGAATTGCATTTGCGCTGTTCAGGTTAAAGTCATATTGAACGGCGTTGCTGTTATACAGCCATGAATCCGGCGGCACGGGAACGTCGGCAGCACGAGCCCTGTTCATGTAAGCGTTTGTTATCAGCTTGGTTCTGTTCAGTGCATGTGCAATTGCACGGCGGAACTCAACGCGTGACACGAATGCGCGATTATGATTCACAAGCATGACTTCCATGTTTTGAGTCATCATATCCGTAACAACGGTTTTTCCCGCCTCGCTGTATTGTCCGACGGTCAGAAGCGCAGTGGGCACAAAATTAAGCTGCCCCGCACCGTAGGAGGCAAGCGCGGTTGCGTTTGATTCTCTTGCGTGGAATTCGACAGTATCGATATACGGCGGCCTGTCCCACCATTCCTCGTTGGATTTTAACGTTATCTTTGTGTTTGAAACGTAGCTTGCACGATATGCGCCCGTCCCGGTGAACGGTTCGGCATTCTCATGTATTATCGGGAAGCTGAGCGAATAAAGCTCACCGATGCCCGCAGAATTCATCATTACGCGCAGTGTTGTCGCGTCTATCATTTCAATTCGATTGATGCTTGAAAGCGCAGAAGCATAGTATGATTCGGAACCGAGAGTGTAAAGCTGATTAAATGTATACACAACATCACCCGCGGTCAATATGTCCCCCGAATGCCATTTGACATTTTCGCGCAGGTTAATAATCCACGAATTTGCATTTTCTTCATCCGCGCTCCAGTTAATGGCAAGCGACGGAATGAGTCTGTTGCTTTCGTCAATGCCGATAAGGCTCTCGAAAACAAGCGAATAGAGCCCGAGTGCTTCCTCCGTTGTTGCTATCAGCGGATTATAATTCAGATTATCTTTATTCAGGTTGCGCGGCATGGGGAGTTTCAGCGATCCGCCCTGCTGCGGAACGGGTTCCGATGTTTGCGGCGCCGCAGATTGCGGCAGATTCGTCTGAATCGCGTCGCCGCTGCCGCGCTTTCCGCATGCAGTACAGAAAAGCACCGAAACGGCAAGCAGAACGGCTCCTGCTTTTAATAAAACCCGCCTTGCAGGTTCGACCCTATTCGCGTCCCGCTTCATGTTCGCTTTCGCGCAGAAATTGGTATTTTTCATATGCATCTTTAACCTTTTTAACATAATTTTCTGTTTCCTCGTACGGAATGGTGAGATTTTTCCCGTCATAGTATTTCGGGTCGTCCAGCCAGCGGTTCACGGCACCGTGACCTGCATTGTATGCAGCGGCGGCGAGCTCAACATCCCCGTTGTATTTTTCCAAAAGAAACGAGAGCAGCCAGCAGCCCAAATCAATATTGTAATCCGGTTCGAATATTCTGCTTTCGTCATACTCTTTCCCCTGCCGCCATGCGATCCATTCGCCCGTTTCGGGCATGATCTGCATCAATCCCTGTGCGCCCGCACCCGATACGGCATCCGGAGTAAAAAAACTTTCCGTTCTTATGACTGCAAATACAAGGCATGGATCGAGATCGTATTTTTCGCACGCACTTAGAACCTCTGTTTCATATTCCATCGGATAAGAAAAATGTCTCCGCAAAGGTTTTTGGAGCATAGCCGCGAACGCAAGCGCAAGCGCAAGCGCAATGCAGCAGCCCGCAAAAATGATCCAAAGCCCGTTCCTGCCGCCGTTCTTCCGGTTGCCGGTATTTTTGCGTGTATTTTTTCTTTTTGCAGCTTTTTTCGCCATATTCTCCGCTCCCATATGCATCTTTATTTCTGCGGGAGCGTTTTATGCCTCGCAGGACGGCTGTGCATTATTTTCCGCCGCATTTTTTTTGCAATATTCCGATAAGCTCATCAACCCGCAAATGCAGCTCAGCCTCGGTCGTATCGTTTTCGATTATGTAATCCGCATAGCGTTTTTTCTTCCATTGCGGCATCTGCGCCGCAATTCTTGCACGCGCCTCGCGCCTCGACAGCCCGTCACGCTTCATTATACGGGCATAACGTGTTTCAATATTCGCCGTTACAAGAATCACGCTGTCGCATCTTTTATGCAGTCCGCTTTCGATAAGCAGGGGCACATCAAGCACCACCCCACGGCAATCCGGAAGCTGTTTCGCCGTCTCCGCCTGTTCGAGCAGGCTTTCAATCACGGCAGGATGAACAATATCATTCAGAAGCTCCACACGACTCTTTTTCTCGGCTGCAATTCGTTCCGCCGAAGCATTTGCCGCATTGCCCGGACAGGTTTTATCCTGCACTTCGTTGTTCTTTTCGCCGAAAACGCATTCTGAAAGCTTTTTTCGGTCTATATTGCCCGATTCATCCAGTATGCCCTCGCCGAACGCATCAGTAAGCTTCCTTAAGACTTTTTCCGTTTGAATCACATCATGCGCCGTTTTATCCGCATCAACGATAAAAAAACCGCGCTCAGCCAGCATTGCCGAAACGGTGGATTTGCCTGCCGCCATGCTTCCCGTAAGCCCAAGCAGCGGAATGCGCTTGTTTTCGGCAATGATTTTTGCATCAAAACCATTTGTTCTTTCGCTGTACATAGAGTCGGTTCCTTCCTCCGTTTCTTTATGATAATGCTTTACTTTGTATCAAACCAGCTGTGTCCGCACTCAACATCCGCTTTGAGCGGCACGCGAAGCTTTACAACATTGCTCATGCAGTCTGAAAGCAAAGCTTTCACGCGCTCCGTCTCCTCCTCCGGTGTGTCTATAATCAGCTCATCGTGAATCTGAAGTATCAGCCGTGCGCGGAGTCCCTGTTCCTTAAGACTGTTTGCAACCTTCACCATTGCTGCTTTAATTATATCTGCCGCCGAACCCTGAATCGGCATATTCATCGCTACGCGCTCACCGAAACTTCGCGTATTGTAGTTTGAAGATACGATTTCGGGAAGCTCGCGCCTTCTGCCCATAATGGTCACGGCGTAGCCTTTTTCCCTGCCGTTTTCAACCGCAGCTTTCATATAGTTCCGCACTCCCGTGCAGCGGTCAAGGTACTTTTCAATGTATTCCGAAGCTTTCTTCGGCGAAATATCCAATTGTTCGGAGAGGCCGTATGCGCTTATACCATACACAATGCCGAAATTGACAGCTTTTGCCGCAGAACGCATTTCACGCGTCACCTCATCCTTAGGGACGCCGAAAACCTCCGCCGCGGTGCGTGTGTGGATATCATCCCCGTCGTTGAATGCGGCAATCAAAGCCTCATCTCCGCTTATGTGCGCAAGCACGCGCAATTCTATCTGTGAATAGTCCGCCCCGACAAGAACACAGCCCGGGCTTGCAACAAAAGCGCGGCGGATTTCGCGTCCAAGCTCCGTGCGGACCGGAATGTTCTGCAAATTCGGCTCCTGACTTGAAATACGTCCCGTTGCGGTAACGTTCTGGTTCAAGGTTGTGCGGATTCGTCCGTCCGAACCGATTTTTTGAAGCATTGCATCGATGAACGTTGATTTGAGTTTTGTCAGGAATCTGTACTCAAGCACCTTGCCCACGATAGGATGCATGGTCTTCAGCCCTTCAAGCACCTCACTGTCGGTCGAATATCCCGTTTTTGTTTTCTTTCGCGGCGGAAGGCTGAGTTTTTCAAACAATACCACGGAAAGCTGCTTCGGCGAAAGGATGTTGAAACTTTCCCCCGCAAGCTCGTGAATTTCTTTCGCAAGCTCTTCGGAACGCGCCGCCATGGTTTCGCCGAGAGAACATAAAACTTCCCTGTCGAGCATGAACCCCGCGCTCTCCATATCAAACAGCACATGTTCAAGCGGCAGTTCAACATTCCGATACAGCTCCGTCATGCCTCTGCGTTCAAGCATTTGTTCCAGTTTCGGTTTCAAAACGATAAGCGCAGCCGCTCCGCGCTCACCGATACCGCTCTCCTCGGCAAGCACATCAAGTGTTTTTGCGGGATGCAGTGCGTTAAGCAGGTAATCCGCAAGCATGGCATCGAAAATTTCACCGTTGAGCGCAACACCGAACGGCGCAAGGATATGCCGTTTTGATTTGGCATCAAATACGGTTTTTTTGATTTTTTTCGACTCAAAGACGGGCTTAAGTGCGCAGAGAACCTGTTCGGGCAGCAATGCCGCACTGAACAGATCTCCTCCGACCGAGGCATTGAAAAGTACTGTGCCTTCTCCCGTTATTGCAGCGACCGTGACACTCTGTTCACAAATATCGAATGCTGTTTCATTGCATTGCAGAAGCGTATCAACGCATGCCTGCAGCTCTTCATCACTTTTGACATCGCGGAGATCAAATTCGGCAGTTCGAACCTCGGCAGCATCTTTCCCGTTTGGTTCAGGCATGTTTGCCGCATTTTGATTCTGCGTGCCTGCAAGTTCACGCACGCGTTTAAGGACGGCGCGAAGTTCAAGCTTTGTCAGCTCCGCCGCACCGTTTGCAAGCAGAGCGGGATTGAATCTGCAATCCTCCACCCGCTCGCTCACGGGAGCATCGGTGTTTATTGTTCCGAGTTCATAGCTCATCCTTGCGGACTCCGCACCGTCAAGCAGCTTCTGCCGCAATGCGCCTTTTTCATTTTCCGCATTTTCAAGCACGGATTCCATCGTTCCGTATTTTGAAAGCAGCTTCAGCGCGGTCTTTTCGCCGACGCCCTTAATGCCGGGCAGATTGTCCGAATTGTCGCCCATTAAGCCTTTGAGATCAACCATGCGCGCAGGTTCAAGTCCGTATTCGGCAAGAAGGGTTCCTTTATCGTATTCAACGGTTTCGGTGATGCCCTTTTTCGTCATCAGAACGTGTACATTATCGGTGATAAGCTGCAAAGCATCCCTATCCCCGGTCACAAGCAGAGAATCAACGCCCTCCTTCTGCGCCCGACGGGAAAATGTGCCGAGAATATCATCCGCTTCGAAGCGTTCGCATTCAATAACGGCAATGCCCATTTTTTTCAGCAATTCCTGCAAGAGCGGAAACTGCGTGCGGAGATCGTCCGGAGTTTCCCTTCTGCCGGCTTTATAATCGGCATATTTTTCATGTCGAAAGGTTTTTATCGGCATATCAAACGCAACAAGCAGGTAATCCGGCCGCATATCAACAAGCTTAAGCAGCATCGAAAGGAAGCCGTGCAGTGCGCCCGTCGGCGTACCCGCTTTGTTGGTCATGTTAGGAAGCGCGTAATACGCTCTGTGCATCAGTGAGTTGCCGTCAATTGCAATAAGTTTCATTTTGTGTTATCTCCGTTGTTATCCATTGTTCGGTCATTCCTTCCGGCACAGGTTTATGCGCCGAAAATTTTCAGCAAGGCAAAGAGTGCGATGCTGACCGCGACGCTCAGAAGCGTTCCGTAAAGATAGTATTCCGCAAAGGAGCGATCTTCAAAGTCTTTGAATCTGACTATCGATTTCGCGGTGAAAACAAGCGCAACAGCGGAATACTGCCCGAGCAGGAGCATACAAATTATTATAAATCGTTCCAATGAACCGATGCATCCGCCGTGCTTCAGGCGTGTTTTCACCTTTTCATCAGGTTTTTCGGTTACAAGCACCTTTTGAACAAAAACATTTGCGGGCTTCAGCACGGCAAGCAGCATCGTCAGTATGCTGAGCATTGCAAAGCCGTCAATGCCAACGAGGGCTTTTATATCGTTTTGCAAAAATTCTATCCCGCGCCCCTCACCGTAAAATGCCGACGTGAAAGATACCGCAAGGATTATCGAAAGGTGCAGTGCCTGATCGATAAGATATGCGGCTCTGTCCTGTTTCACGGTCAAACTGCCGCGCTTTGCGGCACCGTTTAAAATCAGCTGCTTCACAATGTCAATCACCGCATGTGTCACGGCACAGGCAGCAACCGCATATAAGTATGCATTCGAATAACACAGCAGCAGCGTTGAAAACATCACTGCCGCATAAATCCCTGCATGAATCAAAACATACAGTGTGTTCCTGCTCTTCAGTTTTGCAAGGCACTGCGGTTGAAAATAATAATCTCCGAGCATATGCGCAAGCATCAAAAGTGTGTATTCCTTCATCGATTCATCCTCTGCTGTCGTGTTAAAATTTCAGGTTAAAACGGTTTTATCGGCACATTCCTTATCACCGTTCTCCGCATGCTCACCGTCGGTTTTCAGTTCCGAAAGCAAAGCCTCCGCAGCGATCAGGCCTTCGGCATACTCCCTTGCGTTTGAAACGGAAAGGCTTATATTAAATGTGCTCTGTGTTATTCCGAGCCGCTTTGCAAGCTCGGTTTGGGTTTGTGCAGCGTTTGTGACCGCATTTCGAACATACATCGCTGCCGCCTCGTTCTGCCGTTTTGTTCTCTCCCGCCGCAATGCGGACAGGAGCAGCAAAACGGTATTCACGCCGGTTTCAAGCTCCTTCCGCCGCACATTCCGCTCGCATTCCGAACATTCCGCACCTCCGGCGTCAAGCAGAATTCTTGAATATGCTCTGCCGCGGTTTTCGGCTTTCCTGAGCAAATTCATTCCGTGCCGCGCACGGTAAAACGCTTCTCCGTCCGCCCCAATCGCCGCTTCCCTTCGGATTTGTGTTGACATTCCGCCGAAACCGATTGCAATTCTTATGCGAACCGGAAACATTTCGTCGATTATCCTGTCGGCAACAAAAATCGGATCCGCACCTTTTTCCGCAAACAGAAGCCCTTGGAACTCATCACCGAGTGTTATCAAAAAATCTGCCGCAATATGCGCCGCATTTTCGGCATTGACGGAAGAAAGTATCGATTGCAGCTTTTTCTGCACATCGTAACGATCTTGTTCGTGCCGCGAGTCGATAATATCTCCGATCAGCGCAAAATAATGCCGCTCACTGTTCATTTCACCCGGGTTGTGCATAAAACCTCCGCAAAATATACTTATAATATTGTACCACATTTTGCACCCCGGTTCAATCCGATTATTGACGATTTCGTGAATTTATCTGTAAGAAAGATTCAAACAATCAACCCTTCCGGAGAATAACCGAATTCGTGGAAATTTGTTATAAGATATGTTGTTATTCTTTCAGATTCTGCGGGCATCATCATATTTCAGACAAACTCCGATACCCCGAGCTTCAGTATTTAAATATCGGAGAGCCGTTGATTTGCCGTCATAATGCAAAAACCCGCTCTTCACATTTGCGCGAAGTGCGGGTTTATCATAAATCATTCATTTAAATCAAATATCAGATCGCAGACCGATCAGCATCGCTCCGGACAATGTGCCCGTCGACAGACAAGTTGTGCCTGTGCAGCTTTGCAATCTCCACTTATTTCCCGTATTTTTTCAGGAAATCCGGAAATTTTTGGAGTCCGTAAACTTCATCAACGATGCTGCCGTTTTCAAAATAGCTGAGTGAGTACATGCTCTGATCCGGCTTTTTCGAATTGATATAGCACGAGAAGATGAATTCCCCGCCGACTATGTACCTTGTGAAATCATAGCCGTTATCGCCCGTGTCGCAAGCCTTGTCTCGCGGAAGTTCAGCAGCCGAAAGTCCCGTCTTGCCGTTTATCAGCGTGTTGAATTCCGCAAAAGAGAGCTGCGGATAACTATCCGGATTATTGATTATCTGTTTCAATACCTTTTCATTTTTGTTTGATTTGCGTGAACAGCCCGCAGCGGAGGTCAGCAGTGCGGCGACGGACAGAATAACACACATGATTCTGATATATTTTCTTGTTTTTGCCATTGAGTTTTCCACCTTTCAGATTTAATCCGGCAGCATTCCCTCTGCACAGCAAAACGAGTGCGAGCCGTGATCGGAGTATGCTTATTATAAACCATTCCGCGAAAAAACGAAACTGCCGCCAAGCACTATATATTGTTTTGTGCGCAAGTTTCTGCTGCATCCGAGTTTTGCGCATTCTGATACGTCTTCACAAGCGCAAGCAGCGTATCTATATATATTTTTTGATTCTGAGCCTCCCAATTTTTCTCCGCAAGACGCGTATACTCTGCATTCGGGAGCTTGATGCGGATTTCAAATATCGCATCCCCGTTTTCAACGAGTGCAAAAGTTGCATCGAAACCGCCGTCCGGCAGCGGGGTTGCGATAATGCGCGAGGTATTCTCCCGACGGAACTCATCTTTGTTGCTGCCGACAAATCCCTCAATCGACTCACGCAGGGATTTCGGAAGGTTTTTGCCGAAAAGATTCATAATCTCCTCTCCGCGCGGAGTCATAACTATCATCTGCATTTTGAATGTCGGCACGGATGCAATGCAGCCGTTTGCTTCCAAATCGATTATGTGCTCGCACACGTCAAAATAGTTTTCAACCCCGTTTTCGCTCATTACGGTTGCAATCTGTTCACGAGAAAGAGGCATTTCGGCGCACTCAAGGGTAAAAAGTATCATCAACTTGAGCTTGTCCTCGCCGTTCGAAAAAAAAGCCATAAATTTTTTCCTCCGTTCAAATTCAAAAAATCCTTGTTTTAAAAGCCTTTCTGCTCCGTTTTTAAACATTATACTCATTATACCACAATTTCCCCGAAAAATAAATTTCAAAAAAGGGGTTGCAAAATTCAAAATTATGTGTATAATAGAATCTGCTGAAAGGCAAGGGGTTATAGCTCAGCTGGTCAGAGCGCTACGTTGACATCGTAGAGGTCGTTGGTTCGATCCCAACTAATCCCACCAATGTCTGTCCTGCGGTGTTCGTTACGTCCTGATTATAAACCCTCGTTCCAACTTTAGGGGCGATAGTCGAACCGCGAAAGGCACCCCCGCATTATGCTTTGCATTGCCTTGGGGTACCGAAAGCATTAGCGTCGCACCCGCGCCTGTCTTCTTAGACGGGTATTATAAGAGGGGCGGACGGCACAATGGGATGGATTCTATTGCCGAATGGTGTAACGGTAACACTAACGACTCTGACTCGTTCATCCTTGGTTCGAATCCAAGTTCGGCAGCCACAAAAACCTTTGTTCGGATTTTCCGGCAAAGGTTTTTGTTTTCTTTTTATTCCCCCGTCTCTCTGCACACAATAATCTTGAAACAACCGCGGCAATCGGGTATAATAAGCGTGATAAAGCAACAAAAAACCGCTGCACACCGCGTGCGTGCGCGGCGGTTTCATCGGAGAATAAATGGCAAACAAACCAAACGGCAACCTGACCGGCATCAAGTCCGCAATGCTGGACAGACTGAATAGCCTTTATGACTTTAAGCAGGGGCTTGATGAATTTGCATCATTTGAACTTTTAAGCGAGCTTTGCGCCTGCTCCGGCGAAATCAACCGCGAGATTTCCGTCTATATTTCCCGTGACGGCAGCATTGTTGATGTTTCTGTAGGCGACAGCGCAAAGGTCAGCATGCCTTCAATGCGCCTCGTGCGCAATGAAGACAGACTCTGCGGCGTTCGCTGCATCCACACGCACCCAAGCGGGGACGGCAGGCTTTCCGGAGTTGATCTCGGAACGCTGCGCTCGATGAAGCTTGACTGCATGGCGGCTGTCGGAGTTTCGGACGGCAAACCCACTCAGCTTTACGCGGCCTATCTCGGCGATTTCGACGAAGACACAGGCAGCCGCGCCGCGCTTGTGTACGGACCCATGCGGCCCTACAAGCTCCCGCAAAAAGCACTGATTGCGGAAATTTTCAATTCGGATGACCGTTTCCGCAGCACGACAAAAGAAGTTGAAGCCGTTGAGCAGGAACGCGCCGTCCTTGTGGGCATGGATAATGACGAAGGGTACGACACTCTTGAGGAGCTCAATGAGCTTGCAAAAACCGCCGGCGCACTTGTGGTCGGCAAAGTTCGTGTCCGTCGGCGCACAATCGACAATGCAACCTATGTCGGAAGCGGCAAAGCCAACGAGCTCAGCCTTATGGGCAGCGAGCTTGAAGCGGATCTGTTCATTTTTGATGATGAACTTTCCGCAATTCAGCTCCGCACGCTTGAGGAGATCCTCGGAGCGCGCGTTATTGACAGAACAACGCTTATACTCGATATTTTTGCTGCCCGTGCAACAAGCCGTGAGGGCAAATTACAGGTGGAGCTTGCGCAAATGCGCTACCGTCTTCCCCGCCTTATCGGGCAGGGGCAGGTTCTCTCGCGTTTGGGCGGCGGCATCGGAACGCGCGGCCCCGGCGAAAAGAAACTTGAAATCGACAGGCGGAGAATAAGGCGGCGTGTTTTCGAGCTTGAAACCGAACTGTCCGAAATTGAAAAACAGCGCGGACTGCGGCGCGAAAGCCGAAAGGCGAACCGTGTTCCGCTTGTTGCGCTTGTCGGGTACACAAATGCCGGCAAATCCACAATGCTCAACGCTCTCACCGATTCAAACGTGCTTGCGGAAGATAAACTCTTTGCAACCCTGGATCCCGTTGTGCGCAAAATCACACTTTCCGGCGGCACGGAAGCTTTGCTTTCCGACACGGTCGGGTTCATCAACAAACTTCCGCACGACCTTGTTGAGGCGTTTAAATCAACATTGGAAGAAGTTTCAAACTCCGATCTGATCCTTCAGGTTGTTGATATTTCCTGTCCTTATCATGAAAAGCAGATGCGCGTTGTTGACGGCGTTCTCGAATCCCTTCATGCAGCGGATATTCCGCGCATAATCGTTTTCAACAAAGCCGATGCAATCGCCTCCTGCGATCTTCCGGCCGAAAGTGAAAACAGGATTAACGTCAGTGCTCTGCGCGGCACGGGCATTGAAAAGCTTCTCAGTGCAGTTGAGCTGAAACTCAATTCCGCCCGCACAGAGGTGGATATTCTTGTTCCGTACAGCAAATACGAAGCTGTCTCAATGATTCGCGATCGCGGAATGCTGCTGAGTGAGGAGCATACCGAAGCAGGCACGCACATTCGCGCCCTGCTTGACGCGGAAAGCATCGGTCAGCTGCGCAAAATTCTCGATTTTTAACGACTGCGGGCATTGAATCGGATATGAGTAAAACAAAGATAATAACAATCGAAGGCATTGACGGCAGCGGCAAAACAGTTCAATTTGAACTGCTCACGAAGGGACTGCAAGACAGGGGGTTCACGGTTCAAAAACGTGCTTACCCTGTTTATGATGCTTTTTTCGGCGAACAGGTCGGAAGGTTTCTTTCCTGTTCGGAGGGCGTAAGCGCAAGCACCGTTGACCAAAAGAGCATGGCGCTTTGGTTCGCAATGGACAGATTCATGGATTTTCGGAATTATCGCGACGGGGAAGCGGATTTTCTGCTTATCAACCGCTATGTTCTCAGCAACGCAGTCTATCAGAGCATACGCGAACGTGATATCAGCGAACCCGGTTCGGATAATTCCGCTTTTGCCGATTGGGTTTTCCGTCTTGAATACGATGTTCTGGGGCTTCCGCGCCCGACATTAAACCTGTTTTTCGACGTTGACACCGAATGCGCAGGCAAAAACGTTGATAAAAAGGGTTTCCGTGACTATATCGGCAGCGGCCGCGATGTTTACGAGAAGAGTGCGGGCATTCAGGCCCGCGCAAGAGCCAAATACCGCGAAATGTCCGAACGTTTTTCCGACACGGTCATCATTCCGTGCACCGAAAACGGTGCGATGCTTCCTCCGGAAACGATTTCAAACGCGGTTTTCGAGCTGCTGCGCGAACGCGGGCTCATCTGACACACCCATGCTTTTTTGATTCCCCATCGGGCAAAACATTGTATAAACATAAAAAGGAGAAAACAACATGAGAAAGATAGGCATTTTGACCGGCGGCGGCGACTGTCCGGGACTTAACGCAGTTATTCGCGGCGTTGTTGAAAAATGCGCCGAAGCAGGAATGGAAGTTTTCGGTTTTCGCGACGGCTGGCGCGGTGCGCTGAACGCAAAGGGACATTGGCTCACGCTTTCCGAAGTGGAAGGCATACAGACCCTCGGCGGAACCATTATCGGCAGCTCCCGAACAAATGTTCTTGCTCAGCCTGACGGCACTTCAACAATCATCAACGTGCTTGATGCACTCGGGCTTGAAGGTCTTGTCGCCATCGGCGGGGACGACACTCTCGGCGTTGCGAATGCGCTGCGCAAACTCGGCGTTAACGTTATCGGCGTTCCGAAAACCATAGACAATGATTTGAGCTGTACCGATTACACTTTCGGCTTTGAAACCGCCTCCAACATTGCAATGGAGGCCATTGATCGCCTGCAAACGACCGCTAAGGCTCATTCCCGCTGCATCGTTGTCGAATGCATGGGTCGGCACACGGGCTGGATCGCATTGCAGGCAGGACTTGCCGCAAATGCCCATCTTGTGCTTATTCCCGAATTCCCGAAATCCTATGATGAGATAATTTCCGTTGTTCGCCGCAGATATCTTCGCGGAGACAGATATACTATCATTGTTGTTGCGGAAGGTTTTGAACTGCTCGGCGGCGATAAAATAGACCTCGGAACCGACGCATTCGGCAACAAGCTGCTTATTCACAAAAACCTTGCAAAGAACCTTTCCGACATGATTGAAGATACGATGCGCAATGATCCGCTTCTCGGCTCCGACGCACAGTATTTTGAATGCCGCCCGGTCGTTTTGGGTCATGTTCAGCGCGGCGGTGCGCCGTGTGCATTTGACCGTGTTCTCGGAACAAGACTCGGCATAAAGGCCGGAGAGCTTGTTGTCAGGCGTGATTACGGAAAAATGGTTGCATTGAACGGCAATTCTATCGTCGGAGCGGATCTTGAAACTGCCGTCACCGTCCGAAAGGAAGTTGACAGGGAATTTTATGAGGCTGCATCGCTTTATTTTAAATAATTCCGAGTATATCGGACTGAAAAGCGGGTGTTCGCGAGCGAACACAGCTGCAACGGCACCCCGCAGAGTCAGCTATTATAAACAGCCCGCAGATACTGTTTGCGGGCACTGCGCCGACCGTCTCAAGCACAGGATAAGCGGCATGGAGTCAGCTTTTCGATATTTTTTCTTGACAAAGTCGGTTTTTGGGCGCATAATATGCACTTAAAAAGTTTGCGGCAGCTCAGGGCGAACAAACGTTTTTCTCCGCCCGAAGAAAAGGCTGCAAAAGGAAAGGAACCGCAAAATGGAAACGGCAAAAGAAAACTTTGAACCCCGCAATTTCATCGAGGAGCTCATTCTTGAGGATATGCAGCGCAGCCCCGTTGTTAAAACGCGCTTCCCGCCCGAGCCGAACGGTTATCTTCATATCGGCCACGCAAAGGCTCTTTGGATAAATTTTACAACAGCCGAACGCTTCGGCGGCAAATGCAATCTTCGTTATGACGATACCAATCCTGCCAAGGAGGATGTCGAATTTGTTGATGCAATCGAACAGGACATCCGTTGGCTGGGCTTCAATTGGGATAAGCTCTGCTACGGCAGCGATTATTTTGACAAATGTTATGAACTTGCGGTAAAACTCATCAAAGACGGCAAGGCATATGTCTGTGATCTTGACAAGGATGAAATCCGCGAATACCGCGGCACGCTGACCGAACCCGGCGTTAACAGTCCCTACCGCAGCCGCAGCGTTGAGGAGAACCTTGACCTGTTCCGCCGCATGAAAGAAGGCGAGTTTCCGGACGGAAGCCGCACCCTCCGTGCGAAAATCGATATGGCTTCTCCGAACATCAATATGCGCGACCCCGCACTTTACAGGATTCTGCACCGCACCCATCACCACCAGGGCGACAAATGGTGCATCTATCCCATGTATGACTTTGCGCACCCGATTCAGGATGCTATCGAGGGCATTACCCATTCCCTCTGTTCCCTTGAATACGAAGCTCACCGCCCGCTCTACAATTGGGTAATCGAGGCTTGCGGATTCGAGCATAAGCCCCGCCAGATTGAGTTTGCAAGGCTGAACATCACCAACACTATTATGAGCAAACGCTTCCTTCGTGCGCTTGTTGAGGGCGGCTATGTCTCCGGTTGGGATGACCCGCGTATGCCGACGCTTTGCGCAATGCGCCGCCGCGGATACACTCCGGAAGCAATAAAGGACTTTCTGACCCGTGCCGGTGTTGCAAAGGCTGATTCGGTGGTTGATTCCGCAATGCTTGAACACTGCGTCCGCGAGGATCTGAACGCACATTGCGACCGTGCAATGGCCGTTATTGACCCCGTTAAAGTTGTCATTGACAACATGCCCGAGGGTGAATTCATCGATGTTGAAATTGAAAACCTACCCATTGCCGAAGAAGGCGATGCCAAGTTCGGCGAAAAGCACACCGTCCGTTTCAGTCGGGAAGTCTATATCGAGCGCGATGATTTCATGGTTGAACCTCCGAAAAAGTTTTTCCGTCTCAAACCCGACGGAGAGGTTCGTCTTAAAGGTGCATACATTGTAAAATGCGTCGGTTTTAAACAGGACGAAAGCGGAAAAGTTACTGAAATCCACTGCACATACGACCCCGAAAGCTTCAGCGGCGAATGCACCCGCAAAGTCAAGGGCACAATTCACTGGGTTCCCGTTCAGGATGCGATTCCCGCTGAATTCCGCCTTTACGAACAGCTCATGAAGGATGAAAACGTTTCGGCCGATGATTTTATCGATAAGCTGAATCCCGATTCCGTTCGCATTCAGAACGGCTTTATCGAACCATTCCTTGCCGATAAACCCGCCGGCTATCGCTGCCAGCTCATGCGAATCGGTTATTTCTGTGTTGACCCTGATTCAACTGCCGAAAAGCGCGTTTTCAATCGCACTGTCGGCCTGAAGGACAGCTATAAGCCCGCACAGAGCTGAGGCCTGCGCACCTGATTGACACCCTTTTGATGTTAAGAGCTTTGCCGCCGTTCGGCTGCAAAGCTCTTTGTTTTTTCTTTTTATTTTTTCTTTTTATTTTTCTGTTTATCCTCAGGCTCGATTGCGAATCATATCATGCCGAACTCTGCCTTCAGGCGCAGAATTCTTTCAACACTTTCATTTAATCTGTCCAACGAAATCTCGCCTGTTTGCACGGCCGAAAGAATCCCGTTGAATGCGGCTGCATAGTCATAAGGCATCAGGAGTATATCCGCGCCTGCATTAAACGCAAGCACCGCGCTCTCTTTCGATGAATAGTTCTCGGCAATCGCACCCATTGCAAGCGCATCAGTAATTATTACGCCGTCATAGCCCATTTCGCCGCGAAGGTGCAGCGTCAGCGCATCATATGATAATGAACAGGGCAGATTGTCGGTGTTTCCGCGTGTCAACGTTATATGTGCCGCCATTATCATATCCGTTTCATTAATTGCATTATAAAACGGAATCAATTCGCATTCCGAAAGCTGCTGCCAATCCTTTTCGAGTGCAACATAGCCGTCATGCGTATCTCCCGCCGTGTCCCCATGCCCCGGAAAATGTTTTATGCAGGCAATAATGTTTTCTTTATGCAGACCGGATATTGCTGCATTCACCATTTTTGCAACAAGTTTTGGGTCGCTTCCGAACGCTCTGTTTCCGATAACAGTATTATTCGGATTTGAATTCACATCCGCAACGGGCGCAAAGTCAAGATTAAACCCAAGCTCTGCAAGGTACCCGCCTATTGCTGAATACATTGCACGCACCTGCTCCGGATCGCCGGTGCTTCTGACAGCCTGAGCACCGTCATATTTCGGCACTGTGAAGGCGGGCGAGTTTGCAATTCTTGCAACTGTGCCTCCCTCCTCATCCACTGCAATGAAAAGAGGAATTCGGCTTGCTTTCTGTAGATTTTGGATGAATGCAACTGTTTGTTCCGGGTTTTCGATATTCTTTCCGAAAAAAGCTATCCCCCCGGCAGGATGCGCTGCGAGAAAATCCGCCATGCCCGCCGAACAGTCCGTGTCACTGTACCGTGCCGAGCCGTGCGCCTGATTCGGTGTGAAGCTTTCATCCAACGATTCCGGACGAACAATGAAAATCTGTCCGACTTTTTCTTCAAGTGTCATTTCAGTCATCATTTCAGCCACGATATCCTCCTCCGGATCGTTTGTTGCGGCTGCCGAAGGTTTTATCGTCATCTCCGCAGTCGGTTCGACGGAAGGCGTGAGCAGTGCCGGTGCTGCAGTTGAATCCTGTCCGGTTCCGCGTCCGCCTATGCATGCGCAGAATGCACACAAAAGCACCGCTGCAATCACCGTTATGCAGCTGATAATTATTTTTCTATTGAAAATAACAGCATTCTGCGTCATTTTAGGCATAAACCTCCGCTGATGTTTGTGTTGTTCTCTGCTGCAAAATCGGCAGCATCCCTTTTGCGGAATGCTGCCGACCGTTTGAGTTCAAATTAAATTCAGCCCATGATATCGTGGTTTACCGTATCCTGAATGCGCTGTGCAATTTCATCCGCACGGGCAACAAGCTTCTTGCCCTCTTCGCTGAAGAATGCAGCCTTTGCTTCATCCTTTACGCCGCCGAGGTTGATAAGAACGTTCAGCCATGCACCGTGAACGCAGGTGTGAAGGTTCAGCCCGCCGACGCCGAGATCGCTTGCACAGTTGGTGTTGTAATGACCGAGCATTCTGTCCGCAAGTTCAAGCGCAGCAACGGAGAGGCGCAGCGTTTCAAAGGGAACTTCCGTTGCAACAAGAGTTGCATCGGCAATCGCTTTCCTGCGAACGGCCTTCTCCTCGTCGGTTGCTTTCGGCATTTTGAACGCAGCTGCAACAAGGTTGTATGCGTCCGTATCCCTGTCAACCTGAGCGGTCAGCTCGTCGTAAATTTTCTTTCCCTGCTCAATGATTTCGTGACAGAGGGGCCAATCGGCTTCATAGCTCTTTTTGACCGCAGTCTGACCCGCGACCATCGTGACAAGGCCTGTGCCCTGTGCGCCGCAGAATGCAGCCGCGCTGCCGCCGCCGGGAGCGGGAGCATCGGAAGCAACAATGTTGAGATAGTCAGTAACGACCATGTCGATAAGTTTCATGTGTTTAAAATTACCTTTCGTTGTTATGATTATGCCGATTCGGACTATTCTGCCGTGCTGTCGGCAATTTATTCCGAATCGAACCTGAGATTACTTCACAGCGACACGGCCGCGCTTGATAACCTTTTTAACCTGATTTGAGCCCATTCTGTAGCAGAGCATGGGCAGCTCATCCGCATTCCAAAGCACGATATCCGCAAGTTTGCCCGGTTCAATCGAACCGACGCTGTCGCCCTTGCCGATTGCACATGCAGCATTCAGCGTGACTGCCGTCAAAACCTCCTCGGGGAAGAGGCGGTAACGCAGATAGCCGAGATTCATTGAAAGCTGCAAATTCAGCGACGGGCATGACCCGGGGTTGAAATCCGTTGCAATTGCAACAGGGACGCCCGCCGAAATCATGTCGCGCGCACGCGCAAAGGGTTTGTTGAGATAAAGTGAGGTTTGCGGCAGCAGGCAGGCAGTCGTTTTCGCCTTTGCCATTGCTTCAATGCCGCTGTCCCGTGTTGCAATAAGGTGTTCTGCGGAAATTGCGCCGATCTCGCCCGCAAGCTCCGAACCGCCAAGCGGATCTATCTCATCCGCATGCACTTTTGACGGAAGCCCGAGTTTTTGTGCCGCAAGCAGAAGTTTCCGCGACTGCGGAACGTTGAATACGGAACTTTCGAGGAAGACATCGCAAAAATCCGCAAGCCCCTGTTCCGTAACGACCGGCAGCACACGTTCAATTATAAAATCAATGTACCCGTCAGCATTGCCTGCATATTCGTCCGGAATTGCATGTGCACCGAGGAATGTGGCAGCAATATCCTGTGCGCAGGCTCCGCCGAGACGGCGAATGACGCGGAGCTGCTTCAGCTCATTTTCCGAATCCAGTCCGTAACCGCTTTTAATTTCAACCGTTGTAACGCCGAAATCGAGCATTTCCGCAAGAAAGCCGCGTCCGCGTTCAAAAAGCTCATCCTCGGTTGCTTTGCGCGTGTTGGTCAGCGTGTTCAAAATGCCGCCGCCTGCGTTGAGGATATCAAGGTAGCTTGCGCCTGCAATTTTCAGCGGCACTTCATGCGCGCGCCAGCCACCGAAAACAAGATGGGTGTGTGCGTCAACAAGTCCGGGTGTTGCAAGCGCACCGTGAGCATCGACGATATCGGCATATGCCGAATACTCGGGAAGCTCTCCGTTTGCAGTCACCGCAGCGATTTTTTCACCGTCAATGAGAACTGCCGCATTGTGCAGCACTTCGATTTTGCCCTGATCCGAACCGCAGCGGCTGCTTGTGCCGAGCGGGGTTGCAAGTGTTCCGATGTTTTTAATAAGAAGCATAGGCATTTGACCTTTTCACGGAATGCAGAGCGGCAAATGCTCTGCATTCCGCTCAGTCTTTAATTGTGTTCTGAATTACAGCAAATAGTTTTCAATAATCTGCTTGTCCGCATTGAAGTCCTCGATTTGCAGGTAATATTCTGCGGAATCGATGAGCGCACGCATCGGAGTCAGGCCGATGATCTCCGTGCCGATAACGTGAACGCCCCAGCGTGCGGCTTCAGCCTTTGTGACTTCAACAACCCTGTAAAGCGGAGTGCGGTTGAAGTCGGTCATGTTGATTGAAACCTGCGCAATGTTCCTGTCCTCAAGCATAACGCCGAGAGCCTTTACGCAATCGAAACCGCCGCTTGAACGACGGATAATCTTTGCAATTTTGCTTGCAATGGAAACATCGGAAGTTGAGAGGTTGATATTGAATGCAACCAAGGGCATACGGCAGCCGACGGCTGTTACGCCTGCGGTGGGGTGAATCGCTGCGCCGCCGAAATCGGGGGTCCACTGCGGATCCTTGACCTTTTCCGCCATGCCTTCAAACTGACCCTTGCGAATTGCCGCAAGGTTTACACGATGCGGTGCGGAAGCGGAATCTTCATAAAGGAAAATGGGTATGCCCGCTTCATTCCAAATGCGCTCTGCGAGCTGTTTGGAATACTCAACGGTTTCTTCCTTTGTAACGTCCTTCATGGGAATAAGGGGGATAACATCGACCGCACCCATGCGGGGATGTTCGCCCTGATGATGATTCAGGTCAATAAGCTCTGCCGCTTTCTTGGCAAGAGCGGTTGCGGCATTCATAACGCCTTCGGGGCTGCCCATGAAGGTGATAACGCTGCGGTTGTGGCTTGCATCGCTGCTGTAATCAAGCAGTGTTACGCCCACAGTGTTGCGAACGGTGTCAACACATGCCTCGATGACCTCATGGTTCCTGCCCTCGCTGATATTCGGGACGCATTCAATGATCTTTGCCATTTTAAGAAAACTTCCTTTCGTGTTTTTGCCCCGCAGAAGTATGCGGAGCGGTTGTTTTTTGCGTTTGTTGTTTGTTGTTTCTTTATTTTTGCCGCGTCCGCAGGGCAAAAGCCGTGAGCTCCCGCCGTCTGCGGGCGCAGGCAATGTTAATTTGAAGAATGTATGCAGAACGTATCATACCGTTCCGGCAAATGCCGGTTTAACATTTGTCCTGCACGTTTCCGAAGCTTATTTCAGAGCATCGGCAACAGTTTTTTTCACAAGTTCGTCATCCGCAAAATAGGGGATGGTGATATGAGCCTTGCCCGCCCATTTTTCATTGTATTTAACGGATGTTTCAACGGAGTGCTCGTTGCGCGCCCAATTGCGCCTTGCAACGCCGCCCATAACGTCCCACATCATTGCGGAGCGAATGATATTATCCACGCGCTCGCTGCCGTCCAGAACAAGGCCGAAACCGCCGTTGATGGATTTGCCGATTCCGACACCGCCGCCGTTGTGCAGTGCACAGAGGCTCATGCCCCTTGCGGCATTGCCCGCGAAGCACTGAACCGCCATATCCGCCATTACATTGCTGCCGTCCTTGATGTTTGCAGTCTCGCGGAAGGGGGAATCCGTACCGCTGACGTCGTGGTGGTCGCGTCCGATCATAACCGGACCGATTTCGCCGCTGCGAACCATTTCGTTGAATTTAAGCGCGATATTCGTTCTGCCTTCGGCATCCTGATAGAGTATGCGCGCCTGTGTGCCGACAACAAGCTTGTTTGCCTTTGCATCACGAATCCAAATATAGTTATCGCGATCCTGAGAGCAGCGGGTCGGATCGATGCAGCTCATTGCCGCTGCATCGGTCTTGTCGAGATCCTCGGGCTTGCCGGACAGGCAGACCCAGCGGAACGGACCGTAGCCGTAGTCAAACAGAACCGGACCCATAATATCCTCAACATAACTCGGGAAGATGAAGCCATCCTTTTCATCAACGCCGTTCTTGGAGATTTCCTGAACGCCGCTGTCGTAAACCGCTTTCATGAAGGAGTTGCCGTAGTCGAAGAAATACGTGCCGCGCTTTGTGAGGGCAACGATTGCATCGAAATGACGGCGCAGCGAAGCATTGACTCGGCGTTCGAACTCGTCACGATCGGAATGCAGCATATGCGTGCGCTCATCAAAGGTCAGACCGACGGGGCAATAACCGCCGTTATAGACGTTGTGGCAGGAAGTCTGGTCGGAAAGCAGATCGATATGGATGTTATGCGCAACGGCATATTCAAGCAAATCGACAATATTTCCGTGATATGCGATCGAAATCGATTTTTTCTCTGCAAGGTACTGTTTTGCTTCCGCAAACACCTCGTCAAGGTTATCGGAAATCGTGTTTACCCAGCCTTGGTCATAACGCGTTTTGATTCTTGAAAGGTCAACTTCCGCAAAAACACCGACTGCGTTTGCGATGTTCGCCGCCTTGGGCTGTGCACCGCTCATGCCGCCGAGACCGGAGGATACAAACAGCTTGCCCGCAAGATCGCCGTGTTCCGCAACGCCGAGATATTTTCTGCCTGCGCCGAGAATTGTGTTGAACGTTCCGTGAACGATGCCCTGCGGTCCGATATACATCCAACCGCCCGCCGTCATCTGTCCGTAGTTGGCAACGCCGAGTTCTTCCGCAATTTCCCAATCCTTAAGGTTGTCGAACATGCCGACCATCAGTGCGTTTGTGATGATAACGCGGGGCGCGGTGGGCTTTGAAGGAAACAGGCCGAGAGGATGACCGGACTCAACAACGAGAGTCTGATTTTCGGTAAGCTCTTCAAGATATTTTTTGATAAGGCGGTATTGCAGCCAGTTTTGGCAGGGCTGACCTGTTTCGCCGTAGGTAACAAGTTCATAGGGGTAAAGCGCAATCTCGAAATCAAGGTTGTTGTCAATCATGACCTGAAAAGCCTTGCCTTCAATGCATTTGCCCTTGTATTCATCGATGGGTTTGCCGTAAATCCTTCCCTCGGGACGATAGCGATAGGCATAGATTCTGCCGCGGGTTTTGAGTTCTTCCATGAATTCGGGAGCAAGCGTTTCATGGAGTTCCTCGGGAACATAGCGCAGTGCGTTGCGCAGCGCAAGCTCAGCCTGTGCGGGAGTGAGGCGGAAACCTCTGTCCGGTGCGCGGCGATAGCCCTCTTCCATTTTCGGATACTCCGGAAGAGTGTTGTCAAGTTTGATTGTCATTGCTTTTGCAACAAGTTCGTTTTTCATACTGATATTCCCTCCTTCGTTAGGATTGAATTTTTACCGGTTTTTCGGTATTTTTAATTTAGCTGTCGTCAGTGCTGTCGGTTGTCGGTTTTTGATAACCGGCGCAAATCATTCAAGGGTTCCGCAAACGCTCTCGGCCGCGCGGACGATCTCTTCCGCCTTTACCATTGCATCGAACTTGTTCATCTGTTCGTACATCACGATATCGTCGTGAATGGGTGCAACGCTTTCGCGGATCTTGTTGTAAACAGCCTTTGTTGCGGGAGCGAGCTTATCATCGCCGCGCAGGTAAAGAGCCTGGCTTGCGGCAAACAGCTCAATGCCGATAACCTTCTGTGCATTGTCAAGGATCATGCGCGCCTTGCGTGCGGCAATGGTGCCCATGCTTACATGATCCTCCTGATTTGCAGAGGAAGGAATGGAGTCAACGCTTGCAGGGTGCGCCCAAACTTTGTTTTCGGAAACCATGCTTGCGGCTGAATACTGGGTAATCATAAAACCGGAGTTAAGGCCGCCGTTCTCACTGAGGAATGCGGGCAGACCGGCGCTGAGCTGCGGATTGACAAGGCGTTCAATGCGGCGCTCGGAAATGTTTGCATATTCCGCAAGCGCAATGCCGAGGAAGTCGAATGCAAGAGCCATCGGCTGGCCGTGGAAATTGCCGCCGGAAATTGCTTCGTCGTCATCGGGGAAAATAATGGGATTGTCCGTCACGGCGTTAATCTCGCGGCTGACGGCATTGTAAACGTATTCGATCGCATCGCGGCTTGCTCCGTGAACCTGCGGAGTGCAGCGCAGTGCATATGCATCCTGAACCTTTCCGGGAATGGTATCAAACGCAAGCTTGCTGCCTTCAAGCAGAGTGAGCAGGTTCTTTGCGCTGTTGATCTGTCCCTTGTGGCCGCGAACAGCATGAACCTTGGGATCATAGGCCTTCTTGATGCCGAAAAGTGCTTCCGCAGTCATTGCGCAGGCGATATCCGCAGTCTTTGTGAGCTGAACGGCGTCATATACCGCAAGACAGCCGACGGCAGTCATTATCTGAGTTCCGTTAATGAGTGCAAGGCCTTCCTTGGCCGCAAGTTCGACAGTGGGAATACCGGCAGCCGCCATTGCTTCCCTGCCGCTCATGATTTCGCCCTTGTATTCCGCGCGGCCTTCACCGAGCATAACAAGAACCATGTGGGAAAGGGGCGCAAGGTCTCCGCTTGCGCCGAGGGAGCCCTTTTCGGGAACTATGGGGTGAACACCCGCGTTCAGCATTGAAAGCAGGGTTTCGATTGTGGAAAGACGAATTCCCGAATTGCCGCGGCAAAGTGCGTTGCAGCGCAGCAGCATTGCGGCGCGAACAACTTCCGTCGGCAGAGGATTGCCCATGCCGCAGGAATGGGAAATGATGAGGTTGCGCTGCAAGGCGGCAGTGTCCTCAAGGGGAATGTATTTGTCCGAAAACTTGCCGAAACCGGTTGTTAAGCCATATACAACAGCCTTTTCATCAAGTTTCTTTTCAACATAGGCGCGCGCCTTGTTAACTGCGGCCTTCGCCTCGTTCGAAATCGCAACCTGTTCGCCCGTTCTGGCAACAGTAGCAACCTGTTCAACCGTCAAACTCGTGCCGTTGATAATTATCATTTGATAAATCTCCTTTTAGAAGCCGCAGCGCGGCAAATTATTGCAAAGCATTTTGCGGGCGGCAGAAAGTCGTTCAAAAGCTCTCGCTTTCTCACACGCATACCAACCCAACAATAATTATATAGTTGCAGGCGAAAATAGTCAAGGGTTAAGGGAGAGTATATCAGATTTGGGTACGCGTGCTCCGACCGAACCCCGAAATGCATTTGAAGCATTTCACTCGTGCGGTTTTTTGATTGTTCCACCAAAGTTGTGCATAAAAGACATGACCGTTCAAACACGGGACGAATCCGTGAACGGATTTATGGTCGGCACTTATTTTTCCTGCGAAGTTTGTGCGGGAAAACGTGCCGTTGACTGCATGGTTTTCAGTTCGACCGAACTTGATGAAAACGACATTGAAAACTTTGAAACGGTCGGGTTCTCGTTTCATATTTTCAAAACGGCTGACCGGAACACAATTGACGACAGCAAGCCCGTCATGTTGAATTTCAACTGATAGTCTCGGCATATCGACAAAAAAACAGGACTGCCGCAAACATTAAATTCCGTCTGCGGCAGTCCCGTTTGTTCTGTCATCGTCTTGTTTTTTACTGTGCGTTTTCTTCCCCGGGAACAAGATCAATCACTGCAATTTCCGGCAGGTTGTTCACCCGTGGTATTATGCCGTGTCCCGCCATTCCGGCGGTGATGATCATCTGCATATTGTCGCCCAATCGGAAGCTTCCGCTGTCGTATTTGGGGAACCATCCCTGCATCGGCGCATACAGCCCGCCGACAAACGGCATTCGAATAAGACCGCCGTGAGTGTGTCCGCTCAGAACAAGGTCGATATTCCACATGCTGTACGCACCGTTGAAAATAAAAGTGTCCGGCATATGTGCAAGGCAGACTTTCGGCAAGTCGGTATTTTCAAATTCTTTCAAGAATTTGTATTCCGGCGATGCGGCAAACTCCTCTTCCGTGCGGCCGAACGCAAACCCATGCCCCATTGTGCCGCCGATGCGCAGCGGCTGACCCGCAAGAATAACATCCGCATAACTGTCATTGAACACCGCCGCACCGGATTTCTCAATGCGATCAAGAAGCAGCTCATCTGACGCCATATATTCGAGTTCGTGATTGCCCGGTGAAAAGAATACCGGCGCGATTTTACGCAATGCTTTAACAAAATCAAGAAACTTTTGCACATCTTCGGCATCCGCATTCCTGTCGATCATATCACCCGCAAGACAAATTGCATCCGGCGACTGCGCTTCAACCTTTGCAAGCAGACGCGCGTTATCCTTCCCGAATGACTTGCAATGCAGGTCGGAAAACAGAACCAACCGCACCTTTGATTGAAGTCCGCGCAGCTCAATTTCGTAGTGCTGCACATGAAGACAAACGGCCGATAGCAAAACGGAAAGGGTTAGAGCGAGGATGAAAAGTACAGCCGCGGCGGTTATTATCCTGAAAACTTGCTTTTTTACTTTCATTTGATGCGGAAAATGCGCTTGAGTTTGTTTAATGCGCGTTTTATAAAACGATCGATTTGCCCGCATGTTTCCGCAGCCCCGTACTGCATTGAATTCAGCAGAAGTTCCGTTCGGCTGCCGCCGTTTTCAAGCGTGCGCAGATCCGCAATTTGCTTACGGTAAAGCGGCGTTATTGTAAATCGCGTTCCCCAATGGAGCAAATCTGTTCTGATTTCAGTGTTTTTTACCGCTGCTACTCCATCAGTTATGCTCAACCGCATTTGTCCGACATATTCCCAGTAACAGAGGATTCCGCGCAAATCATGCGGAATCGGCTTGCAATCATTCAACGCCATGCTCAAAGCTATAAGCGGCTCGTCTCCGGGAGTTGCAAAATTGCCTTTGAAGCTATACTCTTTGTAACGCGGCGCCAACGCTTTTGCCGTTTCAGCAACCGCGTCGCACCGTTTTGATTTGCGCATATAATAAACCCCACCGTGCAAACCGACAACATAAGATACTTTCTGCTTCAATTCCCCAAGGTTTTCGTATTCGAACCAGCCTGTTTTATCGTTAAGAGGCAAAACGCGACCGAAACACGAGAAATCATCCGCATCCTTAAACATATCAAAAAGCTTATTTAAATCCCCGTATGCAATACAATCTGCATCAATGAAAATATTCACATCATACGGCAAACTTTCAAGCATACTCAGTTTATCCAGATAATTGCAGTGTGCATTCTCCAAGAGCATCACGTCATCGAATTTCGCCGTATATTCATTCTCTCTGTCAGCGAGTATCGCAAACGGAAGCGGCGACTTTGAAAAGTACCGGTAGGATTGGAGAAGGTTTGTCGCCATCTTATAGTATTTTTCATCTCCCGTGGCGATCGTCAGGAAACCGTGAGACATAATTATCTACCTTTTATGTTTAAGATTTGTTTCAATTTATAAAAGTATGAATACGGCTTCACCATTTTGGGGTGAACAAGCGATAAATACCACATATACAGGTCATAACTCGAATTTCGTCTAATATTTTCAAGAGCACCCCACAAACTCATGCGATACTCTTTCGGTATAGCCGGATGACTGCATTTACTGTAGCCCCTAACAATGATTTTCGACTGCATCACTTTTCTGAATTTTCCTGCAAGAAGAACCAGTTCCTCATCCTTCTGTTCTCTGAAAAAATCAATACATTCGTCAACGGCTTTTACTCCGTCAAAACACATATTCCATACCAAAGTATCCATAATGCTGCCTTTTCGTTGTCTGTAATAATACATTTCATTATCAATAATTGATACCATTTTTGCTCTGTACAGCAGTTTCGGCGTAGTTCCGTCATCCTCATGTATCATGCCAACCGGATACCGAACATCTGTAAAGAGTTCCGATTTGTAGAGTTTTCCCCATGCCATTACAGGAACTCCTCCATCCATTCTATATATGCTCAAGCATGCATCTCTGCCGGTGATTGTTTTTGTTGATATATCGTTCATCTGACTTTTATCTTCTGTTTCTGCGCCATCAAGGAAAGTGTTTATTCCGCAGATTGCGATGTCTGATCCGCTTTCTGCAATACAGTCATGCATTTTTTCGAGCATATTCTCCGTGATGAAATCATCGCTGTCAACAAACATGATATATTCTCCTTTTGCATCATCTATTCCCGCATTCCTTGCCGCAGATAAACCGCTGTTCTCCTGATGAATAACGTGTACACGTGAATCCTGCTTTGCATATTCATCACAGATTTTCCCGCAATTATCCGGAGATCCGTCATCCACAAGTATTAATTCAAAGTCTCTGTAAGTTTGTGCAAGTATGCTGTCCACGCAATGATTAATGTACGGTTCGACTTTATATACCGGGACGATTACTGATATTGTTCGCATATATTTCCTCATTCATATGATTTTATTTTTTCATTTAAGAATACAATTCATCTGCATATTCGTATCAGCTTATTTCTAATACGCATGGCTGTATACTTTCCGTTTATCAAGAACCTTATTGTACTTAATTCAATCCTCGCAGAGTTCTCGCCCCACAATTTAAACAAGTGGTTCTTGTACAGTTTCATTTTTTTTAATTGTTCAAAGAAGAACTCTTGGTTCGCTACCTCAAGCAATATTTTGTTACGGATGTTTCTAATATCAATGTTCTGATCTTTTTGGATTACTTGTATCTCGTTTCGGACAATAAGGTAATGAAACAGAGGGAAGTATTGTAACGCCAACGAACAGCCGTTGCTGCTCAAGTGAAGAAATAATTGCTCAGTCATATATGCAATTTGTTTCAAATAGCTTTTCCCGTTGCGATTCGCCATAATCGATCCCGGGTGAACAACATAGTTGTATGGGGTGTCGTCCGTACACAAGATGCATTTTGCGTACAAGCAATAGCACGTACAAAAAAGCTGGTCTTCAGCAAAAATTTCTCGGTTGTCAAGAAAACGAAGTTTGTTATTTACAATGATATCTCGCCTGAAAATTTTATTCCATACTTCCCATGTTATTCTGTACTGCAACAGTTTATTTGCAATAAATTCACATCTTTCCTTTTCTGTGTTCAATTTAAAACATTCCGTTTGGTATCGAAAAGTTCCCAATTCATTATCATCGTCATCTACAGAATTATAACCAAAGCACACGCAATCGACTTCATCTGTAAATTGCGTAATTATTCGCTCAAAGAAATCCTTCTCAACATAATCATCGCCATCGATAAAGCTGATATATTCTCCTTTTGCCAAACTTATTCCCGCGTTTCTCGCTGCAGACAAACCTTTGTTCTCTTGATGAATGACATACACGCGCGAATCCGTTCTTGCATACTCATCACAAATTGTCCCGCACATGTCAGTAGATCCGTCATCCACAAGTATTAATTCAAAGTCTCTGTAAGTTTGTGCAAGTATGCTTTCTATACATCTGGAAACATATTGTTCTACATTGTATATTGGAACAATTATGCTAACCATTTAATTTACTCCTTTCAGGTTTAGTCTCCGGTGAAGGCAGCTGAACAAATCCCCATTGCTGCCCATCCCATTCGGCTATGCACCGTTCATCCGGCGGCACAATCGAAAACTGCAATCCGGGAACGCAGTCAATATTGCGGTAGTTTCCATATTCGTTATATGTAAAAAATGTGTAGTACGTCTTATATACTCCTTCCACTAAATTGCTAACATCATAACTTGCCGAAAAGGATTGAACCCTATCCGAGCATTTAATCGGGATATTCTCCGAAACAGCAGTTGCTACAGCAGTTCCGTCAAGCATACGCACTTCGAACCTGAGTCCAACCGTTTCCAAAGCTTTGCTGTACCGCACGTTGTATTCAATTTTTATTTTCTCTTCTCGATAGAATGAATTCACGTCCTTATTTATAAACTTGGCAGAGCATAGACGCAGATTGTCCGCCTGAATCCAGTTGGGTCTGATATACGGTACATAATCGGCTTCCACCGATTCATCCCTGCTCAAATCCATATAGATTCCTATCGCCTTTTCCACGTCCCCGTCAAAAATCAGCTTTCCGTGGTCAAGCACGATGCATCTTGTACAAAGCTGGCGAATCGTGTTCATATTATGGCTGACATAGAGCACGGTACGGCCTTCCGTATTTGCTGCATCGCCCATTTTGCCGAGGCATTTTTTCTGGAACTTCATATCGCCGACGGCGAGAACCTCGTCCATAACCATGATTTCGCTGTCCAGATGCGCGGCAACGGCAAACGCAAGTTTAACATACATGCCGCTTGAATAACGTTTCACGGGAGTATCTATGAACTTTTCCATCTCGGCAAATTCGACTATCTGATCGAATTTTCTGTCTATCTCCGCTTTCGTCATGCCGAGAATTGCACCGTTCATATAGACATTTTCCCGCCCTGTCAGCTCGGGATGAAAACCCGTGCCGACTTCCAGCATGGAAGCGATCCTGCCGTTATAACTTATTGTACCCTTTGTCGGCGCGGTTACACGCGAAAGCAGCTTCAGCAGCGTGGACTTGCCTGCGCCGTTATGCCCGATTATGCCGAGGGCTTCACCCTTTTTCACCTCAAAAGACACATCATCCAGCGCGAGGAATCTTTCGCCCATGCGTTTTGACGAGTCGGAGCCGATCTTGCTGTTCGGGTCCTCCCGGCCTTTTATACGCGCCATTAAGCTTTGCAGATCACCGCGCAATGTGCCGCCGCCGATTGCACCGAGGCGGTATTCCTTTGAAACATGTTCTATTCTGATTGCAATTTCGTCCATTTTTCTTTCCTCAGACGGTATCCATAAAAGTCTTTTCCACCCTGCTGAACAGCACAATGCCGATGAAGAGCAGGGCAAGAGTTATCCCCCAGCCGATGAAATAGTACTTCCATTCGATTGCGCCCGTTCCGAGATATGCATAGCGGAACAGATTTACAATCGGCGAGATCGGGTTGCACATATACAGTGCATGCCACTTCCCGCCGGGGGCAAAAGCGGTAAAACGGAACATGTCGTATGCAATCGGGGAAGCGTACATCCAGAGCTGCGTGCCGAACCCGACAAGCATCGCAAGGTCGCGGTACTTCGTTGTGAGCGCGGAAATAATGATACCGCAGCCGAGGCTGAGCATTGCCAATTGCAGCACGATAAGCGGAGTCATCAGCATCCACAGGTTAGGCTGCACCCCTTGTTTTGCTGCTGCATAATAAACGAGAAAGATAATCAAAAACACATATTGAATCGCAAGGCTGATAAGCTCTGAAAAAACCGTTGAAATCGGCATTACAAGCCGGGGAAAATACACCTTTCCCATTGTTGCACTGTTGGCAACAAAGGTATTCGCCGTTTGTGTGAGGCAGTTTGAAAAATACGTCCACAGTACCGTTCCCGACAGATAGAATACGAACGACGGCACACCGTCGGGCGCCAACCCCGCAATATTTCCGAACACAAGCGTGAAAACAACCGTTGTCAAAAGCGGCTGAATTATCGCCCATGCAGGACCGAGAACGGTCTGCTTGTATTTGGACACAAAATTACGCTTGACAAAGAGGAAAATCAAGTCGCGATACGCGAACACCTCTTTTAAGTGCAGGTCAAACCAGCCGCTTTTGGGCTTTATGACCGTGGTGAAATGTTGTTCGTTCATTAGTACTCCTTTGAATTATAACAATGAATAAAGCTGCTTCAAAATTGCGGAATTATCGCGTTCGAAATCGTGATTTTGCAATTCCGCTTGTATGCTCTCTCTCAATTTCGGCGCGTTGTAAAGCCGTATTATCGCTGCGGCAATTGAATCCGCATCTGATTCGCAAAGCAGACCGGTTTCGCCGTCCGAAATCAATTCTGCGCTGCCATCCGTCCTCGTTGATAAAACGGGTACTGCCAATACTTGCGCCTCACGAATCGTCAAGCCAAAAGCCTCAAACCGACTGGGCTGCACATAAAGGTCTGCGCAGCGGATATACGGGTAGGGATTTGACTGCATTCCGAGCAGGGAAACACAGTCTTCCAATCCGAGCCGCATTATCTGCTCCCTGAGGGCGGACTCCTCCGGCCCTCCGCCGACTATGTACCAGTGAAATCCCGTGAACCCGTCAGCAATAAGTTTTGCGCAGGCATCAACAGCAATATCCATGCCCTTAGCATGCGACAGCCTCCCGCAGGAAACGATATTGAAGCAATCCGCAGAAAATTTCACTGTCGGGACGTCAAGTCCCTTCTCCCGCACGCCGTCGATATCGATTATGTTGTTGACCGAAATAATCTTATCAGCATATTTCGAACGGTATGTGCGCAGTTTTTCCGCCAATGCAGGCGAAACCGCAATTACCTTGTCTGCCTTTCTGTATCCGTATGCATCGTGATACTCCCGCCGCATTGCGCCGTGATGATAAAACATCAGAAACCTATCCGCCGAGACGGCACGGACAGCCGTTTCGGCAGCGCGATCGCTGTATATGACCGCCGTATCAAAATGTTCGCCTTTGAGCTGCTTTTTCACGTACGAGGCATAGCATTTTGCCTCCGCGGCGCGAAAAACGACGCGAAGCGCGGACCATATGAAACGGCGGAATTTCGCTGCATTCTGCGGTTCCTCCATGATATTGTACAAACGCTTGCAGCCGTAACCCTTTGGGAACGTCACTTTGTTTTGTCTGTCGGAAACTATCAGGCGGCACTGCGGCGTTATTCTGTCCGCAACGTCCAAGCTGTCCCTCAAAACAAGACAGGTCACGTCAAATCTGTTGTAATCAAGGCGATTAAGCAAATTCACCAATGCCGTTTCAATCCCGCCGATCCACAGGGCTTCGGTTATAAAAATCAGCTTCTTTTTCACTTTTCAAACCCGCTCTTGTTCGGCAAAATGCTCTCGAATGCCTTGCGCAGCCGCAAAGCCAAGCTGTCGAAATCCACGGCTTTTTCTGGATCGTTTACGCAAAGCATATCATGACTTTGTTCGCAAATTATTCTGCACAGGTTGTCAACGGTGCTTTCATCGGTGCAGGAAACAAAATTATCCGTGTTGAACGGCGCGAAATTCCCGCTTGCTATCTGCCACCACAGGCAGACCCATTGGTTCACATCATCGGCGCAGCGGAAACGGTGAAGAGTCGTGCGTTTCAGCAATTCCGGTTCGGCATTCCAAACGGCCTCAAAAGTACTTTTGGTGTATGCGGCGGGAGCGTGAAGGTTTTTAAACCCTGTAAAATAATCCGGGAACAGTTTTTCAACAGCTTTGGTGCGAATGTTGTCCTGCCAACGATAAACGCGGTTCACGTACTTTTTCCCGAATTTTTTCACCTGCTTACGCTTGTTGAAATGCGCATTTACAACACCGAGATCGTTAACCGCCGCATGCTGCCAGATTCCGATTTCACCGATGAGTCCTATCGGATGCTCTTCCCCGCAGGTGCAAGGTTGTCCGTCGCGAAAAAAAGCCGTTTCGGGCATCGGACGAATAGGAAACATATCGTCATTAAAATAAACAAAATGCTCCGCAAGCCCCGGAATACGATGAATATTCATTTCAATTGCATGGGAGCTGAATGTCGGCAAAGCAGCCTTCGGGAGGAAATCCGAATGCGAGACATGACTCAATTTCGGATGATCCAAATTCAGGAATTCGGGAACATGCCCGCAGGTAACAAAATGAATTTTGTGCACCCACGGCGTAAATTTCTCAACGGCGCGGAACCAATAGGGCATAAGCCCCCAATCCCGAAAACGATTGACGGAGTTGCTGTCGTCCGTCACCGCTCCCTGATATTTAGCCTTTTCCGCCCGCCACTCCGGGTCGTTCCCGTCCACCCAGAGAACAACAAAATCAATGTCCATGTTCACACCTCATGTGATCTTTTTTCCCACAAACGGGATCTTTCGGATAAGCCAAATCAATGCAAGACTGAGTGCATAAAGGCAGGCCACCCTCAACAATGATGTTATGAGCGGAAGTGACTTTATAACCGGAGTCGGAACAAATTCATTCAATATTGCATGAATGCAGTACACACCGAATCCGCATTCAGTAAACACGGCAAAAACCTTGCGCGTTCTTTCGCTGTAATGTATCTTTGACATTTTCATAACAAAAAATGTATAAATCGCCGCTGAATACAGTATAACATTCGGTTTCATGTATTGTTTTACGAAGTCTGTTTTTCGCAGTTCTTCGCTTATAAAGCACTCCGCTGCAATTGTTGCAATCAGCATCAGTATGCCGATAACATATATTGCAGTCTCTGTTTTTTTGCTCATATTGTCCTTTTTGCTGTATAAAAAGTACCCCAGCATAAAGTATCCCATATACCCGGTTACAGCTCTTAATCCTGTTCTCTCAATAAAATCCGAAATCATCCCGCCGATTTTCGGAACATAGATAAGATACTGCGTCACAACGTTCACGGCAGCAAACATAATCAGAAAGTACGCAAGTGTTTTTCCATCCGCTGCTGCCTTTCTCAGAATCGGGGTCAATAAGTATAAGCCTGCCAACGAATAGAGAAACCAGAGATGATACGGACCGTGGATAAACTCTGCAATAACACCGAAAGTGCTCAAATGGCTATAGCTCCCGGAAATTAACCCGTATGCCGTATATACGCCTGACCAAACAAGGAAGGGAACAATAATATGCGGAAGGTACACAGTGAGTATTTTTTTTGCGCTTACATCCCTTTCGGGATCAAGGAAAAACCTTCCGGAAATCATGAAAAAAACAGGAACACACCATACAATGGCGGCATGCATTCCCCTGTACATATATTTTATCATTAAATTATCTGTCAGTGGATTCAAACCGCCGTGGATCATTATCACCGCCAACGTTGCCAGCAACCGCAGAATATCCAATTCAGTTTGACGCTTGTTTTCAGGCATTTGATTTTTCCTTTCTTTTCTTCCCTACAAGCATTGGGCAAAATCGGTTAATCGCAAAAATCAGAACGGCTTCAACGGCGGCAATCAAAAGAAAACTTCCGACAACCCAAAGCGGACTGCTTCCGATTTTCACGGTATAAAGTACAAGTTGGTGCGTGCCCATTATTGTTAAAGCATTCTGCCCGATACAGCCGACCCATTTCCACGGAATTAACCGAGCAATCCCCATAACAAAGTACGTTCCGCAAATTCCGCTTACAAGATAAAGCACGGGATTATCCAGTTTGCCGCTGAAAAAGCTGTTGTTTATTGACAGTTTTAAATACATTGCCGCCGCTGCGGCAGTGAGTGCAAAAGCAACGCAGATTTTCCATGTTTTAAATTCGGTCAGCGGTTTATTCAGCAGATTGCCCGCCAGCATAAACACAAAGCCGAGTGCACCGCGGAAGATCAATGTCGGAACATGTCCTGCCGGCATAAACCGAAGTGCGATGAAGAGCAAACCGCCGCCGATTCCCCACGCAAGTTTTTTGGGGAAACGTATATATAAACAATACAGCGCACACGCCGCAAACATTGCCGGCAAAAACCAGTCCGCGCCGATGTTGCAGCGGAAAGTCAGCATCAACCGCAGCCCTTCCGCAATTGATACGGAACGAAGCACAAAATGCTTATACAGAATCGCAACGCACTCAAAAAACAGATACGGAACAAGCAAGGTTTTCGCCTTATGCAAAAAATAACTGCCGACGGATCTCCCCCGCCATTTATCGCCGTCCGTAAGCATTCCCGACAGAATGAAGAATGCCGGCATATGAAACGAATCCAAAAACTGCTGCACCAAAACATACGGTACAATATCGTATTTCGGGTTTGCGTAATTCAGAATATGCCCCAAAACAACCAAAGCAATTAAAATCGCACGAGTGTTGTCAATATAGGAAATTCTTTTAGTCATGTTTTCTGTCTGCCCTGTTTATTCGATAAAAGCTGCTGCTTTTCACCGCCACTGCAAGTTTGTGCCGAATTTGAACCAATCTGCTGCACAGATAAATTTTTAACGGATGCGGCTGTTTTAAGCGGCAGTATTTTCCCCTGTTATGCTGCGCAACCAGACTGCGGATTTCGGAAAACGAAGCATAGTACATCCTCTGTTTCAAAAGCATGCTGTACAAGTTTTCCACGTGTTCACAGGGAATTCCGAGAGTCTTAAGGCCTTGCTCAAACGGCTGCATGTACTCCGCAAGATTCTCAATCCTTTGCAGTCTCCTGTATGCACTTTTCTCGTCCTCCGCCTGTCTGTATCTGTAGATCGGCTTTCTTAAGGAATAAATTTCTTTACAGAACGGCAGCAGCTCAAGCACGAACAGATAATCTTCCATAAGAAACATGTCCTCATGAAAGCGTGTTCCGCACTTTTTCAGTAAATCGCTGCGAAACAATTTGTTCCAAACCGGGGTTAATGCATTGCAGTTGTAAAACTCATCGAAATCATCCTTCAGATTCTGCAAGCTCAACATACCTTCCGACGGAGGATTAAGGTTTTCCCGCAGATACATCTTTCCGTGGTTGTAGTAATCAAAACTCATGCCGAACAATAACATATCAGGCTTTTTAAGCAAAGCTGTTTCCAAAACACCGCGAAGCGAATCTTCGTCCACCGTGTCATCAGAATCCACAAACCAAATATACTCCCCGCGTGCTTCGTCAATTCCGCGGTTTCGTGCCGCAGATACACCCGCGTTCGACTGATGAATGCATCTGATTCCCTCATTTTTTCCGCAGAGCCTGTCGCACAGTTCCGCCGTGCCGTCGTTCGAGCCGTCATCAATGAGCAGGATTTCATAATCCGATAATCCGCATACCCGAATGCTGTTCACCGTGGCTTCCAACGTTTTAACGCAGTTATAGCAAGGGATAATAACGCTGAATATCATCGTTTTACCTCCCAGCAAAAACGATAGTTCAGATAATTATCCGCTTCGTTTTGAATTGTTGCATTCAGGTTCGTAACGAAGTAATATGTACATGCCAAAAGCACAACACATAAAAGTGCGGCAGCCCGCTGCTGCCCCGAGAGGGTCAGCCGTCGGATTTTGCCCAATTCCGTATCCTTTTCCGGATAGAACATCATCGGCAGATACAGGATCAGAAGCTGAAAATAATAATCCGTAAGGCGCGTAAAGACATTATCAAACCCGGAAAACATCTGCAAAACGGCTGCAACTATCATGAGATTGAGCAGCTTTGTAAAATTCTTTCCGGAGAAACCGCGCAGCACGATTCCGGCAATAGCGAGTGCCGTAATTATCAAAAAGCGGCCGCCCACGCGGGTATTAACCATAAAGTACGTTTCATCGTAATAGAAATTACTGATAAACGCGACGATTTGATTTCTGAATACGAATATCAAAGCCGCACAAATCGCATAAAGTATGAGTTTTTTTGTATTCAGTCGGCTTTTGGCAATCCAGTACGCCGGAAGAAATATCAACGCCGGAACATGGACACAGCCGGCCAATGCGGTCCAAATAAAGAATTTCTTCGGGTTCTCCTCCATAATGCCGATAAAAGCAAACATTAATAAGCCCATTGCCAATGCTTGTTTAATTGCACTGAATCCGAACACATAAAAGCCAAAACAATTCCAAAGCAGATAGCTGAGCCAAGGTGCAGGCGAATAACGAAATACAATGACTGCAACCGCGGCCTCCGTCACAATTGCGATAAAGATAAGAAATACCTGAAAATCGCCGTCGGATACTGTCGAAAACAGTTTTTGGAGCCAGAAAAATCCGAAATTCCTGCCTCCGTTGAAAACTTCGGCACTGAACCAACCCGGTTCAATTATGTTATAATACCCCCATGCATATTTGCGTAAATCGCCTGTAAGGTACATATACCGCCAGCCGCAGATGAATGTATGCAGAATCGCCATAAGTGCGATATAAATTTTTTTCTTATTGCCGTGCTGTGGAATCAAAAAGCCGAAACCCAGTACCGCCGCAACAACATAGTAATAGACTCTTACGCCCATTTACTCTCCCCGTTTCTTTCGCAGTTCCGCTTCAAAAAAAGCTTCCGTCTCCCCTGCCAGTCGCTCGCATTTAAAGTCTTTCCCGCGCAGCTTAGCCTGCCCCGCGTAATACTCCAGCAGTCCCGGTTCGGTCAACATTCGTTTGACGCCTTCATAAAATGCTTCGTCATCGTTTGCGGTAATTAAGCCGTATTCGCTGTCGCCGAGGATCTCACGCATGCCCGTGCAATCCGTGGTTACGACCGGCGTGCCGAGAACAAGGCTTTCGACAACAGTCGTGCTGAATCCTTCATACAAAGAAGAACAAACATACAGATCCGCACACTTCAACATAGGATACGGATTGTTTTGGAAGCCGCATAAAGCAGCAGAATCGCCAAGCTCGTTTTGCTTGATAAAAGTCTCAAGGCTTTTTCGCTCTTCACCCTCTCCGAGTATTCTCAGGCGATGATGTATGCCTTCATCTGTCAGTCGCTTATGTGCGCGCAACAACCTATCAAAGCCCTTCTGCGCTGTCAGTCTTCCCACAGCAACAACCACAGGCTCTTTTTTAGTCATTTCTTCGCTAAATATCGGATCGAATGCAGGCATATCAGCTTTCAGCACCACTTCCGTATCATTATAGCAATTATAAACAGTGCCAACCTTTTCGGCCATGCCATACATTTCTATAAAGCTCTTCTTAACATCTTCTGACACACATACGACAGAATCATATTTTCGATAATGAACTGCCGTACTTTTTATGAACTTGTCAACATTGCCCGCCTTCTTTTTCAAATCACAATGAACCCATGCCAATTTCAATGCTTTTTTATTTGTTGAGCCCGCCATGATTTTTGTTGAACCGCATTCAAGATAAGCAGCCTCAATATCATAATCGCCCTTGATATGCAGCGGGTAAGTCAAACCGAGTGCCGCTTCTGTCCGCATCAGCAAATCCGTCATGCGATTCTTTGCCGGATAGCAGTATTTATATTTAATGCCCGGTGCGAGTTTTTCCTTCACGGCCTCGGGATAGAGCGTCTGAACGGTTATCGAAAACCGCTCCTTGTCCATTGCGTTTACAAGGTTGCAAAGAACTTTTTCGGCCCCGCCGCCGGAAAGGGATTCGATGAAGAAGAGGATGTTAATCATGTTATCTGCTTTCGTAAATCGCGTAAATATTTTTCATTACAGTGCCGGCATCAAAGCCGGACTGCCGCATTTGTGCTGCATATTTTTCAGACGATTCTCGTTTCGCACCGCAAATCGCATCCACCCATGCCGATTGCTCGTTCAGCGGCAGAGTTTGGAGCAGGTCTGTCAGAAAAACGTCCTCCGGTACCCGATCGGAAATCACACAAGGAAGCCCATTGGATTGCACCTCGATGATGGACAACGGCATTCCTTCATAAAGCGATGGGAAAGCGAAAACGTCCATCGCGTTCAGGTAGTCCGGCACGTTGCGGACATTTCCTGTCATGCGGACATAGTTTTCCAAGTGCAGTTCTCGGATTTTTCGTTCCAACATTGGACGATCCTCCCCCTCGCCAAGCAGCAGCAAGTATGAATTTGCTCGCTTTTTCAGAATCTCAGGCATCAAATTCAGCAAGAACACCTGATTCTTGACTGTTGCAAGATGCCCGGCATGTCCAATGACAAATTTATCCTGCAAACCAAGCTTTGTTCTGCATTCATGTCGTTTTTCCGTATCGAACGAAAAACTCTGTGTGTCAATGCCGTTCAGAATAAGCGTTCCTTTGCTTTTGAAAAAATGCTCGCCGTAAAGCCTCGCACCTGCTTTCATACCGCAAGCTGCAAAAGTGTTGGCACATGTCCGAATCAAAAACCGCATTGCTGCTTCATATATGCGCACCTTTAAGCTGCGCTTTTCCGTCAGTGCCGAGTGTGCATGGGAAATCCGCACAGGTACACCGCAGAGTTTGCCCGCCAACATAGCCCAACCGATATTGAACATCGTGTGCGCGTGAATCACATCGTAACGGTATGTATTAATCAGCACTTTCAGTTTTTTCATATAAGCATGATACCCGTCCGACGGCTGCGGCAAATGGAATACTTTGCACCCCTTCGCTTGCAGCTCCGGCTCATACGCGCCGATTTCATCGCCGAACACAACGTAATGAACCTCGTATCTCTGCGGATCTGCATGGAAGCCGATATCCGCCGCAACCTTCTCGGCTCCGCCGATTTTGAGAGACGCTGAAATGAGAAGTATTTTAGTCACCTTCATTGCTTTGATCCATCATCTTACCCGGCAACTTATTAACCAATCTATAGCCATGCTTAAGCCTAATTTCACCGGCAAGGCAATACACCAACACTTCCAACCGACAGGCTTGATTTTTTCCGCGCGGTACAACTTGCAGATCTTCCGTATCTCTCGCCGCCGCTGTTTGGCCGAGCAGTTAAACTTCAGTAACTCCTTGCAGCAGGAATAGGCGCTTCGGTAGGTCATCCATGCAAGTCCCGCCTCATAATAATGCGCCGACTCCGGCGAATGCTCCGTTGCCTGATAAGCTGCATACATCCGGCGGTTGACCTCCATCAATTGCCCCGTCAGATAGTGGCGACCCTTGCGGGAAAGGGAATTCTCATTGCTTACATCAACATTATACAGTAAAGCATCTATCGATGAAATCGACTGTATGTGCATGGCATAGGAAAAAATAAACAGCTGATCCTCTCCTATGGAAAGATCCGTGCTGAAACGCAACCCTCTATTTTCAATTATCTTCCTTTTGAACACCTTGCTACAGAGAGAACTGAATAGGTACTGCCGCATAGAAAAAGAAATTCGTTTTGCAGCACCAACTTCGTCATCTTCATAAAACTCGCCCGTACCCCGTTCTGCGGATATTCTGCCAAAGTTGCGATATCCAAACATCAGCAAATCGGGATTGCGCTGAGTCAGTGCTTGATTAATCACATCAAAGTAATCTTCCGACACATAATCATCGCTGTCCACGAACAAAACATATTCACCTTTCGCTTGTTCGAGCCCCAAATTTCGCGCTGAAGATACGCCGCCGTTTTCTTTCGATAAATAGCAAATTTTTGAATTCACATCAGCATATTCGCGGCAAATTGCATCGCTGTTGTCCGTTGAGCCGTCATTGATGAGAAGAATCTCATAATCAGAGAAGCGCTGATTTGTAAAGCTGTCCAAGCAGCGGCGTATGGTCGTTTCTGCGTTATAAACCGGTATAATTATCGAAAAAATCAAATCAGTCATCAAAATTAAGCAGTCTGCAAACGGTTTCCGTTATTATGCTTATATCATATTTTAATACGGCTTTCATGTTGTTTGCACCGATTTTACGGCACAGCACATCATCAGCAGCATATTGATCCATTCGTTCCGCGAAGCCGCTGACATCATTGGTGGCACAGCTGAACCCAGTCACACCGTCTACAACATAATCCGATACTCCGCGAATGTTCGATGTCAACAAAGGCAGTCCGCATGCCATTGCCTCCAACGCTGCAAGTCCAAGTCCGTCACGCATGGAGGGAAAAGCAAACAAATCGGCCGTATTAAGGATCTCCGGAATATCGTTACGATAACCCAAAAAACAAATTTGCTTCGAAACATCCAAATCATTTGAAAGTCGAATTAACCTGTTCAAAAGTTCACCCTTACCGCAGATTCCGTAAAAGATATGTGGATTCGCTGTTTTTGCTAATGCGCGTATCATAATTTCGTGATTTTTGTGTTTCTTCAACTCGCCTACCGACACAACAAAAAAGGCATCTTTCGGAACCCCCAATTCCCTTCGCTTTTCTGCTCTGTCAACCGAACATGTTGCAAATTTCACTGTGTCGAGCCCGATCCCATCAATCTTCTCCGTTCTTTCCGCATGAAAACCTTTCGCGCGCTGATAATCCTCTTCATTGATAGTAATGATCATGTCGCACAGGCGGGAGCAATACTTTTCAACAGGATAATAGAGCAGCCAATTTGTGAGCGGCGCACCTTTATAAAAATGGAATCCGTGCACCATATAAACGACTTTTGTGCCTTTTTTGCGCACAGTTTTTGCTGCAACGCGAGTCATAACGCCCATAACGGGCTCGTTTGTCCAGATCACGTCCCAACTGCGGCCGTTAATGATCTTCTTCAGGTCGCTTAAGCCTTTTCGATTGCGGAGCGAAAACGGATTCCGAACCAAGCGCACAGTATGGACAGGAGCAATGCCCGAAAGCACAGTGCGGAGTTCCTGTAAACGCCCGCCGACTTCGGAACATGCGAGTTCAACGGAAAACCCATGCTCGGAAAGATATTTCACATGCGGCACGAGAAACTGAATCGCCATCAGATCCGTGCAGGTCAACAGCAGCCGCTTCATCCGATTGCCTCCGAAATACGCTTTGCGATGCCGTTTGCATCCAATCCGAATTGCATCCGCAGATATTTTTGACTTCCCACAACCGAACAGTAAGTATCATTCAGGCCGATACGCAGCAATCTTGCATGCGCAGGCAGCTCAGAAAGAACTTCCGCAACCGCACTGCCGAATCCGCCTAAAATATTGTGTTCTTCAACGACTGCGATAATTTCAAAATCCTTTGCACAGCGCAGTATGGTTTCACGGTCGATAGGTTTAACCGTCGGAAACGAACAAAGCTCCGGGTTAATTCCCTTCTTTGCAAGAATATCCGCCGCACCGACAACCTCATCCAGAATTGCGCCGGTTGAAAAGACGGCGATGCGTTCACCTTTGTGTATTCGAATGGCCTGTCCGATTTTGAAATTTTCAATATCCTTGTGGATACGTTTTTCCCCGCCGCGCCCAAGCCGCAGGTAACATGTTCCCGGGTATTCCGCAATTGCCTTCGTTGCCGCTTCCGCCTCCGCAGGATCTCCCGGACAAAGTACCGCAACATTCGGCAGCGCACGCATCACGGCAATGTCCTCGGTTGCCTGATGACTCATGCCCAATGAACCGTAAACAAACCCACCGCCGACGCAAACGATTTTTACATTTGCATCATGGTAAGCACAATCATTCCGTATCTGCTCAAGGCAGCGCAATGTCGGAAAATTTCCTATTGAATATGTGAATACAATTTTTCCCTCCCCGGCTGCTCCTGCCGCGGCAGCGGTCATGTTCTGTTCCGCAATTCCGGCGTTGACGAATTGATCCGGCAGCTGCTCCCAGAAGGGCTTCAGCACGCCGAACCCCAAATCCCCGGTGAAAAGCTCAATATTCGGATTATTTTTTGCAAGTGTAATTAATGTGCGAACAAAGGTATCTCTCATATCCAACCCTCCCTCGCAATATATGTCGGATGCCATCCGGCAGAAGTTGTGTGATCGATTCCTATATCCGCGCCCGGTTCCGGACGAGCGGGTTTTGCAATGCCGTTCGGCGTGTACGGATCTTTCACGCCGCCGGGCTTAACCGCATACAGTTCGGAAACGGCACAATCATACTCCCAACCGTCATGCGGAAAGCGGTAGTGCCAAAGAACATCGTTTTCCATGAAAGAAACACCCTTTCCTTTTACGGTATTGGCAATCACCGCCGTGGGTTTGTGCGCCGAATTATGCGTATCTCTGAGTGCAGTTTGAAGTGCATCATGATCATGTCCGTCGAGTTCGATAACATTCCACCCAAACGCGCGCCACTTTGCTCCGAGATCCTCAAGTTCCAATGTTTTTTCGCAAGTATCAAGGCTCTGCATGTGATTATGATCAACGATTGCGATCAGGTTCTCGAGTCTGTAATGGTTGGCAAACAATGCAGCCTCCCATACGGAGCCTTCATCGCATTCCCCGTCTCCCAATACTGCAAAAACTCGGTGAAGCTTGCCATCCTGTTTTGCAGCCAATGCCATACCCGCCGCAACGGACAACCCATGCCCAAGTGAACCGGTTGAAAACTCCACTCCCGGCAAATGGTGGGACACATGCCCGGACAGCCTGCTTCCGTCTGCATAATGTGTTTTTAGTTCTGCCGTGTCAAAAAAACCGCATTCCGCAAGTGCTGCATACACAGCTGCCCCTGCATGACCTTTGCTCATAATAAAGCGGTCGCGTCCGTCCCATTCGGGATCCTCGGACTTGTACCGCATAATATCCGCATACAACACGGCAATTATATCCGCTGCGGACAGCACCGAACCAATGTGACTCCCTCCGGATAAATGAGTCATTTCAATGCCGTGGCGACGAATCAGCCAGGCAAGACACTCACTCTTTTTACTCATTTTGACACCTCGTTCAATTCCCGCAGCTCATCCGAATTCAGCGTCCAGCCTACAGCTTCCGCATTTGAAATAATCTGAGCCGGTCTTTTTATGCCTGCAATCACGACAGATCCGGGCATTGAATCAAGAATCCAGCGAATGGCGCAGGCTGAAATCGATTTTCCGCGTTCTGTGGCAATCTTTCTCAAAACCTCTACTGTTTGCATGTTTCGATCCAATTTTTCGCCGTGAAAATTTATATAAATATCACGACTCCGACGGTCATCCGCGCCGAAATCTATGTTTTCTTTTGTATATTTACCCGTAAGAATTCCCTGACCGAGACTGCCCCATGTCATCGGCGTTGTTTTAAGTATATCCTGCGCCGCCAGCAAATCCTGTTCATTCTTTCGACAGGCGAGAGAAAGTTCGTCCTGACAACAGGCAAATCTGCCTGCATAAGGCCGCAGCTCGTTCATTCCGTTTGCATGAATATTGGACAACCCAAAAAAGCGGATTTTTCCTGCTTCTTTCAGCTTATCCAACTCACCCAATACATCTTCAATCGGTGTCTTCCCGTCCCGATAATGAATTGTGTAAACATCCACATAGTCCGTATTCAGTCGGCGAAGACTGCCTTCCAATGCTTTGCGGATGTATTCAGGCGAATTATCGTAGAAAGTTTGTCCGTTCCCTGCACGAACGCCAAACTTCGTTTCAATAACAGCAGCCTTGCGGTGCGTGCCAAGCCCTTTGGCAAGAGTACGCTCTGACTGTCCCAAGCCATATGTATCCGCAGTATCAAAAAAATTCACGCCGACATCCAACGCGGCATGTATTGCAGCAAGGAGCTCATCCTCCCGCACACTACCCCAGCCGTATCCGCCCATCGGACAACCGCCCATGCATAAGCGTGATACTTTCAATGTCGTATTTTCAAGAACTAAATAGTCCATGTCTATTTCTCTCTGTTGCTCTTTCCGACGACACGCATAGCTTTTTTTAAAACAGCAGTCACGGTCTTAAAGAAAAGACTCACATCCGTGCCGAACGATACTTCCTTTGCATATCGTATTCTTAATTTGTTTTTCTTCTCAAGTACATATTTTTCGTACATTTCATCCGCATTTTCCGCACCGACAATTTCATCAAGGCTGATGAACTCAATGGAGCTGAAGTCCGTAATACCCGGCCGCACTTCAAGAATAATTTTTTCCTCGCCCTTATAGGCCTCCGTATAGCGCAAAAGTTCCGGCCGCGGACCGATGAAGCTCATCGACCCCAAAAGGACATTATACACCTGTGGCAGCTCATCAAGCTTCAGCTTGCGGAGAGCTTTCCCGGTTCTTGTTATGCGCGGATCGTTCAACGCCGTTGTGCCGCCCATTTTGTCCGCACCCTTGTACATTGTGCGTAATTTAAAAATTCGGAACGCCTTGCCTTGGTACCCGCCGCGCAGCGGGGTGTAGAAAACCGGAAAACCGTCCTCAATTGCAATGAAAATACCTATAATAAAAACGATCGGTGTAACAGCGACTGCAGCAACAAGAGAAAGAATAAAATCAATGATGCGCTTAATGATTCTGTTGTAAAACCCGCAATATCCCGACTGCGGTCTTTTTTCTTTCAGTTCGGTCGCTCTCTGCTCTTTATGATTCATTTATTTTCTGTCCGTTTTTAATCATCTGAAACGTAATGAATTATCCTCACTTTTCAAGACAAGTGCTGAACACCCTCAGAAATATCCCAAACAGATGTTCATTTAAGTGCTCCCCCGTTTCATGCCCTGTTTTTCAAGTGCTGCCTCCATATCGGTTTTCGGGCATGCCTCCGGCACCCACAGCCTCAAGACTGCAGTTGTGTAATTTTCTATGTCATCGAAAACGTTCATCTCGCGTGCAATGGCGCGTCGAGATATGTCTCCGCTTCTTTGCCCAAAATATGCCCGGCGGTCGTTTGAAATCGGTATATTATTCAAGGCACGCCTTACAGCCTGTCCCGCAGTGAAACCCACTGAATCGACTCTTTCAGGGATACACTGCATGACCGTGCGTTGCGCAAGAAACTCTTATTCGCAGTTTTTTGCGGAGCAAGCACATGTCTGCATCTGTTTTGCTCTGTTTTACCCTGAACGTCACAGACGCTGCGCTTGCGTGTATGCGTTCCGTAGTATCCGCTTCGTCAAATCAAGCACGTTGTATCTCTTTCAGTGACGAATTGTGCCAATTAATGCTTTTAATATCTAATTGTATCACGATTAAATAAAAAAATCAAGGGTTCGACGGAACGGACAAGCGGAAAAAGCTTTCAGTGCTAAATCTGCAACAAGAAACACAGAGGGCAGGAAAAGGTAAACAGCCGCAAGTATATACAATACATTGCAGGTTCAGATATGTTGAATTCTTTTCCTTTTTATTGTTTTTTGGGTTATAAGATAGATTGTGCAGACAAGCGCAATTACAATACATATCCACTGAGATGTTGATAAGCCGAAAAGCATCCCTCTCACCGAATCGCCGCGGAAGAATTCCAAGCAGAACCTGATTGCTGAATATGCATAAAGATAAATCGGCAACAGCAAAACACCTTTTTTTATTCTTGACGCAATACAAACTAATCCGAAAAACAGGAACAGATTCAATGCGGCTTCAACGGCTTGGATCGGGAAAGTCGAAACAACCGTGCCGTTAATATTCAATAACACAGCTAAAAAACCATTGTATTCGCTGCCGTAGCAGCAACCGGCAAACAAACAGCCCAATCTTCCGAAAGAGTGGCCAAGCGGTATGCACGGAACAATTGACAGAACGACCTTGTCAACATCTTCCTTCAGCAGTTTTACGGTGAGGAAAGCCGTCAATATGCCGCCAATCAAACCTCCGTAGTATACCAATCCACTTTGGAGAATAAAGTCAAAAGAACCGTTCGCAATCATGCTCAGTATGTCAGAAAGTCGAAAAGTGACTGCGATATATAGAATTTTCGCACAAATCAATCCGCCCCCGACAGCCGCTGCCGCGATCACAATCAGATTGTTGATATCAAGCTTAAACTTTTTTGCTCTTGCAAAAGCTGCAGAGCAGGAAAGAATAATTCCAAGCACCATGCATAAACCGTACATAGGGATTATTTTTCCGAAAAGGCTGACTGAAGGAAACATTTCAAATTCAAAGCGGTCGGACAACATTACAGTCTCCGACCGCACATATCACCAATATTTCGCTGTCGGAATCAATTGCGACCATTGAGAAGACTTGACCCGATCGATGCGCAGGCTACGCAGGCTACGTAGAAAATTGTAGACAGCACAAAACCGATGATTGAACAAACCAATCCGGCGGTTGCAATGCCTTTTTTCTCACTGTTCTTGCGGCCAAGCGCACCGAGAATGATGCCAATCAGACCTGTGATCGAGCCAATCCATTGTAAACCCGGAAGAAAACAGCCGCATACCAAACTTGCAATACCAAGTACTAATGAAGCAACGCCCATATTGCTCTCCTTTCTCAACGAAATGTTGTTTTTATAAGAGTGCATATACGATACTCTATATGCAGTACAATTATACTACTTGTGTTGCTGTTTGTCAAGACAGGTACACATTTATAACTTAATATATTCATTTCGACGCCACTGATTGGTTGCACTCTGTACCTTTCTAAAAAATAACAAGCGACTGTTGTAAAAACAAGTCATATTGAACTTCTATCATTAAAGTCCGTTCGACAAACTCACAAAAAAGATAGAATCAGAGAAAAGAGCAGAAAAACCGGCCGCACCTTTGACCGCCATTTGGAAAAATGATCCGGCTTTGCAGCTGATGGCAAGAGCAGAACTCAAAAATATGCGCTGCGCTCCGTTTGCCGTCGTTCCGGCGGTTGTATCATTTTTCCTTAAGCCGTCAATGCAAGCCTCCTGTTACGCCAACATCCGACTCCGGAAATCTGAAAACATTCGCCTGTCATTTTGGGTGTTTTCCGACCGGACTGATATTGACATTTCCGGTTTTGATATTATGGCTGTATCGCACGGGTTCCCTTTTAATACCCTATAATTGATTGCACTTGCCATCCAAATTTCTGAATTGCGCCGTTATCACGGGAAGTGTGCAGAAATTCTCCGCAGCGGATCACTCCTGTGCTGAAACAGCTTAAAAGACTTGTTTCAAACTGTTCAAGCGATTTTCGAACATAGAAAAATCCACCGTAATTCGATTAAAATCACGGTGGACATCTGGCAAATAACCCTAACTTTAATAGAATTTCAAGGGGGTGCATTTTCGGCGCAAAAGGGGGTGCAGTAGTTTTCGGAAATGCACCCCCTCTGTGGAAAAATTTCTCATGACTGATCTATTCCTTCAAAAACGTGGCCAGAAGCATCCAGGTTTGTTATCAGAAAATTCGTGACTGCTCCACGAAACTCCGCTTCTGCGCCCTTATTTTTCCAAAATGCCCGGTTTGCGTCCTCGATTTTCGGCTGCATCTGCTCGATCTGGTTATCGTCCAACGGAAAACGGACATCACCAAAATCGTCATTCATAATTTTGAGAAGCAAATCGTGATACTTATGTGCACCGATTGTTTGTAAAGCGGCTATGATTTCAAAAAGATGTTCTGAAGCAAGGACCTCCTGCAAATCGTCCATGGCGGACATCCAAAACTCCACGCTAAGGGCGAGCAGCCTTTCACTCTGAGACATAGATTGCTGCAGTTCAAAGAGCTTTTCCCAGTGGAAAGACGGCAGTTGCTCCAAGACGTTACCTTTCTCCATGTAAAACTCGTTGTATGATTCCGTGCGCCACCCTCCGGCTCGCTTTATTACAACGCTATATTCGGATAGCCCATTATCATATATCACAGCGTTTCGCGAAAACAGAATATCATCCTCAATATAATAAACGCCTGCTTTGGGAACGTTTGCATCCAGTGATTTTCCGTTGCGTATTGTTCCGATATACTGACCGTTAATGTACATTCGATACGGCAAAAGAGCTCCCGCAAATGCGGATTTCCGATGAATATGGAATCGCACCTCACGCATGAAATCGCACTCCTGTATGTGGATTCAATTATTTACATTGCTTAAAAAGTCCACCGTAATTCTATCAAAATTACGGTGGACTTATGGCGGAGAAGGAGGGATTTGAACCCTCGCGCCCCTTCGCAGAGCCTACTCCCTTAGCAGGGGAGCCCCTTACAGCCACTTGGGTACTTCTCCAACTTAATATACTGTTAAAAAACTGGCGGAGAGAGAGGGATTCGAACCCCCGGTGCCTTGCGGCATCACTGGTTTTCAAGACCAGCTCCATAAACCACTCGGACATCTCTCCTCGTTCGCAACGATACGATTATAACAGAACTTCTGCCGCTTGTCAACAGCAGAAACGGCAGAAGTGAATATATATAATCTTTTCTTTCGTTGCCGTGCTCATCGCCGTCATGCTCCCCCCGCACCGACATGCGTCGACGCGGCAGAAAAAGCAGCTTCGGACGATTAAACAGTTGCCTCAAGTGAATGAGCCGTTTTTAAACGCTCCGAGCGGCAGACAGGGGTATTCGGGCTTTATTGTCAGGTATTCAGATGAAATCAAGTTTACGCTGTTATAATCGAACCTGTCCAAACACAGCAAACCCGCATTATCCGTTCGGAGCATGTAATCGGTCTTACCCCTATCCTCAATTACATAAATCTTACCGTTTGCATAATCACAGATAATAACGCGGCTGTCAACAATTCCGGAGCCGATGTTGATCGTTGAGCAAAAGTCCGGGCTTCCGTCACCGTTTATATCGCAGATATAAGCATCCCTGACCGGCAGTCCGCCGTACAGCACGGTCGTTTTGCCGTTATTAACTTCAACTGCCGAATCCGTGCAGCTGAAAACGGCATTGGGGAATTGCGAAAAGCTTTTCTCAACGCGGTTACTGCCGCCGGATGCATCAAACCATAGCTCTGCCGCTGCTCCGTGCTGATCCGCCGCGCTTTCCGTACCGTAAAAAAGATGAATCATTTCGTCCCCGGTGCCGGAATAACCGTCCTCATCCGAACCATGCATTGGACCTATAACGATATGGATAAGCTTTTCGCCGAGATTGGTGACTCCGTCCTTGCTGTAGGTTATAACTCGATTCAGCTCTTCAGCCTCACTGAAGCCCACAAAATCAATCAGATATAAATCCGCATTCGGACACATGCGGCGAATCTCGTCCTTCGGCATGTATTTCAGTGCGTTGAGATAATCCTCAAGAAGATATACCGTTTCGGGTGCGGCAACACGGCTTTCTCCCGGAAGGAAGAACATATCCGAATCGCCGAAAAACCGCAATTGTTCGCGATACATTCCATCCTGCCGTTTGAAGTAAAAAACGATTGTTTGGTTGTCCCAAAGTTCAAAATCGGAATCCATGTCCAATGAAAATCCTCCGGGTCGGGTGTAGATCTCCGCATCGGGATTCAGCTTTTCCGCTTTTCGAATTTCGGAAACAATATAGTCGGGATCAATATCCGCAATATTATCGCCCCTCATTTCAAATTCCGCACCTGTCTTTTTGCAGGTCAAAAAACACACCGCAAGCGCTGCGCAGGCGAGCACGGCAATAAGAATCACCCAAACCGACGGTTTTCGGTAATTCATCACGGTCTTAACGCGTTCTTTAATACCAACTTCACCGAAGGCAAGCGGACAGGCATTGAAACGACTGCGACTAACGCTGCACGAAAGCAATGCCTGCATATAGTCCGCCCTCTGTTCGTTGTCAAGCTTTTTTATAACCTTTTCATCGCAGGCAAATTCAATATCGCGGCAAAACAGCACGTAGGACAGCCAAACGAGAGGATTGAACCAATGCACCGCGAGGATAGCAAAGCCAAGCGGCTTCCACTTATTATCACGGCGGCGTATATGCGCCCGCTCATGTTCAATTACGGTTTCAAGTTCACGCTCTTCAATGCCGAACGGAACATATATACGCGGCTTGAAAAATCCAAGCACAAACGCCGAATTAACTCGGTCGCTCTGATAAATATTATCGCGCAGCAGCACGGCTTCACGCAGTTTCCTGCCCAAACCGATGCGGCTTATTGCCATGTATGCAAGCATGACAATCAGACCTGCAACCCAAATACATGCAATCTCGTAATCATCGGGCAAATTAATTCGCAGGAGCGGAATTGTCAGCGATGTGTCGTAATCGTTCTCCTTTGATTGTGTTCCCGCTGCACCGGGCGTTTTTGCTTCTTCACCGGTGTTGCTGCTTTCGGCAGTTTTTCCTGCATCGGAGGGCACGTTTGAAGCATCTTCCCGTTCGGATTCCGACCCGCCCGATCCGCGGATCACGAGAGGGTCTCCCCCGTCCGTGTTGTCAACAGTGTCAGCATAGAGTTTTTCTCTGAAATTTTCTATAGGATAGTTGTCTGGAACAAGGCTCAGCGGACTTTCTATCGTCGTCGGAATAATTAACCGCAATGCAACAATACCCCAAAGCAGCACCCGAATCCATCCCGGTGCTCTTTTGAACAACAACCTGAGCACAAGCACGATAACAATTATCATGCTTGCCAATATACTCATATCGATAACCGAAATGCAGACTTCACCCACGCTCATTTTCCGCCTCCGTTCCGAATGCTGTCAATCATACGTTGAACCTCGTCCAACTCCCTTTCCGACATATCCCGGCGTTTTGCGAAAGCTGCAACAAATGCCGGCAGCGAACCCGAAAAACGCTTCTCAACAAGCTCATCGATTTCACACGCCTGAGCTTCATCCTTCGAAATAATGGAAGTTATAACGCCGTCCTCGTTTTTCAGCACACCGCGCTCGCAAAGACGCTTCAACACTGTATAACTCGTTGTTCGCTTCCATCCAAGTTCCGCGAAGCAGAGCTTTGCAAGCTGCGCTGCGGATATCGGTTCGTTTTCCCATAGAATAAGGCAGAAACGGTATTCACCTTCATGTATTTTCGGAATTTCTTTCATAATGACTCCTCCGCGATTTTTGTCTACTGTTGTAGACTGTTTTTTAGTCTACCACTGTAGACGGCTTTTGTCAACAGTTTTTCACAAAAATTCAGAGCCGATTTAATGCTCCGATCCGGAATCAACCGAAAAAACATTGTATCCACCCTTTATAAATGGCAAAACAAGTGCAGGAAAATGAATCGGTTCAAGCCCGACGCGCGGACGGAGTTCTCGGGCTTATGTGCTGAGCCGAAAATTCTGTCGATATTTATATACATCTACTGAAAAAAAGCATGAAAGGATTCTTAAGCTGCGGATGATAAAACGGAAGCTGCTGTCAGGCGGCTTTAAAAAGGCAAATTCAGTTATATGCCCGTTTCCGCCATGCTTGTTCGCCTGCTTGCGATGGTTAATCTTTGCTTGGTTTTTCCCCATGTTAAGCATTATATTTGTTCGCCGGCACAGCGGCAGCCTTGATCTGCGCTGCAGTGCTCCGGTTCCGTCAGTATTTGTAATACTGTGCGCACAGCATCATTATTTTATTATATGCGAACTTAAGGCAGCTTCCGCAAAAACCATTGTCGAATTCACTCTTTTTGCGCGAAAGCAATTGTGCCCGGGAGCCGAGTCTGTCATATTTGGATTGTCTGCAATTCTCCGGGCAGCGGTTCGGCAAAACACTCCTGGCAGTTTTCAGCGGAAAACTCTTGACAAACATCGCGATATGTGATAGTCTATATACGTTATCAGCCGAGTATCGCTGCTCACCGATAACAGTTTTTTCCGAAAACAGGGTCGCTGCATCTAAAATGCAGTAACCCTGTTTTTGATTAATGAAGATTCCGAGCGAAGGCAAATCACACAGGCGAAGCGCTGCATACATACCACCTGCGAATGCAGCGACGGTACGTCAGATGTTTCTGTAGTGTAGAACTAAATTTAAATCCACGCCGCCCCGTGAAGGCGGCGACGAAGCTCGGTTTGCTCTCCAAACGGCACGGGGTCATTTCAATCCACGCCGCCCGTGAAGGCGGCGACGCTGCTTATCGAGGGCATTGTCAAAGGCATTTTATTTCAATCCACGCCGCCCGTGAAGGCGGCGACACTGGCGCAATTTCGGCAGAAGAAGCAAAAATAAATTTCAATCCACGCCGCCCGTGAAGGCGGCGACGCGCACAGATGTCCCTGATTGCGCGGTATGCCCGCATTTCAATCCACGCCGCCCGTGAAGGCGGCGACTGTTTACGTTTGCGGATGCTGACGTAATTATCCCATTTCAATCCACGCCGCCCGTGAAGGCGGCGACGGACAAATCCTTGCGAAGTTGGACGAATTGCAGACAATTTCAATCCACGCCGCCCGTGAAGGCGGCGACCTCCGACAGTCCAGCCCAAAATCGGGTTTAAATGATTTCAATCCACGCCGCCCGTGAAGGCGGCGACGCGCCAAAAGTTTTTACGAATCAGTCAACAAGCATTTCAATCCACGCCGCCCGTGAAGGCGGCGACCACCGAGCTTGGATATATAAAAGCCAATACTGACATTTCAATCCACGCCGCCCGTGAAGGCGGCGACATAACCTTGCCCTTTGCAACATCGGGCGCGGACAATTTCAATCCACGCCGCCCGTGAAGGCGGCGACCATTTGCGCGCAAAGTGTATGACTACAGGATGCGATTTCAATCCACGCCGCCCGTGAAGGCGGCGACTTGACAGCCGCAAACGGTATGACCTTATTATTATATTTCAATCCACGCCGCCCGTGAAGGCGGCGACGTTTCCTCTTCCTGGTTCGTCAGCCTGAACCGCCTATTTCAATCCACGCCGCCCGTGAAGGCGGCGACTGCTTGACGCATGGCTGACGGTTGAATGTAACGAATTTCAATCCACGCCGCCCGTGAAGGCGGCGACGTTCGGGACGGGCTTTGCGCAAACCCCGATAGATATTTCAATCCACGCCGCCCGTGAAGGCGGCGACTTTGAACGGTATATTCTCGGCAACTGGGTCATTGCGATTTCAATCCACGCCGCCCGTGAAGGCGGCGACACGCCGTGCGTGTTAAAACGAGAATTTTGTTCCATTTCAATCCACGCCGCCCGTGAAGGCGGCGACATAAACGCACTGAGCGTTCCCTCCGTGGGGTGGAAATTTCAATCCACGCCGCCCGTGAAGGCGGCGACGGAGGACGGAAAGAAAGGAGATTTTGATATATGATTTCAATCCACGCCGCCCGTGAAGGCGGCGACTGCTCCAACGTCGCTTGCAGTGTATGTCGGTTTAATTTCAATCCACGCCGCCCGTGAAGGCGGCGACTGATGATAGGTTTCGGACTCATAAACAATCCAAACGAATTTCAATCCACGCCGCCCGTGAAGGCGGCGACTGGCTCGCGGCTAACGGTTTGTTGCGCACACACGATTTCAATCCACGCCGCCCGTGAAGGCGGCGACCTTTGTGCAAAGAGATAGCATGTTTGGCTATTGTATTTCAATCCACGCCGCCCGTGAAGGCGGCGACGTACGACTACAGGATGAGGAACGGCCTCAGCCTTGATTTCAATCCACGCCGCCCGTGAAGGCGGCGACAAACTCCATTGTATACAACTCCTATATAACTTGGTATTTCAATCCACGCCGCCCGTGAAGGCGGCGACTAATATCCTTTCGTTTGTTCGTACATTTTCAGAATTTCAATCCACGCCGCCCGTGAAGGCGGCGACCTGAATGCGGCGGGCTACACCGATGAAGCAAAGATTTCAATCCACGCCGCCCGTGAAGGCGGCGACCGTCCGCTTGTTTCGTCGCTTTTTTCGTACAGTATTTCAATCCACGCCGCCCGTGAAGGCGGCGACTATATCCCATATAGGTTTTTGGGGCATGTTGGGAATTTCAATCCACGCCGCCCGTGAAGGCGGCGACAAAAGCGTCATCCTTGCTACGGGGACGGCGTACGAATTTCAATCCACGCCGCCCGTGAAGGCGGCGACTCGTCGAGCGATACCATGCACACGCGGACAGCGATTTCAATCCACGCCGCCCGTGAAGGCGGCGACTAAGCAGACGCTACCTTGATGTGCCTGACTGGGCATTTCAATCCACGCCGCCCGTGAAGGCGGCGACCGGGCGCGGACAGGAGGAACACGGTCGAGTAGCCCATATTTCAATCCACGCCGCCCGTGAAGGCGGCGACAGGCATCAAGAGCGCGGCATCATGGCTGTGGGAATTTCAATCCACGCCGCCCGTGAAGGCGGCGACCTTTCACCCCATAAAACGTAAAATCTGTCCCTTCGGCATTTCAATCCACGCCGCCCGTGAAGGCGGCGACGGCAAGAGTTATGCGAACGTGCCGAGGAAACATAATTTCAATCCACGCCGCCCGTGAAGGCGGCGACACGTTCCCACGGCAAAATGCACGCACTTATCACGATTTCAATCCACGCCGCCCGTGAAGGCGGCGACGCCGAACAGGCTGCACCGTACGATATATTGCAGGATTTCAATCCACGCCGCCCGTGAAGGCGGCGACCGCGCCGTCGCCCGCATGGCGGGAGGCAACGGATTTCAATCCACGCCGCCCGTGAAGGCGGCGACTGCGGAAACGAATAGACGTAATCAACATTTCCGCAAACAGCAAGTATGAAAGTGATCATTCCCCGCTGTTCATTTTCCATTATACAGTAAAAAAGGCGGCACTGCAAGCAAAGACCTGCCTTTTATGCGCGTTTCGTTTCTTATCCGCTTAACAATTCTTGAAGAAAAGCATGTTTTGTCCGCATGTAATTGCGCGAACCACCCTGATTTTTTCTGACCGCTTAGTGTTCGCGGCAAGTAATCAAAGCATCAGCATACCCTCAGGGTCGTAACCCGACTTTGTTCCGAAATGCTCAATCTTGTTTTCATATTTGTTACCCAGATAATAGAAACGAAGACTGTCACGTTCAGCATCCATGATGTTGCAAAGCTCAGCTTTTAACCTGCGGCACTGCGCCGGATCGAGTATGCACTCGAATACCGAATTCTGCACACGCTGTCCATAGTTTACACACTGCTTTGCGATGCGGCGTAATCGTCTTTTTCCGTCCGCATCCTCTGTGTTAACATCATAGGTTATAAGCACAAACATAATTAAACCTTCCTTTCTGCCTCAACACGGTTATTTCCAAAGGAACGGAGGATAAGCATCCAAATCCCCGCGAAGGTATCTTTCCAGTAACAGGGCCTGAACATACGGAATCATCCCCCATTGCAGCTTTTCGCCGAGATATGGATGCTTCAATTCATCCTTTTTGCGTTCCTGCCACGCTCGATAGAAACGCCGCCGTGAATCATCCTTAAGCAGTACAGCCCCGCTTTCACGAAAATCGAAATCGTTTCTGTCAAACATTCTGTTATTGATGCACGTAAGGACAAATCTGTCTGCCATACACGGACGCAGTTCTTCCATGAGGTCAAGTGCCAGTGAAGTTCTGCCCGGCCTGTCACGATGCAGAAATCCGACGTACGAATCCAATCCAACGCTTTCAAGCGCAGATGCACAATCAAGAGCAAGCGTTGAATACGCAAGCGACAGCAGCGCATTCACAGCATCAAGCGGAGGCCGCCTCGAACGCACCGCAAACCGAAATAGCTCCTTGCTGTTGAGAATCAATTCGTTGAATATGCTGAAATACGCATTCGCTGCAACACCTTCAAGTCCACGGAGCCCGTCAAGCCGTGTTTCCTTTTGAACAAGCGGCAGCAGTCCCGCCGTCAATTGTGAAACGGAGGTCAAAGCTTCACAATCCACACGCAGAGCGTGATCGCGCCGTGTCCTCTCAATGCTCTGTTTAGAATTGTAAAGCTTGCCGAATATCATATTTTTGGCAATCAAGCATGAATTCTCCTCATCATCCGCAACACGATATTGCTTTCGGCGAAGCAAAACATTACCGTTTGCTTCGCCCGTTACCCGTGCAAGAAATCGCCCCCGCGGGCTGCAGAAAGTGAATGCAACCCCCATATCGGCGCATTTACCGAGCAATGCAGGAGATGCGCCCATATATGAAAAGTCAATTATGCTTTGCAATGTGTGCAGAGGATAACGTGCCGTGATCCTTTCGCCGCACTTTGCAACAACATTCTCTCCATCCAACGTCAAATATACGTCTTCCGACATAATATACAGTGTATTCAGCAACCGCTTCATTGCGATTCCTCCAGTGCCTTATTAATGTACGTTGCAACGGTCGTTGTTTTCATCAGTTTCGGAAGACAAATTTCCTTCATTGAACATGACGCGCATGCCTTGGTAGGTTTCACTTTCGGGGTATATCGTTTTCTATACAGATCATGCATTTCGGAAAGCACATCACGTACTTCGTCCCTCAATGCTCTGTCAAATTCAACTTCCACCCTGCGCCGTGTTTCGCCATAAAACAATGCTCCTCGCGGAATATCACACGCAAGCATCTCTTCAAGGCACATTGCCTGACCGCAAAGCTGCAATGTATCGCCGGTTCGCTCGTTGTACGTTCCGCGCTTGTATTCAACGGGATAGGGCTGCCAAAGACCATCACGATCCTTCAGCTCTATCCCGTCCGCCGAACGGCGAAATTCCAGTACATCACACTGTCCCGAAACCCCGAGGGTGGATGAAAAAAAATTCATCCCCCTCGTAATGAAAAGATCGCCTCTGCTTTCCTTCAACCCGGTATCATGCGCTCTTTCATGCATCAGTGTGCCGTCCACCGTGCGGTAGTTATCCGCCCATTGCTGCTCAATGTGAATAAGAGCCCACTGCCTGCGGCAGAATTTGAAATGCTGTATTCCGGAAAGCTGAAGATAGTCTTCTTCGGAATACGTCATATCATCCGAATGCAGCTGACTCCTTCGGGCAAATTATCCGTATCAACGACAATATCATAATCATCGTAACAACGGGCAACTGCACAATCCGCTTTTCTTGCCGCTGTAACACGCTCAAAGAGTTTATGTGCCGGAGCATTCCCGAGCTCTGACTCATGTTTGAACACGACAAGCTCACGAACAGCCATCTTGCCGCGTGCAGCCGAGTGATCGTTTTCAAACATGTTTATTATCGCCTTCCAAAGCAGTTCAAGATCCGCCTCCGAAAAGCCCGTCGTTTTGCGCGCGAGGTTGGCCGAAACATAGCCTTCGCAGCGATAGAGACCGTAAGGAACAATGTATTTGGGTCCCATTTCCGTGCCCTTCCTTTCCGCATCGGCTTCAGTTGTTATTGCGACGCGCGTTATTGTGATCTCCTGTGCAACAACGGGATCAACGCTTCTTGAAAAACCGAGCTGTACCGGTCCTCTTACCTGGCCGCAGTTCAGAGCACCTTTGACGAATGTTGTCATAACGGCGCCGAAAGTGCGAATATCAAAGAAGTTTCCGCACATATAATCCCTGATTTTTGCATCAAGGTCTGGATCTGCTTTCTTTGCCTCCTTAATTGCCTCCTTAAGCTTCTTTTCGTCAGACTCAACGTTGAACTTTTCACAGGCCTCCTTGTCGCTCTTGTTGAGCGGTACGCCTTTCTTGATGTAGATGCGATAGCCGGGTTCTCCCTCTTTGACCGTTTCAACATAGTTGCGAATCTTCCGCTTAAGGCAGACATCGGTTACAATTCCGTAACCGGTTTCGGGATCAACCCTTGGCATATTACCCGCATCGGGATCACCGTTGGGGTTGCCGTTTTCAACGTCGTAAAGCACAACAAAGTCATAGCGGTTTTTAATGGGTTCCATAATTATTTATCCTCCTTTTTTGTATAACGAGCCTGTGTTTGATGGTAGTAGCCAAGGTCGAACGAGCCTTGCTCCGGCAGCGACATATGCGCCGGATACTGTTCTCCGAGAACGCTCTTCAGCGTCATAACCTTTTTGTCAAGATATATACGCTGTTTATCCGAAAGCTTGCGCAGGTGTTTTTGCGCAAGATTGCTGAGTATCGGGAACACCGTTGCAGGCATTGCGGCAGCAGAGCCAAAATACCTGTCCTTAATTGTTGTGTTTATACCCGGATTTCCCGGATTTCTCAGATTTGCTTCCTTCTGGATCTCTTCATACACGGAGAACAGCCTTCCGAGGGTATAGGGGATGTTTTTACTGTTTTCATTTAAACTCACTGTCAGTACCTCCTTTGGGCATTTTTCATTTGGGTTTCTTAGGTAATAAGCTTTGATTATCGCCGCGCGTTCACGGGTTATGTTGCGTTCTGCTTTGATTCGCAGAAAGGTACACTCCAGAAGGGACGCCGGATATCTGCCGCCGGAAAACACAGCACGGGCAACCGCACCCGCCATTGCCGAGTTTTGGGTTTTATCCTTGCTTTTGTCTGAGTCTTCGCTGTCCGATCTCTCGGCGTTTGTCCCATTGTCATTCTTTTTCTTAATCGTCCGATTCGTTGCACTTAGCAGCTTCCACAACGGGAGGATCGGGAACTTATCATATGAGGGACGCACGATTTCCAGTCTCTCGTGATGCTTGTAGATATTCCCCGCAATTTTTCCGAAACTGTCGCAGTAAAAGAATCTGACTGCGAGACGGGCTGCGTTCGGAGACAGGCCGAGAATGTAGAATTTTCTGTCCGGATCAAGATCCATCTCCTTGCACGGAAGTCCGTCTGCAAGAAGCTTCAAGCTTGTCCGCAGCGCTGAAAGCCTCTGTTCATCCGACTTGTCGACATTATCACCGAAAAAAACTTCAGCTGCAAAATCCTCGTACTGTTTATCCGCATTTTCTGCCCAGCAGACAACGGCAGCATCGCCGATCCTGTGGACATTTTTCCTGTCCTTCAGCAAATGATTCAACGCGGTCGTATATGCAAAGGCTGCATATTTTCCGACCGGCGCATTTTGGTTCTGTTCCTTGTTATAAGAACAGAATGCCGATGCATTGAATGACACGAGTGCCGCACCGCTCGACTGCGCGCCCTGCACACCCTTGATCGTAGGGTGTGTGTTTTGAATTTCATCAAGCGCTCCCGTTACCAGGCACTGCCCAATGTTATCTTTTTGCTTTGCATTCGCCTTCTGCCAGACAGATGCAAGCTGTGGATCATCGTGAACATAGCCTCCGTTAAAGCGAAAAACCATATTTGCACCCGAAAGAATTTCTTTCGCATATTGTGCAACAAGATTGTTTTCCTCCGCCTTTTGCGGTTCCCACTTGTCTAAGAAGTTCAGCACCGCCTTTGCAGCGGGATATTCCATGCCGTCCAGCATTGAATGATGCAATTCGCGGCAAGCCTCGAAACATTTAATGTCCTTATTTCTTCGCTTTTCTCTTTCTGCATCATCCTCCCCTTTCTTCAGGCTCACACCCAAAATATAGGAGGAGTTATCCCAAAGGAAATTCGCCGCCGCGCCTGACGTTCTTTTCACAGCCGCCGGAACCATCATCTTCTGCGGAACTTCCCTCGTTTTGCCCTTTGGTCCATCGACCGTGTCAAAAAGCGGCGTTACGCGCAGCAGATTGCCTTCCTCGTCAATAGAGAGCGCAAAGCTGATTTTTTCTCGGCTCCAGCCTTCTTTGGATATTTCGCCTTTTTGAGCCAACGCTTCGTAAAGGCTCGTCAATGCCTGCAATATCATTCTGTCACCTCCGCCGAATCCATTGCCGGCACGGTCAATACGCCGTCAATAAGCTTTGCGCGAAAGAACACGGGCTTGATGTTTTCCTTATCCGAATAATCCAAATCCAAAAGCATCCAGCCAAGATCCCGTTCTCCCGCAAGTTCCGGCGGACAGGGCGGCATCTCAACGCATTTTACTACCTTTGCAGGAAATTCACGTGTTCCGAGGTAGGGCTGATGGTAACACTTACCTTTTTCAACCCTCCTTCTCAGCATGTCGCAAAATTTACCGGGATTGTCGCTCGGCGCAGCATTCTCAGTCATTTCAAAATGAGCTTCAATAACATAATGCACATCTCTCAACACCATCGCAGCACGTTGCTGAATGGACTCCGATGCTGCAATATACAGCTCTCCGCTGCGTGTTTTCATTTCCGTCTTCACGTTTCGCGCACTGATTACGTCCTTCACTTCATTTCGTCGAATGTTTGTGAACCGGATCGGTGCGCACACATGGATCCTGTCAATTACATAACGCATTCCCGGATGCCACATAACTGCTTCCAGTATGCCGCGTGCCGCAGACGGTGTTATTACATCGTAACTCACGCGTTCAACCTTCATCTCCGGTCTTGAAAAGCAGGCATAATCCCCGCTTACCTCAATACATATTGGCATGTACTGTCTCTCCTTTCTTTTCTTTTTTGTTCCTTTTTGCAGTCAATTTTTCCTTATTCCTCCTATGCTGTATTATGTTTTTATCGTTTACGGTCAAGCCCCGTTTGGTCAAATTCGGTATTCATATAACCTGCAAAGCCTTTCCGTTCACTTACCGATTAATGAATCATTCATTATCAGTTAAACAGCGCACTTCCATCACTCACATCTGTTGCAAGTCCCTTTTCATCCGAATAAAGACTCAAATCCGTCAGAATTGCTGCATCATCTCCGAAGGGTTCCGCCGCCCCGGCATTGATAAGAGCATTGAAATGATTTTCGTATATCGATACGGAATACATTCCGGCCTTTCGATACAGTTCACGGGAGCGTTCTCCCTCTCTGAGCCTTGAAATAAGCTCTTTTCCCTCTCCGACAGAAATGTAAACCGTGAAGGTGTTTTGGTCTATCAGCTTGAATTCTTTTGCAATCCATTCAAAAGGCAATCCACAGCCCGATATTCCTTTTTCGCTCGCTGTCATGACGCCCGACTTGTCATCATTCCGCAAAAAATCCCTGTACGCCTTAAAATAACGCTCTATAGTTGACGTTGTGTTCGGCTGCGTCCAGTCCCGCACCGTCTCCTCCGCAGCATCACGGTTAACCGCAATCAGCTTGTTCACCTTGTTTTCGGATTCAAAAACGGTAACAATGCTGCTTTCCGCACTCCGTTTACCCTCGCGGTTGCAGCGCCCTGCCGCCTGCAATATTGAATCCAGCCCGGCCATCTCTCTGAACACACGAGGAAAATCAACATCAACACCGGCCTCTATAAGCGAGGTTGAAACGACTCTGCATGTTTTGCCGGATTTTAGTCTTTCGCGAATTTCGTCGAGCTTCTGTTTACGGTGAACCGGACACATAAGCGTGGACAGATGAAAACGCCCCTCCGACGGCAATGCCTCATAAACCTCTTGAGCAAATTTTCGCGTGTTGACGATGCAAAGCACCTGCTGCTGACTTTCAAGCCTTGAAACCAGTTCATCCGTTGTCAGCCTTCCTTCCTTTTCAAAGCTTGTCCTGCGAAACTTTTCGAACATGCCGTCAACATCGGGACATAATTCAACAACGCTTTCTTTTTTACTGTATTCAAGCAGCATTTCGTCAATAGCCGGCTGAGTTGCGGTACACAGAACGGCGGTTGCGTTGTATGCGCGCACAAGTTCAGCAATCGCCGCAACACACGGACGCAGATTGTTTGACGGAATCATTTGCGCTTCATCGAATATAATGACACTGTTTGCAATATTATGAAGTTTTCTGCATTTTGACGAACGGTTCGCGTAAAGTGATTCAAAGAACTGCACGGCAGTTGTCACGATCACCGGAGCATCCCAGTTTTCCGTTGCAAGCGCACTTCGATATTCCAGCTCGTCCGCATCTTCCGACAATTCATGCGAAACCTGCGAATGATGCTCCACAACGTTCTCTTGACCCAGAATATCTCGGAAAACTTTTGCATTCTGTTCAATAATCGATGTGTACGGTATTACATATATAATGCGCTTCATTGAATTTGCAACAGCATGGTTGAGCGCAAATGCCATGGACGCAACGGTTTTGCCGCCGCCCGTCGGCACCGTCAATGAGAAAATTCCGCGCGGCGCAGACGCCTTTTCAATGCATGAATTGAGAATTTTTTGCCGCAGTATGTCGATTTCTCTTGTTGGATTGTTCCATTTTGAGATGTATGCTGTGAGCTTGTCACAAAGCGCAGAAAGCGGTTCGTAGTTTCCTCTGCCTGCGTCACCGTTCATAAAGGTTTCCGTGTCGATATAATCCGCATCAACAAGGCAGGAATACAGCATTCTTATATAGAATGCTGTTGCGAACCCACGGCCCGAGGGTCTAAAATAATCCTGCGGTAATGCTATGTGTCCGTTCCAATTTTTCCGATAATCCGGAATTCCTCCCTGTTCGGCGCGCAGCTTCCTGCCAAAAAATGTTTGGCTTTCGGTTGTGTCAGCGTCTTTATGTCCGACATTGGGCAATCCGCTGTGGTGGCCGATAACGCATACAGCCTCAAACGCTGCTTTGATTTTGAAGCATTCGATTGCTCCCGCCGTCGCATGATCGACCTTCTTTCCGCCGCGCAGTCTCAGCTGAAATTCATCCGAATACTTTCCTATGTCGTGAGCAAGCCCGCACAACTTTCCGTTTGCTGCGGCGCCAAACTCCGCTGCAAATGTTTCCGCAAGTTCTCCCGTACCTTTCAGGTGGGCTTCTATCGACTGTCCTTCCGGGTGCTCATCTGTTGCACCGTGAGCCAAAAGCATATTCAAATTCATTCCTCCGTTAAAAGAAAAAACCTTATGCGAAACTATTCAGCGTATTTATTGTTGTACGTATCGACAAGATAAGTATATACTGCATTTTTTGTCTTGTCAATTGTTTTTTGCTTTTTTGCTGTGCTGATTTATGTACATGTTCTCTGTTTTTCAAAAGATGAAAGTTTTTTAATTTGCTGCATAGGTGTATTTTTGTTTATTATAGCCGTAGATTTGTCAGCCGTTATGAATTATTTCGCCGTATTCTGCTCCGCTCCGACATTTGCTCTGCCTTTTTCTTCGAAACTATGCATGTTTCTTTTGGTCTTTACAATACGGCATTAATGCTTTATAATGGTTACATCGGCAGGATATGACGATTGATTAAGCGGTATTTGCGGGCGGCAATTCAAGGAGACGCTGCGCTGCATTTGATGCTGATTAATCAGCGTTTACCTAAGGATTTTATGCAAAGCCGCGCATGTATCGGCGCGAGAGGTGCGTATTCTGCGTATCGGGCAGACCAAGGAGGAACACAAATGGGCATAATTCTCGGAATAGACGTTGGAGGTTCAACGACAAAAATTGTCGGACTGACTCCGGGCGGCGAACTGATTTCAACAATGACGGTTCGCGCTTACGATCAAATAACCTCACTTTACGGCGCATTGGGACATTATATCAACGCCAACAAGTTCTCGCTCAGCGATGTTGAACGCATACTTGTGACAGGCGTCGGCTCATCCTATCTTTCGGGCGACATTTACGGCATTCCGACTCAGCGCATTGAGGAATTTTCCGCGATCGCGCGGGGCGGGCTTGCTCTTGCCGGGTTGGATGAAGCGGTTGTTGTGAGCATGGGCACCGGCACAGCGTTTATTCATGCCCACGGCAAGGATTATTCCCACATCGGCGGCAGCGGTGTCGGCGGCGGCACCATCGTCGGCCTCGGCAAAAAGCTTACCGGTGCCTCGGATCACGAGAGTCTTTGCGCGCTTGCGGAGCGCGGCAGCCTTTCACACGTTGATCTTACAATCGGCGATATTTCCAAGAATGACATTGAAAAACTCGGTTCGGAAATCACCGCCGCAAACTTTGCAAACGTAAAGGACAGCGCAACCGATTGTGATCTTGCTCTCGGCGTTGTCAATATGGTGCTGCAGACCATTTTGACCCTTGCGGTTTTTGCCTGCAAAAACTCCTCTGTCAAAAAAGTCATTTTGACAGGTGCGCTTACCGGACTGCGGGAGCTTTTGCCAATGATTGAGCTTTTTAAAACACTTTATCCCGTTGAGTTTATCGTTCCGGAAAATGCAGCATTTGCCACCGCTGTCGGCGCCGCTCTTCACTCCATTGACTGATTGGGCAGTTGTTTCGTATTTTAAACAATCCATCAAACATTGACAATACACAACCGACTTCCGTCACCTGTCGGAAGCCGGCTGTGTTTACTTTCGCTGTGTTTACTTTTTTGTTTTCGGCGTAAAAATCAATGCAAAAGCGTACCCGAAAAGCACTGCGGCGGCGATACCGCCCGCGGTTGCCTTCACCCCGCCGGTTATTGCACCGAGCAAACCCTCGTTCATTGCGCCGTCAATTGCGCCGTTTGCAAGCGAATACCCAAACCCCGTCAGCGGCACTGTTGCGCCCGCTCCGCCGAGTTCGACAATGGGTTTATACAGTCCGACAGCCGTGAGCACAACCCCCGCCGTAACAAAAATCACAAGGATCCTTGCAGGCGTCAGCCGTGTCAGGCTCATAAGAAGCTGTCCGATGACGCAAATCGCACCTCCGATTGCAAAAACAAGTAAATAATCCGTTATACTGCTCATTTAATTCAACCGTCCAAATTCTTTATGTTTTCAAATCTCAGTTTTTGTTGTTCTGCCGCTTTTTTATTCGACCGCCGTTTGGGTCAATCAATATGCTCAATCACAACCGCATGTGCAATTGAGGGAATGCTTTCACCCTGAAGGCTGCTGACAGGACTCATGAGCGCACCCGTTGCAAGGAAAAGAACGCGGCGGATTTCGCCGGATTCAATTTTCGGCAGGAACCAACTGCTCATTACGGTCGCCGCACAGCCGCAGCCGCTCGCACCGCAATTGACATTTTGCTCCGGACTGAACATCAGCTTGCCGCAATCCTCATGCCTGTCGGCAATTTCAATCCCCTCACCGCGCAGCAGTTCATACAGCATATCGCTGCCGAAAATGCCGAGATCTCCTGTTATTATCCTGTCGTAATCCTCCACCCTGCGCGAGTAATCCGAAAGATGAGTCTTAATCGTTTTAAACGCGGCAGGGGCCATCGCCGCGCCCATATTATTTGCATCCGTAATGCCGAAATCCTCCACGCTGCCGATGGTGCCGCCCGTAAGTGCAACATGTTCAAACACATTGCCCGCACCCGGACGGAATTCACCCGCCGCCTGAATGATTATGCTTCCCGCACCCGTGACCGTACGCTGACTGCTCGGAACGGCCTGAACGCCCATTTCCAGCGGATAGCGAAACTGCCTTTCGGCTGCCGAAAAGTGACTGCTTGCGGCACACGCGGCAAGCTCTGCAAAGCCTCCGTCAACAAGCATTCCGCCGAGCATCAGTCCCTCGCTGATGGTTGAACACGCACCGTACAGGCCGATGAACGGTGCACGGATCTCCCGCGCCGCAAAGCCGGAGGAGATTATCTGATTCAATAAATCTCCGCCCAAAAGGCAGCTCAAATCATCGCTTTGCCTTTTTATTTTTGCAAGAGCCACGCGAACCGCGCTTTCGAACATTCTGCTTTCCGCCTGCTCCCAAGAGTCAAGCCCAAGGGTATCGTCGCGGCAGATTTTATCAAAGCATTCTCTCAGGGGGCCTTTCCCTTCTTTGTCGCCGACATAGCTTGCGGATGAAATTATTCGCGGCCTGCTGCAAAGCTCAAACGAATGCCTTCCGATTATTCCCATATTGCCTCCGATTTTTCTTTTTTCTTCTGCTATTTTGAGCAATTCGGAAGAAAATATGCATCAAGCGCCGAAACGGCGGCAATCGCGGCGGCGCCGTTTTTCATTGATTCGTTTCAAATGCAAAACACCTTCGGCGACTGTCACGCCGAAGGCTCAAACGTTTTTCCGAAATTAAATATTATCTAACCAATTCTCAAGGCTGCATTTCGCGCCCTCATCATACCAGCGCCGATAGGATTCAAACACCTTCAATGCATTTCCGCCGTATTTTTCCGCGGCGGCATCAACGGCAAGAAAACTTCTCCAGTAAGCATAAAAAATATGCACAATATCCCGTCCGTAAGCGGAGCGTGAAAAATCATTCAGTTTCGGCCGCCCGAACTTTTCATCATATAATGCAGAAAGAATCCGATTCGTTTCCTTTTCGGCAGCGTACTCCTCATCAGTCAGGAAATATCTGCGGCTTATGTATTCAGCCATGCCCTCTTCAAACCACATTTCGGTTTCATATGTTTCATCAAGAAAAAGGTCGCTGTGGTGCGCCATTTCGTGTCCCAATATCTGCAAAACATTATGCATGTTGAATTTTTCATAATACTGTTTAACCTTTTTGACCGACTCCGATTCGGTGTAAGCATCCGTCTGCTTAAGGTATAAACGTCTCCAAACCTCGATCTGCGGATTCATTACCGTGCGATAATCATTCGTATAGGCCGGCAGCGGGAGATCGCTCACGGAATTCACCGCTGTTTCAAAGCCCGCCCAAACTATCGACCTCGGAAGCTCAACAACCTGAAAATTCATTTTTAAATAATCCAAATACTCATTCAGTATCGGAGCAAATCCTTCCGTCAGCGACTGAAGGTTGTTCAGTTCTTCCGCATTCTCCGCTAAGAAAAGATGCTTCATTTCTTCTTTCTTTCCCCCTTTCGCAATAAACCGACCTGCAAGGTTCCGACTCTGCATGATGCTTTCTGCATTCATCACATTTTCCGCGGCGTTCACAGTTCTTTTTTCTGCACGGACAGACTCTTTTTTTTATCATTTCGCCACTTCCGCTCCGCATGATTAACCTTATTATGTTTTACGTTTTCGAGAAAAATTACTCCTGCACTCCGGCAAGCGCAAGGAATTTTTTATCGGACTGTATCGCATGTGTCACGAATTTGCCGTCCCTGAACAATGCATAAGTCGTGACCGGCGCAGGTACATTTTGCGCCTCTTCCCTGTCAGTAACGTGAAAGACCTTAAGCGGAATATCGTGCGCCTTTGCCGCTTCCCGAACCCTCGGCACCCAGTAACAGGTAAAGGGACATTGATCCGTGAAGTACAGCACGAACCCCTTTTCCTCAACCGCCGGATGTTTTGCACACTCTTTGAATTTCGGCGGCACGGCAGTTGACTTCAGCGGCAAATACATAAGGGTGATTCCGCAATCCGATGTATCGGCAACGATGAACCCCTTATGCGCCAGGTATTTCGGATCCGAGAGAAACTCTTTTTTTCTGCCCTCTGCGGAAAGGATGCACAATCCCTGCTTATTTTGCCGTTCGGCGTCGCGAATGCATTCCGAAAGCAGAGCTTCGGAATATCCGTGTCCCTTCAGCGCACCTGCAATCCAAAGGCAGTTAATATAAATGTATCCGTCCGCATCGATGGGAACCCATGCATTTTCCGCCGGGATATACTCAATAAAACACTTGCCGCGTTCCTCGCTCCTGTAAAACACAAGGCCTTCGTCGAACCGCTGCTTCATCCACTCTTTTTTAACAAGGCTCTGTTTGCCCGACATGGCGCAGCAGATATGCTCCCTGTCGATGTTATCTTTGTTGATTTTTAAATAGTTCATCAAAAAGCCTCCCTTTTGCTCAATTCTATCGTTCGGCAGGTGTGTTGTCAAGAGAATCGGCAAAAACAAAACAGTACCCTGATTGAAAGCAAAAACAAACCGCTGCAAAGCTCTGTGCCTTGCAGCGGCTTGTTGTGCATATCATTTTGGTCGGGGCGAGGTGATTTGAACACCCGACCTTTTGGTCCCGAACCAAACGCGCTACCAAGCTGCGCTACGCCCCGATTAATGGAGCCAATGAAGGGGCTCGAACCCTTGACCTGCGCATTACGAATGCGCTGCTCTGCCAGCTGAGCTACATTGGCTTACACAAGTAAGGATTATAGCATAGTTTTTTGAGTTTGTCACCATTGCCGGGTAAATATATTTTGAGGCCGCAACTTGAAAACGAAGCCGCAGCCTCTTTCCCTCGATTTTTGCTCTGTGAAAGACTGACTCAATTGCTGCCGCCAGAAATTTCACGGTCTTTTTGCATTTTCCTTTCTAATAATCAGATTCCGCGCACTACACGCGCAACGATTTTGAAAATAACAATGATGAGGTAAAATGCGCCTATGAAATAGCCGACAACGATGCTGAGAAGTACCTTGACTATGCGGTTCTTCAGTGCTTTTTGATCCAGCCACGGTGAGCGTCCGGTCAGGAATTTATATCCCGAATAAATTGCCCATGCGGAATATGCGATGATGATGATTGCAAGCAGTCCTTTGTCCATACTTTTCTCCTTAAACTACAGTTGATTAGTTTTAAACTGTTCCGCTGCGTTTGAAATGCTCATGCATTTCTGATCGACAACTCGAATTGTTCATAAATTCACGCAGCATAATACGAACGCAGCGGAACATTGTTAACGGAAATCGGAAAAATCTGTGTTCCGGTCAGAGCGCACCGGATAATCCGTGTTTTCAAAAATAAGCTCAATTCTGCTTTTCAATGAAAAACGATTAAATCCGGAGCTTTCTCAGCCTTGATTAGCCTTCGTACCTGTACTTGAAGCAGCCGTTGCGGTCGTGCGGATAATTGTATCCATACCCTGCTTCACAGTAAACGCGGCCGTATGAATCCTTGTCACGGAAGTTGGCATACACGCAGTCGCAGCAGTTGCCTTCAAAGCATCCCTCAGGGATTTCGATTGCAAAGGTTTTCTTTGCGGGTTCGTTGATGATGTGTTCTTTTGACATGATATTACCTCCTTGTCAGTTGTGAATTATTGTTATCGGTTCCTGTTCAATTATGACTTTTCCCGATTCCGTTCTTGCATAATAACAAATCATTTTTCTCTCCGGCATTACAACCAGCGGAAAGAAGAGTTTTTTGATGTGCGGTGGCATATTGAGAAGTATTGACTCAATATATTTTTTGTCGCCCTGCGAAAGCGTGCAGACATTGTGAAAATGAGTGTGATATATACCCATGAATTCGGTGCCGCTGCATTCCCATTCACGAATAACCCTGTTTAAGTGCTGCACATCCGGCGCATAACTGCACATTTTTCCGCACGGAAGCCCTTTATCAGGTTCAAACGTAAAAATCGTTGTGCCGTCCCCGCCGAGAATTCCGCCTGTTTCAGGTGTTAGTGGCTGCTGCTGTTGAAGTATTTGTTGATAAGCATCAAATTTGATTTTCATGGTAAGCATTACTCCGCATCCAACATCTCTACGTTCGTTACCGAATTAAGCATGTTGATAATTTCCGTATACTCTTCACTCGCAGGACTGTTCCTTCTTTTGTTGCACTTGTATAAATACCTGAGAACATTTAACTCAATCACGTTATTCCCCTGTTCAAAGAAATATCCTGCCACATCGAATAATGTGTACTTTAGCTGCTCATCGGTTCCGTTTCTTATAAGTTCCACGTTTCTGCACTCTTTCGGAAGATGTCGGGTAACCTTTTTTTCAGTCAGCCTTTCGCCGGATATTGCAATCACGCAATCAACCAGATTTGAAACCATGCCGCTGCATATTCTTTTCGTGCGCCTTTCGTAATGGCTTAGATAACGCAGGAGCTTGTCAAAGTCGATTTTTAGATTTGCTCTCAGTTTTCTCGACAGGTGGTTAAAATGTTCAAGAACAAAGGCAACTCTCCAGCTGCGCAGGGAAATGGATTCGGCATCACTTTTCCGGCTTGCCGCCAAATCGAACGGCTCGTTTTTTACGATGCTTAGCAAGGTACTTGAAAAGCTTTCTTCTTCCTCCTTTTGTATTTTCTCGGAAAGAGCGTTGTATATTTTCAGAGCTTCTTCTTTTTTCATATTTCCTCCTTTTGAATTGCCGCCGATCCGCAAAATCATTCTGCACACGGCACCTAAATTGTTTCTGTACTTATTCTATCGACTGAATTTCAAAATTCCCGGGGATTAATTCATGCATTGTTGAATATATTTTGCGCGAACGTTGCGAGATTCCGGTTCCATTTGTTTTTCATTCAAATTATAGCCCGAATACGGGCTATTGTCAATATGCAGGCAATAATATACATTGAACGAAAATTTGTTCGGAGGGCGAAATGATACGGTTTGACAGGCTGTGGGCAACCATGAAGAAAAAGGGTGTGTCGCAATACAGGCTTATCAAGGACTACAATTTCAGCACAGGGCAGCTTGACAGGCTGAGAAAAAACGGCAGCGTGAGCACATACACGCTGAATCAGCTTTGCAGCATACTGAACTGCGATCTGTCCGAGATTGCCGAATATGTGGCGGACGAAAAAGACGGGCAGGGTTGACCTCTCCCGCCGCATTATTATTTGCTCTTGCAAAACCCGCGCGGCAGGCATTATAATGTAAGCGGGTGAAAAAGGAGGATGGGCTATGAGCGAATCCGAACGGCTATGCAGCAAACTTTTGAACAGGCTCAAGGACATCGGCAGCGCAGCTATCGCGCTTTCGGGCGGCGTGGACTCATGTTTTCTTGCTTATGCGGCTTCCCGCGTTGAGGGTGGAAATTTCGCCGCATACTATGTTCAATCGGCATTCCAGCCGGAATTTGAGCTGACGGACGCACTGCGGGCCGCAAAGGAAGCCGGACTGCCGTTTAAAATTATTTCTGTTGATATCCTTGCCTGCGAAGATGTTGTCCGCAATCCGACCGACCGCTGCTACCATTGCAAAAAACACATTTTTTCCGCAATATGCAAAGCGGCGGCGGCGGACGGGTACAAAACGATTCTGGACGGGACGAATGCTTCCGATGCAGAGGATGACCGTCCGGGAATGCGTGCCCTGCGGGAAGCGGGCGTGCTTTCCCCTCTGCGCGAATGCGGACTGACAAAAGCTGACATTCGCCGTCTTGCCCGCGAAGCGGAGCTTTTCACTTGGAACAAACCTGCCTATGCCTGCCTTGCAACGCGGATTCCGCCGGGCGAATTGATCACAAAAAACAAACTGCATTCCGTTGAAGCAGCGGAAAACTTCCTTTTTTCGCTCGGCTTCTCCGACTTTCGCGTTCGGAGCGTTAACGGAACCGCAAAGCTGCAACTGAAGGCCGGGCAATTCGATGAATTATTTAAACAGCGTGAGCATGTTTTAAACGAGCTGCGGCAATATTTCGATGCAGTGACGCTTGACCTTGAGCCGAGATGAGGCTCCGCTGTTCTGACAGCACAACACAAAGACTATGAATGACGAAATAAAAAACCTTCTTGAATCAGTGCGCCGCGGCGAAGTGTCGGTTGACGAAGCATACTTGAAACTGCGCACCGCTCCGTTCCGCGACCTTGGATTCGCAAAGATAGACACCCATCGCCGCCTTCGGACCGGTGCGGCGGAAGTGATTTACGGTGCGGGCAAAACACCCGAGCAGATGCTTGAAATCATTAAAGCCATGCTTGAGAGCGGACAGGAAACGATACTTATTACACGCCTTGAAAAACATGCCGCAGAGATACTGAGTCGTGAATTTGCCCTGAGCTACTGTGAAATTGCAAAAATCGGCAGTATCGGCAGCATCCCCGAACCGAGCGGAAACGGCTGCGTTGTTGTTGCGGCAGGCGGCACAAGCGATATTCCCGTTGCCGAAGAAGCGGCACTGACGGCGGAATTTCACGGCAGCCGTGTGCTTAGGCTTTATGATGTCGGCGTTGCAGGGCTGCACCGTCTCCTTTCGCATATTGACGAAATCATGAGCGCAAGCGTCATTATCGCCGTTGCAGGCATGGAAGGTGCGCTTGCAAGTGTAATCGGCGGGCTTGCCGACTGCCCCGTTATTGCCGTGCCGACGAGTGTCGGTTACGGTGCGGCATTCGGCGGAGTTGCAGCGCTGCTTTCAATGCTCAACTCCTGCTCAAGCGGAGTATCCGTTGTGAATATCGACAACGGCTTCGGCGCAGGTTACCTTGCAAACATGATAAACCATATCGGCACCGGCAGCAATGCGCGGTGACGATTCTTTTCTTAATTATAATATGCAACCCTGAATAAAACTGTTGAAAGGCCTTTTTACTATGAAAACACTTTACCTTGACTGCGGAATGGGTGCGGCGGGCGATATGCTTGCGGGCGCACTCTATGATCTGCTTTCCGAAGAACAACGTGCCGAGTTTCAGAATATTGCAGCTGCCTTCTCGTCCGTCGGACTGAATGTTCGCTGCGCTGCCGCCGAAAAATGCGGCATTCGCGGAATTCATTTTGCCGTTGAATACATGAACACCGATGCGGACGAATATGCCGCCTGCATACACGAACATGAACACCTTCACGAACATGAGCATTGTCATGAGCATGAGCATTGTCATGAGCACGAACATAATCATGAACATGAGCATGAACACGCGCATGAGCATTGCCATGAGCACGAGCATAGTCATGAACACGAGCATCACCATTCTCACAGCGGGCTGCACGAAATTGAACACATCATCCGCGCGCTGCCCGTGTCCGATGCAGTGAAAGAGCATTCCCTTGCTGTTTACAAACTGATTGCAGAAGCGGAGAGTCATGCCCACGGCGTTCCAGTTGAGCTTGTGCATTTTCACGAGGTCGGTGCGCTTGATGCCGTTGCAGATATTGTTTCTTGCTGCGCGCTGATCGAAATGCTCGCACCGGAACGCATTGCCGCCTCCCCCGTTCGCACGGGCAGCGGGCATGTGCATTGTGCGCATGGGATCCTTCCCGTTCCCGCACCGGCAACAGCCTTCATTCTTCACGGCGTTCCTGTTTATGCGGGCGATATAAAAGGCGAACTCTGCACTCCGACCGGAGCGGCACTGTTAAAGCATTTTGTTCATGACTTCACCGCAATGCCGTTAATGACAATACTTTCCCAAGGTTACGGCATGGGCAAACGCGACTATCCCTCCGCAAACTGCGTGCGTGCGCTTTTCGGCGAAAGTCCGAGTGAAGAATCGGCGGATGAGATCATCGAGCTTCGCTGCAACATTGACGATATGACAGGCGAAGAGATCGGGTTTGCATTTGATAAACTGCTTAACGCGGGTGCGGCGGATGTTTACACCGTTCCGACAGGAATGAAGAAGAACCGCCCCGGAATTATGCTCTGCGTGCTTTGCAATGCCGAAAAACGCAGCGAAATTATCCGCATATTGTTCAAACACACAAGCACTCTCGGCGTCCGCGAGTGCAGAATGCCGCGATACATTTTGCAGCGTGAAACGCAAACCGCCAAATTTGAGGACGGTACGATTCGCCTGAAGACCGCTCATGGGTTCGGCGTTAAAAGGGCAAAGTTCGAACATGCCGATATTGCCGCGCTTGCCGAACGCCGCGCAATCACGCTTGCCGATGCGGAAAAGATTGCGGAAACTGCCTTTAAGGAGTTTTCCGAATAACGAACCTTAAAAATTAAAATTTGTTTCAACATCGGAGCCCGATCGGTTCGGGCTCTTTTTTTGTATTACTTTGTATTCATCTTAAACATATTGTGTGTTCATCCTGTCTGCTCCGTTTGACTGTTTTTTCCTGTTGAAAAAGAATTGTTAACAAATTGTTCACAATTGAGGGTTGAAATGATATTAATTCGCTGATATAATAGTATTGCGATGAAAGTCGCACCATTGAAACGGATCCGATTCAACACATGTCCCGCATTTGCATAGCGCAAATTGCGTATCATAGACTGCGTATCGCAAGCTGCGTATCGCACCCAAAGTTTGCACAGCATTCAACAAGTGCAGACTTTGGGGAAGAGAAACCCAACCGCCAACGGCACAAAACCATGACACCGCGAAAGGAGAAATAATTATGGCAAAAAGAATTGTCACAACCTTGATCGCTTTGGCGCTCGTTTTTACCGCACTGTTGCCTGTCGGTGCATTAAGTGTTGTTCCGATGAATGACACTCCGCACGAATACAGTGTTCTGCCCGGCACAGATGCTTGGATAGAAATGAGTCCCGAAGAGCGCCGCACTGCAACCTATGTGGATCAAGCAGAGGCGGAAAACATGACGACACGAGCATTGCTTATAACAACGCTCGGCTATCCGTTTTTAATCGATATGTATTGTATCGGGTATTCAACGGATTGCTTTCTTCCGGGAAACACAGCCTCGGCAGCTTCAAACGGAATTGAAATCGTTGCCGAAACATTCCCCCCGTTAAAGGAATTGCTCCAAAGAACCGATGCAGTTGCAGAAATTGACAGTCTGCTTAAAGTAATTGATGAGGACACCTTTCGAAACGGAAGGATGAAAGCTCTCGATCTCAGGCAATATATCACGTCAGCCTCAGCAGCATCACCGAACTAACTCGTTGACCCGAGTGGAAAGCCGGCAAAACAGCTTCCGCAGGATGATATCAATATGCGGGAAAACCCGTCCGAAGAGTCTTCCGCCGAAGAGCCTTATATCGTTAAGGTTTATGATGCAAACGACTGTGTTGACATTCACACGGCGGTAAACTACAAGGGCGGACTGTGTGAATCGCATGCATTCCTGAAGACACACTATCTGATGAGCGACGGCACATGGCGCATCGGCGAAAGCTACGCAAAAGGCCAATGGTACGATAAGCCGTATAAGTACAGGTATATCCTGTCAAGCGGCGAAGCGTTTGACGAAAATTTTATTGTGCTTTCGAACAGACCCGATCTTACGTATGTTGACGGACTTAGGTTGATTTACGGCAGCGACCTGAACTACAAGTACAGCCTCGAAGCAACCGTTGTTGCTTGGCATTTCGGCGACAAGACCGTTGCGTGGGCCGAAATGCAGGATCAGGTTCCGGCACACTGCGTGTCACTGAGCCACGGGGAACAGTAATAGACGGCTGCTCTGCCTCCGCTGCAGGTTAATGCAGCTTGATTCTGCTGCCGACGTTATGATTGATGATCCATAGCACTTCCGTCACGGCTGGAAACTCTGTACGCAGTTCATACAAACGGGAAATAAACAACCCCGCCGCAGGGCTTAACGGCTTTGCGGCGGGGCTGTATTATTTATGCAGGCTTGTTGTTCATTGCCGTGAATAAAATCAAAGTTCAACGCTGTTGCGGACAAGCAGCTCCCGCGCCGTGTCAACCGAATCAACCCCTGTGCGGTTCTTGACAGGTGCAAACTCCCTTGCCCTTTCAACCTCAAATACCATGCAGCCGTTAAGCAGCCGTATCATATCCAAAATCAGGGTTTCATACTTGAAGCCGTTCGGTTTTTCGGGCGTGACATGCTGCCCGTTTTCATCAAGGCATGGAATCTTTTTTTCAACAACATGCAGCGGAAGGGCTTTTTCCATTATGCCGTCAAGCGCATCCACGCGGAACAGGTAGTTCAAAATAACGCCGAAATTATAGGCAGGTTCGCCTTTTTCGTTTTTCGCATTGCGCATTTCATCCGTAAGCTCATAGTATTCAACGATTGAAGGATGCCCGTCTTCAAGGCACATAACGCCCACGCGTTCATCGGGCGCGGCTTTTTTAATGACCTTTGACCCGACTTCGCAATGCGCAAGCTTTGTTGCGCCGATGAAGAGCGGATCGGCAATGCGCTGAAGCACATTGTCAACCGCAAACACGTTCAGCCATTCTATGCCGTTTCTGCGGACAATATCAAGCATTCCGTGCTTTGCCATTGAGGAATACCAACCGCCGTTGCCGTTCGGCGAAGTTGCAAGTCGGTATTTTTCTTCGAGATAAACCTTACCGTTGTAATCCGCCGCGGGTGCCGTCTCCTGAGTGAAAAAATGCACGAATTCCGCCGCATAGCCGAAATAATTATGTTCTGCAAAGAATGCACGCGTTGCTGCGTCGTTTTTGTCGCTGGTCATGATGAAAAGGTGAACAAAACTGCCGACTCTTTCCGTAACATTCAGAAGATTGTTTATAAGGCACTCAAAAATATAAAGTTCACGCTTGATTCCGATATTGAACGCACCCTTCGGAGCATCCGAACCGAGCCGTGTGCCCATGCCGCCCGCAAGCAGCACCGCGCCGACATGCCCCGCACGCAGCTCCGCCATGCCCGCATCAAAGAACTCATCTCCGCGAGTGCGTATTTCCGCAAGCTCCGTAACACCGATCGGAGTGATTCTGCCGCGTTTTTCAGGCTGTTTATTCGTGCTGACAACGGAAAAATCGATCTGCTCGATTTGATTGAGCAATGCGGCGCGCTGCGCTTCATCAAGCTCATCATAATATTTAAGCAGGTGCTGCTGCCCGAAATTTGCAAGTTTTGCATATGCCTCCGCATATCCGTATACATTTTTGCCGTTTGGAATGCTCATGTTTTTCTTCCTCCCTTTTGTAATTGATTTGCGATTGATTCGATAGCCGACGGAAAAAGCCGCATAATGCCCGCCGCCGCACATCTTATTCGATGGGCGACGGCGGTTTGTTCGTTTGTTGATTTAATTATTTCTTTTTGGGCAGACTGTGACAGCAAAGACCTTCCCAATCATGCGCCGCTTCCGCAATAACCTCGCTGACGGTGGGATGCGGATGAATGGTTTCGGCAATTGTTTCAACCGAGGCGCCGACTTTAAGCGCAAGAGCAAGCTCCGCTATCATATCCGTTGCACGGGGACCCATGAGCTGTGCGCCGATGAGATTTCCGTCCGCATCGGAAATCAGCTTTGCAATGCCGAGAGCTTCGCCCATTATCATTGCTCTGCCGTTGCCTGCAACATTGAAGCTGCCGATTTTGTATTCAATGCCCTGCTGCTTTGCTTTTTCTTCGCCGATGCCGACAAATGCAATTTCGGGAGCGGTATAAATGCAGGAAGGAACAACCGAATAATCCATCTTTACACTCTTCTGCCCGCATGCATTCGCCGCAGCTGCAAGACCCTGTGCGCTTGCAACATGCGCAAGCTGAATCTTGCCGGTTATATCGCCGATCGCATAGATGTTTTCGATATTTGTGCGGCAATAATCGTCGATGTTCACAAACGCGCGGTTCATTTCGATTCCGACATTTTCAAGCCCGATGTTTGCCGTCATTGCGCGGCGGCCGACGGCAACAACGCAGCAGCCTCCCTCGGCTGTTTTTTCGGCTCCGTTGAGTTCGTACGTTACGGTGACTTTTTCGCCGCCGTTGATGCCTGTTACCTTGGCATTGTTGATAACAGTAACTTTTTTGCGTTTGAGTACCCTTGTCGAAAGCATTTTAACGATGTCGGCATCCACGCCCGGAAGTATGCTCGGCATCATTTCGATAACGGTTACGGGTTTTCCGAGAGAGGCAAACAACGTTGCAAACTCTATGCCGATAACACCGCCGCCGATAATAACAAAGCTGTCCGGAAGCTCTGTCATTGAAAGCACTTCGTCGGAAGTTACGACATTTTCGCCGTCAATACCGGGAATCGGGGGACGCGCAGGCGCACTTCCCGTTGCAAGAATCAGCTTGTCGAACGTGACTTTTTCGCCGTCAACATCGAGAGTGTGCTCATCAACAAGCTTTCCGAAGCCGTTTATGACCTTCACTCCGTGCGCTTTTTCAAGCCCCGCAATGCCCTTGCGCAGGCCTGCAACAACAGAATCCTTGTATTCGGCAAGCTTTGCAAAATCAAACCCGACCTCACCCGTTGTTACACCGCAGGACGCAGCATTCAGCGCCGACTGATAAACTTCCGCACCGTGAAGCAGTGCTTTTGTGGGAATGCAGCCGCGGTTCAAACATGTTCCGCCCAGATCGCGCGCCTCAACAAGCGCCGTGTTTTTGCCGTATTGTGCGCAGCGTATAGCCGCTTCATAACCGCCCGGGCCCGCGCCCAGAACAACGATATCATAATTGTATTCGCTCATTATTTAAATTCCTTATCCTTTTTGGCAGCGTACCGCCGTGTTTATCCAAAGTATACCACAAACGGAAAGATTTTTCAATCCTGCCGTGACTTTTGACGCATTCTGTTTTTTTAAAACAGCATCACTTTTCACTTGCCGAAAACCGCGATTTGTGCTATATTATAGTGGGTTGATACGGCATTATGCGCCGGTTTGCGGCCGATGCGGTGACCCGGGAACGGAGTTTGGCAGCATGAACACGGAATTTTTCAATGCAGCAACACAAAAAGAGAACGGAACAAACGTGTGCGGGCGAATCATTCGCGCGGGCGGGCTTGTTGCGTTTCCGACCGAAACCGTATACGGACTCGGTGCAAACGGGCTTGACGGCTGTGCTGTGGAAAAGATTTTTGCTGCAAAGGGACGCCCCGGAGACAACCCGCTCATTCTTCATATTGCAAAAAAAAGCGACCTCAAACAGCTTTGGAAACATGTTCCGGACAAGGCGCGGCAGCTTGCGGACGCATTCTGGCCGGGTCCGCTCACCATGGTCTATCTCAAAAGCGACATTGTCCCTCCGCAAGTCACGGCGGGGCTCTCCACCGTTGCGGTGCGTATGCCGGAGCATAAAACCGCACTTGCTCTGATTCGTGCGGCCGGCGTTCCGATTGCGGCGCCGAGCGCGAACCTTTCCGGAAAACCGAGCCCGACCTGCGCTCAGCATGTTCTGGATGACCTTGACGGATGCATTGATGCAATTATTGACGGCGGGGATTGCAGAGTCGGCGTTGAATCCACGGTGCTTTCCCTTGTCGGCACACCGACGGTGCTTCGCCCCGGCGGAGTCACAAGAGAGATGCTTGAAAGCGTCATCGGGCATGTTGATATTGCTCATGCGGTGCTCAACCCGTTAAAAAACGGAGAAACCGCCGCTTCACCCGGCATGAAATACAAGCATTATGCGCCCGAATGCGATGTTGTCATCGCTGACGGCGGCAATGATTGCAAAAAAACCGCCTCCATCGCCTGCCGTGAATACACCCGCGCAGAGCTTTCGGGCAAAAAATGCATCATACTCGCAACGGAACAAACCAAATCCCGCTATTCGGGAAAGCGGCATGTCGTTATCGGCGACAGGACTCAGCCGCAGACGCTGTGCGCCGCCCTTTTCCGTGAACTTCGAAACGAATCGCGCGGCATGGATTTGATAATTGCGGAAAGTGTCCCCGCCGAGGCTCAGGGGCTTGCATACATGAATCGTCTGCTCCGTGCCGCCGGGTTTACGGTTATTTCCGAATGACCGCTGCGATATGCCGACGACTTTTCGGCTGCGTTCGAAGCCGTTTGGATGCCATCGGTGTTTACGGAGTTTATTCTTGCTCAATCACAAAAATTTTTAATATTTTTAAAGACTTTACGGAAAGGATTTCCCGCGCACCGCACGGGACAATAAAAAAAATGAAAATTGCAATTGCATCCGACCACGGCGGATACGCGCTCAAGAACGAGCTTTTACCCTATATTACTGAACTTGGTCACGAATTCAGGGATTTCGGCTGTTATTCAACCGACAGTATGGATTATCCCGACATCGCATTTCCCGCCGCAGAAGCTGTTGCCTCCGGCGAGTTTGACCGCGGAATCCTCATCTGCGGCACCGGCATCGGTGTTTCTATCTGCGCAAACAAGGTTCGCGGCATTCGCTGCGCACTCTGCGGAGATGTTCTTTCCGCGGAACTGACCCGTCAGCATAATGATTCCAACATGCTTGCAATGGGCGGAAGGATTATCGGCATTGAAACCGCAAAGGCGATCGTCAAAACATGGCTCTGCACCGAATTTGCCGGCGGCAGGCACGAACGCCGCATCGGCAAAATTTCCGATTACGAATGCAGATAAAAGCTTCTTGCTTGATTTCAACTTATTTAATAAATAATTTTACAAAGGGGTATTAACAATGAAAAACTACATGGAAAACGTTGTCGTTATCGACCATCCTCTCGTTCAGCACAAGCTCACCCTCATGAGGGACAAAAACACCGGCACAAAGGATTTCCGTATGCTGCTCAACGAGCTGTCCACGCTCATGGCATATGAAGTCACCCGTGACCTTCCCATGGAGGAAGTTGACATTGAAACTCCCGTTGCATCAATGCGCGCAAGAGTGCTTGCAGGACGCAAACTCGGCATCGTTCCCATTCTCCGCGCCGGTCTCGGCATGGCAGAGGGCGTCATGGAGCTGATTCCCGCCGCAAAAGTCGGACATATCGGGCTTTATCGCGACCCCGAGACGCTCAAGCCTGTCAGCTATTACTGCAAGCTGCCCGGCGATACCTCCGAGCGCGATATGATCGTTGTTGACCCCATGCTTGCAACCGGCGGCTCCGCTGCCGAGGGTATTCGCATCGTCAAGGAAGCAGGCTGCAAAACCGTTCGCCTGATGTGCCTTGTTGCCGCTCCCGAGGGCATTGAAATGCTGCATAAGCTGCACCCCGATGTTGTCATCTACACCGCTGCGGTTGACAGCCACCTCAACGATCACGGCTATATCGTTCCCGGTCTCGGCGATGCCGGCGACAGGATTTTCGGAACGAAATAAGTCCGCATTTTGAATCACCGATTGTATTATAATGGCTGATGCATAATTATGAAAATGCGTCAGCCAAGTTAAGGTTTGCGAATGCCTATGAATCAAATTTAATTTTGTTTTTGACAATAGAAGGATTTCTTGAATGAAATTACCCAAAATGAATAGGAAATATAAATTATTTTTTTACAATTTCATTAAAAATGATGGGCTATATTGTCTTATTGCATTATTCGTTTTAGCTGTTATATATTTTTATGTGCTATTATTCGGCAAGTCTAAAATTGAATTATTTGACTGGACAATATTTTTCTCAATTATTGCTACTGGTATTCTCAATTGGTTTGCTGTTGTTTTAAAAAGAAAAACATTGAATTCATTAGAGGACGGTGCAAAATTATGTGAAAACTATGATTTGTTATTAAATCAATATGTTTCCACAGACGATGAACAAGGTGTTTTTTTAACTTATAACAATTCGAAAGCGTCTTCCTCAAATTTAAAGAAAATTACAGGAATAAGAGGCCTTAAGCAAAAAAACAATATTGTATTTCCAATTATTATATGTGCAAAGCTGAACAAAGTACCAATCAGCTCCATTACTATTTGCGACATAGCAAGCTCAATATACGAGCCTCCTGAAATTATTACTAAGCATTATAGCGAATTACTGTCTGCTCATAAAACTTCATCTATATATAATCAACTTTGTATCCGAGTTGATGGCTGGCATCTGGATAATAACGTTTTTACGTTGCATACAAGCAGGACTACTTACTTCCATTCACTGGTAACTAACCGCGCAATGGATTATCAATTCAATGGATTATCAGTTAGAAGCTTGTTTGAGTATGGACCCTTTATAAGTACGCTTTCCGAATCCAAGCTTTCAAACCATTTGGGATTTAATGGTTTTATTTCTTCCAGCGATTCATTTATCATACTTATTCTCAGAAGCAAAAAGTTATCCATAGGAAAAAACACTTGGGGTTGCAGTGTCAATGCTTCAGTAAAAGCCAAGTATGCTCTTGGCAAGAATAAAGAGCTGACAACCAGTGGACTGATAGATTGCATTAATATGGAGATACAAGATGAATTAAAAATTCCAGTGCAATGCGTTTCTGATGTACAATTTATTTCGGCTTACCGTGATATTGTTGAAGGCGGGAAACCTCAGCTGCTTTTCTACGCAAAGGTAAAAGATTCGCTTAGTGAAATTATATCACGTTTTCGATTATCTTCTAAAAAGTCTGCGATGCAGAATGCAATCTGGCCTCTTGAAGATGGAAAGGTGCTGCTCAGTATAAGTGAAGATGAGTTACTTCAAGGTAAAATGGCCCTTTTCCCTTCGATGATGGTACGTAACGGTAGAATCTACAAAATGTTGCCGTCGGTTTCCGGTTCATTAGCCATGCTAATAGATTTTTTGCATGAAAAAAACTCTGCATCGGCTTAAATAAACCAAACAGGACTGCTGCATTCACCGCAGCGGCCCCGTTGCTTTTTTATCAAAACAGCTTAATCCGTTCTGTTCAATTATCGGTTGATTTATCGGTTGATTTATCGGTTGATTCCGACCGATATGCGGACAGTGTTCACTCTTCGTCAGGCTCTTCGATGCGCTTAATATCGGCACCGAGAGCGCGGAGCTTATGTTCGAGTTTTTCGTATCCCCTGTCGATATAATAGATATTTCGCACACGGGCAGTTCCTTCCGCCATCAGAGCCGCAACTATCATTGCCGCGCCCGCACGCAGGTCGGAAGCATAGATATCGGTGCCGTAGAGCTTATCAACGCCGATCACGGTTGCGGTTCTGCCGTTCACGATTATGTTTGCACCCATGCGGTTGAGCTCACGAACATGGTTAAACCTGTCCTCAAACAGATTCTCCGTGATGAAGCTGTTGCCCTGTGCAACCGCCAGCAATGCGGTCATCGGCTGCTGCAAATCCGTCGGAAAACCGGGATACGGCAGAGTTTTGATATTCACCGCACGCGGGCGGGAGTTTGAAATAATCTGCATGTAAAAATCGTTGCCGTTATCCCCTTCAATGACCTCCACTCCGCATTCCATAAGCTTTGCGGAAATTGCCTCAAGGTGCGCAGGTATGACGTTGTTAATCACAACATTTCCCTGTGTTGCGGCAGCGGCAATCATGAAAGTACCCGCTTCGATTTGGTCGGGTATTATCGCATAGGTGCAGCCGTGCAGCGCATCGCAGCCCGTTATGCGGATAACATTCGTTCCCGCACCGCGAATGTTTGCTCCCATGGTATTGAGAAAATTTGCCACGTCAACAACATGGGGTTCGCGTGCGGCGTTGTTTATCACGGTTTTGCCCTCTGCACGACATGCGGCAAGCATAATGTTTATCGTTGCACCGACGCTTGCCATATCAAGATAAATCTCCGCACCGCGAAGCTTGTCGGCCGAGGCGGTAACTATGCCGAAGCGATCCTGCACATTTGCTCCGAGAGCGCGCATTCCGTTGATATGATAATCCATGGGACGCTGTCCGATCGCACACCCGCCCGGCTGAGCAATTTCGGCACGGCGGAATTTTCCGAGCAGCGCACCGAGCATGTAATACGACGCACGCAGCTTGGCCGCCATTTCGTTTGTTACGCTGTGGGACTTTATTGTTCGCGGATCGATAACAACAACGCCCGGAGCGGGGCGCGTAATCGCTGCACCCATTGAACTCAAAATCTCCGTGATTCGATGAACATCCTCTATATCGGGCAGGTTTTCGATTCTGCAAGGTTCATCTGCCATTATCGATGCACATATTATCGGCAGTGCAGCGTTCTTTGCGCCGCTCACGGTCACGCTGCCGCGAAGCGGGATTCCGCCGCGAATTTCAAAAAAAGCCATATAAACTCCGTATTATATAAATTTAATAATTTAAACAGTAATTCTATTTTGCAACCCGCGAAATACCGCTCCGTTTTCGGATTCTGAAAAAGGAACAACCGCACAGCTGCATCCGAAACGCAAACCGAGTTTGTTTTGCATATTCCCGGAGGCTGTTTATTCTTCAATGCGGAATTGCAGTCACATTTTGATTTTAACACAGGCGGCAGAGTTTGGCAACCCGCATAAAAGCAAAATTTGTTCTGTCAGCGGTTCAAAACACTGTTTCCGCATTGAAAAAGCATGGTCACATGCTGTTCATTCACTGCATAAGCCCGCTTATATAGGCTTTCGGGTCGCACGGAACCCCGTTTGCATAAATGCCGAAATGTATTCCGTCCGCACCCGCCGTGCCGATTATGTCGCCCGCTGCAACGGTTGTTCCGACGGAAACATGCGCCTTTTCAAGCCCTGCATAAACGGTTGCAAAACCGTTTTCGTGACGAACATACACGGTCAAACCCATGCTGTCGCGCTCAAGCACCGCAACAACGGTTCCTGCTGCCGCTGCCTTGCAGTTTTCGCCTCTGTTCGCCGCAAAATCCACGCCCTCATGCATGCTGCCGTTAAGCAGTCCGAAAAAGCGCACAACAGCAGCATCAACGGGCCTTGCAAATGCAATACCCGAAGCGGGGTATTCACCCGTTGTTATTCCGTTTGCTGCCGGGCGCGGTCTTGTTCCGATGACAACGGTTTCTTTCAGCGGCAGGTCAAGATACTCGCTCTCAAGCATTCGGCTGCTTTGAAGCGTGCCGTTAATATAAATGTATTCATAAGCACTCATTTTTTTGCCGTTCCGTCCGTATTCGGCAACAAAGCGGGTCCCGCAGTAAAAATCGCTGCTGTTAACCGTCGATACCTCATACGGAATCGTTACAAATTCATGCTCAATAAGCCTGCTTTGAACCCTTAGCGGCGTGCTGCTGCCTGTCAGAAACGCAAATGCCTCATCATAGGGCATGACCGCCGCATTTTCGTCCGCCTCAACAAAACCGATTTCATTCAAAAACGATGTGACCGCTCCGCTTTTGTTCACAAAACCATCGAAATATGTACGCACGGCTTCAATAAGCTCCTCCGCCGCGCTGCCGCTTGCAAGCGTTGCGATCGGGCTGCCGTCCGCAATGACGGTCGTTTTAACGTGCGCCAAAGTTTCACCCTGCGGGAACGGCGTATCCGAAACCTCTTCTGTCGGTTCAACGGTAAAGCCGCGATTTTCTCCATCTCCGTTCTCATCAAACGTCGCGGCGTTTTCCTTCCCTGCATCCGCAGTATCATCCGTCGCAGGCACGGAAGCACTGCCGTACCGCTCCGCCCCCGTTCTGCCGAGCAATATCAAAGCAACAGCGGCGACATCAGCAAGCACCTCGCATATTATGAAAGAAATAACGCTGTGTTTCCTGTATGCTCCGTTGTTTTTTTCTTTACCTCGCATGTCCGAAGCATCCGATGCATTGAAGTTTGTTTTCCCCTCATTGACATCCGCACCGGACTCCTCATTGCCGTCCGCACCGGACTTCTCATTGCCGTCCGCACCGGACTCCTCATTGCCGTCCGCACCGGACAGGCGGAACCTTTCGGAAGCAGCCTTTTTAAGTTTTCTTGGTTTATTCCTTGCCATGCTGATATTATAAACCCCGAGTGCGCGGACAGCAATGCTGATTTTTTAATAATTTGTGACAAATTTCACGTTTTTTTGCAGACTGACGCAAACTCGGCGGATTGCGGAAGCCCTCCTGCGCGAAAGACGGATACACCGCCGCGACCCCGCCTTTTTCTTTCGTCCCGAAGTGACGAAATTACTTAAAAAGTGTTGCAAATTTTTATGTTGTTTGTTATAATAGCAGTGATACCGGCAATGAAGGACAACACTCCTCGTCGGGCGGCGTCCCGGCTTGTTTTTTATTTGCACTATCGGGCGTAAACTTTATTCAATCTACGGATCGCAGCATTTTGCCTGCGGCTGCCTATTGGTCTTTGTTTATGTAAAAATCGCATATGAAATTTATTTTTTACGCGTTCGATACCGTGTGGTTATTTTGTTGCACTGCCCTTTCGGCAGGTTTGTTGTTTTCGGTCTGTCGGTTTAAGGGAGCTTTGATTTCGGGATCTTTCCCGCAAAAATGAATCGTTCAAAGCATTACCGCACTATGTAAGCGCATATTTTGCTTTGCGCAAAGGAGGGTTTATTTGCTCAACATTTTCAGGTCGCTTGCCCGTTCAAAACGGGCAATGGTATTCGTTGATTACGAATACTGGTTTTATTCGTACAAAAACAAATATAATCTTCGTCCCGATACAGCCGCATGGCGTGCCGAGCTTGAAAAGCAGTTCGACATTGAAGATATTATGATTTTTGCCGATTTTTCATCCCCCGGCATCGGTGAGGAGCTTGTAAAGCTGCGCAACATCACCAACACCATTATCGAAACCGGCACGGCAACGCAGTACCGCAAAAAAGATATGACGGATTTTGTTATGCTTGATTATATTTATCAGAACGTAACATCCAGAAACGATGTCGGCACCTATATTATCTTCACCGGAGACGGTCATTTTCAGTCCGTTGTCAAATATCTTGTGCAGAAAAGGCACAAAAAAGTTGTTGTTTACGGTGTGACGGACACGTTCAGCAAACGGCTTCAGGGTGTTGCAAGCGACATTCGCCTGCTTCCCGATGAGGAGGAGCTTAACAACTCCTATATGCGCATGATAGTCAGCAACCTTGCGCACGTTGAAACAAAAGCCAATATCATTCCGACGTTTTGGGGTACCATTGAAGCGGTGTCAAAGCGAAACAATGTTCCCGACGACAGGGTAAAAGCCACACTTTTGCGCATGATGGCAAACGGATACGTTTTCCAAAAAGATTTTTCAATCAATTCAAGCAAACAGGTGCGCATCGTTGCCGCCGATTGGAAAAAAATCAAAGCAGCCGGCCTTTACGACGAAGGCTGAAAACAACCGGCTGAAAATTAAACCCGCAGGAGCCGCTCCCGCCGAATTTGCGCAGCGGCTCCTTTATTTATTCAAACTATCGTCGGTTTATTGCTTATTTCGTTTTTTTTGCTTCACCAAAGATGTGTATTGCAGCGGAGAGAGTTCTTCCGCCGCTTCAAGTTCAGCACTGTTTTGCGGAGCGGTCGGCATCATGCCCGTTGTTTCGTTTGCCGAAGCTGTTGCATTCCCCGCATCAATACCCAAATTCTGTCCGCAGAAATCCGCATCCTGCATTTTAGGCATTTTCCGTTCGGAATTGTTCTTATCATTTTTCATCTCTTTTTTCATCGGATTCACCTCTTTTTTGTTTGCTGCCGAATAAACATTGTTTTTCCGAAAAAACATTGAGTTTGCACAATTTTTTTCGAATCCAACGGTTCGACTCGGCGCGTTTTCGTCCTTCCGTATGTATTGTTTGTGTAAAATATTGAAAAAATTCTTGATAAATACTTGAAATTTCGGGAAGAATTATGTATAATACATTGCTGTACCAAGTGTGTATAAAAAAGAAAACACGGAGGATTCATTATGTCCCACAAATATGTGTACCTCTTCAATGAGGGCAACGCAACCATGAGGAACCTTCTGGGCGGCAAAGGTGCCAACCTTGCCGAAATGACCGGTCTCGGTCTGCCCGTTCCTTATGGCTTCACAGTTTCAACCGAAGCCTGCACCCGTTACTATGAGGACGGCCGCACAATCTCCGATGACATCATCGAGCAGATAAAAGCAGCTCTTGCCGTTACCGAAGAAAAGGCGGGCAAAAAATTCGGCAGCACCGAAAACCCCTTCCTCGTTTCCGTTCGTTCCGGCGCACGTGCAAGCATGCCCGGCATGATGGACACGATCCTCAACCTCGGTCTGAACGACGAAACCGTTGTTGCTCTTGCAAACCTGACCGGCAACGAGCGTTTTGCATATGACAGCTATCGCCGTTTCATTCAGATGTTCTCCGACGTCGTTATGGAAGTTGAAAAAGCAAAGTTCGACGAGATTTTCGACGGCGCAAAGAAAAAATACAATTGCGAACTTGACACCGACCTTACTGCCGACAACCTTAAGGAAATCGTTGAATCATACAAAGCCATGTTTAAACAGGTCAAGGGATTTGACTTCCCGCAGGAACCCATGACTCAGCTTCTCGAAGCTGTCAAGGCAGTTTTCCGCAGCTGGGATAACCCCCGCGCAATTATCTACCGCCGCATGAACGATATCCCCTCCGATTGGGGCACCGCGGTCAACGTTCAGAGCATGGTATTCGGCAACATGGGCAACGACAGCGGTACCGGTGTTGCATTCACCCGCAACCCCTCCACCGGCGAAAAGAAGCTCTACGGCGAGTATCTCATGAACGCACAGGGCGAGGACGTTGTTGCAGGCATCCGCACTCCCGAACCCATCGACCACCTCAGGCAGACCAACGAAGCCGTTTACAACGAATTCGTAAGAACGGCCGAAACTCTTGAAAAACACTATCGCGACATGCAGGATATGGAGTTCACTATTGAACGCGGCAAGCTCTTCATGCTCCAGACCCGCAACGGCAAGCGCACCGCAGCGGCAGCTCTTCAGATCGCTGTTGACCTTGTGAACGAAGGTATGCGCACCCGCGAAGAAGCGATTGCAATGATCGACCCCAAGAGCCTTGACGCCCTGCTTCATCCCACCTTTGACGCCGCCGCACTTAAGGCAGCAAAGGCAATGGCAACCGGTCTTGCCGCATCCCCCGGTGCAGCATGCGGCATGGTCTACTTCTCGGCAGACGATGCAAAGCGCGCAAGCGAAGCGGGCCACAAGGTTATCCTTGCCCGCAAAGAAACCAGCCCCGAGGACATCGAGGGCATGACCGCTTCCGAGGGCATCCTCACCGCTTTCGGCGGCATGACCAGCCACGCTGCGGTTGTTGCAAGACAGCTCGGCACCTGCTGCGTCTCCGGCTGCAAGGAAATCGTTATCGACGAACCCGCAAAGACGCTCACCTTCACCGACGGCACCGTTCTTCACGAAGGCGACTGGATGAGTCTTGACGGCTCAAACGGCAAAGTTTACGCCGAAGCGATTCGCACCGTCCCCGCCGAACTTTCCGGCAATTTCGCAACCATTATGGAATGGGCGGATGCAATTCGCACCCTTAAGATCCGCACCAATGCGGACTCCCCCGCACAGGCTGAAATGGCAGTCAAGTTCGGCGCAGAGGGCATCGGTCTCTGCCGCACCGAGCATATGTTCTTTGACGAAGCACGAATCCCCGCAATGCGCGAGATGATCGTTTCAAAGAATGCGGATGAGCGCAAGGCTGCTCTTGCAAAAATTCTGCCCATGCAGCGTGAAGACTTCAAGGGCATCTACAAGGCAATGCAGGGTCGTCCCGTTACGATTCGCTTCCTGGATCCGCCCCTCCATGAGTTCCTTCCCACCAAGGATGAGGAGATCGCCGCTCTTGCAAGCAACATGGGCATCACCTTTGATGAGCTCAAAAAGACCGTTGTCAGCCTGCACGAGAGCAACCCCATGATGGGCCACCGCGGCTGCCGTCTGTCCGTTACTTACCCCGAAATTGCGGAAATGCAGACCCGTGCCGTTATTGAAGCTGCAATCGAGGTTCGTCAGGAAACCGGGCTTGAAATCATCCCCGAAATCATGATTCCCCTTGTCGGCGAAACCCGTGAGCTTGCATATGTTAAGAGTTTCGTTGTTGAAACCGCAAAGAAGGTCATGGAAGAAAAGGGCATGGAAATCCCCTACCTTGTCGGCACCATGATCGAAATCCCCCGCGCCGCTCTCACTGCGGACGAAGTTGCAACCGAGGCGGAATTCTTCAGCTTCGGCACCAACGACCTTACCCAGATGACTTTCGGCTTCAGCCGCGACGATGCCGGGAAGTTCCTTGAAGACTATTATAAAAAGCAAATCTTCGAGAGCGATCCCTTTGCACGCGTTGATCAAAACGGCGTAGGCAAACTCGTCAAGATGGCTGTTGAGCTCGGCAAGCAGACCCGTCCCAACATCAAGCTGGGCGTTTGCGGCGAACACGGCGGTGATCCCTCCAGCATCGAGTTCTTCCACAAAGTCGGTCTTCAGTATGTTTCCTGTTCACCCTTCCGCGTACCCATTGCAAGGCTTGCGGCAGCACAGGCAAAGCTGAACAACAACTGATTCAACCCACCTAACCCATTAACTTTTCCCGCGCAGCTGCCGATACTTAAATGATTCGGCGGCTGCACGTGCAGACATCAAATAAGGACGACAGAAATTCGGAATTGTTCCGTTTCTGCCGTCCTTTGATCATCATATTCATGCGCACTGCTTAATATACACTGCTGTCAAAGCATTCCCATTTCATTTTCCTGATGCACCGTTATGCTCATGCTGTGTGCTCATCCAAAATGCTTTTCAGTGCAGCCATTGAACTTGTATGATTTCTTGCAACGCGAAGGTTCTTTCGTTTCGCCTGCCCGGAGGCAATCTGAAGCATTTTATGAGACATTGTGCTTGTGAAAAGCACGACCAGATCCGGTGTGCCGAAGTTCTGAATGCCTTTATCCGTTTCAATATAGACCTTTGCTTTACATGAATATGATTTGCAAAGCTGCTCATACTGCCTTATCATGCGCTCATTTCCGCCGACGATAACAACGCTCATTTTCTTTCCCTTTCTCCTGTTTGTTATTTTTAACTTTTCGCTTTAGTCTTCAATTTCTTTCCGTACCTTTTTCAATTCCGACCGTTTTGCTTTTAGTTAGCCTATGCTAACTTCAGTTCTAAAAAATAAAACTCTCTGCCGGTGCTTTCACAGCAATACGGATATGCTTCTCCGTAGGGGCTGAAGCGCGAAAAGCATATCCGTTCTGTTTCACAACTTTTCAACCTTTTTTAGTCTTTATGCAGAATGCCCGCAAACAGTCCGCGCCTGCCTTCAATGATTTTTGTCGAGGCGGAGATGAATTCATAACCTGTCTCTTCAATTGCGCGCTTAAGCGCAGCTGCATCGGGTTCTGTTTCGGACTCGATCACCGTTTCACCTTTTGAGTGCGATGATTTCACTTTCTTAACGTTGAAATTCCTTCTTATTGCATCATTGATATGCGCTTCACACATTCCGCACATCATTCCATCGATTTTTACAACGGTTCTGAACATTTTTTCTCCTTTCCGCAAAGCTGTTTCCGTAAATTCGGCCGGCATTTTTCCTGCTTGCACCGGTTTGCGGCCGACTTATTATTTTTTATGGCAGGAGCCTGCCATCGGACAATGGGCGCACTTGCAGCCGCAGGAGGACTTGCCTTTTCTTTTGTCTTTAACAAGACTCACAATGATAAGAGCCACAACAGCGGCAAGCACAAGGCAGATAATAATCGTTGAAAGATTCCGAGCTATCCAATTGAACATATGACCTTCTCCTTTCATGTTTCTGTTTTCGTGAAAAATAAAATCGGTTTTTGCTTATTTTATTCCCAAATTTGCCCGGAAGATGCGGAGGCAATGCATGGCGCACCGCCGTCCGCATCGTCATCCGGGTTGGGGGAATTCATTCGTCGAACCGCATCGTATTGCCGAACGCTGTTCGACTCAAACCATTGCTAACGTTTTGATTTATCCAATCTTAACGTTCTTGGTAAGTTTTGTTGCCTCTTTGTAGGGGCGGGCAAGCATGTAGATAATGCCGGCAAGTGCAGCAACAGCAAAGATGAGGCCGACAACATGTACATTACCCGTGAACAGGCAGCCGAACTGATAAATCATCAGAGAGATGATGTACGCAAATCCGCACTGGTATGCAACTGCGAACCAAGTCCATTTCGGGCTGTTCATTTCGCGCTTTATTGCGCCGATTGCCGCAAAGCAAGGTGCACAGAGCAGGTTGAACACCAGGAACGAATATGCCTGAATGCCGTTGAAAACATGTGCAAGGGTCGCATAAACGGGACCTTCTGCGCCGTAAAGAATGCCCATCGTGCCAACGATGTTTTCCTTTGCAACAAGGCCGGTGATGGATGCAACCGCTGCCTGCCATTCGCCCCAGCCGAGGGGTTTGAAGATCCAGGCGATCGCATTGCCGACTGCCGCAAGAATGGACTTGTCAAGCTCGTCTTCCGCAAGCATTCTGAACCCGTCGGAAGTAAATCCGAAGTAGGAGGTAAACCAAACGAGTATCGTGGACAGAAGAATGATCGTGCCCGCCTTCTTGATGAAGGACCAGCTGCGCTCCCAAGTGGAACGGAGAACGTTGCTGACAGTGGGAAGATGATATGCGGGAAGCTCCATTACGAAGGGAGCGGGTTCGCCCGCGAACATCTTGGTTTTCTTCAGCATGATACCGGAAATTATGATTGCCGCCATGCCGATGAAATATGCACTTGTTGCAACCCAGGCTGAACCGCCGAAGATTGCGCCTGCGATCATTGCAATAAAGGGAACCTTTGCACCGCAGGGGATGAACGTTGTGGTCATGATGGTCATGCGGCGGTCACGTTCGTTTTCAATCGTTCTGGATGCCATAATACCGGGAATGCCGCAGCCCGTGCCGATGAGCATCGGGATGAAGGATTTGCCGGAAAGACCGAATTTGCGGAAAATCCTGTCAAGGACGAATGCGATACGTGCCATATAACCGCAGCCTTCAAGGATAGCGAGCAGCAGGAACAGAACGAGCATCTGCGGAACAAAGCCGAGAACAGCACCGACACCTGCAACTATACCGTCGTTGATAAGGCCTGCAAGCCAATCAGCTGCGCCTGCCTTTTCAAGGCCTTCGCCCACAAGCACGGGAATACCCTTTACCCAAACGCCGTATGCGGCGGGATCGGGTTCGTCGAATCCGTTTTCCTTAAGATATTTAACGGCATCAACATAAGTCATGCCGATGGTTTCATCTTCCTTTGCGTCTTTGGGGATCGTGGAATAATAAACGGTCATTTCGTTTACCGCAAGAGTTTCCTCATCCTCAACGCCGATGGTTGCGGTTGCGTTCTCGCTCTCGGGCTTGTATGCTTCGAGTTCGGCAAGCACTTTGTCAGCATCAAAATCTTCGGCTTCAGTGTCGAAATCAACAAATGCGCCGGCAGCGTTCATTGCGTTGCTGTAATTTTCGGCAGTTTCGTTATATGCCTTTGAGCCGATGCCGAACAGATGCCAGCCGTCGCCGAACAGTCCGTCGTTTGCCCAATCCGTTGCCGCGCTGCCGACTGTTACCATTGAAATATAGTAAACAAGGAACATTACTGCAGCGAAGATGGGGAGACCCAGCCAGCGGTTGGTCACGATTTTGTCGATCTTGTCGGAAGTTGAAAGCTTGCCCGTGTTTTTCTTTTTGTAGCAAGCTTTGATAATCGAACCTATGTAGATATAACGTTCATTGGTGATAATGGATTCGGAATCGTCATCCATTTCCTTCTCTACCGCCTCGATATCCTTATTGATATGCTCCATAACCTTAGGATCGATATTCAGATTTTCGAGCACCTTGTCGTCGCGCTCAAAAATCTTCACGGCATACCAACGCTGCTGCTCCTCGGGCAGTCCGTGAACGGCTGCTTCCTCGATATGTGCAAGTGCATGTTCAACAGGGCCCGCGAAGGTGTGCATCGGAACGGTTTTGCCGTTCTTTGCTGCATCGATTGCCGCTTCCGCAGCTTCCGCAATGCCGGTCCCGCGCAAAGCGGAAATTTCAACGACTTTGCAGCCAAGCTGACGCGAAAGTTCGGCAACATTGATTTTGTCGCCGTTCTTGCGAACAAGGTCGATCATGTTGATTGCAACAACAACCGGAATGCCAAGCTCCGTAAGCTGAGTTGTAAGATACAGGTTGCGCTCCAAATTCGTGCCGTCGATGATGTTCAGTATCGCATCGGGACGCTCGCCGATAAGGTAGTTGCGCGCAACGACCTCTTCAAGTGTATAGGGTGAAAGCGAATAAATGCCGGGAAGGTCGGTGATGATAACTCCGTCATGTTTTTTAAGTTTACCTTCTTTTTTTTCAACCGTGACACCCGGCCAGTTTCCGACGAACTGATTCGAGCCGGTCAATGCGTTGAACAGCGTTGTTTTGCCGCTGTTGGGGTTGCCCGCAAGGGCGATTCTCAAATTCATTTTATCCTCCTTATCCGTCATACGGTTATATTTTTTCCGTTCTGCCGCCGAAAGCCGAAATGCACCTTTCGGCGAAGCATTGTTAGCTTTGGCTAACCTTTTGTTCCGAGAAATACGGGGTTTCCCCCGCATGTTTCCCGGTTTATTCGATTTCGATCATTTCAGCGTCCGCCTTGCGGAGTGAAAGCTCATAGCCGCGCACCGTGACTTCAATGGGGTCGCCCAGCGGTGCAACCTTGCGAACATAGACCTCAACCCCCTTGGTGATGCCCATGTCCATGATGCGGCGTTTTACGGCTCCCTCACCGTGCAGCTTTACAACCTTTACGGTATCTCCGATTTTTGCCTGTCTGAGTGTATTCATGATTATTCCTCCCGACTTTATTTTTATAATTTATCTTTAATTTTTCATTCACATTCGCAGCATCGCCGTTTGCAAACCGCAAAAATTTGCGGGCCGCAAAAATTTGCGTTTTTTCCGCATCAGACCATTATGCGGCGCGCCATTTCTTCACTTATAGCAACACGCGACTCCTTGACGTTCACAATAACGTTTCCGCCGAGCGCATTCACGACAGTAACGCTTCCGCCGACAACAAAGCCGAGATCCTCAAGATGTTTTTTAATCTCCGGACTGCCGCCGATCTTCTTTATCGTGTTCTCCTCGCCGATTCCGGCCAACATTAACGGCATCATATCATTACTCCTTGCTCAATAACACGAATTTCAAATTAGCTTTTGCTAACTTTCTGTTCAAAAAAATTAGCTCTTGCTAACTTGATTCGTCTAAAAATAATTAGCTCTCGCTAACCAGGACATATCATACAACCGCACTCGGAATTTGTCAACCCCTTTTTTCAAAAAAACTCAAAAATTTTTGCTTATTTTGCACAAATCGACAGTGTGGCCGTTCACAATGCGGCATGTCCGTTTTCGGCCTCCTCTGCCGATTTATATGCTGTTTCACTCCAGGCGAACCGTACTCCTTATGCAGTGCCGTCTCCGAACAATGTTTCGGCATCGAACGCATTTTTTACAATACAAAGCTTCCGCTATTGTTTGTATTACATTTATTTGCAGAAGCTGTACTGTTTTATGTACCGAAAGTGCTTTGTTTTGTGTTGACACCGCATATTTCGGGCGGTATAATACAATTGTAAAAGCACCGAAGCTTTTTTATCGTAACCCCTCATGCAGAAGCCGGCGGAAACCTCACCCGCCGGCTTTTGTTCCGCTTTGTCCGCTTTGCAGCCGGAAAACTCAGTAAAAAAAGAACCGTCCTGTTACGGGCGGTTCTCAAAAAACAACCTGCTTTGTCAATGTTAAAGTCGGATTGATTCAAAAAATTGAGAATCATCCGCACTCACAAGTTTTACGGATTGAGCCTGTCGGGGCTGCGGAACAGGAACATAGCTTCCTTAATGTTGAGTCCGAGCAGCAGCATGGTCAAACGGTCAACACCGAGACCGAAACCGCCGTGCGGAGGACAGCCGTATTTAAAGAATTCAAGGTAGAACTTAACGTCTTCACCGAGTCCTTTTTCGTCCGCCTGTTTTTTGAGGATTTCGTAACGATGCTCGCGCTGTGCACCGGTTGTGATTTCAACACCGCGCCAGATAAGGTCATAACCCTGCGGAACGCCGTTTTCATCGCGCATATGATAGAATGCGCGCTTTTCTGCGGAGTAATCGGTTATGAAGAGGAACTCGTGATTGTAATGCTTCTTCACCCAATCAAAGCTGAGTTTCTCTGCCTCGGTGGTCAAATCGCCGCGTTCGCCTTCCGCGGGAACATAGCCGTATTCCTTTTCAAGAGCATCGTAAAGCTCCGCAAGAGTGATAACGGGGAACGGAAGCGTGGGCACAATGAGTTCAATGCCGAAAGCTTCCTTTATGCGTTCGCCGTATTTTTCGTTGACAACGCCGAGAGCATATGTCAATATTTCGGCCTCAATCTGCATAACATCGCGATAGGATTCGATATAGCTGAATTCAAGGTCAAAGCCCGTAAATTCGGTTGTGTGCTTGCTTGTGAAAGATTTTTCCGCACGGAAAACGGGACCGACTTCAAATATGCGTTCAAAGCCCGCCGCCATTGCCATCTGCTTGTAGAACTGCGGACTCTGGGCAAGATACGCCTTGCGGTCAAAATATTCAACTTCAAAAACATCCGCGCCGCTCTCGCTTGCCGCTCCGATAAGCTTCGGAGTGTGAATCTCGATAAAGTCCTTTTTAAGGAGGTATTCGCGCATTGCGTTCACAAGGCAGCTCTGAACCTTAAACAGGAGCTGGTTCTCGTCCGTGCGCAGATCGATCCAGCGATAGTTCAGCCTCTGATCGATTGCAGAGCGTTCGACCGCCTGTTTTTTCTTTGTTGCGGGAATTTCCTTGCGGATAATGGGCAATGCGTCCGCAACGGATTCGATTTCAAGTTCCGTCGGCAGAAGCTCGATTCCGCCCATTTTAACGTACTCGTTTTCCGCAACAAGTCCGGTGCAGCTGATTACGGAATCGGGAGTTATGCGCGCAATGTCGTCAACAAGCGCGGGGCATTTCTCTTTTTCGACGGTTATTTGCAGCTTTCCGGTGATGTCCTTGATGACGATAAAAGCCATTGACTTGCCGTCGCGGATGTTTTCAACAAAGCCCGAGACCTTTGCCGTTTCGCCGCATTTTGTTCGAATATCCCTTATGAAGGTTCTTTCCATTTTTGTTCAATAATTCCTTTCGTTATTGAAACGCCTGCGCTTTTTTGCACACAGGCAGAATTCTTCCGCTTATTATTATACTCATATTTTGCTGTAAATCAAGGCTGAAATCACCGTGCACAAAGCATTGCGGGCAGTTTTTCGGCAAATTCGGGCCGCTGCCGCGCCTTTTTGACGCACCGACGGCAGGAAAAAAGGCTTTCCGCATTATTGTTGACGCGGCAAGTCTTTTTGCTTACGCTTTATGTATCCTTTTTTGCTTTAAGTCAGCTCATTCTTCGGCATCGACAGGTTCGGAATCCGTCTCGCAATCGATGCTTCCGCCGTTTGAAAGATCCTTTCCGTCCAAAAGCAGCAGCTTTTCGGCAAGCAAACGCGAAAAGCCCGCGACTATTGCGGCGGAAGCAACGAGTTCTTCCGTGGTTTGAACCGCAATATCCGGCTTTTCATCATGATCCAAAAGCGCCGCGCTTGCAAGACGAACCTGCTGAACAAAATATTTTGCGGTCAGATCATGGCGGCTTATGAACGACTCATATGCGCTGCGCACACCCGATGTGCAGCTGTTTTCAGCCGAACCGACCGGAGATTTTGCACATTCGTCGCAGCGTGCATCTGCGCTGCACTCACATGTGGGCAGCGCGATTTTTATCATTGACATGTTAAGGCTCTGTTTCAGCGTGCAAATCATCAGCAGGCACGCAATATGGGGTCGATAGTACTTTTTTTAATCGGACCCGGCATGATCCCGCGGCGAACATAGTTGTTGATGGCGGAACTTGTAACAACCTCTTCATTCTTCAGTTCGGGCGGCAGATAATCCAAATATTTGCGCAGCAAATCAACGGTCTGCTCCATATACAGACCGAAATCGGGTATCTCATCCCATTCGGGAAGGCGAAAGCGCATAAGATGCTTTTCCCACCGACGGAGCTTACCCGCAATCAAGGCTTTATCATATGACATTATTTTTCCCCCTGCGTCCCTTTTCGGGGCGCAAATTGCAAAAGATTATACGGCATTGTGCATATTGTACATTTTAAGCATTGTTCCGCATTTTTCATAATTGTATTATAGTGCAGGATTCAAACGCTGTAAAGCGCATTTGTCCGAAATATATGCTCAAAAGTCTCATTTTGTTGCATTGAGCACTTGACACATTCATATGAACATGTTAATCTGTTACAGTAGATTAGATTATATGAGGTGAATGAACGTGTACCGAATTATTACCGATACTTCCGCAAATCTCGAGCTTGAGCTTTTGGAGCGGAGGGGCATTGCGGAGATACCGTTTTCATTCAGTATACCGGAAAAAGGCGGAGATGCGCTGTACTGTCCGGATTTTTCGGCTTTTGATTCCAAAGCATTTTATGATGCAATGCGCAGCGGAACAAGAGTCACAACCTCTCAAATAACGCCCGCTCAATATACTGAAAAAATGCGTCCCTTGCTTGAAGCGGGGCAGGATATTCTTTTTATCGGCATGTCATCCGGCGTGAGCGGATCATTTCAGGCCGGAATGGTGGCGGCGGCTCAGCTGCGCGCCGAATTTCCCGAACGGAGCATTGAGCTTATCGACACTCTCGGAGCCTCGCTCGGCGAAGGGCTTGTTGTTCTGCGTGCGGCGGAACTCCGCGATTCGGGAATTGCCCTTTCTGCGGCGGTACACCTGCTTTCGGACTATCGCAACAGGATATGTCAGGTTTTCACGGTTGACAACCTCAAATATCTCTGCTCGACGGGCAGGCTTTCGAATGCAAAGGCTGCAATCGGCAACATTTTGAATATCAAACCCCTTTTGAAGGGCGACAGCGAGGGAAAAATCGTCAATTTCGGCAAAGTTCGCGGAAGGAAACACTCCCTGCGCGCAATTGCGGAACAATATCGCGAATACGTTGTTGACGCTGCAAACCAAACAGTCGGCATCGCACATGCGGACTGTATCGAAGATGCAAACACTCTTGCGGAGCTTATATCAGAAATTGCTCCGCCGAAGGATATTTTAACCGTTATGTACGAACCTGTGACGGGTTCCCATGTCGGTCCGGGGACACTGGCATTGTTTTTTGTCGGCAAAAAAGGCTTCAGACAGGCAAAGAGCTGATTCTTCTGTCCGAAGCACCGAAAAGGAATTCCCCCCTTCCTTAATGAAACGTTGGTTTACCGCGTTTCTGTTGTAAAACGAAAAAGTCCGCGTGCCCTCCCTGCGGACTTTTTCGTTTTTTAGCGTTTTATATTAGTTGCATGATTCGATGCAGATCCCGTTTTCTTTATGTGTGCATGTTGTATATTTATGTTTCTCTTCCTTTTATATTTCTTTTTTGCATGGCATTCAAAATCCGTGTTTTCCTGCAAAAACAATTCTCAATTCAACATGCGCCTTGCCGCAGCAGCATCCCACCGTTCGGTTAAAAACCGTTTATATCGCTTCGCATCGTGAAAAATGAATTGTTAACAAATTGTTCACAATTTCAGGGCAAAACCGGGTTGACGTTATTACTTCGATATGTTATCATGCAAGTGTATACAAGAACTGCATCGGAATTCGCTCCTTTGCAAAAAACAATCTGCGCAGAAACGCCCCGCACCCGACGGCTGAAAATCCGTTGGGGAAGTGAACAAATCACTCTCAGTTTCAAGGAGGTATTCAAACAATGAAAAAAATCCTGTCTCTTTCTCTTGTTTTCGTGTTGCTGCTGTCCGCATTTGTTCTTGCATCCTGCAAGGGAACCGACAAAGACGCACAGAACACCGCCCCGCCGCATTCGGCTGCTTCCGAAACCGCCGCGCCGACGGATACCCTCGCCGCCGCACCGGAAACCGAAGCCCCAACGGCAGACCCAAATCCGAGACCCGATCCCGTAACCGTCGAATGGCTTGCAGGGGAAATGCAGCGCCGCTATTACGTCGGCTGTATGAACTTTGAGCTTATGGATTTTTCCGACATTATGGACAGGAACGAGGATACGGATCTGTTCTTTTGGGATAATCAGCTTGAGATCGATCTAAAAAAAATCGGTGGAAAAGGAAACTTCGTCAGAGAAAACTTCGTCAGTGTAACCATTGAGGAGGCGTATGTCAAACAAATCGTGAATGAAACAGAAGCCGAAATCACGGCGGATGTGTATGTCCTCACGAGGCATCCAACTCCCTCTATTCCCAGGAGCGGCACCGGTATGGATTTTCGAATCACCGTTGATAAGCAAAGAATGGTCATAATCGCCTACTCGGAACCCAATGTGTGTGCTACCCGATATACTTCTTGGCTCGGTTGGCTTGCCTCAAACTATCGCAATGAAGGGCTGACTTGGCAGGAAGCAAATAAAAAGGCATATGAAGAGATTTATGCCGAATATGTATATGAAGCAACCGCGTATCCGAGACAAACCCCGCAGGGCTGATCAATCATGCGTTCAGCCTTGATCGTAAAACAATTTGAACCTAAGTTTCGGTTAAATCGTTTCCGACAACAAAAAAGCGATAACAAATTCAAAATACGGAGGTCAAAAAATGAAAAGATTTTTATCGATTATCCTTGCGATAATCCTTGCCTGCACAGGAACTTTTGATACAGTTCTTGCAAACGAAGCTGCCGCTGCGGATGAGCTGCCCGAAGGCACAAAATCGGTGCCGGGCCGAAGAGTGCGACTTTTTCGGAGTAACCCCCGCCTTTGCGGCCGGAATTGAATCAACCTCCGCCTGCCGCTCGGGTTTCATCGCTCGGGCGGCAGATTTTGTTTCTGCCGTTTTCGCATCGTGAAAAACAGGTCATCAGCAAATTGCCCCCAATTTTGATATCGAAATTTTTGTGATTGACAAATGCTTTTTCGTGCATTATAATAAAGATTGAATATTTTTATGTCCCTTTGCCCGGCGGCAATCGGGCAAATACCAAATCGCAGATTGGGACGCGGTGCGCCGCAGTTTTCCTTAAAGGCATACCTCCGTTTTTTGCAGTCGGAGCATGCCGAAAGAGAGCCGTGCAGGGTGAAAGGCGGCAAGGGACTTCGGATGCATTATCACCCATGAGAGCGAAGGGGAAACCGCAATAAGAGGCGGGTTTGCTCAACTCATGCCGAATATGTTCGGCAATGCGGGATTATCCTTCGACGCAGCCCCCGCGTTAAAGGGCAGGAGTGCAAAGGCATGGTTTTTGTTATGCCTTTGAATCCGGGTGGTACCGCGGTTTCGATCGTCCCGTTTTTCGGGGCGGTTTTTTATTTTTAAAAATTTCCTTAAAAGAAAAGGAGTGTTTGAACAATGTACAAAAAAGTTTCCGCCTCGCTCGACTTTGTTCCGAGAGAGAAAGAGGTTCTGGAATTCTGGAAGGCAAACGGCATCTTCGAGAAATCCGTTGAACAGTCCAAGGGCAAACCTGCTTACACTTTCTATGACGGACCGCCCACAGCTAACGGCAGGCCGCATATCGGGCATGTTTTGACCCGCTCCATGAAGGATATCATTCCCCGCTACCGCACGATGAAAGGCTTTGACGTGCTGCGCAAAGCGGGTTGGGATACGCACGGACTTCCCGTTGAACTTGAAGTGGAAAAGCTGCTCGGACTGGACGGCAAGGAACAGATCGAGAGTTACGGCGTGCTTCCTTTTATTGACAAATGCAAGGAGTCGGTTTGGAAATATAAAGGCGAATGGGAACAGATGAGCGATGCCGTCGGTTATTGGGCGGACATGGAGCATCCCTATGTTACCTATACCGATGATTACATTGAATCCGTTTGGTGGGCATTGAAAACAATCGACGAAAAAGGGCTGCTCTATAAAGGCCACAAAATCGTTCCCTATTGCCCGCGCTGCGGAACCGCACTGTCAAGCCACGAGGTTGCACAGGGGTATAAGGACGTTAAGGAAGTTTCCATCTTTGTGACCTTCCCCGTCATTCCCGATGCGGAACACAGCTTTGTTGACGGCAGCGAAAGCTTTATTGCATGGACAACAACACCGTGGACGCTGCCCAGCAATGTCGGTCTTTGCGTCAATGCCGACGAAGACTATGTAACAGTTCTTTGCGGCGAAAAAAAATACATTCTTGCGGCTGAGCTTGTTGAAAATGTTCTCGGCGAGGACACAACCGAGCTTGCACGCTTCAAAGGTTCGCAGCTTGTCGGCATTCACTATAAACCGCTGTTTGATTTCCCCGTCAACCACAAAGGCAGGGATGCATGGCGCATTGTTTCGGACGATTACGTAACCCTTACCGACGGTGCGGGCATAGTTCACCTTGCCCCCGCATTCGGCGAAGACGACGCACGCGTCGGCCGGAAATGGGAGCTTCCGTTTGTTCAGCTTGTTGACGCCCGCGGAAGGCTCACCGGCGGCACCCCGTGGGACGGCACTTTCGTTAAGGAAGCCGATAAGCCCATCATTGCCGACCTTAAAGCGCGCGAAAGGCTGCTTAGGGAACTTCCCTATGAACACAGTTACCCCTTCTGCTGGCGCTGCGACACTCCGCTCATCTACTACGCAAGGGAAAGCTGGTTTGTGAAGACCACTGCCGTGCGCGACAGATTGATTGAAAACAATAAAAAGATAAATTGGATTCCCGAATCCATCGGCGAAGGCCGCATGGGTAATTTCCTTGAAAACGTTATCGACTGGGGCATCAGCAGGGAGCGCTATTGGGGAACTCCCCTGCCCGTGTGGATGTGCCCTGATTGCGGACATTACCATGTCATGGGCAGCCGTGCGGAATTGCGCAAATATGCTCCGGACACGCCAGAGGATATCGAGCTGCACAAGCCCATGCTCGACCCTATAACCTTTAAGTGCGAAAAATGCGGCGGAACGATGCACCGCGAGCCCGTTGTTATCGACTGCTGGTTCGACAGCGGCTCAATGCCTTTTGCACAGTGGCACTATCCGTTCGAAAACAAAGAGGAATTCGAACGCCGCTTCCCCGCGGATTATATCAGCGAAGCCGTTGACCAAACCCGCGGTTGGTTCTATACGCTGAGCGCACTTTCAACCATCCTTTTTGACAAGCCCGCATTCAAGAACTGCATCGTGTTGGGACTTGTTTGCGACAAGGACGGTAAAAAGATGAGCAAGCACGTCGGCAATGTTGTTGCGCCTGCGGACGTTTTAACAAAACAGGGCGCGGATGCGGTGCGTTGGTATTTCTACACCGCCTCCAGTCCGTGGCTGCCCAGCCGTTTCAGCGGCGACGCCGTAAGCGAGATGCAGCGCAAATATATGGGTACGCTGTGGAACACATATGCGTTCTACGTTTTGTACGCAGATATTGATGAATTTGACCCCACGAAGCATGAGCTCGTTCGCGAAAACCTTTCCGTAATGGACAAATGGCTGCTTTCGCGCCTTAACACGCTCATTCGAACAGTGGATAACTATCTTGAAAACCTCCGCATTACCGAAGCGGGGCGCGAATTGAACCGCTTTGTTGACGACCTTTCCAATTGGTACGTTCGCCGCGGCAGGGAACGTTATTGGGGCAAGGAAATGACTGTGGATAAAGAAGCGGCGTATATGACGCTGTTCACAGTGCTTGAAACGCTTTCCCGCCTCACCGCACCGTTCACTCCGTTCATGGCGGAAGCAATTTATCAAAACATCGTCCGCACGGTGAACAACCTTGCACCGGAGAGCGTACACCTTTGCGCATTCCCGATTTGCGACGAAAGTTTCATCGACGCGGAACTTGAACGCAGCATGGACGAAATTCTGGAAGTTGTCACACTCGGAAGGTCGGCACGCAATCTTGCGAACATCAAGAACCGCCAGCCTCTTTCGGAGCTGTTTGTTCAGGGTGTTGATGAACTGCCGGCTCGGTATACCGAGATTATCGAGGATGAATTGAACGTGAAAGCCGTTCGCTTTGTTAAGGATGCTTCCTCATTCATAACCTATCGCGTAAAGCCCCAGCTGAAGCTTCTCGGGCCGCGTTACGGAAAGATTCTTCCCAAAATCAATCAGTATTTGCAGGGAGACGGTATAGGCAATGCGGTTGTTGCCGCCCATGCAGAGGGACGCGCTTACGAATTTGAGCTTGAAACGCTCACCGTCTCGCTGAATCCCGAGGATGTGCTTGTTGACACCGTCAAAAAGGAAGGCTTTGCCTCAGTCGGCGATAACGGCGTGACCGTTGTGCTTAACACCGCGCTCACGGATGAACTGATTGAAGAAGGCTATGTCCGCGAAATCATCAGCAAGATTCAGACCATGCGCAAAGAAGCCGATTTTGTTGTTACCGACAGGATTATAATCGGCGTCGAATGCGGCGAAAACCTGCTTGCGGTGTTGGATCGCAATTCGGACGAAATCCGCAGAACGACTCTTGCCGATGAACTCACTTTCGGCATTCCCTGCGGCTATGTGAAAGAGTGGGATATAAACGGCGAGAAGGTCGCTCTCGGTGTTAAAAAAGCATAAGGAAATCGCTTATGCGTGTCTTCGCGCTTCACGAAATCATTGGACAATGTTTACCTGAATACATGCACGGAGCGGAACAACCGAATCAGGCCTCCGCTCCGTCCGCCTGTATTATTTCATCAAGGAGGAAAGGCAGATGCAATTAAAATTAAAACCCGGCTTTATTCGCTTGAACACGCTCGCGCTTGCGGCGGCACTCGCACTTGCCTGCACGCTTGCACTGCTTTTCTGCGGCTGTCAGTCGAAAGCGGAAAGGGAAAAGCTTGCCGAGGAAGGTCTCTTATATTATAAGAATCTTGATTTTAATAATGCAAAACGCTGCTTCCTCACCTGCGGTGATTCGTATAAATACACAGAGTATCTTGAATCAATTGCCGAATATGAAAAGCTTTATGCTCAGGCGGTTGAATTGGTTTCTGCCGGCAAGCCGAACGAGGCGCGTGCGATATTTGTCGGAATTACCGGATATCTCAACAGTGCTGACTTTGTTGAATATATTGATTCGCTCAAAGTTCATTATGACAGCGGCGTAAAGCTTTATGAAAGCGGCCGCTACCTCGAAGCATATTCAAGTTTTGCGGATGCGTGCGGCTATGAATCAAGCGCGGCATACCTTCGGAACATTGAAGATCTTTTGAAAGTCTACAATGAGGCCGTTGAGCTTATGAACATCGGCAATTACGAAGATGCTGTTTTGCTTTTTCAATCGCTGAACACAGAATTTGAAAATTCCGACGACCTTATTGAAACCTGCCGAAGTCGACTTGCGGTAAGTCCCGTTCTGCTGAACAGCTTCATCAAAGCTTATAACTCAGAGTATTCTTCCGAGGGCATACGCATTGAGGCGGGCAGCACGGGTGAACCGGGCTCGCAATTTGCGCTCCGCGACACAAGAGGGATACTTTTTACGGGACTCACGGATGAGTTCGGAAGGATAACCTATATTACCTGCCGATTTGAACCCGAAGTTCTTGAATCTCTTGAACCCGGCAGCGTGTCAACAGTTGCGGCGCATTTTATCCACGCGCTGAACACGCATACATGCAGCCTCGATTCCGTAACGGCCGATATTTCATCTTACCTTAACGCAGGCGAAAACGGCAGGCTCTACGGCTGCATGAATGTATCCTCTCTTTCCGAGAACAGCGGCGCATTCGTCATATCGGCAGGATACGAAAAATGACCCGCCCCGTTCACGCTTTTTTTCGCTTGGCGTATGTTCAAATTCATTCGTTAAAAGGCTTGAACTTTTTTTAAAAAACTGGTATACTTAGGCTCATGCCGAACAGCGTGAAATCAATGCGCATTCACGCTGTGCCGATTTGTTTTTTCGGAAACGATACGGCAATTAATAAAACAAACCCGAAAGGAATATCGTTATGAAAAAAGTCAATCGAATGATCGCAATCATGCTGTCCGTTCTTCTGCTTGCTGCCGCATTTTGCATGACAGCATGCAAGGACGACAAAAAGCCTTCCAACCCTGCCACAACCACCGCGAACCCGAACCCGAAGCCGGGCAATGACACACGCAAAAACCCCAATACCACAACCGACCCCCGCACTCTCGTTGTTGAAACGAACTGGGGACTTGCTGCGGATACCGTTGTTATGACGCTCAATTTCAAGGGCAGCGAATACAAGCTCACCGCAGGTGAACTTTATGCTCTTGGTGCCGAAAATGTTTCCGCACTCGACCAGACCAACGCACTCGTCAGGGGCGGCTCCGTTAACGTCTTCAACGGAGTGAATCTCAAGGCCGTTCTCGATTCCGTCGGTGTTGATGTTTCCGATGCCGAAACCACCAACATATATTCGCTTGTACTCACCCAAGTCGGCGGCACCGAGCAGGATCTTTCCGACAAAATCTCCGCGCTGAGCCTTTTCGATTGCACGCTTGCATTTGCAAACAACGGAAAACCCATCGGTTCACCCGATAACGGCGGCTATTTCACTCTGCATACAACTGAACAGGGTTCTACGGATGTTGCCTATTCCGGCGTTACCGCAGTTACCATCAAGTAAACACTCTGCACCGTTCCGTTCCGGCGACAAATAAATCAAACCATAGGCAAAAGGGAGTTCGGCAATTGCCGTTCTCCCTTTTTTTGATTCAATTGCATGATTGTAAAAAAATACCGGTTTTTAAATGCCGAGTTTCGTGCATACGGCTGAGTCGGGCGGGCATAATAAGCCCATGAGGAAAAGAGCGAACGGAAAATTTCAGGAGCGGATCAAGCAAGACCATTCGAATGTGACGGATAAAGAAACCGCATTCACAACCGAAGGCAGAGGCGCGATCAAATCGGATGTGTTGGGCAGCTACACCGGCACCGCCGAGGATTATGAGGCTCCGGTGCAGGATGCGGACGATCTGTAAATGCCGCGGATGAACAGCAGCTCGCCGTCAACGGCGGCGCAGTGATGCAAATGTTCCGACCCGCAGGGCATTTCAACCGGATGCTTTCGATGTTCCCCCGAGTTGTACGGATGATTACCCCCATCCCGTGAAACCTTTGAATCGGGAATACCCCGAAAATTCGGCTTTTACGGAGAGCCGAATCGAGTGTTCCCGAGTTTGTGCAGAGTGTTTCATGAAAACCCGAACGGAGCAGAGAACTTTTCTCATGATTTGTCCGCAATTGAAACTGCCGCAGTGATTGCATCTGCGGCAGTTTTTTGATTTTTGAATATGTAATGTTCAATGCACAGAGAGGGCACTCTGCTTAACGGCTACACAATATGCATGACTTTTTTTGCGATTGCAACCGCATCTTCAACGGAAATTGCGCCGTCGCAGTTATAATCCGAAAGCTCGCGCCGTTCCGGGTCAAACCCGTCCAGTCCGAGCGCGGTGCGCAGCGCCGCCATGCTGTCCGAAAGGGTAATTTTCCCGTCCATGTTCACATCCCCGCGAGCGGCATCCAGCCCCACGGCTTTCAGCTCAACGTTGTCAATATAAGCGCAGTCATCAACTCCCGCCGATTTGTCGTTGCCCTTTTCATAGCTCCAGCGGAAACAATACCTTCCGTCGATCGGTGCGGTGAAAATGTATTTCGTCCATCCCGTTTCGCCCGATATCTCCATCAAGACCTTTGTTCCGACGGTGCAGATAAACCTGTCCGTGTCGACCCCGCTGCTGACGCAGTAATCAAAACTCAGTGTGTCCCCCGCTTTCATCGTCACTGTCAGACGCAGATCGCTTTCGGAATTGTTTTCGCCCGCATTCGAGCTTACGGCAGCAATGCGTCCGCCGACAACGGTGTTGCCGACCATGCCTCTTGAAACTGTCGTGCTGCCGACAAACGGATCATCCGTCCCGGATGTGAACTCAAGTGAGCCGCCCGGAACGTTCAAAGCATAATTAAGATCGGTAATTCCGCTCTGTCCGTCGAGCAATTGAGAATCCAGCCATTCAATTCGTCCCGTAAGCCAATTGGTGAGAAAATTGACGCCGTGATCAAAGTTCTTTTCCCATTTTTCTTCGGTTGCGGCGGTGCAATTGTATAAATACGCCGCCTGTTCGTTGATAAGTGCAAAAAACTCGGGAATCAACGTGCTGCGGTATTCTTTGTAGCGCTGTTTGAACCGCGCCTGAAAATCCGGATAGTTGTGATACAATGCGTTGAACCACGGAGCGGAACTGTTTATCGCAATGAACCCGACCGGTCCTCTTCCGCCGACGCAGTCCTCAACATCATTGTGTTCCGCACTGGCATTATTAAATGCCGTCAGCCCGAACGCAATATCAAAATCCCATATTGCGGTCATGTACAGCCTGTCGTCCTGACTCTGTTTATACAGGTAACAGCTTGTTTTAAAATTACCGTCGATGTTCTTTGTTATTTCCTGAATAATGATGTAATCTATCCATGAATCGACATCAATGTATTTTTGATAATCTTCGCCGCTTATTCCCATTACGGCATTATGAACGCTCTTCATGTGTTCCTCAAGGTATTCAAGCATTCGCGCCGTGAGTTCGGATGAAGCGGGTTCCGGCTGTTTAAGCACGAAATAATCCTGCGTCTGATTCGCCCAATACGGACAGTCGAACCACATATCCCGTGCAAAATCAACCTTCATCGCAATATCCTTTTCGATGAAATAACCGCCCGTTATATCGCTCTCATCCGCTTCGTCAATATCGACTTTTGTGCTTTCAATGCCCGGACGTTCTATGAGGATATAAATTCCATTGTATTCTCCGTTAAAATAAACGTCAACGAATTCGCATTTCGGAACATAGTCCATGCCCGAAAGCAATGCACCGGCTTTGTATGTCACAAGATTGCGCATCAGGGAGGGATCCGAGTAACTTGCAACGATTGCATACCGCTTTGTTGCAGGAATATCGAGCAGCGATGTTTTTTGTTCCAACTTAATCGAATAGGGCTTTTGCGGCTGCGTCCAAGACAGATTTCCGCGCCCCTTAACATAGCCCGAGCCGCTGAACTCGCCGCTTGAATATTTTTTCGTGCCGAGAGTCAAACTGAAATTTGCAGACACCCAATTATCCTTGCCGATAAGCGAAAAATCGTTTAAGGTTGTGATATCCAGCCGCGGAAGGGATTCAACTGCGGCATAAATTCCCAAGAGATATAAGTCAGAGAATGCCACGCTCTCCCCTGCGATTGCGGAAAACGAAAAACGTATGCTCGCATCGCTGTTGAGCAATATGGTTCTTCGCGCCGGATTGCTTGGGAAGAACACGCTGTATTTATCGTTATAGCTCCAGCCCTCCGCAAACCTTGCAACGAGGGTCACAGTTTTCGTTTCCGCAAACGTGAAAACACCTGAATGCAGGTTGCCGCGCAGAACCGTTTTGCTGTATTCCAAAGTTACCCCATCCGAATGTCGGGGCTTGATCTCGTATTCAACAACTCCGTTTGAATCCTCTGCATATGAAGTAATCCCGCCCGCTTCCGTCTCGGTTCTTGCGCCGGCAGGCAGAGAGCAGAGCACAAACAGCAATGCTGTTATCGCACACAGTGCGCGCCTGCAAAGCTTGTTCACAAGCAACTCCTCCGAAAATAGAATTTTCGCAAACATATCGGTTATTTTAGCATATTTCACGGTTCATTTCAACCCATTTCCAAACTCATATTGTAATTTTTCGACTTTTGTCACAGAATATTCGAATTCTGCACTCATTTTTCGCATTTTTTTGCCGCCTAATCGCACATGAATACTTAATAAGTGATGAATTTAATGTATTTCCCGGGAAATTTTGCAGGATTACCTTTTTTTGAAAAAGGCGTTGACAAAACCGTCGCTGCTGTATTATAATCAATAGCACAGTTGTGGCAACTGATTCAGTACGAACGGAGGTGGACTTTTTTGCAGATTGATAAATTTTCTCGAACACCGATTTATGAACAGGTCATAGACGGTATTGAGCGAGAAATACTCACAGGCGAGCTGAAACCCAATTCGCCCGTCGCATCCGTGCGCGCATTGTCGGTGCAGTTTTCCGTGAATCCGAACACGCTTCAAAAGGCTTATACCGAACTTGAGCGGCGCGGACTTTGTTACAGCGTTCCCGGCAGCGGGAGGTTCGTTTCGCCGGACGCAATGCAGCGATTGCACGAAGCACGCAGCAAACTTCTTGACGAAATAACCGCACTTTCCCGTGAGCTTAAGCTGACAGGTTTCAACAGGGCGGATGTTATCAACGCAGTGAACAAAGCCTATGATGAAAACATTATCGAAAACAACCAAACGGAGGAAAAATGACATATGATTAAAGTAACCGACCTTTCAAAAAACTTTGGCGAACTCAAAGCATTGGACAAAGTCAGTTTTTCTGTTCCAAAGGGCAGCATATTCGGGTTTGTCGGGGCGAACGGCGCGGGCAAATCCACTCTTATGCGCATAATTGCGGGAATTTACACTGCGGATGACGGTTCCGTGCTCATTAACGATGAACCGGTTTATGACAATCCCGCCGCAAAAACGCACCTCGTTTTTGTTCCGGACAGAATGCACCTTACGGGAGGCGGGGCAACGATCGAACGCATGGCAAATTTTTATGCTTCATGCTATCCCAAGTTCTCGTTTGAAAAGTTTGATGCGCTGCTCAACATTTTTAAGCTCGATAAAAAACGCCGCGTTCGTTCCCTGAGCAAAGGTATGGTGAGGCAGGTGCAGACGGTGCTTGCGCTGAGCTGCAATGCAGATGTTCTTCTTTTTGATGAAACCTTTGACGGACTGGATCCGATTGCGCGCAACATTGCCAAACGCCTTATTTATCGCGATATGTGTGACTTCGGTTCAACCGTCATTCTGACCAGTCACTCCCTGCGCGAACTTGAGGACACTTGCGATCGGTTTGCAATGCTGTATCAGGGTAAAATCGTTTTTCAAAATGACCTTGCCGATGCTAAATCGCAGCTGTTTAAGGTTCAGCTTGCATTCGCAAGACAGGTTACGCCGGAGGACTTCAAGGATGTTGAACTGCTTTCTTTCACCAAGCAAGGCAGCATTGTATACGTTCTTGTGCGCGGCGAAGCAGCCGAAACCTCGGCAAAAATCGAAGCGTTGAAGCCGCTGATAATGGATATGCTTCCCTTATCAATCGAGGAAGTTTTTACATATGAACTGTCTTCCCTCGGCTACAATTTTGATGAAATCAAATAAGGAGAATCCAACCATGAGAAAGAATCGCGTTCCGTTTTTCAGCAAATCCTACTGCCGCGAAATGCTGAGGGAGTTTTCAACCACGGGAATCGTATTTGCATCGATCGAATTTGTTGCATCCATGCTGTCGTTTTTCGGGATTACGCAAAACCTTCTGTCAATGCTGCTCTACGGTGCAAATGTGTATATCCAATCTTCCGCCGTAAGTTACGTCAGTCTTTTCTGCTTTGTTGCCGGATCTGTTTTTGTTGTGAAGCACCTGGTCCGCTCCGCATGGGATTTCCGCGGAAGCATTCCTGTCGCAAAACGAACCATGCTCATTTCGGCCTTCACCGCAATGCTTGCGTGGGCGGGCATTTGCGCCGCCGCAAACATTCTCGGAGCATTCGTCGGCAGCCTTGTTTCAACAATTTCCAACTCATCCGTCCTTGTTCCGAGTTTCGCCATGGTTGCGGAGGCGATCGGTGAGTCACTGCTTCGCGGATTGATGCTGTTCGGCGGCTTTGTGCTTGTTTTTTCGCTGTCCACACGTACTTTCCCGACCATTGTGCTTGCGTTCGTCTGTCTTCTTCTGCCGAACATTGCATATAATGCGCTCATGAACAACACCGAATCAGCCTTCACGTTTACGGAGCTGCTGTTCCCCGTCAGCCCTGCCGCGTCAACATTTTTGAACTGTCTTGTTCGCGTTCTGTGCTGTGCGGCGGTTCTGATTGCTGCATATTTCGCTTTTGTCAACGCGCAGGCGGAAACAGCGGGCAAACCTGCAAGAACGCGTTGGATCCACGTCCTGATAAGCATCGGCTTTGCACTCACCGCATCGCTCATGTTCACGAAGAATGTGTTCTATCCCGATGTTTATTCGGGCAGTCCCCAAATTGCATGGAATCATCTCATCGCACCCGCGGTTATCGGAGTTGTTGTGTATTTCGGGTTCAGCTGGATCACACTCCGCAGCTTCAAATCCGCAGTAAAGCGGCTGATGTTCTTCCCCGCCGTGCTTGCGGGAGTCGCAATCGTTCTGCTTTGCTCGGCGGCAATGACAAGAGTCTCCGAAAAAATCGAAATTCGCGCAAGCAATATCGAATACGTCACCGTGCAGGGCGGATTGGTTCCCCCTTCCGACGCTTACTCGCTCTGTTGGCGCGGAAACAAGGATTCGGAACGCATGCAGCTTCGTGATGAAATGCTTTTTGACTACTGTGAACAGCTTTCAAAAAACAATTTCGAATACATCTCCACGTATACGTTTGCATCACCCGAATCGTACGCAATCGAGCCTTCAGCGCTCGGTTTCTCATCCACCATAAGCTCCGTAGACATTTTCGACCGCAGCGTTACCCTGGCCGTGAAGCTTAAGAGCGGGCAGACGTATTATTATCCTGCCTTCCTTGACTCGTGTGTCTTTTCATCGAAAAACGAACTTTTGTCACTGCGCAGTATTCTCTCGATGAATACGGACTATGTTGAAAGCAATGTCAACCTGTCCCGATTCGAAAACGGAAAAGTCGCCCTGCCGCACGGGCTTGACGCAAGCTTCCATGACACGCTTATGCGTGAGCTGAAAGCTCTGGATTCCGACAAGCTGTTGCACCAGTTCGGCATCGGCGGTGAGGACGACGGAGACTCGGCGGAATTCATGAATCCATGGAGCTTTATGGAAAGCGGTGAATTCGGCAACGATTTCCAATTCGCAGTGCTTTCCGACATAAGCGGAAACTATTGCCGCGTTGTTGCTGTTGATGAAAACACTCCCGAATCTCTTCGTATGCTTATTTCTTACGAAAACAGGAAAACGGAGAAAACCCGCGGATTCGATGAAACGCTCAACGCGCTTGAAAGCGGCTCGTTTAACATTGTCGGCGGCTCGATTTCAGGTTTGGATGACATGTTCCAAAGCAATTTTGTCTATTTCAATGTTGACGGCATGAATCCTCCGTCGCTTGCGCAGCAGGCTTATGTAAACCGCGAAACAATCGATACTCTGTTGAATTGCATTGAACAAAGCCGCGGCAAAACACCGGAGCCGGGTCAGCATGTTCTGTCCGTGTGGTTCAGCACGATAGCTTCCGGCAAATACAACAGTGAGCTTGACGATGGAATGTATGATAAAAGTTTCATCGATGATTACGGTTACATCGACAGATACACTCTGTCCGAACTCGGAATTGAGTATTCCGATGCCGGCACTCTGCACTACTTCATCTTTGTTGATGATGCAGCTTACAGCAGGATTCTTCAGCTGTTCAGCAACATGCACGGCGGTGTTGCGGATGCATAAGCATTATAACGGACTTCGAAATTCAAACAAATAAGGCCGATGCTAAACAGCGTCCGTCCCAACATACGGGGCGGACGCCTTGCTTTTTTTGAACGAGGGCAATCCGGGGAGTGCCGAACATTACATTTCCCGGCTCAAGCGAAGCGGGCTTATGCAGAAAGCATGATTTTTGTGTGCAGCAAACGGACTTGTTCATGTTTGCTGTTCTCGTACTGTCCTTAAAAGCAGTTCTCCCTGTGGAAACAGCTGAAACAGTCCATTTTAGATTCTTCGATTGTATCTGCTTTCAAGTCTGAAGGTGTCCAAATTTCCGGACTAAAGAAGTTAATGACTTGAACCGCAAAAACTTTTTGCTTTGCTCTGAAAATGCAGTGCTTATTCGCTGAGCAGCCAATCGATGAGACTCTCGGATTTGATTCCGTCATAGGAAGTATCAAGACCCGGTTCAAGAGACAACACGATTTTTTCGTAGTTGTCGCGGATACTTTGCAGCGGTGAAAGTTCCCGCTTGCGTACATCTTCGCTCATCATCGACTCCGTTACCTGGATATACATTTTCTCATCGGCGGTCGTTGCAATGAAGTCAACCTCCGCATTGCCGATTTTGCCGATCGCTGCATCATAGCCACGGCGAAGCAGTTCAAAGTAAACGACATTCTCGATGGCATGACCGCTGTCCCGATTACGGAAACCCAGCAGATAGTTGCGAAGTCCGATGTCAACGATATAGTATTTTCCGAGTGTACGGAGGTAGGCTTTGCCCTTGATATCAAAGCGTTTGATCTCGTAGAAGAAGTAGCTCTCCAGAAGCGCATTTACATATGCCTGCACCGTATGGGCGCTGGGTGCGCCTTTGCGTTTGCCATCGTCCAAAAGTCCCTCGTTGACCAGTGTGTTGCCGATGGAGGCAATAGAAACACTGGAGCCGATATTATCCGCAAGGAACAGGATGATCTTACGAAGCAGCATAGGGTCTGTGATCTGCTTTTGACCTCTGCGTTTTTCTCTCTCCAGAATGTCACGAATCACGACTGTGGAATAGATGCCGTCGAGAAGCGACAGTGCCTTTTCCTGTTCCAGCCCAACATCGGCGATTCCGGGCATTCCACCGAAGCGCATATAGGCGTCAAAAACTTCTCGCAGTTCGTAGCGTTCACCGTTCTTATCAAATACCTGCTTGCGGAGTCCACCGAGAGCACTCTGCATTTCGCGAACCTCAAAACCGTGAAAATCAAGGAACTCACGGAAAGAGAGCGGCAGCATTTTGATTTCGACGCACCTCCCGGAGAGATAGGTTGAATACTCTGAAGAAAGAAGATAGGCATTCGACCCGGTAACATAGATGTCGCAGTCAAGATCCACACGGAAGGCATTTACAGCATCCTCCCATGCCTCGATCCGTTGCAGCTCATCAAAGAAAAGGTACATCCTCTTTCCTGTGACAACGCGCTCTTTTACATAGCGGTAAATATCATCGGCGCTCATCCCTCGGAAATCGAAGGATTCAAAATTCATCTCGATGATCTGCTCCGGCTGAATACCTGTATCTTTCAAATGCTGAACCATCAGCTTTAACAAGCTGGACTTGCCGCAGCGGCGAATGCCGGTGATTACCTTGACCGGCTCCGTATCCTGAAAGCCGATCAGTTTATTTAAATAGCTGTCACGCCTCTTAAGTTCATGGGAATCTATCATGTCTTCACACCTCCTGCGCTATTAGTATAGCACAAATCAGCGAAAAAAATCAAGCAAATGCATCATAGTGCAAAAACTTTAAGTTTTCGACCGATTTTGCAGAGCTGAATTGACAGCAGCCCGTTTGTTTTGGAACCGATGCAGCAAACCCCGTATTTTTTAAATCGACTGCGTTTAAATTCGGTTTTAATTCAGCGTTTCAATCGTGTAAAATCATTCGGATTCGGTTATGTAACCCTCTTTCATCAAAGTTGAAACAAAGGCAGAAAACCCCGACTGCGCTTCATCACGAGAAATCTCATACTCCTGCATGACAGCGCAAATAATGCTTTCCGAAGCAAGACCCTTTTCAAGCCCGCGCCAAATAAACGCGCCGGATTCCGAAAGTTTCCTGAGCTGCGGCAGTTTTCCCCGCGCCTCACCAACGGCAACAAGCAGGTATTCATCACAAACTTCAACATAAACCGCATTCGGATTAACTCTGTATTCCATAATAAACTCTCAAACCCTCCGTTCGGTCGATTATCCTTCAAAAGCACCATTCAAAAGCCGAATGATTCCAAACACTGCATCGTTAATTGTCAGCGCAGCAAAGTTCGCTTTCAAGCGTCCTTCGGCAAAGCTCGGCCGATGCACCGTCCCCGCGATTCCTGAGCAGCCAAACCGGCGTGCGCTCAAGTATACGTTCCGTATATTGCGCTGCAAAACGCACCTGTTCCGCGTTGTCGCACGGAATTATGAATTGCAGAAACAGCCGAACACCCGCTTCTTTCGGAGACAAGCGTTTAATTATGTTTTGCTTATCCTGAGCAAGAAACACAATGCCGCCGAGAGGCGCCGTGCGCAGCTGCCGCATGTTTTCCTTTCCTGCCCACGGCGAAGCCGAAACGGTTACATGCTGTTTTTCGAAATTCAGCACGGGCTTGTCGCCGTTCAGCATTTCCACTTCATTCGGGAAAAGGCGTTTCCACTGCTTATAATGCGTTGTTTTTCCCACTCCGCTCGGAGCGCAGATGAGCCATGCCTTTCCGCACCACACGAAGCAAACCGCATGAATGATTGCCCGCCCGTGCGGAAGAAGCGCGGCGCAGGCCTTGGCGCAAAGCTCAAGATCTTCAACGCTTTCGGGAAGCGTTCCCGGTTCGTAACCGCGTGCGGCGCAGGCGCATTGCTCCGGCGTGATTTCAATGCAGGCGCAGGGTTTTTTTTCCGTTTGAAAATCCGCATATCTATCACGAAACATTTTGTATCTGAGCGTCAGCTCAAGCGGGATGCCCGCAAGCTCGATATTGATTTTTTCCATCCTGTTCCGTGCCTCCGTTCAGCTCTTTTGCAGTGTCCGTGCGCATCCGCAGTTATGTTGAAAGCGGCGGAGCAGCATCTGCCCCGTCGCCTTCGTGTCAATTGCACCGATTTCATGAATTTCATGAATTTCATGAATTTCATGAATTATGCAATCATTATGGTTTTATATGTTACGGATTGACGATGTTTCCGAAGTTATCAAAGTAGATAACAGTTCCGTCGCCAAGGGTCATAACGTTCAGGTTCTCGCCGATGGATTCGATGATCGCGCCGCTGGGCTGTCCCATGGGAGCAATAACGGGCTTGCCGTCATCGGTGAAAACGGTGTTGAGGGTCGGATCAAACTTTTTCATGCGTATTATCCTTCCTTTCGCTTATTCGGTGATTCCGTACCAATTATAGGTAAGGGTGCGGGTTTCGCCGCGAACGGTCGTGCCATCCAAAGTTACCCAATAGGGGGTGATGTTGAGCCTTGCGCCGTAGGTCACGCCGTCGAAAGCATAATCACAGCTCATAACAAGCGCATCCTTGGCAACGCCCCTGCCGAACAGGCTGCGCGCACTGCGCAGACCGTAACGGGTGCTGTAATCGGAAACGGAAATCCTCTCGCCGTTAACGATAAAGCCTGTTTCAGCGTAATTTCTGCCGTCGATTGCGGAAACGAGGGTCAGGCTGCGGAGTCTGAAGAATCCGTTGCGATAGTAGCGAAGCCCGAGATAGGAATCGGAAACGTACTTTGCATAAACATCAATGCTTTCGGTAATGTTCGAAAGGTCTGCGGGAACGGTGCATGCTTCATCCGCGAACCAGCCTGCAAAGAGCTTTCCTTCAACGCCGATATAGTCGAGCTGAACCGCATTGTTCTCTGCTGCAACGGTGTAAAGCGTTTCGCCGTCGTGAACGGTGACGGTATTGCCCTGAACAGGTTCATCAACGGGGTTGATGGGTGCTCCGTTTGCAAAATAGCTGTTCATCAGAACGAGCATGTTCTCCTGCTGTGCATCGTCAACAAAAGCGTTTGCAATGCCACTTTCAACGTTTTCGACAACGTGGAACTTCTTGTAGGTATCGTCAGCATCCGAACCTTGGCCGTAATACTCTGCGGTGCGGGTCTGCGGTGCAACCTTAACGCCGTCAAGGGTGATCCAATAGGGTGTGAAGGTGATTCTATCGTGTGCATTCGGCCAATAGGTGTTCTTATCCATGCCGTAGCAGGCAAGGTATCCGCTGGTCTTGTTGATAACGCTTGAAACATCGTACTCACCGCTTGTGCCGTTGTTGAAATCGACTTTTACGGTGTCGTAAACATAGCACTCGCTGCCGGTAAGAACCTGAGTGGTCTCCGCACCGGACTCCGTTATATAAGTCTCGGTGAACTGCTTTGCGGGAAGAGTTTCGCTGCCGACCATGAAGCCGACTTCCCTGTAATTCAGGCGATCGACCGGGGTCACAAGGTAGAAGCCGGTAACGTCAACATCGGTTGCGGAAACATGATTCCAGCAGCTGAGGTTCCTCGGGGAGAGGAACTGTGCGTCCGCTTCCCAGATATAATAGGTAGCACCTGCTACGGGAGTGAACGCGGTTGCATTCTGTCCTGGATCAAAGGTCTGAACCTCTTCACATGTCGCATCACTGAATGCGCCGCCGTAAATGAACCCGTTCGAAACAACGGAAGTCAGGTTGAACAGCTCAACGGTGTGGGTGGTGGTTTCCTTCACAACGGCATTGGTTTCGGTTTCGTCAAACTGAACATGCGCCACGTTGAAGCTCTGAGTGTATGCGAACCAAACATGCTGGTTGGAGTTCGCTGCGGTAAGAGTTACGGTTGCCGCATCGCCGGGGGTGAGACTGTCGTCGTTGACAATGTAGCTGCCGTAGTAGTTATAATCTGCAAAATCGGTCTTTGCAACGGTGTACTGTGTGTTGTAGCTGAGACCGGTGGAGCCGTTTGCTTCAAAATAAGCTGCGGGCTGAACCTGTTTTGCATAAGCAGGGCCATCAACAGTCTGACCCAGCTCGTTGATGGGCTCGCCGTTTGCATTGACCTGGTACCAGTGAACAAGTATCATGCCGCCGCCGACGTGAACCTTCGGAATCGGGAAATCGCCGACAGTGTCCTCACCGAGGTAGTTCTTATAGCTGAAAGTTGTTTCGCCGTTGGTGTTGAGAACCTCGTTGGTGGAGGGATTATAGCCGTCACGGATGCCGACTTTGTATTTCATGATGGGGTTGTCGCCCTCACGAACGCTGCCGACGGTCCAGCTGATGGCGCGGGTCTCGGCGTTATAGGTCGCCGTACCCTGGCTGATATAAATATCCGCCTTGCCTTCATCGTAAACTTTCTTGTCGGTGGTGATAACGGGAGCGGAGCCGCTGAAGCTGAGCTTAACATGTTCGCCCATGGGGTCGTTAACAACGCCCTGACGCGCTGCGATCGCAATGCTGCCCGCAATGGATGTGAAAGCGGTGGTCAGCTTTTCCGCAACATTGTCGGTGGAAGCGATTGCGTAGTAATCCTTGGTTGCATCGGTTGCACAGGCGCGAAGAACGTTTTCACCGGTCGTTCCGGCCTGAAGCGCAATTGAGAATACGGTCATGCCGTCGTTTGCGGCTTGCTGTGCTTCCCAAATTGTAGGTTCGCCAAGATTGTTAATAGTTTTGATTGCGTTAAACTTCGTTGAGAAGTTAATCGTACCTGAAGGGTTTCCGCTGATGCTGCCGGTCGAATTTTCTGCACCGTTTGACAGGTTTCTGTTGATAACATAGTTCCATGTTTCTGAGTCTCCATTATAGTGAGAGCAAGACCATGTACCGCGAACCTCATCATGGTTGAAATATGCCTGAGATTGAACGTTGTAGTTGCTGCTGTAATCCTCTTCATAACCTTCTCCAACGATTCTGCTGTAATCGCAGCCTGCAATCTCTGCTGAGTAAACGGGATTCAGCTTAACAGTGGGAGCATTATGTGAAAAAAGTCTGCAACGAGATTTAACCGATGTCTCGGTGCCGGTTACGTTCGCTGAAATACTGTTCACTCGATAAGACCATGTCGGTACGCCGTCACTGAGCAAAACAATGTTCTTGTTGAGGCCGGTTGAAGCCGAGGATTTCAGCAGATCGCGGGCAGTCTTGATGCCGAGCTGTGTGAATGTGCCGCCGTCATCCTCATTCATTGAAACAGCATTGATGTAAGCTTTGAGTGCTTCCTTGTTGCTGTAATCATAGAAACCTGTTTGCTTAACCTTGTCATTGAAAACAACAACCGCAATGCGGGTCGCGCTGTCCTGCGTAAGCAGTGCATCAACGAACGCATTTGCAGCCGCTTTGGTCTGCACCATGCGATCGTTTTCGTACATACTGTTGGAATTGTCAATAACCAACACAACGTCAGATGTTGTTTCGAAGTTTTTGCCCTGAATGCCGAGGGTAACTTCCCAGAGATTCTCCGTGCCTTCAACTGCGGCGGCGTCTTTGTCGAGCTTTATGGAGCCCTGCGCCGGCCAAACGGGCTGCGTGCCGCCCGCTGCTTCGCCTTCCGCCGAAACGGCGGAGAACGCTGAGAACACAGTCAGCATCATCAGCATTGCCATGAAAAAGGCAGAGATGCGTTTGAGTTCTTTCATTAATAAGTGCCTCCCATTAATAATATCTTGCACACATGTGCTGCACTGCGGCGCAAAACTTACCTCGCAGCACGGCGGGATCGGGAAACTGCCCTGTTCCCGCATGTGCAATGCAGCCATGCATGACTGTATAAAGCTGCCGCAGCGCACGAATCTTTTGAATCAGCCCGTTCCGCATTCGGCTGATGCTTCCGCACAGGCGAAACATGCTTAACGAAACCGAAACGGCACTGAATGTTAATTCTCCGTGCAGCTGCAAATACAGCATTATATTTTGTTTAACGTCTCAATCCGAACCCCGCATCCTCTTCCGTTACCCCCGGTCCGTTGTCGGATGATTCCCGCCGTACGCAAAAATACGCACCGACGGGTGTTGTCTTTCAAATCAGCATTCCGCAAGCACACATATTATACATTGAATACAGACGCATGTTTTAATCTGGATCCTTTCAAAACGGACCGCGCACTGATTTATCGGCTTCTGTGATTGAATTTTGCTGCGGGAAAAATCGCTGTGAGTCGTGCAGGATCGCCGCAGTTCATTTGACATATTCAGTGTATCACGCTGTTTTCAGTTTGTCAACACCTAATCATCTGAATTAACCTGCTTTCTTTTGCCGAATTTGGCAGAAAACCGTCCTTTTGTGCTTACGGTGTACTTTTTTCTGTATTGATATTACTTTTTCATATTTGTGACATATTTTTGCCGCATTTCGCGGAACTAACTTGTTTTAGATCCGCACGTTGCTTTCCGTGCAAACATATGCCTCCGACTTCAAATATATTTGTTTTTCGGTGTTTCGACGGGCAAAATATGCTTGCAAACCGTTCACGGCCATGGTATAATGGTTCGGTATGAAATAACTCACCCGTGCGGATTTTCGGGGCTGTGCCGCTCTGCGGTTCTCCGAAAAGATGATGTGCGGGGCGGAAATAAAAACAGGAGGTTTTAGTTATGTCAGTTATTTCTATGAAGCAGCTTTTGGAAGCAGGCGTACATTTCGGTCACCAGACCCGCCGTTGGAACCCCAAGATGAAGGAATACATCTTCACCGAGCGCAACGGTATCTACATCATCGACCTTCAGAAAACCGTAAAAAAGATTGACGAAGCTTACAATTTCGTTCGCGATATTGCGATGAACGACGGCACCGTTCTTTTTGTCGGCACCAAGAAGCAGGCTCAGGAGAGCATCGAACAGGAAGCAAAGCGCTGCGAAATGTTCTATGTCAACCAGCGTTGGCTCGGCGGTCTTCTCACCAACTTCAAGACCATCCAGACCCGTATTGCAAAGCTCAACCAGATCAACAAAATGGAAGCGGACGGCGATTTCGATCTTCTCCCCAAGAAGGAAGTCATTCAGCTCTGCGCTCTTCGTGAAAAGCTCATGAAGAACCTCGGCGGTATCAAAGAAATGAAGAAACTGCCCAGCTGCATGTTCGTTGTTGACCCCCGCAAGGAGCATATCGCCGTTATGGAAGCACGCAACCTCGGTATCCCCATCGTTGCAATCGTTGACACCAACTGCGATCCCGATGATGTTGACTATGTTATCCCCGGCAACGACGACGCAATCCGCGCTGTCAAGCTCATCGCTTCCAAGATCGCCGATGCAGTCCTCGAAGGCAAGCAGGGCGAACAGATGACCGATGCCGCTGTTGATGCAACCATCGACAACGATGCTGCCGACGAAGCAGATAACTTCTAATCCAATCATTCAACCATGATTTTTCCGCGGAGAAGCCTGCCGGGCTTCCTCCGCTTGAACGTAACATTGATTAAATGCGGGCAAATATCAGGGCGTTCCGCGCCCGATTCCCGTGTTGGTCAACGTTTGCATTATAACTACAGGAGGATATTTTAATGGAATTCACCGCTAAAGACGTAATGGCTCTGCGCGAGCGTTCCGGCGCAGGCATGATGGACTGCAAAAAGGCACTCAAAGAGTGTGACGGCGATATTGAAAAGGCTCTCGACTATCTGCGCGAGAAGAGCCTTGCTGCATCCGCAAAGAAGGCTTCCCGCATTGCGGCAGAAGGTATTGTTGACTGCTTCGTTTGTGAAAAATGCGGCGTCGGCGTCATCATCGAAGTCAACTGCGAAACCGACTTTGTTGCAAAGACCGATGATTTCAAAAACCTTGTTGCTTCCCTTGCAAAGCATGTTGCAAAGAAGAATCCCGCTTCCGTTGAAGATATGATGGCTCAGTCCTTCTCCGAAGACGAGAGCAAGACCGTCAGCGACGTTATCAACGGCGCAGTTGCAAAGATCGGCGAAAAGATCACCATCCGCCGCTTCAATCGCGTTGAAGGCATCGTTGATACCTATGTCCACCTCGGCGGCAAAATCGGCGTACTTCTTCAGATCAGCAACAACGAGTTCCCCGCTGTTGCGCACGATGTCGCAATGCAGATCGCGGCTGCAAAGCCCACCTGCCTCCGCAAGGAGGACTGCGACCAGGCCGAACTCGAGCATGAGCGCGAGATTCTCCGCGAACAGGCAAAGAACGATCCCAAGCCCAAGCCCGCTGCAATCATTGAAAAAATGGTTGAAGGCCGCATCGAGAAGTATTATAAGGAAGTCTGCCTGCTTGAGCAGCCCTTCGTTAAGAACCCCGATGAGAGCGTTTCTCAGATGATCAACGGCAGGTTCGAAGTCATCGGCTTCACCCGCTACGAAATGGGCGAAGGTCTCCAGAAGCGCACCGAAGACTTTGCGGCAGAAGTTATGGCTCAGACCAAAAAGGCATAAGTTTGCCTTAATATCCGCTGTTTATTCCCTAATTGAATAAACTTTGCACTTAAACAGGCTCCCCGCAGCAAGCTGCGGGGAGCCTGCGGTTTTGTCCCGAAAACAGCATTTCAACCCCTGTTGCAGCGGCAAACCATGCCCTTGAATGAAGTTGAATTCCGAAATGAATTTAAAGCCGCATTTCAATTTATCTGCATTGAAAAAGTCGCCATAATCTGCTATAATACCGTAAGTAAAGTTTTATTTCTTTCTGATGCAAAAGGTGGGAATCAAACGATTACGGGAACTCGGTCATTTTCGCATGTGTATTGAAACATACTTTCGCAATTCACGAGGATTCCGCATGCTTTCCGTTTGCCGCAGCATCCGAATCGGATTCACAAATCATAAACAGCAATGATTTCATTGCCGCACATTTCGCCGTTTTCAGCAAAGCCGTACTTTCTGTAAATCTCTCTTGCGCGCACATTTTCGGGTTCATATGAAAGCCAAACTTTATCCGCTTTTCCGAACGGATACGTGCGAATCAGCGCCATTGCTGCGTCCAATGTCTGCCTTCCGAAACCTTTGCCCTGATACTTTTTATCTATCATCAGCCTCCACAGACTGTAGTTTTTCTTTATCAATTCACTTTCTTTCTCGTTGCCGACGGTACCTTTGCCGATCATGATAAAACCGACAAGCGTTTCATCATTATAAACTGCCAACGGCAGCGCATTGCCGCCCTCGTTTCTTGTTGCATAGGCTTCCGCCAGACTCTGTATGTTTTCTGCAACAAAATCCTTTTGTTCTTCAAAAGGTTCCAGTGTGCAAACTTTCCATATGTTTGCATTTGTAATTTCTTTAAAGTTAATCATAGTCAAATTTATCCGATTGCAACTCCTGTTTTCATTAAACTTTGTCAAAAGTCAAAACTGCATGGTTTCATCAAACGTTTGAACCGAACAGCTCTTGCTTTCATAATAATCCGGCATTTCGGGCAGTTTCTTCTTATCGTAACTGTGATGCAGTCAGACAGCACGCACCGCTGTCCGCCGCCTCGTTCTCTACGGCGGTGCAATTTATGGAGTAAATGCTCCCCTCCGTGAAGTGAAGTTCCACGCAGGCGGTATCTATATTGAACGTACAGCTACGAGCTTTTCCATGGGTATATCCTCCTGAATTTGATGTTATTCTATCCCGCAACTAAACTTCAATATCCTTGATAAAAACAAGAAATCCGAACCCATGACCGATTGGTCTAAGGTTCGGATTATCTTGCTTTGGTGGAGCATAGGGGAGTCGAACCCCTGACCTCAACATTGCGAACGTTGCGCGCTACCAACTGTGCTAATGCCCCGAGCAAATTGTTCGAATCTCGAACGGATACATTATAATGCATTGCGGAACAAAAAGCAAGCGGTATTAATCATATATTTCGCTGCGGAGTCGTTCTTCCTCTTTCATAAATATTCCACATTTTTTTAACAAATGAGTGCCGAAAACGGCTGTTATTCCGCCGAGCTTTGTGATATAATACACTCATGAACTTGGGAATACTCTGAACAAAACGCTTTTGCTGAACAGCTTCTGATAAGAGTTTCCTAAGTAATCGTTGATTAATTCGGAGAACGGGCACGGAGTGTTCTCTCCTTTTAATCACTGCTTACATAAAAAAGGAGTATCAACATGAAGACCTACGAACGTTTTTTGAATTATGTAAGAATCCACACCGCAAGCTCCGAGGACAGTTCATCCGTCCCCACGACTGAAAGACAATTTGACCTTGCGAATCTTCTTGTAAAAGAGCTTCACGCAATCGGCGTTGAAAACGCAAGGGTTGATGATAAATGCTATGTTTATGCCTCCGTTGCAGCAACACCCGGCTGTGAAAGCTGCCCCGCAATCGGCTTCATTGCGCATATGGACACCGTTCCGGATTTTTCCGGCGAAAGTGTTCAGCCGCGAATCATTGAAAACTATGACGGCGGCGACGTTGTTCTCGGCACAAGCGGCCGTGTGCTTTCTTCCAAAAAGCTTCCCCATTTGCCTTCCCTAAAGGGCAAAACGCTCATCGTGACCGACGGAACAACAGTTCTCGGCGGCGATGACAAAGCAGGCATTGCCGAAATCATGACCGCAATTGAACGCGTCATTTCCGAAAACCGTCCCCACGGCAAACTTTGCATCGGCTTTACCCCCGATGAAGAGGTCGGCTCCGGTGCGGACAATTTCAATGTTGCCGAATTCGGTGCAGACTTTGCGTACACCGTTGACGGCGGCGCGGAAGGCGAAATCGAATACGAAAACTTTAATGCTGCGGCCGCAAAAATCATTGTGAACGGTTTTAATATTCATCCCGGCGATTCAAAAAACAAAATGATAAACGCACTGTTGGTTGCAATGGAGCTGAACTCCATGCTGCCGGATGAAACGCCGGCCAACACAGAAGGATACGAGGGCTTTTTCCACCTTACGGACATGAGCGGCAATGTGGAACGTGCGGAAATGGACTATATCATTCGCGACCACAGCGAAGCAATCATGACTGCGCGTAAAGCAACTCTTGCTCACGCCGTTAAAATCCTTAACGAAAAATACGGCAGCGGCACCGTTGAATGCACCGTCCGCGACCAGTATCTCAACATGGTTGAAAAAATCCGTCCCTGTATGCACCTTATCGACAACGCAGTTGAAGCTGCAAAATCCATCGGGCTTGTGCCCAAAGTTGCACCCATCCGCGGCGGAACCGATGGAGCAAGGCTCAGCTTTATGGGGCTTCCCTGTCCGAATCTCGGCACCGGCGATTTTGCCTGCCACGGACCGTATGAACATGTGACCGTTGAAGGCATGGAAAAATGCACCGAACTCGTGCTGCTGCTTATTGACAAGTATTCAAAAGCCGCAAAATAAATCGGTGAAGCATTCGGTTTTTTCACCCGCGCAAAACGGTTTGTCCGAACTTATCTGCGCGGGTACAGGTTCTTTTTTGAAACGCTCTTTTACTGATTCAATCGAAAGGAAACTTTTGCGCTGCAAAGGTTATGGTCATAAACATGAGATTGCCGAAGAAGCTTCTTGCGCTGCTTGTTGCCGCCATGTGCGCTGTTCTTGCTGCCGGCGGCTGCAACCCTCAGAAAACACCTGATTACGGTATCAATCCGGTTGCGCTCAGCGTTAACGGGGTTGATATCACGCTGTTTGATTTCGACAGATTCTACACGACAAACGAAAAATATTACTACCTTACCCATGGTGCAGTTGACGCTCAGGAGTATTTTGAAACAGTTCTTGATGAAGTCGTCCGCTACGGTGTTGCTTTGAGCAAAGCTCAGGAGCTTAATATTCAACTGACTGCGGAAGACGAAGACGAAGTTCAAAACGAATTGCAGACGCAGTGCGACCTGACATTTGAAAAATACAGCAAGACTCTTGCGGACAGCAGCACGGCAAGCGCCGCACCGGCCTTGGATTCCAAAACGGTTGAAGCTGCATTCCGCGAAGACAAGGGATACTCCTTTGCCGAATATCGCGGATTCCTTGCACGCTTTTTGCGCAACAAAAAGATTATTTCAAAGCTTTACGAGCAAATCACCGCCGATGTTGCCCCGGATGAGGAAGAAATTATTGCCTATATTCAACTTAATGTCAGCGAACAGAGTCTCGACAGCTTTTCAACTTTCGTAACTCGATATAAGAGTTTCGTGAACGAAAAAGGCGATGTTCCGTTCTTTGTTCCGGAGGATTGTTTCACCGTCGATCAGCTGCTGCTTCAATACAGTTCCGACGAAAGCGAAAGCACTGCCGAACCGGATGCCTCCGGCACGCTGCCCGCCTACACCTTCGACACAGCTTCCGTAACCGCTTCCGAAATCGATTCCATCCTTTCGGTCGGAGTCTCCTATGATGACTTCATTGACCTTATTGCGCGGTATGGCAACGATGAAAACATGCAGGGCGATGTTTTTCTCCGCTGGGGTTATCTGATTCATAACACTCTGTTTGAAGATTACGAAAAGCCCCTTCTCATCGGTGCTTATTATGCGCACGGCATTGAGCAACTTCCTCCCGAGCTTTCGAACAAAAATACATCCTCACAATACTTCGAAACCACGGACGGGAAACGTATCGTAAAAATCACTGCCAAGGGCAGCATCCGCTACGTTGTTGAAAACCGCAGCCTTGCAAAGGGACCGATGCCCTACGTTGAAGGAGATGAAGTATGGAACCTCAGCTATGACGGTGCACTTGCTGCTGCAAGCGACATAGAATACGACGATCAGTTCGAAGTTTGGTTCAGCGAAGCGAACGTTACCTATTATTACGATCGTTTCAAGTCAAACTACATTTCCCCCGCCGTACCCGAACAGAAATAACCTTTCTGCATCGGCGGTGGCTTTGCGGCTGTGTTTCATCATATTTTTGAATTTTCGGACTGCCTGTGCTGCGGTGCAGTCCGTTTTTTCGGGCAAAACGGTTCAACTGTACGATTTTTTTGCATATGAATGGTTCTGACCCGTTGCCTTGCAGAAGCAGAAATGGTATAATACAGGGTATGGAAAAGAATTGATTGAAAGGTAAATGGGAACCTGCAAGCAATGAAAAAAATCGATCCTGTTGTGATAAAAGAAACAATGAGAATCCTTATCGGTTCAATCGTTCTCGGTGCAATTATGAACGCCGTGTTTCTGATGCTCCGCTGTTGGAATCTCCCCGTACTGTTCGGAACTTTGCTCGGAACGGCCGGTGCGGTGCTCAACTTTTTTCTTATGGCGCAAACCGTTTCCCACAGCGTGACCCTTCAACAGGATGAAGTAAAGCGCAAGGTTCGCTTTTCCCACTCCCTGCGCACGCTGATGCTGCTTGTGCTTATGATCCTCGGTGTTGTGCTGAGCTGCTTCAACACAATTGCTGTACTCGTTCCGTTTCTTTTCCCGCGGCTCATCATCGCCGCATACAGACTGACTCACCGTGAGGATTTTCAAACTGACGGCGGTTCGGACAAATAATTTTAACGGTTTTCGGTTATTGCCGATAGTTTTGCTTTAAAAGCATTGTTGAAGGAAAAATATGAACGTTTCTGCAAATGAAACCGCGCGGTGCGGTGCGTCCGCTCCCGTGCCCGAAAAAAAGCCGTCCGTAGGCTTCAAAATTGTTGATTGCATTTTGATTGCGGGAATTCTTCTGCCCCTTTTGGGCGGAATCGTTATCCGTGTTTTGACGCATCCTGTCGAAAGCGGAATCTCCATCACCGGCGCAGTGATACTTGCGGAGTTTGATTTTCCGCTGCAAAAACTTCAACTGACCGAGGCGCAGGTCAACTCGTGGCTCGTTATGGCGTCAATATCGGCGCTCTGCCTGTTCCTTGCGCACGGGCTGAATTCCGGCATCAGGTGCCGCCGCCACCTCATTGCAGAGTGGATAGTTGAAAAAACCGATTCCCTCGTTCACGAGAACATGGGCGATTTTTTCAGGGCGTTCTCGCCTTTTGTTGCAGCAATAATGGCGCTTTCGCTGTTTTCAAGCCTTCAGTCCCTGTTGGGACTGTTCCCGCCGACTTCCGATTTCAATGTTGTTTTCGGCTGGTCGCTGCTTGTTTTCATTATAATCACTCATTACAAGCTCAAGGGCGGCCTCGGATACTATCTCAAGGGCTTCACCGAACCGTTCCTGCCGTTCACGCCGCTCAACATCCTCGGAGAAGTTGCGACGCCTATTTCGATGGCGTTTCGTCATTACGGCAATGTACTCTCCGGCTCGGTCGTCTCTGCGCTTATTGCAGCAGGGCTTGCGTCAGTCTCGGCAGCGGTATTCGGGAAACTCCCCGGCGTGCTCGGAAGCATTCCGTTCCTTCAGGTCGGTCTTCCCGCCGTGCTGAGCATTTATTTCGACGTGTTCAGCGGATGCCTTCAGGCGTTCATATTTGCAATGCTCACAATGCTTAACATTGCCGGAGGCTTCCCCGAAGACAAATGGCTTGAGCGTCGGGAGCGCAAAGCAAAGAGAAAACAGCGAACGGCGGGAACTCAAAAAGCTTAGTCCCGCAAAAAACGAATTGTTAAACCGTCCGCGGCGAACGTTCTTTCAAAACAGCGTTTCCCGTCGGTTTCAAGGATTAAAAATAACAAAAGAACCGCAGCATACAGAACGCTGCGGCAAACAGGAGGAAAGAACAAATGGAACTTGCTGTTGCAATCATGCTCGGCTGCTGCGCACTCGGTGCGGGTATCGCAATGATCGCGGGTATCGGCCCCGGTATCGGTGAGGGCAACGCCGTTGCAAAGGCTTGCGAAGCCATCGGTCGTCAACCCGAGGCAAAAGGTGCCGTTACGTCAACAATGATCATGGGCTGCGCAATCGCCGAAACCACCGGTATTTACGCACTCGTTATCGCGATTCTGCTGATTTTCGTTGCGCCTGCGCGCTTTGTTGATGTGCTTAAGGCCGCAATCGGTCAATAAAGTTTTCGGAGTGAACAAAAATGCCAACTTTGGATGTTATTTCCGTTAACATCTGGTCGATTCTGATTTCGCTCTGCAACCTTTTGATATTGTTTTTCATTATCAAAAAATTTCTTTACAAGCCCGTGCGCAAAATGCTTGCCGAAAGGCAGGCCGCAGTGGACAAGGTTTACAGCGAGGCCGATGAAGCTCTGCGCTCCGCAGAGCAGGATCGCCTGACCTATTCGCAAAAGCTTAAGCATGCCGACTCCGAATGCGACGCGCTTTTGAAATCGGCAAAGGAGAATGCCGACAGGCGCGGCAGCGAGATAATCTCCGATGCACAATCGCAGGCGGCGGATATCATGCGGCGCGCAAATGCGGAAATCGAGCTTGAAAAGCAAAAGGCCGCCGACGGAATGCGGCGCAGAATTGCGGACATTTCCGTCAATGTTGCCGAAAAGCTGCTTGCACGCAGCGTTGACGGCAGTGAGCACAGGCGGCTCATTGATTCGGCGATAGACGAGATTGGTAACGAAGATGTCAACAATCAGTAAGGAATACGGCGGCGCACTCTTCCTTGCGGCAAAGGAAGAGGACAATGCGTCCGACGGATGTTTAAAACAAGTTTTCGATGCTGTTATGCTGTGCAGTCGGCTTTTTAAGGAAAATCCGCTGTATGTCAGCTTTTTGAAAACGCCCGATATTCCGCTCGAAGACAGACTGTCTGCCGTTCACGATGCTCTGAACGGCAGGGTTCCGGAATACGTGGATAATTTTATCGAGCTGCTTACGGAACGCGGCTATATTGACCGTTTTTCCGAATGTGCGGATGAGTTTAAGCTCCTCTACTATGCCGAAAACGGCATTGCCGAGGCGGAAGTCGTTTCCGCCGTGCCGCTTACGGACGGCGAAGTGAATGCACTCCGCACAAAACTCAAAAAAATCACAGGCAAGCGCATTGAGCTGTTGTTTGAAATCGACCCTTCCGTTATCGGCGGACTTATTGTCCGCGTTGACGGGCGCGTGATTGACGCAAGCGTCAGGAAGGATTTGGACAATCTGCGTGAGCTTATGGGCAAAACAGCACATTAATCGACTCTGATTAAAGCTTTCCTTCAAAAAAGGATTCGGCCTCCGCTTTTTAAGCGGCACTGCTCGGAGTTGTTTTCACAATGAAAGGATGGTCAAGATAATGAACCTGCGACCCGAAGAGATCAGCACATTAATTAAAGACCAAATTAAAAATTACAGAACAAAAATAGAACCTGCCGAAACAGGCACGGTAATTCTGTTCGGAGACGGCATTGCAAAAGCACACGGGCTGCGCAGCTGTGTTTCCAACGAATTGCTGGAGTTTGACGACGGCAGCATCGGTATTGCACAGAACCTTGAAGAAGAAGTTGTTTCAATCGCCGTGCTTTCCGATGAACCCGACATTCACGAGGGTACCGAAGTCCGCCGCACGGGAAGGATAGTTTCCGTTCCCGTCGGTGAAGCGCTTTTGGGCAGAGTTGTCCATGCTCTCGGCGGCCCGATAGACGGCAAGGGACCCATCAACTGCACCGAAACTCGCCCAATCGAAGCTGAAGCTCCGGGCATCATCCGCCGCAAAAGTGTTTCCGTTCCGCTGCAAACCGGCATCAAAGCTATCGACAGCATGATTCCGATCGGCAGAGGCCAGCGTGAGCTTATCATCGGCGACAGGCAAACGGGCAAAACTTCCATTGCGATTGACACAATTATTAACCAGCGCGGCAAGGACGTCATATGCATCTATGTTGCGATCGGACAGAAAAACTCCCTCGTTGCACAGATAACCGAAACGCTGCAAAAAGCAGGCGCAATGGACTACACTGTCATCGTTTGCGCTTCCGCTTCCGAAAGCGCACCCGTGCAATACATTGTTCCCTATTCCGGCTGCGCAATGGCCGAGTATTTCCGCGAAAAGGGCAAGGATGTTCTCATTGTTTACGATGATTTGAGCAAACACGCCGTTGCTTACCGCGCACTTTCGCTGCTGATTCGCCGCCCGCCGGGACGTGAAGCATATCCCGGCGATGTATTCTATCTGCATTCGCGCCTGCTTGAACGTGCAGCCTGCGTTGCGCCCGAGTACGGCGGCGGTTCTATCACGGCTCTGCCCATCATCGAGACACAGGCGGGTGACGTGTCCGCATACATCCCGACAAACGTTATTTCCATCACGGACGGACAGATTTTCCTTGAAACGGAACTCTTCCATTCAGGTATTCGCCCCGCAATCAACCCCGGCATTTCGGTCAGCCGTGTCGGCGGCGCGGCTCAGCTCAAACCCATGAAAAAGGTTTCCGGTGAGCTGAAACTGCTCTATTCCCAGTATCGCGAACTTCAGGCTTTTGCTCAGTTCGGAAGCGATTTGGATGCAGACACAAAGGCAAGGCTTGCATTGGGCGAACGCATTGTTGAGGTGCTGAAGCAAAAGCGCAATTCCCCCGTCACCGTGGGCTGCCAAACGGCAATTATTTACGCTGTTACGCACGGAAAGCTCAACGATATTCCCGTTGAAAGCGTTTCCGATTACGAAGCGGCACTGTACGAACTGCTCCGAAGCGAATATTCCGACCTTTTGAACAGGTTTGATGCAGGGCAATACGAACAGGCGGATATTGACGAGCTGAATTCCGCGCTTGCGAAACTTGCCGAAAAGTTCCGCCCGTGAACATTCCGCGGGTTCAACAGATAAACAGATAACAGAGGTTATTTACAATGAGCGCAAACATCAAGCTGCTCAAAACAAGAATAAAGAGCGTTGATTCAACACTGCACCTGACCCGCGCAATGCAGCTTGTTGCCGCAAGCAAAATCCGAAAGGCAACCGAAAAACTTGCCGCATCGCGAAGCTATCTTGATGCGTTCGGAACCGTAATGGCGCAGCTCGCATCATCAAGCGAATGCGCTTCCTCGCCCTTTCTCAAACCGCGAAGCGGCAAAAGAGCAATCCTCATCGTTATTGCGGGCGACAGAGGACTCGCCGGCGGCTATAACGCAGGCGCATTTCGCAAGGCGGCGGAAGCGTTTTCTTCGGCTGACGACGATGAAAACGCCGGTGGTTACGACATAATCGAGGTTATTCCCATCGGAAGACGCGGTTTTGAACGTTGGAACACTCTGACGAAACGCAGTTACGGTGCGGAAGCTTTCACCGTGCAGGAATGTGCAGAGCTTTGCGACGACCTTTGCAAACGCTACCTTAATGATGAATTTGACAGGCTGCTTCTCGTGTCAACCGAATACATCTCGGTTATGCAATGCGAGGCACACCTCTCCTGCCTGCTTCCTTTTGAAAGGCCGTCCGGCGGCTCCGCACGCCCCGCCGAATTCGAGCCGGACAGTGAAACCGTCCTGAACGCCGTTGTTCCGGAATATATATGTTCAATGCTGTTCGGTGCCGTTCGCGAAAGCTTTGCGTGCGAAGTTGCGGCACGGCGTGTTGCAATGGACAGCGCAACAAAAAATGCAGGCATCATGATGGACGATTTGCAGCTTGAATACAACCGTGCACGGCAAAGCGCGATCACGCAGGAGCTGACGGAGATTATCGCCGGTGCCGATGCGTAAACGCTTCACAACACTCTACCACTCCGTTTCCGAAAGGAGTTTATAAAATGGCAAAAAAACTTACAGGAACTGTCTCCCAGGTTATCGGCCCGGTCATTGACGTTCACTTTCCCGACGGGCGGCTGCCCGCAATAAACAATGCACTCACTGTTCCGATCGGCAATAAAACGCTGACGGTTGAAGTTGCTCAGCATATCGGCGGCAACACCGTTCGCTGCATTGCGATGGAATCCACCGACGGCCTCAAGCGCGGCGAAACCGTTACCGACACCGGAGCTGCAATCAGCGTTCCCGTCGGCAGGAAAACACTCGGAAGGATTTTTAATGTTCTCGGCGACCCCGTGGACGAAAAACCTGCCCCGAAGGACTGTGCACATTGGGCTATTCACCGCACGCCTCCCGCATATGCGGAGCTTTCCTCTTCCACCGAAATTCTTGAAACGGGCATCAAAGTCATTGACCTGATCTGCCCGTATGCCAAAGGCGGAAAAATCGGTTTGTTCGGCGGCGCGGGCGTCGGCAAAACGGTTATCATCATGGAGCTTATCAACAACATTGCCACCCAGCACGGCGGCATCTCCGTATTTACCGGCGTCGGCGAACGTACGCGCGAGGGCAACGATCTTTATAACGAAATGAAGCAATCGGGCGTTCTTGAAAAAACCGCGCTTGTTTACGGACAGATGAACGAACCGCCGGGAGCGAGAATGCGCGTCGGCCTTTCCGGCTTGACAATGGCGGAATACTTCCGCGACGAGGAGCATCAGGATGTTCTGCTTTTCATTGATAACATCTTCCGTTTTACGCAGGCGGGCAGCGAAGTTTCCGCACTCTTGGGGCGAATGCCCTCCGCTGTCGGCTATCAGCCCACGCTTGCAAATGAAATGGGCGCATTGCAGGAACGCATAACGTCAACAAAAAAGGGTTCGATAACCTCCGTTCAGGCGGTTTATGTGCCCGCGGATGACTTGACCGATCCCGCACCCGCAACCACTTTTGCGCATCTTGATGCAACAACGGTTTTGAGCAGAAGCATTGCTTCCCAAGGCATCTATCCCGCAGTTGACCCGCTTGAGTCAACGAGCCGAATCCTCTCCCGCGAAGTTGTCGGCGCTGAACACTATGCAATTGCCCGCGAAGTTCAGCGCATATTGCAGCGTTACAACGAACTTATGGACATCATTGCTATAATGGGCATGGACGAGCTTTCCGATGAAGACAAACTGACCGTTTCGCGCGCACGCAAGGTTCAGCGTTTCTTCTCTCAGCCGCTTACGGTTGCGGAGCAGTTCACCGGTTTTAAGGGCAAATATGTTCCGCTCAGCGAAACGATTCGCGGTTTCCGCGAAATTATCGAAGGCAAGCATGATGACCTGCCCGAATCCGCCTTCCTCTTTGTCGGCTCGATTGATGAAGCGGTTGAAAAAGCAAAAAATCAGAACTTATAATGTTTCGGGAACATAATTAATGTCTCCCGCACACAGCGTTTATTGCAGCAGGTGCAGTATGAAAGATTATACCCTTAAAATTTCAACCCCCGACGGTGATGCTTTCTCGGGTTCCGCCCTGAGCCTTTCCGTGCGCGGCACCGAAGGCGAGCTTGGCATTCTTGCAGGCCACGCCCCGTTCGTGACGGCCGTTGTTCCCTGCCGCTGCCGGCTCATTGAAGCGGACGGAACGGAACACAGCTTCAGCTGCGGCGGCGGCTTGCTCTGCGTTGCACCGGGCGGCAAATCGCCCGAAGTTTCCCTGCTCTCAAGCAGGCTAAGCTTCGAAAGCTGAACACAGTATTTTTTACGATACAAAAGATAAAAGCGGACAGTCCGAGGGTTTGCTCTCAAATATCGGGTTGTCCGCTGTTTTCAACTTTTTCTCGGCATTCAGTATAAAACCGATTCATTGTATAACCTTTGTTTTTATACCTCTACGTCTTTTATCATATACCATCAACGTTGTTTCCGTGCATAAAATGTGCTCAATATATTTATATGGGAATGGCTTCGTTCCCGCAGCGTTTATGTTTTTGTTAATTGAAAACGATTTTTATTATTTGATTATATCCTACTCTTTCGGTACGAAAATATGTATTGTCCAAAGCGCAACACAACATCTTGGGCTTGCCTCGATGCCGAGTGCCAAAATATAGTGTTCAAACGTCGTCCAAAACCCTTGCAGCTTCCGCTGCGCTATGCTATAATAAAAACAGACGATAGAATCATTCTCGAATTTATTCTGTTTTCGGAGGTAAAACACTATGTATAGAGTCATCAAGAGGGACAACAGCATCGTTGATTTCAACCTTACAAAAATCAAGGATGCAATGAGCCTCGCATTCCAATCCCGGCAAAAACCCTGTCATCCCGATGTTTTGGATCTGCTCGCGCTGAAGGTTACAGCCGATTTTTCATCCAAAGTTAAGGATGAACTTGTGAATGTCGAAGACATTCAGGACAGTGTTGAGTCCGTTCTCATTCAAGCCGGCTATGCAGATGTCGCAAAGGCATATATTCTCTATCGACGCCAACGCGAAAAGCTACGCAACATGAAAAACACTTTTCTCGACTATCGTGACACGGTTAACAAATACCTGAACGTCACCGATTGGCGCGTTAAGGAGAATTCAACCGTCACCTATTCCGTGGGCGGGCTTATTCTTTCCAACAGCGGCGCAATAACTGCCAACTATTGGCTCAGTGAAGTTTACGACGACGAAATTGCGAACGCTCACCGCACCTGCGAATTCCATCTGCATGATCTTTCAATGCTGACGGGTTATTGCGCGGGTTGGTCGCTGCGCCAGCTTATCGAAGAGGGTCTTTCCGGTGTCGCGGGCAAAATAACGTCCTCCCCTGCAAAGCATCTTTCAACGCTCTGCAACCAAATGGTCAATTTTCTCGGTATCATGCAGAACGAATGGGCGGGCGCGCAGGCGTTCAGTTCATTCGACACATACCTTGCACCGTTTGTCCGCACGGATAATCTGACCTATGAACAGGTCAAAAAGTGCATCGAAAGCTTTATTTACGGTGTGAACACCCCTTCCCGTTGGGGCACTCAGGCACCGTTCTCCAATATCACCCTTGATTGGACCGTTCCGGATGATCTGCGCGACCGTCCTGCAATCGTCGGCGGCAAACCCATGGATTTTACCTACGGTGACTGCAAAAAAGAAATGGACATGGTCAACAAGGCCTTCATCGAAATCATGATAGACGGCGATGCGCACGGCAGGGGCTTCCAGTACCCGATTCCGACTTATTCCATCACTAAGGATTTCGATTGGTCCCCCACCGAAAACAACCGGCTTTTGTTCGAAATGACGGCAAAATACGGCACACCGTATTTCTCCAACTATGTCAACAGCGACATGAAGCCCAGCGATATCCGTTCCATGTGCTGCCGTCTGCGCCTTGATCTTCGCGAGCTGCGCAAAAAGAGCGGCGGATTTTTCGGAAGCGGTGAAAGCACCGGCAGCGTCGGCGTTGTTACGCTGAACATGCCGCGTCTCGCCTACCTTTCCGCAAACGAGCAGGAGTTCTATCAGAGGCTTGACAAGCTTATGGACATTGCCGCACGTTCGCTGCATGTAAAGCGTACCGTTATCGGCAGACTGCTTGACGAAGGACTCTATCCCTATACAAAACGCTATCTCGGTTCGTTCAACAACCATTTTTCCACCATCGGACTTGTCGGCATGAACGAGGCTTGCCTTAACGCAAGCTGGCTGCGCGAGGACCTGTCGCACAGAGAGGCGCAGGAATTCACAAAGGCGGTTTTGAACCATATGCGCGGCAGGCTTTCCGACTATCAGGAACAGTACGACGGGGAATTGTTCAACCTTGAGGCAACTCCGGCGGAGTCCACCGTGTATCGGTTTGCAAAATACGACGCAAAGAACTTCCCCGGCATAATCACCGCCGGAAAAGAGGGTGAAACGCCTTATTACACAAACAGCTCACATCTTCCCGTCAGCTATACGGAAGATATTTTCTCTGCACTGGATATTCAGGACGAGCTGCAAACGCTCTATACCTCCGGCACGGTGTTCCACACCTTCCTCGGCGAAAAACTGCCCGATTGGCAGAGTGCGGCGACCCTTGTTCGCAAAATTGCGGAGAATTATAAGCTGCCCTACTATACCATCTCCCCCACCTACTCGGTTTGCCGCACGCACGGTTATCTTGCAGGCGAGCAGCACACATGCCCGCATTGCGGAAGCAAAACCGAGGTTTACAGCCGAATCACCGGTTACTACCGCCCGGTGCAGAATTGGAACGACGGCAAAGTTCAGGAGTTTAAGGACAGGAAGGTGTACAGCATGCTGGACTACCGCGAGCATAAGCAGCGCAAAGCCGAAGCTGCCGCCGCCGCTGAAAAAAACGCATCCCCCGATGTTGCGGCTGCATACACGCTTTTCACAACAAAAACCTGCCCGAACTGCAAAGCGGCAAAGGCGATTCTCGACCGAGCCGGAATCAAATATGATGTTGTTGATGCGGAAGACGAGCCCGAGCTTGCTCTGCGCTACGGCGTGATGCAGGTTCCCGCATTGGTTGTTGTCAGTTTCGGCGAAAACGGCTCCGGCAACGCCGAAAAGCTGTCCGGCGTCGGACCTATCAACGGCTTTGTGCGCAGCATGGGCTGTGAACAGACGGCGAACTGAGTGTCCTGCTCACAAATTTCCGGTAATGAAATAACAAGTACGATCTGCCGCCGGGCAAAGTGATTGCCTTCACCCGCCGCATAAAAATGCAGCCCGTGTTTGTCACTTGGTCCGTGCGGCATTGTATTATTGCCTGTTTTTACTTTATTGTCCAACGGAGTGTTTATTTTATGGAACTTTTCGACACACATGCCCACCTTTCGGATGAAGCCTTTGACGAGGACAGGCATTCGCTGATTCCGAAACTTTTCGAAAGCGGCGTCACACGCATTATCGATGTTGCCTGCGATGTTCGCACCGCTGACCGAACGATTGAACTCATCGATCGCTATCCCTTCATTTACGGAACCGTCGGAATGCATCCGCACGATGTTTCCGCAATGGATAATGCGCTGATGGACAGAATTTCAGATATTTTGCAGCACAAAAAAATGCTTGCTCTCGGTGAAATCGGGTTGGATTATCACTATGACCTTTCCCCGCGCGATTGTCAGAGAAAATGGTTTGCGGAACAGCTTGAACTTGCAAAGCAGCTCGGTTATCCCGTTGTGCTCCATATTCGCGAAGCATTCGGGGACTGCATGGACATTCTTCACGCACACCGTGACGGACTGCGCGGAGTTATGCATTGCTATTCCGGAAGCGTTGAAACGGCATTTGAATGCCTTGACTTAGGACTGAAATTCAGTTTCGGCGGAGCCGTAACTTTTAAAAACGCAAAAAAACCCGTTGAAGTTGTTCAAAAGCTGCCGCTCGACAGCATCATGCTGGAAACGGACTGCCCCTACATGACCCCCGTGCCGCACCGCGGCGAACGCAACCACCCCGGGTTTATGCACCTTACGGCAGAAAAAATTGCGGAAGTTCGCGGCATTTCAGCAGAGGAAGTCTGCTCCGCGGCTTATAAAACTGCCAATAGCTTTTTCGGCATTGAATAATGAAATGAATAAATGCCCGCCGCACTTCCGTATTCACGGCAAATGCTGCGGGCTTGTCAATGCTTTATTTTACAATTAATTCAAACTTTTCGGTTTTCAAACCGCTTAAGCGCGAAAGTCAGTCATTGTGCGCACTTGAGTTTCTTTTTGCTATTTCCATGATTTCGGGATATTTGCGGGTTATATAGGCATAGCCCGCTTCGCTGTGCGGAAGGCCGCATGCAGAGCAGTCCTTCACGCCGCCCGCAATGAATTTGAAATTCCCGCCGCATTTATCACCCAATGCATACAGCGGACAATAGCAGAAAAGGCAGTTGAAAAAACCGTTTTCAGGCAGTTTGTGGCAGGGGAAATACTCGCACCTGCTGTTTTGAAAATATGCAAAATACGGCTGACCGTAATTTTCTCGCTGCTCCGTTTCCGAACCGCTCGTGCTCATATCATTCACATTTTTTGTTTCATCCATGTTCAAAATAGCTCCTTCTTGATAGAATCCGATATTCTGCAATGCGTTCCGTTTCAGCTTTCGGCGACTTTTTCCGTATTCCGCATGCTGTCAATGTATTCGCAGGCCGCAATCGCCGCAACACCGCCGTCCGCGCCCGCTGTCACAAGCTGTCTTACGGATTTTGTTCTGCAATCCCCCGCTGCAAAAATCTCCGGTCTGGAAGTTTTGCAGTCCTCGCCCGAACGGATAAAACCGCTCTCATCAAGCTTCACAAGCTCCGCAAACACACCGTTGTTCGGCGCAAACCCAACGGCAATGAATGCGCCGCTGACCGAAAGCTCCCTTTCCTCGCCCGTTTCACGATTTTTAACAACGATTCCGGAAAGCTTGCCTTCCCCGATGAAGCGCGCAACGGTGCTGTTCAGAACCGGCTCAATGTTTGCGCAGGCAGCAAGTCCGTCCGCAACATGTTTTTCGGCACGGAATTCGCTGCGGCGGTGAATCAGATAAACCTTGCTGCAAATCTTTGAAAGATATATCGCATCCTGAACGGCTGTGTTTCCTCCGCCGATGACCGCAACGGCTTTATCCTTAAAAAACGCACCGTCGCAAACTGCGCAAAATGATATTCCGCTGCCGATAAATTTCTGTTCGCCCTCCGCGCCGGGCAATCTGTGTTTAAGTCCGGTGGCAATTATAAGCGTTCGTCCCGTAAATTCCTGATAATCGGTTCGTACCGTCACTGTTTTGTCCGCATTTTCGCTGACAGCAGCAACGGCACCGACTTCAACATCCGCACCGAGATTCATGACCTGTTCAACAAGCACTTCAACAAGCTCATTGCCGCTCATCGGGCGTGTGAACGGGTAGTTTTCAACATGCGGGGAGAGCGTTATCTGTCCGCCGAATGCTTCTTTTTCAATAAGAAGCACAGATTTTCCTGCGCGACGCGCATAAACTGCGGCTGTCAACCCGGCAGGTCCCGCGCCTGCAATTATAATGTCATAAATTTTTTGCTGCATTGGAAATTCCTCCGTTACATCAGTTTCTTCAGCGGTTCAAGTTCCAGTTTGTCGAAAGCTCTAAGCGCATTGTAAAGCTCCGCCGCGATAAGACGCATTCCTCCCACGGAATTGCTTTCGATATTGCAGGGCATGAGCGGATCGTGCAGGCTGCGGCGAACAAGGAACCAGCCGTTTCCGTGCGTTTCGTCCGCATTCACGCAGACTCCCTCGTAATTCGGCTGAACAATTTCAAATCCGGGAAGGTTTGAAAAATGCTTTTCCACAGTTTCCAATACGGCGGCGGTGTAATCCGCCGTGTCGTCAAGCAGCACATTGAGCCGCGCTTCCGCGCTTTCGCAGGGTTCTTTAAGGTTTGCAATAAGTTCGTTCAAAGTCTTGCCTTCGCGCCGCGCTTCCACAAGCGCGACAAGCAGCTTTACAATTATGTATGCACCGTCATCAAGAAAATAGTTTTCGCGCAATGCACCGTGGCCGCTGGTCTCCATAGCGAGTATCGCATTCGCGAATATCGCATCAGCGAATATCGCATTCGCAAATTCGGCATCAGTTTCTTCCTTCGCTTTTTTTGCCGCTTCTTCCAAGGCAAGCAGGCGTTTCGCTTCGTTTATAACGTTGCGATAGCCGCGCTTGAACCTGTGGTGACGGCAGCCGAGGGAGTTGATGAAATCCGTGAGTCCGGTTGATGTAATCGAATCCGTAACAACTGTTATCGGGCCGTACTGACGAACGAGAATCGCCGTCATAAGCGCAATCAGCCTGTTTCTGTCAAGCGCAATAACGCCGCCGTCGGAAGGGAGGACCGCGCCCGCTCTGTCAACATCGGTGTCGAAAATAATGCCGAAATCCGCACCCGTTTCCGTAACGGCATCGCATATGCTGCGCATTGCTTCGGCATTTTCGGGATTGGGCTGATGATTCGGGAACCTTCCGTCAGGTTCAAGAAATCTGCTGCCCGTGATATCCGCACCCAACGGTTCAAGCAGCCGTTCGGCAAAGAACCCCCCCGCACCGTTGCCGGCATCAACAACGATTTTAAGGCCGCTGAAAGGTTTTTCATCTTTTGCACAGCCGAGGGCGGAAAGGATTTTTTCTTTAAGTCCGTTTACATAGGGCGTCATAACGTCAACCGTTCCGCATTGGCCGCGCTGCGCGGCAATCGGAAATGCGGCTTCTTCGGCGGACGCAAGAATTGCCGTAATATCGGCCTTTTCAAGCCCGCCCGCAATTGCGGTGAAAAATTTCATGCCGTTGCGTTCCATCGGCAAATGGCTTGCCGTGACCATTATTCCGGCATCAAAATGCAGTTCGTTCACGCAGCACATAAACATTGCCGGAGTGCTTGCAAGGCCGCCGTCATAAGCATTTGCCCCGACGGAAGCAATGCCGTCCGCAAGCCAGACAGTAAGCTGTTCACCGCTCAGTCTTGAATCCCTGCCTATTGCAATACGCAGTTCGGAAGCGGGCTTATTTGCCCTGTCCGCAGCAAAAAGCGCAAATGCCGCGCCGATGCGCACAACGCTGTTCTGCGTTAAATTCACGGGCTTTCCGCCCTCGGTTTCAATCGCAACTCCGCGAATATCGCTTCCATTTTGAAGTTTTTTAAAGTCAGTCATGCCATTCCTCACATTTCATTCGGGCTGTTTTCTTGCGGTACAACAAACAGGGCAGCCGCAAAACCGCCCGTTTGCAAATTCCAAAAATCAAATCGATCTTATCAGGCTTCGAAATAGTCGCCCCTGCGGTAATCATACAGCGCATTCACAAAGCCCTTGTCGATATTGTCAAGCACCTTGCCCGTGCCGATTGCAACGCAGGAAATGGGATCCTCCGCAACATAGCAGGGAACCTTCGTGTGTTCGGCAACGAATTTATCCATGCCGTAAAGCAGTGCACCGCCGCCCGTGAGGCAAATGCCGTTTTCCGCAATGTCGCTTGCAAGTTCAGGCGGAGTTTTTTCAAAAAGGTTTCGAACCGTTTCAAGGATATTCTGAAGAGGTTCTTCAAGCGCATCGATCATTTCGTTTGAGCCGATCGTTATCGCCTGCGGCAGACCGGAAATCAGGTTGCGGCCTTTAACGTCGATAAATACCTGTTCCTTGCGCGGATAAGCCGAGCCGATGCGAATTTTCATCTCCTCTGCGGTGCGCTCACCGATAAGAAGGTTGTGCTTTTTGCGCATATAACGAACGATGGATTCATCAAACCTGTCGCCCGCAACTTTTATTGATTCGCTGAGAACCGAACCGCCGAGAGAGATTATCGCAACGTCGGTCGTTCCGCCGCCGATATCAACGACCATGTTGCCGCGCGGTTGGGAAATGTCTATCCCTGCACCGATTGCGGCGGCGATGGGTTCTTCAATAAGGTAGGTGTGGCGCGCGCCCGCCTCCTCGGTCGCCTCGATTACGGAACGCTTTTCGACTTCCGTAACGCCGGACGGAACGCACACAACCACGCGGGGCTTAAAGAAAATGCGTGTGCCGACAACCTTTTTGAGGAAGTGGCGCAGCAGTCTTTCCGTAATGTCGAAATTGGAAATAACGCCGTCGCGAAGCGGACGTATCGCAACGATATTGCCCGGAGTCCTTCCGAGCATACGGCGCGCTTCCTCGCCGACAGCATAAATCTTGCCCGTTATTTTTTCAACCGCAACAACGGAGGGTTCACGCAGCACGATACCCTTGTTTTTTACATATACCAATACGCTGGAGGTACCGAGATCGATACCGACATCGTTGAATTCAAACATACCCATTATTTTTAACTCCTAACAAAACCCGAAGTCGGGGGAAGTTCATTGTAGTTACAGCTCTTCAGGGAGTTCCCGTGCTCATACATCATTGCAAAACAGCCGAATGAAGTTTGAGCGCAAAAATACCCATATGCTATTATTTTAACATTAATCAACGTTCCAATACAATAGTGAATGCGGCTTTTTTTTAAAAAAATTTAAACATTTTTCGATATAATCGGTAAGTATTGCAAATTCGGCGAATATGCTTTTGCAAGGGGTGCAAATCCTGCTTTCGATTTCGTCTTCCCCCTGTTCTAAACAGCTTGGAAAGGATGCTCATAATGATTTTCACCTTCAGACCCTGCAACAGGCGTGCACATTACAGAAAGCGCAGAGTTCCGCGCTTTATCGTGTCGCTGCTGCTCTCACTGCTCTGCATAACCGCCGTTGTTGTGCTGCTGCTGCTTGCCCCGCAATGGGTGCTGATACTGATAATTGCCGTGCTGATGTTCTGCATCTGTTTTATCTCACGCTGAACTTCGGCTGCATTTTTAAAGCCCTGTACCGGGTATTCGGCAGTCGGCGGAACACGAAAACCCAACCGTTGATACCGAACAATCAATAAGCGGCTCGCAGCTGTTTCCCCGTTTCAAAGTCAAAAAACAAAACGAGCGGAGGCACGGCTTCCGCCGCGCCTCCGCTCTGCCCGTTCTGCCGAGCCGAAAAACCAACCCGGCAGAATGTATTCGTTTCAGATCATCCGGAGCGTTCCGAATAACCTGCTTTTCCGATAAAAGTCGGAATTTACTTTGCTTCCTGAAGCATGTTCAGAAATGCTGCTTTGGGTGCAACTCCCATCTGTCTTTGAACCGCCTCGCCGTTCCTGAACAGGATTACCGTCGGAATGCTTGCAATACCGAAACGCTTTGCAAGTTCCGGCTGTTCGTCAACATTAACCTTGCCGACGCGATAGCTTCCGTCGCTTTCGTTCGCAAGCTGCTGAATAACGCCCGAAAGCATCCTGCACGGGCCGCACCATGCAGCCCAGAAGTCAACGAGTATCGGAGTCGATTTGCCGATCTCGGCATCAAAGTTATCAAGAGTGAGTTCAAGTTCCATTGCAAAAAGCTCCTTTCGATTTATAAAGTTCTCTGTTTGCAGGCTCTTGATTCATGGTTTGCTGCAATTCGGCAAACAAATTTAACAGGCAGCACAAATCAATACCTGCTGTTTTCACTTCAGCCGTCCGTGCGCTGCACAGAAACGGCATCCGCATTCAACGTCATGGGCAGCGGACTTCGGCAGCAATTGACAGCGCATTTATCGATTCCAAACGAAATCGTGCGCTTTTTCTTCGCCGCGCAGCACGCGCAGACCGCCCGCCGCAAGCGCTTCCATTTCGAATTCGCCCGCCATGACTTCCATCGGAGCGATCCACTCAACGTGGGGGCGAATCATATCCATCAGCATCCTGCTGTTTGCAAGCCCGCCGGTGATAACGATCCTGTCAACCTTGCCGCAAACAACGCTTGCAAGGTCCGCAATGCCCTTCGCGTGGCTGCGTGCCATTGCATCGTAAACAAGGCGTGCATGTTCATCGCCCGATTCGATCATGCGCTCAACCTCGATTGCATCGCTTGTTCCGAGAAGAGCCGACAGGCCGGACTTTCCGCGTATATAGCGGCTCATCTCAGTCTTTGTATATTTACCGCTGTAGCAAAGCATTGCAAGCTCCATCGCCTGAATTTTGCCGCAGCGTTCGGGTGCAAACCCGGCATCGTCATCGCTGTAGCAATCGATGCAGCGTCCGTTATGAACGAGCCATGTGGAGCAGCCGCCGCCGATATGGTCAACAATTATCGTGCAGTCTTCGAGTTTTTTGCCGAGAATCTCTTCGGCGCATTTTCTCGCCATTGCGCGGCTGTTGAGCACATGCCCGCGGCTTGCCTTTGAAATTTCGGGCATACCGGTGATTCTTGCAACATCCTCAAGCTCATCCACGGCAACGGGGTCATAGACCATTGCGGGAATGCCGAGGGGACGTGCAATTGCATCCGCAAGCACACAGGCAAGGTTTGAAATATGAACGTTTACCTTCGCTGCATAGAAATAGTCGATCATATCCTTGTTGACATTGAATGCACCGGAAGGTACGGGAGGCAGCAGACCGCCGCGCGCCATAACGCAGGTGAGGGTGGACTTGTCGATTCCCGCAGCCTCAAGAGCGGCATTGATGTGCTCCATGCGGTAATCAAACTGATCCATGACCCACGAAAACGCCTTGACTTCATCCAGCGGGTGACGTATCGTCTGAGCCATGATCTGTTTATCGTCGTCAAAAACCGCGATTTTCGTTGAAGTTGAACCGGGGTTGATAACGAGGATCCTTTCAGTTTTTTTGTTCTCCATATATGTTTCCGTAATTTAAGCGATTACCGAGACTCAGCCGACAAACCCCGCGCCCATTGCGAGGGAGTAATACTTCTCTTCCGCACTGGAACCGCGGCTGGTGAGCACGATGGGAACCTTGCAGCCCATAACGATGCCGGCCATTCTGCCGCCGCAGGTATAGGTCAGGCACTTGCCGAGAACGTTGCCGACAACAATTTCGGGAACAAGAAGAATGTCAAAGTCGCCGCAGCAGGGGCAGGCGGTGTAGCCCTTTACGGCGGAAAGCTCGGGAACCATTGCAAGGTCGTAGCTGATGGGACCTTCAACATAGCATTCGCCGAGTTCGCCCGCAAGGCTCATGCGCTTAAGCTCTGCACCGTCAACGGTTTCCTGCATTTTGGGGTTGATGGTTTCGATTGCGCAAAGCGCAGCAACATTGGGCTTCTCAACGCCGATTTTATGGAAGAACCGAACGGCGTTCTTAACGATGCCGACTTTCTTTTCAAGGTCGGGATAGGTGCACATGCCTCCGTCGGTAACGCCGAGGAGTTTGTGATAACCGGGAACTTCAAACAGCATGACGTGGCTCATGAGTGAACCGGTGCGCAGATCTGCATCGGGTGAAAGGACGCCCTTGAGCAGATTGCCTGTCATTATTTTGCCCTTCATGAGGAAATCGGCCTTGCCCGCATGAATGAGCTTTGCGGCGCATACGCTGGGGTGCATACCCTCGGGAACAACTTCGATTGCGAAATCATCGGGATTCTTGCCGAGAGAAACGAGAAGAGCCTTCAGCTCGTCAAGCTTGTCCGCTTCAACAACGAGTACAGCGTCCACAAGATCGCTTGCGTGAATAACGGCTTCAAGTGCGTGCGCATCGTTTGCGCAAACGAGTGCAACTGTTGATTTTTTGCCGGATTTAACCTTGGCAACGAGTTCATCAAAAGTTTTAACGGTCATATTATGCCTCCGTTTTTTTGTTTGGTTCATGCCGAATTGCATCGGCAATGCTTTTCAGGTTTATTTTACTATCTTTTTGATAAAAGCGCAACATACAGGCGGCGCATTTTGCGGATATATCCGAACTTGCGCCGCCCATGCGGTTCGTTATGGGTTTTATGCCGGGGTTTCTTTCGGAACCAAACAGCGGATTTTTATATTTTCCTTCCCGCGGCAGCGGCAAAACTGTCATTTTCCCCACGTTCTCATTCTGTATATGCTCCCCTACGGATTATTTCCCGAACGGCAGCGAAATGAAAACCTCGAACTCCCCGTTCTGAACATTCGGAACGAACTCCCCGCCGTTTTCGCGGCAGATTCGCTTCATGTTGCCCATTCCGTAGCCATGGTTCCCGACAGCGCGCCTCGCACTCTGTATAAATGCCATTTCAACAGTCTGCTTCGCCTCGCAGCGGTTGCGCACGGTAATTTCAAGCGCACACTCCGTCTGTCGAATCCGAACGAAGATCTTTTTGGGTTCCCCGTCCAAAAGCCTTTGCGTGCCCTCAATCGCGTTGTCGAGTGCGTTTGCAAGCAGTGCGCAAAGCTCCGCATCGGATATTGCAATCGAATCCGCGTTGAGCTTTTCGGTTTCATAGTCCGACTCAATGCCCGCTTTCTTCATGGCATCGATTTTCGCCCACATGATTTCGTCAATAACACTAACGCCGGAAAGCGGGATTTCAACACGATTCTGTTTCATTATATGTGTGATTTTTTCTATAAATTCTTTAATTTCCTCCCGTTTTCCTTCGGCATTCAGCTTCCGCAGTCTGCGGATGTTTGCACGCATATTCTGCTCAATGCGGTGAACATCCTCCGCATGGCCGGCCTTCTGAACACCCAGCTGCAATTCAAACTGTGCCTTCCTTGCCTCTTCTTCATTGTCCGCCATTTGTTTTTGTGCAACGGAAATATTCGAAAGGAGGCGGAACTGAAAACCGATGCTCAGTATCGTAAGCAGCGCGAACGGTATCAGCAATGCCGAAACCGTGCTCACGAGAGGAACGATTTTGAATGCGATCAACAGGAACAGTATCATCAGCACCGCAGACAAAATCGGCAGAAGAGAAAGCTTCAGTTTCTGAACACCCGTGATGCTTCCGAACCACATGTTCGGAACGCGGCGCATTGCAAGCCCCGCTGCAACAACCGGCATGGAAATGAACACGGAAACAACATGCTGAACCAAACCGTGAGCACGGAGATACTCCGACGGATTCAAGCCCGCTGCAATAAATGCACGATACATGATAAACTCTCCGCCCAGCATGATAACAGAGTGACCGACCGCCATGAGCAGCTTTTTAAGGAAGCTGCCTTCATACAGCAGTTCAAACAGAACAATATAGCAGACAACTTTACCGCATATTACGGAAAACTTCCCGACTTCGTTCAGACCCGACGGAAGCAGCGCAAACCCGCACAGCATCAGCGTGAATGCAAGCCATTGAACCGTAAAGATTTTCGGCTTGCGTCCCGTTTTGAAAACATCTCTGCGGCTCAGCAAAGAGGTTGCGTAATAGTCAACCGTCCATGCAACAACTGCGTTTAAAAGACAGGAAACGATAATCCTGAGCACTGTTGAAAGGTTCATACATTTTCCTCCGTTTTGGTGCTGTCGGTGTTATTGCCGGCATTCTCGGACTTTTTGCCGGTGTCGGAACCGGTATATGACGAAAATCTTTCAATCGGAATGCATACTGTTCGTCCGTATTCCGCAATGCTGCTGTCCGTTTCGACCTTAATCTTCGACTCAATGTCATTGAGCATCGCATCGATTCGCTCGCCGTCGCCCTGTTCGTTCAGTATATGTATCATCAGCAGCAGGTTTTTCATGTCGTGTTCAAGTCGACGCACGTCTTCGCCGTGACGCACCGTTTCCTGCACTTTTTCAAGTTCGAACTGCGCTTCCTGCGCGGATGCCGCTGCTGCTCTTGCATGCTGCTGCGTTTTCAGCATCTCCGAAAAAATATCCAATTGGAACGTGATTCCGACCGCAAGCGATGCAATGAGCACAAGCGAAGCACAGCCGACCGGCAATCCCGGCGGGATTAAACTGTATTCAAGCATGCAGAAAACGATCACTGCCGCGCCGGCAGCTATCGGCAGCGCAGAAAGCTTTTGCAGCTGTTTTGATGAAAGGCTTTTTGTTGGGAATTCTCTTATTCTGTGCGCAACAAAGCCCACGATAAACACAAGCAGCGATGAAAGCAGATCACACATCAGAACCCAAAAGCTGAAGTTGACATATAAGCGTTCAATCGGAATTCCGAGTGCGTAAATTGCATTCAGACTCAGGAACTCGCCTATGAACAGCGTGAAAAAATGAGCAGCACCCATCAGAACGCGCAGAGCGAACTTTCCTTTATACATGAATATGACAATCGCAAACTGCATAACAAGCTTATACACGGTTGTGTATGCCGTGTTCTCGTGCGACAAAAACTGAAATGTTGTCACAAGAGTCAGTATGTATGCCAGCCGTTGAAAATTAAAGAACGGAATCTTTCTTTTCGGGACAAATCGTCGTCCAAGCACGGATGTCATCATATAATCCGCACCGAATGCATATATGACCACCAGCAGAAGCTCGCAGATTTTATAAAACGTTACCGAACTCATAAATTTCCGCCCCCGTTCTTCGCCCTGTTGTCTGCCGTCACGGCCTGCTCCGCATATTTGCGGGATACGGGCAGTTCCATTTCGTTGTTTGCAGCAAATTCTCCGTTCCCGCGGTGAACATCCTCCGCACACGAATCCGCAGAACCGATGCAAGTCCGAAATTTCTCAATCGGAATGCATGCGCCATGTTCCTTTTTTTGAATGCCGCCGTCCGCTTCGGCCTTTATTTCTGTTTCAATTCTGTCGATCACTGCATCTATACGTCCACTGTCGCCCCGCTCGTTAAGCATATGGATCAGCAGCAGCAGATTCTTCATATCGTGCTCAAGTCGTTGTACGGCTTCACCGTGGCTTACCGCTGCCCTCACCTTCTCAAGTTCAAGCTGCGCTCGCTGCGCATCCGCCACAGCATCAGCCGCATACTGCTGCGTTTTCAGCATTTTCGAAAAAACATCCAACTGCAGCATTATTCCTGCTGCCAGCGCAGAAATCAGTGTAAGCGAAATGCAGCCGACTTCCGGACCGGGCGAAATGAATCCGTACTGAAGCAAACAGAAAAAAACCACCGCAAAGCAGACGGTAATCGGCAGCGCGGATACTTCTCTGAACTGTGTCTCGCAGGAAGCCTCGGTCGGGAACTTGCCGATCCTGCGTACAGCAAAGCCGACAGCAAAAACGCAGAACGAAGAGAGCAATTCGCTCATGAGCATACCCAGATAAAAGTTGTTTTCGAAAAAGCCGTTATACAGTAATCCGAACGCACCCAAAATGTTTATGCTCAGAAACTCTCCGGTAAACATTGTGAATATATGGATGGCATACATCAGCAATCGCAGCGTAACCCTTCCCTTGTACATGAATATGACTGCCACAAGATATGCCGCCAACTTGATAATCGATACATATACAGTGTTTTCATGCGTAACAAACGGCAGCCTTGCACATAAAACGACAGCATAACCCAACACTTGGGGGGTAAAGCAGCAATTCCTTTTTTTATTCACAAACCTGCGCTCAAGCACCGAGGCCATCATGTAGTCCGCAAAGAAAGCCTTCAGCACCGACACCGGAACGCAGCATAGCTTAAAAAACGCTGTCGGACTCATAGCCTTCCGTCCCCGTTCTTTGCCCTGTTGTATGCAGTCACGGCCTGCACCGCATAGCTGCGGGATACGGGCAGCCTCGTTCCGGTGCTCATACTGAACTCCTTGCGGACTACGTTATATGCCTTTATATGGTGCGGATTCACGAGAATGCTCCTGTAACAGCGCACAAATCCGCTGCTCTTAAGTTTTTCTTCATATTCGGAAATCGTGCCCGTGGTGTTAATCTCGTCTTTTCTGCCTTCGATTGACATCTCGATTTTGATGCTGCGTCCGCGGACTTCGATATAAGTAACATCATTGACCGCAATTCTGCGTTCCTCGCTTGCTTTTCCGACATAAATGTAACGCTTGCAATCGGAATAAAAATCGATATAGAGGCGCAGAAGTCTTGTTACCTCTTCAATCGTTGCCGGTTTGTCAACATAGCCTATCGGCCTGTATTGAAATGCATCGTTCCTCGCTTCGCCGTATGAAGTAACAATTGCAATTTCAGTGTTCAGTCTCATTCTGCGGATCTCTTGCGCAACACCGAACCCGCTTTCCTTATTCATGAGAAGATCCAAAAAAGCAAGATCGAACCGCTTTGTTTTTAAAGCGTCAATCATCATCAACGGGTTCGTAAATACCGTTATCTCATATGAAAGCTCTCTTTCGTCCATCGAATTCTCGCCGTACAGAATTTCCTTCATTCCGGCGTCGACAAGAGCATGAAGTGCCTCCGCAAAGACAGCTTCATCGTCGCAAATTGCAATACTTATCATTTTCGAATTTCCCCAATCCTTTTCGGAAGCTCCGCTCAATGCTTTTTGCACGAAAAAACATTTACCCAAAGTCTTTCCCCGCAAAACCTGTCTGTTCAGAGCATTCCTGTGTATATCGCTTTGTGTCTATTATAGCATATTACTTCTGATTGCGGAAGTATCGGCGTTTTTCTTCCGAAAATGCGAAACCTCCGCATTTTGTTTAATTCAGTTTCCGGCAATCTTGTCAAAAATTAGCTGACCATTGTACAATTTAAGAATTATTCGCTTTAGTTTTTTATCACCCGAACACAATCCGGGAAAAGCGCAAAACAAATTCCGTTCAGTAAGTATATTATCTATTTTTCGGTGTGCTTGCAACGGCCACCGCATTATGTTATTATTGCGGTAAAAACCCGGCTGAAAGCTTCGGCCGCAGCTAAGGAGGCCACCCATGCAGCAAAAAAACAATTCGCGTCGCATTCGCATTTGCGCTGTCTGCTTTGCACTGCTGATTATGCTTATTTCGGCAGCAACATATTATTTTGCATGCCGCGGAACAGAATACCGCATACTTGACGATGCGGAGATTCAGCAAATGTCGGCGCGCAGCGAGTATTCAACGGAAGCTCAGCGCACCCTTGCGGAATCCGCGCTTATGCTTGTCGGAAAGGTCAACTATTTTTGGGGCGGCAAGAGTTACACCGTCGGTTGGGATGACCGCTGGGGCAAACCTGCCGAAGTCACAAGCCCCGGCCATTCCACAAGCGGAACAACCATCCCTTACGGACTGGACTGCTCCGGATTTGTGCTTTGGTGTTATATTCAATTGGGCGCGGACAAAACCGAAACGATTGAAAAAATCGGCGTCGGCACATGGAGTCAGTGGGATAAATCCGCTGAAATTAAAAAAAGCGATGTTCGGACAGGCGATCTTGCGTTCATCAACAAATACCCCGGAAGCGACGGAAACCATGTCGGAATCTGTGTCGGCTTTTTGAAAAACGGTGAACCGCTTATTGCGCATTGCTCCGCAACGCAGAACAAAGTCGTTGTTTCCACATGCGGCAGCGAATTCAAATACTTCCGCAGACCTTGTTCGGTGTTGACTGCGAATTGAACGGAACTTTTCAAAATTCGGCAGCATGCCGATTGAGCATACGCACTCTTTCGGCAGATTAATAATTAAGGAGGCGTTTACCGCCATGAAAAAAACTTCATTATCAAGCTATCGCAATCACGCGCTGTTCGCTCTGCTTGCGCTGTTGTTTGCGGCATGTGTTTTCTGCCTCGGCTGCAATTCCAGCAGCGACTCGCAGCAAACACCCGCACCCACATCGGCAACACCCGCCCCGACAGAGGTCCAGACGGCAACACCCGTGCCCGAACCTGTGCGCAAACTCACAAGCTTTGATACATCCCTGCTTCCCGTGCTGCATCCGTTCGGACAAAGCGGCGCACTTGCCTGCCAAAGTGATTACGAAAGCAAAAAAACAACGTTCACAACCGTCGATATTGTTTCGGACAGTGTCATAAAGTCCGTAACGATTGACGGAAACTGGTCCGTTTCGGACGAAATCTTTCCGGACGACACCTTTGCCGCATTCAACGCCGACGAAAACGAGTGGATACTTTTCGATTCCGATTTGAATCAAAAGAAACGTTTCGATGTTGAAACGATTTACGGTCAGTTTTCGCATGATTTGACAGAATACTATTTTCTTAAGGATTCCGTGCTGTGCAGCATGAATATTGAAACGGGCAAAGTCTCCCCCGTGGAAGCCGCATTCAACCTGCGGTTCAATTCGCTTGTTGACATACACCCGACCGAGGACAAACTGTTTTTGGATGCTTTTCTTTCCCCGGACACAATGCTTTGCGGAACGGCGCTGCTCGACCTTGGTTCAAATTCATTCTCAATGATTTCCTCCGACTCGTTCATTCCGCATTTCACCGAGGATTCGGATGTTTATTTCTTTAAATACAACACCGATGCCGGCGGATACGATGTTACATATTCCGCCGACGGCAGTTTTGTTTTTGCGGATGCCTCCCTGCTGCCCGGCGGCGAAACCGAGCTTTACCCCGTTCCGTATTCGGACTGCATCGTAACATCCGGAAATTCCCCCGCTTTGTTCAGGCTCGGCAGCGCGCTTGAGTGCTGCGACCTTACCCAATACGGCATCGAGCATGAGCTTCTTGCGCAGTGCTTCATGCCGAACATCGGCGGAATCATAGCGGTGAGTTACGTTGAATCACAATTTGAATTTAACCTGATTTCTCCGTCCGTGCTTGATTATTCCGTTATCGACGGCACCGAACCGGCTGAATCCATGCTCACCGTCAACGAATACATTGCCGAAGATTATTGGTTCGCCGTGAACGGCAGCAGCCTCCCCGAAAATCTTCAGGGAGTGCGCAGCCGTGCGGATGAAATTTCCGAAAAATACGGGGTGCGCATCCTGCTCTCCTCCCAGTGTCTGCCCGCATGTACTTTTGCCGAGTACCCGACGACCACAACCGATCAAATGGATCTTGCAGACGAAGCCGCATCAATAAACGCGGCACTCGATTCTCTCGAAGAAGCTCTTTCGCTCTATCCGGAGGGCTTTTTCCCGCAGTTCCGTTCGGAATTCGGTGACGGCGGCATACGCATAATGCTTGTCGGCGGGTTTGAAAGCAATTTCAACATGATCGGCTACAGCGTGCAAAACTCTTTGTGGCATAATATTTATGTAGACATTTTCTCCGAAGGGCTTGTCGGCACCTATTGCCACGAGATCTGGCATGCAACGGAGGATCATATCACAAGCATCAACTACGGCGAATTCGATGTTGTTCAATGGGCCGAGCTGAACCCCGACGGCTTCCAATACATCTTTGATCCTGCCGAAAGCATTCTGAACGAGGGTGATTACACTTATTTCGGCTCGACAAAACCCAAGGACTGCTATTTCATCGACGGTTATGCAAAAACCAATGAACGCGAGGATCGCGCCCGAATCATGGAATATGCAATGACGGGTTTCTTCGGCAGTGAGCTTTCGGAATATCCGCATCTTTACGCAAAGCTCCGATACATGAGCGATAAGATTCGCCAATACTTCGACACAACCGGCTGGAACACTCCCCGTTGGGAGGATGCCCTCGGCGAATAAACCGAAAACTCCGAACGGTTTATGTTTGCATAAGGCGTATGTTTTCTGCAAATATATTCCCACGGCGTTTTCACGGAGCACTCGTTCCGCAGGCGTTTCCGCTTTCAACTAAAACGCAAGAAATCAACAGCTTCCGCAAATTTTATGCACTTGCGGAGGCTGTTTTTGTTTGTGTTTCGACGTAAAGAATAAATGATTTTTTATCTTGACAACGATAGGTAATACGGTATAATATAGTCATCACATTTGAGGGAGGCGATGCATTCTCCGCCAAGCAGGCTTCCGCAGTCAAACGACAGCGGAAATCATTTCACCGGTTCGGACGTCACGGAACAATGTTCGGCATATTGTCCCCGTGAAACTTCTTCTCCGAGCGCAGCCGTTTGAAATGACACCCCCGACGACGACACACACTATCATTAATGGAGGAATTATGAAAAAAATATCTCTCACCCTTCTTGCCCTTTTGCTTGCTTTTGCATTTGCGTGCAGCAAGCCTGCCCAAAACCCGGATGACCCCGAAATGCCGAAAAGCGGTGCGGAAAACACGGCTGCTCCGAATGACTCGGGCGAACCTCCCGCAATGATCAGTTTCCAAAGTCTTCAGGAATACCATGACTTTGGCGCATCCGTTGACCTCCCCGATGATGAATTTTCCGAATTCATTCATTCACATGGTTTTTATATGAGCGGCGTTGACAGCAAGGAAGACGCAGAGCGCATTATCAGCCTGCTCGACAATGTTGCTTTGCCTGACTTCAGCGGATATAAATATTACATGTCAAGCCTGCGTTTCGACAACAACGCGTTCACCATATGGTACAGCAGAGCCGATGAAGACATCTGCTGCATGTCTGTAACCATTATTGTTACCGAAAGCCTGCCCGCGGAAGAACTCAAAAAATATGAGAACAGCAGCGTTTATTCGTTGATTTCCTGCGACGCGGATTCAACGCTTCCTTTCCTTGCTTATTCGACGAAAAAGGATGAACACGACACTCGCTACAACACTTCCCGTTATGTTACAAACATCGATTCCCATGCGGTGTTTATCAATATAAATCAGCCTGAAAACGATTTTCTGAACCGACTTCAGCATTGCAGGCTCATAACCTTTGCACAATATGCCGGCAGGTAAGCTTCGGTTCGTGTGATTTTCGGAACAAAACCCAAAGCTGCACCAAAAAAGCAGCAATAATCTCAGAACGGGGGAGCACGCTGCTCCCCCGCCGAAGCAAGTTCTTCCTGCAATCATTGCGGACGGCAGTTATAAACACGGAAAGGAATATAACTATGAAAAAACATTATCTTTTCATCGCAGCAATACTTGCTGTATGCATCTGTTCGGCGCTTGCATGTTCTTCCGTTCACAAAACGGAAACGACACCGACCGCACAACCGACCGCACAACCGACCGAATGGCAAGCCGGTCATCAAGTTCCCCCCGACAGCATTGAGTTCCGCAGTGTTGAAGAAATGCAGGCATTTTTTGCATCCGTGAAGCTGGATGAGAGCAAGGTTGAAAGCTACATTGAAGAGCGTGGAATCCGCCGCTGCTGCGGCGTCCGCAACAAAGCGGAGCTGTCCGATCTGTTGGAACGCTTTGACAGGATTCCCTTCCCGACCCACCCGAAGTATAAACCGCATTACATGGATTATTACCCCACATTCGGGCGTTTTTCCCTTGTGTACCTCTTTGATAAAGGGCACGGTTACTTCACGATTTTTGAGGGGCTTTCCGCCGATTCGGAAACACTGCTCAACGGCAAAATCAAGTCAAAGGACGTTACGCAAATAATTCCGACCGGTTCGGACAAAATACGCAGACTCTATATTGTTAACGATACGGATGTTTCCGATGATGCCGTTACGTTCTGGGCGGATATTGACGGTTTCCTTGTTGAAATTTTGACCGTTTACAATTCACGCAGTGAAGCTGTGGAGATTGTTCAATCTTTCGATTTTGGAAAGATGTCCGAGGTTGTGAACTCAATCACAAGTGAATAAAGCGCTCTGATAAACAACCTTTAACCGAAGCTTCCCCGATAGATTGTGCGAAAAAAGGCTCAAACCTGCGGCCTTTTTTCGCACGATCCGTTTAAAACCGATTCCCGGAGTCCTGCCGATGCATTTACCTGATTGCGTTTATATATATATTATTTGTTTTCAGGCTTGACGTCTAAAAAATAATCTGTTATTATTTAAAAGCAGTTGTCAGACGCGATATTGTCGACACGGAAAGGATTTATTCAAGTGAAAAAGAGAAGAACGATCATTGTATGCATATGCATACTGGCAGCAGCAGCATTCACTCTTGCCTTGGCACTGCCAAAAAAGAGTTATGCGGCAATCGGGCGCAATGCGCGGAAGCATTATGTCGAATACGAAACTCGGCATTCCGACCCGCAGGATGAACCTGCAAAGGATGAGGACAACGATTCCTCCGAATTTTGGTTTCCCGTTCCCGAAGGATACCTTAACAAAAAAACCGATGAAAAAAAACACGTTTCGAGCATAAATCCGGACGATACTCCGGAGCAGTGGGACGCACTTGAGGACGCCGTGCAGATGCGCGAAGTTTCCCAGATTCCGGCGGACATTCTCGAAACCGTTTCAACCGACGAGCTTGTGCTTTATTGCATGAACTATAACCTGTTTATTGATTTTATGCTTTTTGACACAATGCAGGACGGTATGGAGAACGTACGCAGCGACTATAACGGCATACGCGAGCTGATGACCCGGCCGGACGCTGCCGAAAGCCTTATAAGGCTATATAAACTTTACGACCTTGACGAGCAGAAAGCACGCGACAGCGTCGGCTGCATCAGGCTCCGCTATCTTGAAGCCATGCTTTGCATGCCGGAGATTCTAAACAGCCTGACGGCAAAACAGGCCAAGGAGCTTGCGGCCGCCTGTGCGCAAAAAATCAGCAAAATTGTAAACGATGAAAACAGCCCTTACAGCGTTTCAACAACAATGTATCTTGCGGCAGTCAGCCAATATGCGGCAAGCGAGGAATTCGCCGAAATCGTCAATGCCTCTTCCGGCGCGAAGCGTTATATCGAGGAGGGGATTCTGGTTCCCGATGAAATCAGCGATGATACTTTGGGACGGATCGTGTCGTATTTTCAGGAACTGTAAATTTTTTGATATAAATCTTTTTTCCACATTTATATATCGCATCAAAAAGGGATCGCCGCACAAACTCTGCGGCAATCCCTTTTCATTTCAATTTCGGTTAAAAAGAATACCACGGCACTGAACCGGCGCAATACTCAGCGTTCATTTCTCTGCAAAACTCGCTGCAAAACCGGCAGCAATTGCTTTGTGCAAACTCATTTCACAAACTGCAAATCAACCTTTTCCCACGGGAAATCGGCGTCATCCCTTCCGAAATGGCCGTATGCCGCAGTCTTTTTGTAAATCGGGCGGCGAAGGTCAAGCTTTTCAATGATTGCGGCGGGACGGAAATCGAAACTTGCAAGCAGCATCTTTTCAAGCTCTGCATCGGGCATTGTTCCCGTTCCGAAAGTGTCAACACGGACGGAGACGGGTTTTGCAACGCCGATAGCATAGGCAAGCTGAATTTCGCAGCGTTTTGCATAGCCCTGTGCAACGATATTTTTTGCCGCATAACGTGCCGCATAGGCAGCGGACCTGTCAACCTTTGTGGGATCCTTTCCGGAGAAGCTGCCGCCGCCGTGTCTTCCGACGCCGCCGTAGGTATCAACGATTATCTTTCTGCCGGTCAGGCCGGAATCGCCCTGCGGTCCGCCGATAACGAACCTTCCCGTGGGGTTTACAAAAATTCTTGTCTCCGCATCAATAAGTTCCGCGGGAATAACGGGACGAATGACGTTTTCGATAACGTCACGGCGCAGATGCTCCATGTCGATATCCGGATCGTGCTGTGTGGAAATGACTATTGTGTCAATGCGGACAGGCTTGCCGTTTTCGTCGTATTCAACGGTGACTTGGCTCTTGCCGTCCGGACGGAGATACCCGAGATGACGGCTCTTGCGAACTTCCGTCAGGCGGCGGGTCAGCTTGTGCGCAAGGCTGATGGACAGCGGCATACATTCGGGAGTTTCATCGCAGGCATATCCGAACATCATTCCCTGATCGCCCGCACCGATATCATAGGAGTCGGTGTCGCCGTGTTTTGCTTCAAAGCTCTTGTCAACGCCCATTGCAATATCGGGGGATTGTCCGTTTATTGCGCTGATAACCGCAAGGGTATGGCCGTCAAAGCCGTATTCGGGCTTGTCATAGCCGATTTCAAGCACAACATCGCGAACGAGCTTCGGAATGTCTATATAGCAGTTTGTGGTAACTTCGCCCATTACCATTACCATGCCCGTTGTTGCGCAGCATTCGCAGGCAACGCGCGAATTCGGGTCATTGCGCAGCATTGCATCAAGCACGGCGTCTGCGATATTGTCGCAGACCTTGTCCGGATGCCCCTCTGTTACGGATTCGGAGGTAAACAGCCGCTTCTGTACTTCGTTATTGTTCATATTTTATCCTTTCCATGCCTTTGCAAAAGAAAAACAAAATGCGATGAACCCTGTCGGAACATCGCACGGAAACCCTTTTTAACTTTGCGCTCTCATCTCCCGGCAGCCGCAGCTCAACAAAAAAAGTTTGCGCCGGGCAATGCCGTCGGATTTGGCACCTTGTGAAAAGCTTTCGCATTAAACAGGTTGCCGTGGCTTCACCGGGCCGTTCCCTCTGCCACTCTTGATAAGGCATATTCAATTTTCACCCCGCATTATAGCACATTCAAAGCTTTTCCGCAACATATTTACCGCATGAGCCGCAAGGACGGATGCAATATATTTTTATCATCCTCGCTTTTGCCGGAAAACGCCGTATTCACGGGCTTTCGCCCGCTGTACGGCGTTTGCAAGGGGTTGACATCCGATTATTGCTCAGTATTCAGTAACTGTTCCGTGCAAGCAGAGCCGGTTCTTTCGGAAGGTTCTGCCGAACCGCACAGGGTTCGCCGCCGTAAAGCTGCTCCGCCCCGCCGTCACTGTTAATATTCCCGATGAGCACGGGAATATCCGTCCTTTCTTCTTCGTTTGCGCCGCGTTTGAGCTGCGATGCCGTCCTTATGAAAAGAACGAGTGACACAATTGCAACAGCCGCCGTAAGCGCAACAGCCGCAAGAATCAAATTGCGGTGCCTGCGTTCGGCATTTTCAGCCTTAACGGCTCTTTTTTCGTTCGATTTCATCACTTTTTTCACCATGCTTCCCTCCGCCGTTTCCGCGGGTTCATTCCCTTCGACAATAATGATAGCACATTTTCATCGGGAATTTGTTACGAAACTGTAAACATTTTGCTCTCGGCCGAAATTTTTTTGAACAACGCCCTTCATCTGCCGTATGCGCACAAAAAAGCACCCCGAACCCCGGCGGAATCCCTCCGCCCGGGCGGGGTGCATGTGCTTTCGGATTTAATCAGACAAAAGCGACAGCTTATTTCTGAAGGTTGTCAAGACCCGCTTTAAGATCCGCAATAATATCCTCCGCATCCTCAAGGCCGACACTGAGGCGCAGCATGCTTTCGCCGATGCCTGCCTGCTCAAGAGCCTCGGGAGTGTAGGTGCTGTGGGTCATGGTTGCAGGGTGCTCAATGAGGGTTTCGGCATCGCCGAGGCTGACTGCAATGGTGCAGAGCTTGAGGGAATTTACAAATTCCGCACTCTGCTCACGGGTTGCGTTCAGCTCAAAGGTGATAATGCCGCCGAAGCCGCCGTGCATCTGCTTCTTTGCAAGCTCGTGACGGGGATGACTCTCAAGGCCGGGGTAGATAACGCGCTTTACCATGGGATGACCTTCAAGGAAGGTCGCAACCCGCATCGCGTTCTCGCAATGCTTTTTAACGCGGATATCAAGAGTTTTGAGACCGCGGTCGATAAGGAAAGCTTCAAACGGCCCGAGAACCGCACCGGTCATATCCTTAAGGCCGAACAGGTTGCACTCATCGATGAATTCCTTTGTGCCTGCCGCCATGCCCGCAATAACATCGCCGTGACCGTTAAGATACTTGGTTGCGCTGTGGATAACAACATCCGCACCGAGATCGAGGGGACGCTGGAGGTAAGGTGTTGCAAACGTGTTGTCAACAATAACCTTTGCATCGGGGCAATTCTCATGCGCGATCTTGGAGATTGCGGCAATGTCAATGAGCTTGAGGTTCGGGTTCGTGGGCGTTTCAAAATAGAAAGCCTTTGTGTTGGGACGAATCGCGGCGCGAACGGCATCGAGATCCTCGAAATCAACAAGGGTGACTTCAACGCCGTAGCGGGTCAGTCCATGGGTAAAGAAGGAGAAAGTGCAGCCGTAAAGCGCGTCATCCGCAAGCAGATGGTCTCCCGCATGGAGCACGGTCCACATAACGGTTGTTACCGCACCCATGCCGCTTGCCATTGCCATGCCCGCTTCGGCATGTTCAAGAGCAGCAAGCTTTTCGCCGATTTTTGTCGTGTTGGGATTGCCGAGACGGGTGTAGATATAGCCCGCTTCCTCACCCGCAAAGCGGTGTGCGCCCTGAGCCGTGGTTTCAAATTCAAAAGTCGAGGTTTGGAAAATAGGCGTTGCAAGCGGCGCAATGCCGGGAATTTCGATTTTGCCTGTATGTATCTGCTTCGTTGCGAAGCCGCTGTTCTTCTCCATTGGAGTCCTCCTGATGTATAAGTCGTTATCAGTTTTTTGCCCGACTGTACCCCTGTCCGAATGCGTTCGGGCAATTACATTCTTAATTATACAGTATTTTTCAGTAAGCGGATTGATTTTTCATAAATATATTTGAATTGTGAGTTGTTTCGCGGTCAAAATTCGTCCGCCGCCGTGTTTTTCAGGTCAAATGTATACTTTTTTTGTACATTTTTGCAACAAAGCCGTGAATACGGCGATTTTGCCGCTTTTTTCCGCACGGGATGACTGGATATTGCGGGCATATTATGTTATAGTATTATCGGAATGCAATACGGATGCGTCGGAACCGTGCTCATTTCGGGCGGCCGGCGATTCGAAATCGTTTGATGCATTCACGAAAGGCTTTATTTTTGAAAGGAGAAAGAATATGAAAAAACGCATTTTGAGCCTTGTACTTGCTCTGCTGTTCACTGTCGGCATTTTCGGTGCTGCAAATTCCGCTTTCGCAATGGAGGACGGCGACTACCGCATTGTTTTCGGTGCGGATCTGACCGATGAACAACGCAGCCAGGTTATCGGCATGTTCGGCATTCAGGGTGAAGTTGACGAAAACCGCATCCTGACCGTTACCAACGCTGAAGAACGCCTCTATTTTGAAGGTAAGATTCCCTCCGGACAAATCGGGCAGCGTTCCATCTCCAGCATCTACATCTGCGCAATGCCCGCAGGCAGCGGTCTTGACATCAAGACTTACAATGTTGACTTCTGCACCGAGGAAATGTACCGCAACGTCCTTACCACCGTCGGCATCACGGACGCAAAAATTATTGTTGCTTCCCCCAGCGTTGTCAGCGGCACGGCAGCATTGACAGGCGTCTATAAGGCATATGAAAGCCTCACCGGCAACATCCTCAGCGAATACGCAAAAATGGCGGGCGTTGATGAGCTTATTGCAACCGGTCAGCTTGCCGAAATGATCGGCTCCGATGAAGCGACCGAAGTGATTAACGAGCTGAAAAAGATTCTTGACGAAACTCAGAAGATGACCGATGATGAAGTCAAGCAGAAAATTCGTGAAATTGCCGACGACAACGATGTTTCGCTTACCGAAACCGAAATCAGCCAGATTCTGACCCTTGCAAGAACGCTTGAGGGTCTCGACGTTGAACAGCTGCGCGCACGCGCCTACGGCCTTGCCGATGCAACGCGCAAAGCAACCGGTTGGAAGAAATTCACCGAGGGCGCAAAGCAAACCCTTGAAGACATCGGCAATTTCTTCAAAGATGTTGCGCAGTTCCTCCGTGACCTGTTTTCAAAGTGGTTCGGCGGCAATAACGCTGATACCGAACCTGCAAAATAATCCATTCGCGTTCGACGAATATCGAACTTAGATCCGTCATGCCCGCCGCAGTTTAACACTGCGGCGGGTTTTTGACACAAAAATTACAGTGCCTGCCTTGATAACCAAATGTTTTTGCTATATGCTTTGCTGTACGGCGCAGCTTTGCAGTTTTTTGCATACATCCTGCGCAAACAGCAAAAGGAGACAGCAGAATGGATTCGCAGCATCAACAATACCCGACAGATTCCGTTCAGCAACCCGTGCCGAAAATTCTGCCCGCCGCCGAGTTTTTTTCAATTGTGCGAAAAAAACTTCTTGCAGGGCGAACTGTGTGTTTTCGTGTGACGGGGAACAGCATGTTCCCGCTTTTCCGCGCGGGAAGGGATTCCGTTTGCATACGCCCCTGCTCCTCCGTGACGATTGAAAAACCGAAACGCGGGGACATCATCCTTTTCTGCATTTCCGGCAAATACATTTTGCACCGTGTAATGAGCATTGAGGGAAATCGTGTTGTGACCGCCGGCGACGGCAACCGCGGGTTTGATGCTTTTGCCTCTCCGCAGAACCCTTTGCGGCTTATTCCGCTTTCAAAGCAGTCGGAACAGCCGAATGATTCAAGCAGTCTTAACGATTCCGATGAATCCGAACGAACGGGCGAACTCCTCGGCATTGCCGAAGCACGCATACGCGGCGGACACAAGCTTGATTTTAATTCCCCCGCATACAGAATCCCCGCCGCGCTGTGGCGGCTTCTGTTCCCGCTGCGTCCCGCTCTTCTGCGCCTTTTCGGTTCGGCTGCACGATTGCGGCATCGTTTTTTTAAGGAACAGAACCGAAAATAAATATATTTTTATTAACAGTATTTTTATATATTACCAACTTAAAGGAAGTGACTCAAAATGACCGAACTGCTTTATTACTCGACTCCCATTATCACCGAATGCGGTGCGACGGTGCTCTCCTGTGAAAAAGATGAGCGCAGCGGCGCGTACAAAATCATACTTGACAGAACAATGATTTATCCCGAAGGCGGCGGGCAGCCTGCCGACAGGGGTTCGATTGTTTTCAGGCCCGACAACTCCGCAGCGGAGCAGACCGTTCGAATTTCCGATGCCCACACCGAAAACGGCAGCGTTGTTCATTTTTGTGATGCTGAAATTCCTGTGGGAACAATCGTTCGTGTAATACTTGACGTTGACACCCGCCTTGACCATGCTCAGCAGCACACCGGAGAACATATTGTTTCCGGGCTTGCGAACAAGCTGTTCGGTGCGGTGAACGTTGGTTTTCACATGGCAGCGGATTACTGCACGATAGATTTCGATATTCCTCTTGAGCAGGCTCAGCTTGAGGAGCTTGAGCGTGCTGCAAATGCTGCCGTGCGTGCAAATCTGTCGGTGCATACGGAAGTTACAACTCCGGAGGATGCGTCAACACGCACTCTGCGGAAAAAATCCGATAAAGCTGTCGGAAACGATAAGAATAAAAAATCCGACAAACCCCAAAATAACATTTGCGAACCCGTGCTGCCCGCAAAAGCTGTACGAATTGTTTATATCGACAACGGAAAAATCGATTCCTGTACCTGCTGCGGCACGCATCTTGCGGCAACGGGCGGTGTCGGAACGATTCTGTTCACCGATGCTCAGCATTACAAGGGAGGAACGCGGCTTTGGTTCGTTTGCGGAGGCAGAGCTACCGCAGCAGTGCGCACGGTTCAAAACATCGTTTCCGCGCTTGCAAAGCAGTATTCAACCTCCCGCGAGGAATTGCCCGCCGCAATTCGCAAACAGGCAGACGAGCTTGCATCTTCAAAAAGCGAGCTGCGCGAAAAAAGCCGCCGTCTTGCCTCTGCCGAGAGCGTCAGCCTGCTTTCAACGGCGGAACGCATAAAAGGCATCGCCGTGGTATGTTCCGTTATGGACGGCTCAACCGCCAACGATTTAAAGCTCACGGCGGACGAGCTTTGCAAAAAAGACAGCACCGTGCCCTGCGTTTCACTTTTGTTTGCGCCGAATGCCGGCGGAACCGATTACTGCATGGCATGCACGGAAGATGCGGCGATAAAGCTCAGCATGCGCGAACTTTGCACCGCCGTCAATTGCATCATGAACGGAAAAGGCGGCGGCAATCAGCTTCTCGCACGCGGCAAAACGACCCGAACCGTGCAGAAGAGCGACTGCGATATGCTCCGCTCCTATATCGAAAAGGTGCTGAGAAGCTGAGCTTTTTCAAATCAATGCCTGCATAACAGAAATTTAATGTCGAAAACAGAAACCCGAATTTAACACTTTCGGGTTTCTGTTTGTTATTGCTCAATTTTGTTCCGATTCCGTTTTATCAATGCATTTTGTTCTCGTGATACTCCGGCACAATTGACTTCACAATGACGCGGATGTCCGCCGCATTCCCCGTGTTTTCCGCATTGCAGGCTTCACGCAGGCGTTTCATGCCCTCGGCAAAAGCCTCCTCGTCAAACACTATCGGTTTTGCGATATATATAAGTGCATTGTCAGTCTTTTTGATGCCCTCTTCATCCAAAAGCAGTTCCTCGTAAAGCTTTTCACCCGGGCGCAGGCCGGTGTAGACAATTTGAATATCGCGCTCCGGCTCAAAGCCGGAAAGGCGTATCATGTTCCGTGCAAGATCGTCAATGCGCACGGGTTTTCCCATGTCAAGAACAAAAATCTCTCCGCCCTTTGCGTATGCGCCCGCCTGAAGAACAAGCGCGACCGCTTCAGGAATCGTCATAAAATAGCGAATTATGTCGCGGTGCGTGACCGTGACGGGTCCGCCTTTTTCAATCTGCTTTTTGAAGAGCGGAATCACCGAACCGTTCGAGCCGAGAACATTGCCGAAGCGAACGGCAACATACTCCGTTTTTGAATGGTTGTTGATATTTTGAACTATCATTTCACATATGCGTTTGCTTGCGCCCATCACATTCGTCGGTCGAACGGCCTTGTCGGTGCTGATAAGCAGCATTCGGCGCGCTCCGAATTCATCTGCCGCAAGCGCAACATTCAGCGTGCCGAAAACATTGTTTTTAACAGCTTCATTCGGACTTGTTTCCATCAAAGGAACGTGTTTGTGCGCCGCTGCATGAAAAACAAGCTCCGGACGATATTTTGAAAAAACATCTCGGACACGCTGTTTATCGCGAACCGAACCTATAAGAACAATCAGCTCAAGCTCCGGATGCGCCGCACGCAGCTCCTGTTGAATATCGTACGCATTGTTCTCGTAAATATCAAAAATAATCAGCATTTTGGGATTATGCGCAGCAAGCTGCCTGCACAATTCGCTTCCGATTGAGCCGCCTCCGCCCGTAACAAGGACCACTCTGCCTCCGACATAGCCGCAAATATCGGTAAGGTCAACGCGAACCTGCTCGCGCCCGAGAAGATCCTCAATTTCAACATTGCGGATTTTATTGATGCTGACCTCGCCGTTTGCAAGCTGAAAAATACCCGGAAGCGTTTTAAGCCTGCACGGGGTGTCCTTGCAGATATCCAGAATTTCGCTGCGCATACGGATGCTTGCCGACGGCATTGCCATAATAATCTCGTCAATATCGTATTTTTTGACAGCGCCGAGAATGTCGCCGCGTCCGCCGACAACCTTAACGCCGAGAAGATATTGTCCCCATTTTGATTTGTCATCGTCGATAAGGCAAACGACTTTGTTTTCGGAATGTGCGCTTGCGCGGAACTCCCGCAGGGCAACCGTCGCTGCCTGCCCCGCGCCGATTATCATCGTCCGCCTGCAGCTGTTGTTTGCCCGCCTGTATTGGCGCATAAATCTGTATGAAAAACGCACACCGGTTATCATTATTACAAGGAATATTCCGTTCAGCACGGGATGACTGCGCGGAATGCCGAGATGCATCAAATGCATTCCCGCATAGCCCCCGGCATCAACAATAAAACACGCAAGGATTATTTTTAAAAATTCGTCTATTGAAGCAAACTGCCAAAGGCTTGTGTAAAGCTTGAACAATGCAAAAACAATGAGTCCGAACGCCGTGTAATACGGTGCGAAACGGAGGATATTGTTTAAATATTCCGTCTCACGGACAAGCTGTTCGAAATGGAATTCAAACCTGACCCAAAGTGCCAAAAAAGAAGCAATATTAAGTATCAGCGCATCGCTTATCACAAGCAGCGCAATTCGAACAGCCTTAGTCGGAGTCATTCTCTGTACGGAGTATTTCAATGTGCTTTTAACGCGAAATTTCATTAAATTAACAGACCTTTGTTTTCTTTTTCGGCAAGACCCATACTAATCTTATTATAACTGCACAAGGCATCAAAGTCAACACAGGACGGACGTAAATAATTTATTTAATTTGATATATTATGTTCGGTTTGCCTGCTTCCGTGACCGTTCCTTATCCGCAGGTTTCATATACAGCACTCGCATTGTGCCGCAGCAGCGTATATGGGCAATTTCAAAAAAATGTCCGTATTAAGATTTTTGCAGTCCGGCAGGCGTTTTTTTTCCCATTTTTGCGGCTTTGCGGAGAATGAGCCGAATAATTCACATTTTTTTGCCAAAAGATACAAAAAAAGTACTGTACAAATTCGCATTCTTCCTGTATAATATATCTGCACCTAAGGAAATGCCGAGTAAGGGTTGCTTTTCAGGAGAAGGTCAACGAGGGAAACGGCACGAACAAACCCGAACCCGAATTCTTTTCCCGAAAATCAACTCGTTCGACGCATTCCCAAGAAAAGAGTGTGCAGCCGCAGAAACATTGCAGCATTTTGCAGCGTATGCGGCAGCATCCGTTGAAAGGAAGGTACATTACCATGAAGGTCACGATTACAGGCAAAAACATTGAGGTTTCCGAATATCTGCGTGATTTGGCTCTTAAAAAAATCGCAAAGCTCGAACGTTATTTTCCCGAGGATACCGAGGTTCTTATCACCATGGCCGTCGAAAAAAACCGTCACATTGTTGAGGTTACCATCCCCTATCAGGGCGGCATCATTCGCGGAGAAGAATCCACCGGCGATATGTATGCATCTATCGACAACGTTATTGCAAAGCTTGAAAAGCAGATTCACCGCCACAAAACGCGGCTTGAGAAATCTCTCCGCTATGACGACGCTTCCCCCGAATACGATGATTACGACGATGAGGACGAGGGTCCGCATATTGTCCGCGTGAAAAGGTTCAGCATGAAACCCATGAGTGTTGAAGAAGCCATGCTTCAGCTTGAACTTCTCGGACACAGCTTCTTCGTTTTCACCAACGCCGAAACCGATCGCATCAACGTCATTTATGCAAGAAAAGACGGCAACTTCGGCCTTATTGAACCCGACAGATAAGCTTTACGCCGGCTGAACACCTGCCGTGCAGCGAGGGTTCGGTTTCCGACTTATCAAAATTGAATACTGTCCGGCGGCGGAACGTTCTCTTTATACAGCGTTCCGCCGCCTTTGTTTATTTTCAAGTGATTGTGCCCCGCATTTGACCGCATATAATCATTCATAGCATTTCCATCGGAGCATTCACATCGGAGCATTTGCAGCAAAAAACGGAACGGCATCGGCCGCTTCGGCAGCCTTTGCCGTTCCATACTGACGCATCCTTATTGTTTTGTTGCTTCGGCTCGGGTCATTCTTCCCGCTCCGTTAATCCGAAAACCTGCCGCATTAGTCCCTTTCAACGTCATAGTCAAGAATTTCACCGGTCAGCGCATCGATTTCAACTTCGTACTCATAACCGCCGGCCTTGAACTCAACAGTATAAACCATCCTGCCGTCCTCTCGCTCAAGCTCAACTTCAAGCTCTTCGGCTTGGCTTGCGGAAATGCCTGCACGGTTGAAAGCGATCTGCTTTGCGCGCTCCGTGCCGATATAATCGCCTGCGGGTGCGGGAGTGGGCTTGGGTTCGTCGTCATCGTCATCAATCGCATCCTTGTCAAAGTCAACAACATTGCCGTTCACTGCGTCAACATCAACATCGTATTCATAGCCGTTCGCATCGAACTCAATTTCGTAAATCGCCCTGCCGTCGTCCGTATCGAGCTTAACCTTGAGGTTCTTTACCTGGCTTGCGGAAACGCCTGCACGGTTGAAAGCGATCTGCTTTGCGCGCTCCGTGCCGATATAATCGCCTGCGGGTGCGGGAGTGGGCTTGGGTTCGTCGTCATCGTCATCAATCGCATCCTTGTCAAAGTCAACAACATTGCCGTTCACTGCGTCAACATCAACATCGTATTCATAGCCGTTCGCATCGAACTCAATTTCGTAAATCGCCCTGCCGTCGTCCGTATCGAGCTTAACCTTGAGGTTCTTTACCTGGCTTGCGGAAACGCCTGCACGGTTGAAAGCGATCTGCTTTGCGCGCTCCGTGCCGATATAGCTTTCGGAGGGAGCCTGAGTGGGTGCTGCCGTGGGTGCTGCCGTGGGGTTTTCGTGATGACCGCCGTGGTTGTGGTCATCGTCATAATCCCTGTCAAACTTCAGTATGCTGCCGTCCGCTGCATTAACTTTGATTTCGTATTCGTAGCCGTTTGCATCGAATTCAACTTCGTACAACGCAATGCCGTGTTCGGTTTCAAATTCAGCTTTCAGGTTCGTTACCTGATTGCGTGCAAGACCTGCGCGTTCAAGAGCGAATGCGATCGCCTCTTCACTTGTGATGTATTCGCTGCCGGGCGCGGGGGTTGCATGGTGGTCATCATCGTGTTCAAAGTCATACTTCAGAATCTCACCGTTTTCGGCATCGATATGGTAGTCATATTCGATATAACCGCCGTTCGTGCTGTCGCTGCCGCTGAACTCAATATCGTAAACCATTCTGCCGTGCTCATAGTCCATTTCGCACTCATATTCGGTGATTTCGCTTTCGGCAACGCCCGCATGTTCGAATGCAATGCGCTTTGCCGCTTCTTCGCCGATATATGCGCCGCTTGCGGGAGTGCCGCTGCGGTCAATTCCGCCAAGGTTAAGTTTGCCGGAGTTCATGAGCAGGTTCAGGTCGTTGATGGAAAGGGAAACAAGGGATTCAAAGGTATACAGCGGGCTTGCGCTCGTGATCTGCTGAATCAGTTTCGCTTTGCCGAGGGTGATTCCGTATTCCGCCGCAAGCTTCTCAAGCTCTGCATCGTGGCTCACGGTCTGGCTCAGAACCGAACCGCCGCCGTTCTGATTCAGAATCGCCTCGATTTCAGCCGCAATTCGCTTTTGAAGGGCTTCGCCCTGTGCCGCATCGCTGCTGTCAACGCTGACAAGGATGGAGTTTGTGATTTCGCTCAGATAACCGCAGCGCAGCATCGAGCCGATAAGCGCGTTCACGGCAACATCCAGATCGCTGCCTTTAAAGTTCATGTCGCCGATAACTTTTTTTGCGTCATCGTTCATCGCTTTAACGTCAAGCACCTTTTCTTTTGCATTGATTGTGATCTCAATGCCGGGGTTAACGTCCAGCGCAACGGTTGAAACGACTTTGTTTGCCTTTTGATATGTGCCGAAGCCGATAACGCCTGCAAGCACGAACACTACCGCGGCCGCCGCCGCAATGATGCTTTTGAGATAGTTTTTCTTTTTCATGGGTGTGACTCTTCCTTTCAGTTTTTTGCAGTCGGAGAGTACGGACTCAAGCACATCGGGGGTTGCCGCCGAATATGCCTTTTTGACCATCGCCTTGATTTCCTGTTCATTGTGTTTCATGGTTGTTTCTCTCCTTTGTTATTGAAGGTTTTCGCGGAGCTTCGCGATTGCCCTGCGATATTTTGAAAGAACGGTTGCAAGCGGCATTCCCGTAACGGAAGCAATCTCCCTGTGCTTGAACCCTGCCACGGCGTGAAGAACAACGATCCTGTTCTCCTCTTCGGAAAGCCTGCCGAGGCATTCCCGCAAAACGAGCCTGTCCTCATTTGAAAGCCCAGCATTGTCCGCCAGCATCTCGCTCCAGTCCTCATCGGGAAGCTGTTCCTGTCGATTGTGCTGCCGCAGCCTTGCAAAGCAGAGGTTCTTAGCAATGGTGATTATCCATGCCATGGGTTTGCCGTGCGGCCTGTAACCTGCCGCAGCGGTGAAGATGTTCACAAAGCAGTCATGCAGAACATCCTCCGCATCCTGAACGTTCCTCAAAACGGAAAGAGAATAGCTGTATACCGCCGCTTTAGCCGTGTTATAGAGTCGTTCCAACGCTTCCGTGCTGCCTGCTGCAACAGCGGCAAGGTCAAGTTCCATAAGCTCCGCTTCATCGTCGGAAAGTGCCTGTTCCGGATTAATTGCACTTAATATCAGCATTTTGTTTCTCCTTTCCTTCCTTTCGCCATGTTAATGCACGGCGACCGCAAAATATTGCACCCAAATTCAATATATTTTAAAAAACTGTTTCTGATTACGTAAATAAATTTCAAAAGTAGAATCTTTTGCTTTAAAAACCCCCTTTGCACGACACTGCCGCCATGCAAAAGGGATTGCAGATTCTCTGTATGAAACTTTACAGGCTGTTCCGATCCCTTTTGCGGATTTTATTCAAAAACCGCTGCCGAGCCGTCAGGAAGCCTTGCCGCCGATCGCCGCCTGCTCAACGCAGAGGGTGAAATTCTCGCCGTCTTCGGACATATAGACGTCATAAAGCCCGTCCTTGCTGCCGGCTTTTTTATAATAAGCGGCAACATCGCCGTAAACTTCAAAATAATAAACGTTTTCGTCAAGAATCTTGCTCTCGGTGCCCTTAATGCTGCAAAGAGTTCCTCCGTTGTCATAAAGCCCGATGCAAAGCAGAGTGCCGTTGTTCATCATTGCGGAATGAGAAATGTTCATCAGAATGATGTCCGAAAGCTTCGCCGCGCCGTCCTTTTTGAGGCGAACATTGCCGTAAATATCGGTCAGATAAACGTTCTTGAAACCTTCATCCGCACCGAAAGCATAAACATTGCTTTCAACAAGCTCCGGTTTTTTAGGGTTGAACGCGGAAACGGTGTAAAGACTGCTGTCAACAACGCAGTAAACGCTTGTTCCGTCCGGCTGAACAGTGAATTGGGTTGCACCGCCGACAAGCTTCACAGCCTTTTTGGAGGAATTTACAAAATACAAATCGTATTCAACGAATTGGTTGCCATCCGAATCCTTGGCATTGTATTCGGTGTAGAACATGCTGTTGAACAGGCTGCCGGCATTTTTGAGCAGAACGGTGCATTCGCTGCCGCCCATCGTTGAATACTGCGCACCCGCAAGCGAAAGCGCGGAAGCATCAACAAGCTGCTTTGCCTCGCCGCCCTTTGCGCTGTAATGCGTTTTGGATTTAACGTCAAAAGTTATTTCGGTTGCATCCCGATTTACTTCAAAATAATGCGACGCATTGGTGCTGATAACGGAATCCTTGCCGTTCTGAACAAAATGCAGTCTCCCGGTCAGCTCGCCGTCAACATATTCAAGGCAATACATGCGCTCCGCTCCGTTTGAAATCGCAACCGCATATGTATCCTCGCTGTTCTTTTCGGCCTTTCCTTCGGAACAGATATAGGTTGCCGTCCTTCCGCCCTTTTGACCGACGGTCACGGCGGCTGTCTTTGCATCCTCGGAAAGCGCAAGGCTCAGCACGGTTTCAGCTTCAATGCCTTCGAACTCGGTCGTTTCGCCCGTGTCGCTGCTGTACAAAAATGCCTTCGTTGCCGTTGCGAAAAGGATGCTTTTCCCGTCCATGGAAAGCACCGCACGCGTTACGGCGGCAGGGTAAACGAGAATAATTCCGTTTGCATCAACGCGATACAGAGCCGTTGCAGCGATCACGGCTGCGGACGTGCCGTCAACCGAAAGGAAGGTGCTGATGCCGCTCCCGATGCGATCTTCAAGTTTTTTGCCGTCGACAAAGAAGTATGAAGTGCTGTCTTTCTCGCTGTAATAATGCAGGATTTTGTGCTGCAAAGCAGGGGAATCATTTTTTCCCGAACGAGTGCAGCCCGAAAGCATAGCGACCATGCTCAGCAGCATCGCCGCACAAAGCAGCATTGAAAGCAGCGCATTGAACCTTTTTTGTGTCATCATTTTGTTCCTTTCCATCCCCGCGCCGACGGACGAACGTTCATACCCCTGTTCCGCTGCGCGAGGCACATGAATTCACGTTATTATACCGCAAAATATCGCATCTGTCAAAGACAACGCGGGCAATGCCGGTTCATTTGCCGTTAACAGTTTTGCCTTAATAAAATATAGTTTATTATTTCGGTTCTAAAGGTGCAAAAACCGTTTTTTTTTTTGATTTGATGTATAATTCACTTGGATCGAGAGTTCGAACCGAATATTTCTCCATTGACCGAAATCCAGAAAGGACGAACAACAATGACACAACACAACCACTCAATCGTTCGCCGCTCGGCGAAAGTGCTTGCAGCAATTGCTGCATTTTCAATTGCAATCGTGACCGTTTTTTCCTTTGCAGCGTGCCAAAAGCAGCCCTCATCGGCTGACGGAACACCCGCACCGCAGTCCCCCACCGCAGAAGCTTCCCCCGCCGCAGAAGCTTCCCCCGCCGCCGTCCCGACAGCTCCGCCCGCAACGGCAGTTCCCGTTTTCAGCGGGTACACAAATGCCTGTCAGCCTGTGAAAGTCACTTTCCCCGCCGCAGGCTCCGCCTCCGCTTTCTCTGTCAACTTTGTGCTGCCCGAGGGCTGGACGGTCAAAGCCGAAACCGACGGCGCTTCCGCTTCCCTTTCGGACTTTTGCGCCGGAATGGATATGCGCAAGCTTATTCTTGACGAAAACGGCAATTGTGTCGGCGCCGTATGTGCCGCCGAATATGACAAGCAGGCCTATGAGACCGACGGCGTTGCAGGCGTCTATGCCGCAGCCACGCTCATGAACCATGTTCGCCTTTTCACCGAATCCAATTATCACGCCGTCAGCGAAGCTTCCGCTGATTTCGAAAGCGGCTGGACCTCCGCCTACCATGAATGCACTCCCAACGACTGGACGGTCGGAAAGGGCTTCCATGCGTTCGAAAACCCCGCCGCAGCCGCATTCACGAAGGACAACCCCGTGTTCGTTATCATTGAGCTTTCCAACAGTGTTGACAACGCCGCCGGGCTTGCCGCTTATATTGCGGAAAATATCAGGTTTGAGTAAAACCTTTGATGGATTTACGTATGAAGAGGATATTAAGTTTGATTATCATTTTTTCAACGCTCAAAGAGTCGCTCGTTTCATGCTCCCTATGAACATTGACTGAATCATAACTAAATCAGAGTTAACAAAAATTTTGTATAACAAGCTTATTTAGAATATCGGGTTCACAAAAGCCGCCGACCGACAGTTTCGGAAGGCGGCTTTTTGTTATCGATACATTATTCCGTCAGCACATTATCATAAAACACCGGGCACTGCGGAGCATTGTTTCGGAGGGCTAAACCCGCAAGTCCGTTTTTGCGGTTTGTGTTCCGCCTGCGGAATCCGAATTCAGTTTTTTCAGGGCTTTTCGGAATTCGATTGAAAACAGTATCGCCGTGCATGTTACCGCAATTGCATCGGCAACCGGTTCGGCAGTGTAAACCGCATTTGTTTTATCCGCAAGCAGCTGCGGCATGATATAAATCAGCGGTATGAGCAGCACAAATTTTCTGAGAACCGCAACGATTATTGAGCAGCCCGCGTTGCCGATGGAAACAAAAGTCATCTGGCAGGCGATTTGAATTCCGAAAAGGAAGAGCGCACCGCAGTATATTCGCAAAGCATCACCGGTGAAATTTACAAGCTCCGGATTCGGGCTGAATATTCCGGCAAAGGTTTTCGGAAACAGCATCACGAAAGCCCAAAGCGCGACGGAATAGCAGAGGCTTACGGTGAGAAGACGGAAAAAAGTCTTTTTAACACGGTCGGCATTTTTTGCCCCGAAATTATAACTCAAAATCGGCTGTGCGCCCTGCGCAACGCCCTGCAGCGGCAGCATTGCAAACTGCATCACGCTTGTGAGGATCGTCATTGCGCCCACGGCAATGTCCCCGCCGTATTTCAGCAGCGATGAATTGAAGCATACCGAAATCACGCTTTCACTTGCCTGCATTATGAACGTTGCAAGCCCGAGTGCGATGCACGGAAGTATAATGCGCGGAGCAAAGCGTATGTTTTCACGCTTCAGCTTCAAAACCGTTTTTCCCCCGCGCAGGAACAAAATGACCCATATGCAGGATATCCCCTGCGAAATGACTGTTGCAAGCGCCGCACCGCGAACGCCCATTTTGAAACCGAAAATAAAAATCGGATCGAGCACGATATTTGCAGCGGCGCCGATAAGCACCGTCAGCATCCCGTATTTTGCAAAGCCCTGCGCCGTGATAAAGGCATTCAGGCCGAGCGTCAGCTGCACAAAGAGCGTTCCTATCGCATATATGCTCATATAATCCGCCGCATAATCAATCGTGTTTTCGCTTGCACCGAATGCAAGCAGCAGATCCCTGCCGAACACAAGCAGAACCACCGTCAGCACGGCGGAAATCACAACCTGCATCAAAACACAGCCGCCGAGAATTTTTTCGGCGGAGTCATAATCACCCTTGCCCATGCTTATTGAAGCGCGCGGCGCACCGCCGGAGGCCACAAATGCGGCAAACGCGGAAACGATAAGTATGAGCGGCATACACACGCCCACGCCCGTCAGCGCGGCACTGCCGTCACCCGGTATATGACCGATATAGATTCTGTCAACAATGTTGTAAAGCATGTTCACAAGCTGCGCAATGACCGTCGGCACAGCCAGCTTAAACAGCAGCCTGCCGATAGGTTCCGTGCCGAGAAAAGTCTTTTCCTCCCCCGCCGCCGTGTTCGCATTGACTGCCGTGTTTTCTTTGCCGGATGAATCGGTTTCGATTGAATTCCGAGCCGCCTTAATCTTCATAACCGTTTTTATGACCGCTGCTCCCGCCGCAGCGAAAGCTTCCTTCCTTTTCATTTATATCCGTTTACCCGTTTTGCGGATGCGATGTTTTTGCGGGCAGACACGCTTCCGCCGCACCGCACGATTGATTATATCCCTCATTCCCCTTCTGCGCAATGCATAAAACCCGCCGTTTGCCCGAAGTGCGAATTTATCCGCAAAACCTGCTTTTTCGATTGAATCCGGACATTGATTTAATTTCGTTTAAGTACTGCCGCTTTATGCCGAAATTCAAACGGTCTCCGGCTGTTTCGAAAAGGAGTGCGGCACAACAAAAAGGCGGACGGTTCCGCCTCCGTCCGCTTTTTGTATGCATGAAGAAATTAACGATTGAATATGGTTTTGCCGCAATGCGGCAATGCTGTCGCTCCGTTATCAGCCTGTTATGCGATACTTGCGGGTGTACATGTCAAACTCGTCCTCGAATGCGGGATTATCCTTCTTCATTTCGGACAGAGATTCATGCATGTTCATATTGTGTTTGCCCGCATCAATAACGCATAGAGCAATGTTGGAACAGTGATCCGATGCACGTTCAAGATTCGTCAGTATGTCAGACCAAATGAATCCCGCTTCAACCGTGCATTCGCCGTTCTTGAGCCGTGCAATGTGCCTGTCGCGCAGCTGAACCTTCAAATCATCAATAACCTGCTCCAAAGGTTCGATTTTCATCGCTTTTTCGGGATCACTGTCCCTAAATGCGGCACATGCAGCCGTCAAAATTTCGGAAACGGCACTGCAAAGCACGCCGAGTTCCGCCTTTGCCCGTCCGGTAAACTCGATTTTTTTGCTGCGGAGTTCCTCCGCCGATTCAAGAATATTGACGCTGTGATCCGAAATTCGTTCAAAATCGCCTATCGCTTTGAGCAGCTTGGAAACCTCCGCACTGTCGTCCTCCGTCAACTGATTCCTGCTGAGTTTGGTGAGATACGTCCCGATGATGTCCTCCAGATGATCGCTGTTATCCTCGGCTTTACGTATTTTTCCCGCCGAATCCGCATCATAATTCGTGAGCATATCCATGCTCAGTTTGAAAGCCTCCGCCGTCTCCTCCGCCATGGTTTCAACCACGCGCTCGCATTGTTCCAGCGCGATTGCGGGTGTTGCAAGCAGGCGGTCGTCCAGTTCAGAGATCGTGTCCTTCTTGTTTCCGTCCGGAACAAGCCGAACCGCAATTTTTTCAAGCAGGGGCGCAGCCGGAAACAGCAGCGCGGTGCAAAGGATATTGAAAAGCGAATGCGCGACAGCAATGCCGAAATAACTTGCCGCCGTATCAAACAACAGTGGTTTGAAAACATAGGAAACGATCGTGAACACCATCAGCCAAACCACCGTGCCGATAACGTTGAACGAAAGATGCACGATTGCGGCACGCTTTGCGTTCTTGTTGGCTCCGAAAGAGGATATGATCGCCGTTATGCAGGTTCCGATGTTTTGTCCCATGATGATCGGAATCGCCGCGCCGTAAGATACCTGTCCCGTGACGGTCAACGCCTGCAAAATGCCGACGGAGGCCGATGAGCTTTGGATTATCGCCGTCAGCACCGCACCCGCAAGCATTCCGAAAAGCGGATTTTTGAACATTATGAACATGTTGCGGAAGGCGGGAACATCCGCAAGCCCGGCAACAGCGCCGGACATTGTATCCATTCCGAACATCAGCGTTGCAAAACCGAGCAGAATTGTGCCTGTATCCTTCTTTTTGTCCGTTTTTCCCGTCATCAAAAGAATCATTCCGATCAATGCAAGCACGGGTGTGAACGATGTGGGTTTCAAAAGCTGAACGAAGACATTGCTGCTTGAAATTCCGCCGAGGCTCAGAATCCACGCCGTTACCGTTGTGCCGATGTTCGCCCCCATGATAACACCGATGGACTGCTTAAGCGTCATGAGTCCCGAGTTAACAAACCCAACGACCATAACCGTTGTTGCTGATGAGCTTTGAATCACCGCCGTCACTCCGAGACCCGTCAGGAAGCCCTTCATGCGGTTGTTTGTCAGCTTGCCGAGCAAAAGCTTCAGCCCTCCGCCCGCTCTGCGCTCCAGTCCGTCACCCATTACGTTCATGCCGAACAAAAACAGGCACAGACCGCCGATAAGCGTTAAAATATCAAAAATATCCATTAACTTTCCTCCCGATTTTTCCGATGCACCGTTTCGGCCGCATACGCATTGATTTCGTATGTTTTTATTCTGTGCCTGTCGATTTGACGGCGCAGCAAAGCCTCTCGGTTGCTGTGTTTTTAATTTTATCATGTACACGGATAAGATACGGCTAAGAAATTGCCGCATCGCCGTTTGCTTTTCGTATACAGGTAAATATATATCGTGTTTTCCTTGACATATCGGCAAAAATCTGTCACAATAAGCATGAACGGAAGCAATGGGTTTTGTTTCGTTCAAAAAAATTTTACCTATTCAGGAGGTTTCACCCGTGCTGTTTAAAACAATTGAGCAGGCAAAGGAATTCATCCTTGACAATGAAATTGAAATGGTCGATTTCAAAATGACCGATATCGACGGTCGTTGGCGTCATATCACCATCCCCGCCGCCCGTTTTAATGAAAACACGATGAAATACGGCATCGGCTTTGATGGTTCCAACTACGGCTACGCACCCGTTGAAAACAGCGATATGGTCTTCATTCCCGACCTTTCCACCGCTGCTGTCGATCCCTTTGCGGAGGTTCCGACCCTCACCATGAGCGGCGATGCAATGATTATCGACCGCCCCGAGAACCGCCCGTTCGATCAGTATCCCCGCAACGTTATCAAGCGCGCTGTTGAATACATGCGTGAATCCGGCATTGCCGACGAAATGATCATCGGACCGGAATTCGAATTCCATGTGTTTGACAATGTTCAGTTCGAGACTCGTCCCGAATGCGTTCGCTGTGAAATTGACACCGAAGAAGCCGATTGGAACACCGGCAGCAGTGAAGACGGTTTCCAGATTCCGCACAAGGGCGGCTATCACATCGGTGCTCCGCAGGACAGGTATTACAATCTCCGCAGCGAAATGTGCATGCTTATGGAAGATTGGGGCGTTAAAGTCAAGTATCATCACCACGAAGTCGGCGGCCCCGGCCAGCTTGAAATCGAGGTTGAGCTTGATGATGTTGTCAAAATGGCAGACAACACCATGGTAACAAAATACATCATCCGCAACGCTGCCGTTGAAGAAGGCTGCACCGCAACCTTCATGCCCAAGCCCATCTATGCGGAAGCCGGCAACGGTATGCACGTTCACATGCTGCTCACCAAGGACGGCAAGCCCCTTTTCTATGATGAAAACGGCTATGCTCAGCTCTCCAAGCTTGCACACAACTTCATGGGCGGTCTGCTTAAACATGCAAAGAGTCTTTGCGCAATCACAAACCCGTCCACCAACAGTTTCAAACGCCTTGTTCCCGGCTTTGAAGCTCCCGTTACCATCGGCTATGCAACAGCGAACCGCTCTGCGGTAATTCGCATCCCCGCTTACGCAAAATCGCCCATGGCTAAGCGTTTCGAGCTGCGCAACCCCGACGGAACCTGCAACCCCTACTATGCTTATGCGGCAATCCTTATGGCAGGTCTCGACGGCATTATCAACGAAATCGATCCTTCCGTATGCGGCTGGGGTCCCTATGATTTCAACCTGTTTGACCTTCCCGAAGAGGAAAAAGCAAAGATCGACAGCCTTCCCAAGAGCCTTGACGAGGCACTTGATGCCCTTGAAGCAGACCATGACTATCTGACCCGCGGCGGTGTATTCCCCGAGAGGCTCCTCAATATCTGGATCGATCGCAAGCGCAAAGAGGCTGCACGCATCAATCAGATTCCGCATCCCGCCGAATTTGAAAGGTATTATGATCTTTAATCCTTTATCGGATGATTATTAAATAAGAATGCTTAAGCATTCTTCGTAATTCTGAGCTTTCTTTGAGCAAAGAAAACCGCCGCAGGCAAAGTTCCTGCGGCGGTTATTTGTTTCGGAAGCATTTACGGCAGATTCGGTTCCGTCACGTTCGTTTCAAATGTCATTCGTCTCTTTCGGCGTCATACGGGCGCAGAATCAGCACCCTGTCCTCACCGAGGCTCATCTTTGTAATTGTTGCTTCACAATCGTTAAGGTTGTGAATGCGGCAGTCCTTTGCCGCATCAATGAAGGGTGCCAGCGGGCAAAGCTCAAGTTTAAGCTTCGGGGTTTTATAGTGCATGGGGATAACGACTTTGGGCTTCAGAATATTTGCAAGTTCACGCGCCTCAAGGTCATCTATTGTATAAATCGCACCGATCGGAACCAGCATGATGTCAATATGGCCGACTTTTGCAATTGTTTCTTCGTCGGGAATCATGCCGAGATCGCCGCAATGAAGTATGCGCATATCATCCATGTCGTAAATAAACATGGTGTTTTTGCCGCGAAGCGCACCGCCGCTGCGATCATGTAAAGTTTCAACACCCGTGATATGAATGCCCTTGACATTGTATTCGCCCGGGCTGCGGATAATCTCGGTATTTCCACGCAAAATGCTGATGTTGTTGTGATCGTTGTGTTCGTGGCTTATTGTCACGATATCTGCATGCATGGGCGGTATTTCATAACCGTAGGACGGATCGCACGGATCGGTCAGAACGGTGCTGCCGTTGCTGTCCGTCAAAAGAAAGCAGGAATGTCCATACCATTTAATTTTCATAAGTCAGTCAATTCTCCTTCAAACTATTGCACTAAAGTCATTTTTGCACTGCTCAGCAGTATCGCCGCAGCAGAAGCCTGCACTCCGCCGAATTTCCCCCCGTCCGAATTTCCGAAAGCAGCAAGCACGGCACGTTCCGCCGAATGAACAGCGCGTTCATAAAGCCTTTTTGTTTCAAACCCGCCCGCAAGCGCAAAGGAGCGAAACAATGCTGTTCTGACGCTGTCCGTCATGATGCAGCGGCAGCCAGAGCAATAATAAGTCAAAAGCCGTGCGCAGGCATATTCCGTGCTGCACGGAAAAACAATTTTTTGCGGCATTTCCGGCATTGGAAGCAGCTCCGTGCATCGAACGCAAAAGCTGTTTAGGAACTCAATCGTCGGGTTAAAGCACAGATATCCGTTTTTTGCGGAAACTTGTTCAAAAATATTTATGCCTCGATATTTCCGCATATTCGAATACGGCAAGCCGCATTCTGTTTTTTCGCATTCATTCAGCAGGCTTTCCGGCGAAATTCCGAATCGCGGCAGCAGCGGGACGGCAGCAGCACACACGGATGAATTCATTGAAATATCCTGTCTTTGAATCATTATTCCGGTATGCTGAAGCAAAAAGCCGATTATGCTTTCGGCAATGATCGAATGCATATCCAATTCATCCGCCCGAATGCCGTACATATCCTTCATTTCACCTCATGAATGACTTTTGCATAAATCTATATCCTATTTTAACTTATTGAGACGAAAATTTCAACCCCAATCTTATAGAAAATGCACTTTCTTGATATTTTTTCATATAGGATATGGTCTCTGATTCTTTTGCGTTCGCATTTTCATACGACACAAGCCCCGCAGGGATTTGCATCCTGCGGGGCTTGCAGCCCCGACCGAATCGGAAATCCGATTCGGTCGGGATTATGCTTTTGTTCATGCACAGTATCGGTTTCAGTCACTCGTTACGCTGATTTTCATCACTCGCAGCGTTGACTTCCGCCGTGTACCGAGCAGGATTCAGGCTCAGTCTTCTTCCTTCTTGCGGAAGATAACAACGCCTGCGCTCGCAACGATCGCTGCAATACCAACGCCGATGAGGCTCATTGCGCCGGTTATAGGCGGATTGGGAGCATCGGTGGGAACTGCGGTGGGTTCATCGGTGATGCCGGGCTCATCGGTGATGATGGGCTCGCTGCCGACTACGATTGCACCGTTCTCTGCGAAGAACGCGATGGGCGTGTTCTCGCCGCCTACGGGCATGTTGAAGAATTCCTTAACGAGGATCTCGATGGGCAGTTCGGTGCCGTCCTCAAGGCCTTCCGCAACGGTGAAGTTCATCGTGAAGATCGTGCCGCTGCCGCTTACCGGGTCGGTGGGAAGCATGGAGCCGAGACGTACGCTGCCGGGAATGCTGGTGAAGTCAAGAATGTTCATGCCGCCGAGGTTGCCGATTGCATTCATGATCTCGCCGTTCTCAACGTTGTTGAGAGTCAGGTTCTCTGCATCATACTGTACCCAGATGTTCATGCCGTTTGCCTCGTATTCGCCGTTGATGGTGAGGTCAACGTTTACCTGGCTGCCTGCTGCAACATAGTGTACGCCGCCGACGCTGAAGATAACGTCACCGGGTGCGGGAGTTACGGGCTCGGGAACATCCGTGGGAATCTCGGGAGTGGGAGCATCCGTGGGAATCTCGGGAGTGGGAGTTTCGTCACCGGGCTCGGGAGTATCCGTGGGAGGCTCGGGAGTGGGGCTGTTGGTGATAACAGGGGTGGGAGAATCCGTAATAACGGGAGTTTCGCCGCCGCCGGGGATGATTTCAACATCGGTTGCATCGTTCTGGCCGAGGAGGTATACGGTGAAGTTGTAGGTGTAGCCTGCTTCGAAGGTGTAATCGTCTGCACGGCCGCCTACATTACCCTGGCTGGAAGCGATCCAGATACGGTCGCCGGGAGTCGGGTTGGTAAGGCACCAGTCATAAGTACCTGCGGGTACCTGGATGGTAACGGTGTTGTTAACAACAACGTTGCTGGTGGTGGTGCTGCCGTCTGCATTTACGGGAATCTTATACTCGAATGCATCGTACAGACCTGCGGGTGCGTTGCCGCTCTGGGTGAGAGGACCTTCTGCGGGGATCTCATTGCCGAATGCGGTTGCATCTGCATCGAGGAGCATCTGATAACCGGAACCGTCGCCCCAAACATCGCCAACGGTGAGGCTGATGGTAGCGGTGGTTGCGCTGGGATCACGATACCTTGCCTTGATGGTCAGGTCGGAGTAAACGGGTGCACCGTTGTAGTCCCAACCCGTGAATACGTAACCCTCATGCTCGGGAGGTGTGGGGAAGTCGGCTTCATCAAGGATGGTGCCTGCTTCAACGGTGTAGCCGCCGGGGATGGGTTCGTTGGTGAGGCCGTCAACGAAGATTACATCGTATTCAGGAACTTCGATGGGAGCAACGGGCATGTTGTTCTTGGTGTAAAGAACGGTTACTTCTGCGCCGGTGCCGATGGTGCCGCAAAGGGTTGCTGCGCCGGTTGCGGGATCGATAACGAAGAGCTGACCCTTGTCGTTATCAACCTTGGAGTACTGTGCCCAGAAGAGCTGGTTGGTGTTGTGATCCCAAACAGTGGCCTGAACGTACTCAAGACCATGGCCTGTTCCGCCGATCGCGGTGCAATTGCCGTTGGTGAGGTTGATGGAGTAGAGAACAGCATTGGTTGCTTCGTAGCTGAGACCGTATGCATTGCCGCTGCCGTCGATTGCAAGGGTCATGATGGTTTCAGCACCTGCATTGAGAACAGCAACTTCGGTAAGCGTACCGGTTGCAAGGTTTACGGTGTAGATGGAACGACCGTCTGCATCGTTTTCTGCGATAGCGTACATTTCGCCTTCTGCATGGTTGTATGCCATAGCAACAACAACGCGGCCTGCGCTGGTGCCGGGGTATGCAACCTGGTGGGTGTCAGCGTTCATGATGTAGAAGCGGGTGTCGTTGGTGTCGCTGTCATACATGAAGCCGTATACATTGCCGCCTGCGAATGCGCCGCCGAAGGTGGAGCCCATTGCACCGAAGTTTTCGATAACGCTGGGATCATAGTCGGCAAAACCGCCCCAGATGCCGGAAGTGCCTTCGGGATCGAAAGCGATGTAGCCTTCAAGGTTTACAGTGGGCAGAGCCTCGGTTACGGTAACGGTTGCGGTTGCGGAAACGGTGGGATCTGCAACGGAGGTTACGGTAACGGTGGTGGTGCCTTCCGCAACGCCGACAACAACGCCGTTTTCGTTAACGGTTGCGATTGCGGTGTTTGCAATGCTGAAGGTAACGTTCTTGTTGAATGCCTCTGCGGGGAGAACCGTGTAAGCAACGGTTGCCCTGCGGCCGGCGGGAACGGTTACGTTTTCAACTTCGATGGAGGTGGGAACTACGGGTGCGCCGACGTATACATTGTCAACGTTTGCATAGTCGCCTTCCTTATCAACGGAGCTGTCCTTCTGGTAGGTCCAGGTGACGGTGTGTTCACCTGCGGTGAGCTCAACTGCATAGGTGGTCCAGGTTTCAACGCGGTTCCACTTTGCAACTTCGGTGCCGTCAATAAAGAGGTGGAGACCATCCCAAACGGTGTCGCCGGAGCCTTCGCCGAAGGAGCGGAAGTCGAACTGGAGGATGTCACCTGCTGCCGCGGTAACCGTGGTGGAAACCGTGGAGGTGGAACTTGCAACGTTGATGTTGGTGCTCTTGCCCCAGGTTTCTTCAACGATCCAGGGATAATCGCCGTCGGTGGTGAAGTGGAGGGTGCCGCCTGCAACGTTCATTGCCTCATCCAAGTCGCTGCCAGGACCGGGAGTGGGCGTGGGAACTTCGGTGGGGGTGGGGGTTACCGTGGAACCGCCGGTTACTTCAACGATCGCATCAACATCGGTGTGTTCAATGGGAGTGGAAGTGCCGCCCATGGGGAAGTTGTTGAACTCAACAACGTTGAGATCAAAGTTGTGTTCGCCGTTCACAGCGTCAGCCTTCGCACGGAAAGTGAGAGTGAACAGAGTGCCGTATGCGGTGAATCCGGCATTGGGCATCATTGCGCCGAAACGAATGCTGCCGGGAATGCTGAAGCCATCAAGAATTGCGGTACCGCTGTTTTCAATCATCTGGTTCATGACAGCACCGGGCTCGTCGTGCAGATACTCGAATGCATCGGTATCATAGTCAAGACGGAGGTTGAGAACATGTGCCTCGTAGTCGATGACACCGCCGATGTTCACTGCAACCTGGAATTCTTCGCCTGCCGCAACGCTTGCAGGTGCTGCAGCGGAGAATGTAACATCGTGGGGAACCAGCGTGGGTTCGGGGATCGTAGTGGGAGGTACGGGGGTAACAGGGTTCTCGGTGGGAGTTTCGCCGCCGCCGGAAACCTCAACGAGGTCGAGGTTGAGCCTGAACATGTCGGTGATGTTATAGTGACGGAACGCAACCTGAACGGTCTGACCTGCGAAATCGCTGATGTCTACACTGCCCTGCTGATAGGTGTCGGAAGCGGTGAAGTGACCGAGTTCGGCACTGGCGGTGCCGTTTGCGATTACATATACGCCGAAGGGTTCAGCCGCATAGTCGGGATCCTGACCTGCATACCAGAAGGTAACGGTGCTGCCTGCAACGAATTCCGGGCTGATGAGCCAGTTGTCGGGAGTCAGCGCAGTGTTGGTCTCGTTATCATAGGAAACCGAGCTCATGCAGTGGGTGCCTTCATATATATTGTAATAGCCGGTAGCCGATTCGATCCATTCCCAGTTGAATCCGTCGCCGTCGTCATCGCGGACGGTCCAGCCTTCAGCGAAGGGATCGGTTTCGAAGCCCCAACCGGTTACTGTGCCGGGTTCGGGAGTTACGGGGTTCTCGGTGGGAGGTACGGGAGTGTTGGGGGTGCTGCCGCCGCCGGAAACTTCAACGAGGTCGAGGTTGAGCCTGAACATGTCGGTGATGTTATAGTGACGGAACGCAACCTGAACGGTCTGACCTGCGAAATCGCTGATGTCTACACTGCCCTGCTGATAGGTGTCGGAAGCGGTGAAGTGACCGAGTTCGGCACTGGTGGTGCCGTTTGCGATTACATATACGCCGAAGGGTTCAGCCGAATAGCTGGGATCCTGACCTGCATACCAGAAGGTAACGGTGCTGCCTGCGGTGAATGCCGGGCTGATGAGCCAGTTGTCGGGATTCAGTGCAGTGCCGCCGCCGAATGCGCTGTTCTGATAGGAAGCGGATGCCATGCAGTGGGTGCCTTCGTATACATTGTAGTCGGAATCGCTTGCATCCATCCATTCCCAGTTGTAGCCGTCGCCGTCGTCATCGCGGATGGTCCAGCCTTCAGCGAAGGGATCGGTTTCAAAGCCCCAACCGGTTGCACCGGGGTCGGGAGTGGGAGCGGGAGTGGGTGTGGGTGTGATAGCCGGGGTGGCAGTCGGAGTGGGTTCTTCGATGCCGGGAGTTACGGTGATGTCAGTCCTGTCGTACTGACCATCGAGGGATACCGTGAAGGTGTAGGTGTTGCCTGCCTCGAAGGTGTAGTCGTTTGCCCTGCCGCCAATGGAACCGCTGTCGGAAGCAATCCAGATACGGTCGCCGGGAGTCGGGTTCGTAATGCACCAGTCATAGGTGCCGGCGGGAACGAGAACGTAGTCCATGCCGGAAACAACGATGTTGCTTGTGGTGAGAATACCGTCTGCATTCTCAGGAATCTTGTATTCGAATATGTCATACAGACCTGCGGGAGCATTGCCGCCGGTGGTGAGAGGACCCTGTGCGGGGATCTCGTTGCCGTATGCGGTTGCGTCAGCATCAAGAAGCATCTGATAACCGCTGCCGTCCTGGAAGACGCCGCTTTCGCCCGCATCAACGTGGAGAACAACCCTTGCATAGTCATCTTCGCTGATTTCGTTAACGGTGAGAACTGCGGATGCGGTTGCGCCGGAAACGTTGTCGGTGATGGTGATGGTGGTTGTGCCTTCTGCGAGTGCGTGAACCTTGCCATCTGCATCGATGGAGGCAACTGCTTCATTGCTGGAAGTGAATACGAAGTCGGAGATTTCGTATTCTGCGGGAGTGAAGACAGCGCGGTCAATGATGTTGGTGTTGGTGCCGGCGAACATGCTGAAGTCAGCGAGTTCAATGGTTTCGATTTCGGTGGGAAGAACTTCCGCCGCATGCATTTCAACAAGGCCCTTGCCGTTGCCGTTATTGCTTGCATGGTTGTAGGGAGTTACAACAACGTAGTAAGTGCCTGCGGTTTCGAATACGTATTCGATGCCGGAATAGGGGCTGATGCCGAATGAAGCACCGTCGTCATTATGATCGAGGTAGTTGAATTCGGAATCATACAGGGTCATGAAGGTGTCTTTCCTGTTGGGATCGTTGGAACCACCGGGGGTTCCGCCGTACCAATAGGTGTTGAAGTAAATCTTCTGGCCTGCTTCAACGTTGATGCTGAAACCGGTTGCATAGGTGTAGGTAAGGGTGTTGGTGTTTCCCCTTTGGATGAGCACGGGAGTGCCGTAACCCGGACCGATGCCGACTTCAAAATTGTCATAGGGGAGGGGGTTCATGCTCGTGAAGTTGATGCTGTCAAGACCGGGGAAATCCTCGGGAGCAACAACAGTAACTTCGCAGGTGCCGGTAACACCGTTTGCGCTGGTCGCGTTGATGGTGACGGTACCGGGAGCAATACCCTTGATCTGGCCGTTTACAGAAACGGTTGCAATGGTTTCATCCTCAGAGGTCCATGCAACGGTGGTGTCGGTTGCATTCTCGGGGATAACGTTTGCAACGAGGGTTTCGGTTACGGAAGTTGTAACAGGAATAGTGATTGCTGCGGGAGCGATAACGATTTCGGTAACAGCAACTGCTTCCTCTACGGTAACTGCAATAACATCGGTGAAGCCGCCGTCAACGGTGGTTACGGTGATGTTTGCGGTGCCGGGAGCAACGCTGGTTACAAGACCGCTTTTATTAACGGTTGCAACTTCGGTATTGTCGCTTGCAAAGGTGACGTTCTTGTTTGCTGCATCTGCGGGAAGAACGGTCCACTCGAGCTGAGCAGTCCTTGCAAGAGGCATGGTGAGAGTTTCCTGAGAGAACTCAACGCCGGTGACGTTGACGATATCCATGAACTGAATCTCGTCCAGCCAAGCGGTGTCATCAAGACGATCGCCGCTGCTGTCCTTCCTGTAGCCGATGGTGACGGTGTGTTCGCCTTCGGGAACAATGTAGGTGTAGTTCAGCCATTCTGCGGCACGATCGCCGGAAAGAATGTACTTGCTGTCTGCATCGGTGGGAGCAACAATGGTGCCGTCAATGCTGACAAAGACATAGTCCCAGTTTGCTTCGCTGCTGACTTTGTAGTTGAAGCTGAGAAGCTTGGAAGCAGCAAGGTTTACGGTGGTGGTAACACCGGGCTGAGTGCTGCCCTGGCCCTGGTTGGAGCTCTTTACGTAGTCATTTTCAACAACAAAGGGATAATTCGCATCGTTCTCGAAATGGAGCGTGCCGCCCTGTACGTTCAGAGCCTCGTCAAGAGTCATTTCCTCACCGGGAGCGGGAGTCTCGGGGATAGGAGTTTCGGGAGCGGGGGTATCCGTTGCGGGGACGGGAGTTTCGGGCTGGCCAACGACAACCGCGCCGTTATTCGCAATATAAGCGATGGGAGTCGCGGTGGTGGAGCCTGCGGGCATGTTCGCAAAAGTCACAACATTGATGGTGAGAGCGGCATTGCCGGTCGCATTTTCGTTGACTGTGAAATTCATTGTGAACAGAGTGCCGCCGGCGGTCATGCCGTCGTAAGCATAGAGCAGACCGAGTTTAACCTTGCCGAGTTCGGATTCGGTATCCAGAACTTTCATGGTTGCGCCGCTGATAGCGTCGCCTTCGGTTGCGCTGTTGAGAGTGAGAGCTTCGGCGTCATACTGAACGTTCATGTTCATAGCATGGCACTCAAAGTTGCTGCCCGTGAGGGTTACGGGGATCGAAACCGTGTCGCCTGGTTGGGCGTTGACGGTGGGAACCTCGAACACAACTTCGCCCTCTGCAACTGCGGGGATGGTAACAAGTGAGAATACCATCAGTGCCGCAAGAAGCGCTGCAAAGAATCTTTTCATGTGGTTCTCCTTCCAACATTTTATAAGTCTAAAGCCTTGTTCCGCCCGGGCGGGCGGATCGGCAATAGCTTCGTGAATTGAACGAATGGCATGTGTACTCCTCCATTCCGCTATATTATATCAAGCATCGGGCGTTTATGCAAATATTTTTTTTAAAAAATTGGAAGTTTTCTTTGCTTGTGATTTCAATTTGGTTTGATGTTTTTCCTTTTTTTGCAGTATTTATTGTTTTTTGTTTGCTTAGCATTATGTCAATATATTCTTTTCATCGGGGTTCTCTGCCGCAATCTGCACATTTACCGCCGAAGTCACGGCTGTATTCCCCCGCTGTTCAATATTCTTCCCCGTAGCACACGAACCCCGCAGGGCTTGCGCTCTGCGGGGTCCGCCGCCCGACAAAGTCGGGGTGAATCAATTCAGTTTGCTGCAATGCCGGCCTTTCGGCCGCACTGCACTGAGGTTAGGCTCAGTCTTCTTCCTTCTTGCGGAAGATAACAACGCCTGCGCTCGCAACGATCGCTGCAATACCAACGCCGATGAGGCTCATTGCGCCGGTTATAGGCGGATTGGGAGCATCGGTGGGAACTGCGGTGGGCTCATCGGTGATGGGCGCTTCGGTGACGGGCGCTTCGCCGACCACGATTGAACCGTTCTCTGCGAAGAACGCGATGGGCGTGTTCTCTTGTTCGCCTACGGGCATGTTGAAGAATTCCTTAACGAGGATCTCGATGGGCATTTCCGTGCCGTCCTCAAGGCCTTCCGCAACGGTGAAGTTCATCGTGAAGATCGTGCCGCTGCCGCTTACCGGGTCGGTGGGAAGCATGGAGCCGAGACGTACGCTGCCGGGAATGCTGGTGAAGTCAAGAATGTTCATGCCGCCGAGGTTGCCGATTGCATTCATGATCTCGCCGTTCTCAACGTTGTTGAGAGTCAGGTTCTCTGCATCATACTGTACCCAGATGTTCATGCCGTTTGCCTCGTATTCGCCGTTGATGGTGAGGTCAACGTTTACCTGGCTGCCTGCTGCAACATAGTGTACGCCGCCGACGCTGAAGATAACGTCAC